>Ga0226835_1001665_pt1 | contig 11270 bp, 14 predicted proteins | sample LAC_MetaG_1_FD_163627 | JGI IMG/M metagenome (GOLD analysis project Ga0226835, IMG submission 163627) | Anaerobic ammonium oxidizing microbial communities from anammox membrane bioreactor (MBR) in UC Berkley, California, United States -... | ecosystem: Engineered > Bioreactor > Anaerobic >...
GTCGGCAGGTCGAGCGGTCGGGCACCACGGTCGCAGAGCCGACCGTGGTGGCACGCGCTGCCGGTTGAGGCAACCCGTCTCTAAGTGGAGCGGATGGGAGTCGAACCCACGACCTCATCATTGCGAAGTAGGCCCTACAGACGGAATACGGGGACACTTTAGCACACGCCAACGCACGGAAGCCCTTGTCTTTGCGGGGTTTCTGTGCGATACTACAGTCATACCGACTTGTATGGGGACACCCTGACACCCACCAAGTTCGGTCGAACATTCTTCCCCGGTTTCTTCCCCGGAGGGCCTGAGTATGCGGCGTGTGGCGGACGATGACCGGCGGTTCAACTTCACGGACACCCGCTTGGAGCGGTACACCCTGCCCGAGGGTCGGAGTGAGACGTATCTGTTCGACGAAGGAAAGACGAATCTGGTGCTCCGGGTCCGGGGCACGTCCAAGGTCTTCTACTACCTGCGGACGGACGGCAAGTCGGGGAAGACCGTCAAGCAACGCATCGGCCCGCTTGGGGAGAACACGGTAGAGGAAGCCCGACACCGGGCCGACGATATCAGCGGGGGCGTCGCCAAGGCGGGCGGATCAGTGCCCAAGCGGGAGCGGCTGGGGCCGACCACGCTGGGCGATGCGTTCACGGCGTACATCACCGGGCACGTCGCCGAGGGCGGGCGCTGTGAAGTTCAATACCGGCGGCTGTACCGGCTGTATCTGGAGCGGTACGGGAAGATGCGGATGGACGAACTGACCCCCAAGTGGGTCAATGACGCCATCAAGGTCGGCGTGGTCAACGCGAAGGGGCTGGACGCCAAGCGGGCCAGTGCCCGCAAGTGCGGCGGACGGGCGACGGCAAACGCCGTGCTCGCCTTGCTGTCCACGGTCTTCAACCACTACCTTCGGGCGGAGGATGAGGAAGGGAAGCGAATCAACCCGTGTGACCGCGTGGAACCGTACCGCAAACAGGCCCGCCGAAAGGCCCTGACCGAAGACGAAGCGCGCCGGTTCATCGACGCGATCGAGACATACAAGCGGGAGCACGCGGTCTACGCCGTGACACGGACGCGGCTGGGATGGATCAAGGGTCAGCCGATCCCGAAGAAGGTGGACCTTGCAGACCTGCTGCTGATCGCTCTGCTGACGGGCCGTCGGCGTGGGTCCATCGCCCGCATGAAGTGGGATGACGTGAACTTGGACACGGCGAATCCGACGTGGACCATCCCCGCCGTGGACAACAAGACCGGCGTTGAGGATCGGGTGATGCTCCCCGTGGCCGTCGCCCAACTGCTGCGGGAGCGGCGGGAGCGGCGGGAGCGGGCCGACGGACCCTTCGTGCTGCCCGGTGCTCTGGGCGGGGACCGCAAGTCGTCAACAAACAAGGTTGCCGACCCGCGATCGACGTTCCGGGCGATCCTTCAGATTGCGGGCATCACGCGGAAGGGGCTGGTGGTTCACAGTCTTCGGGCTACCTACATCACCATCGGGCTTCGCATGAAGCACAGCATGGAAGACGTGCGAAACGCCGTGGGCCATGCGTCGATCAGTTCGACACAGGGGTATGCCGAACTGCTGGACGATGACAAGCGGCGTACATCCGACGCCATCACTGAGCGGATGCTGAACGGCGGCATCGCATGAAGAAGAAGCGGACACAAGGCGATATGCTCGGCAAGTTCATCGGCGATCGCATCGCCGAACGCCCGCCCCGGCGATCGCGTGCGAAGAAGTGGACGGAGGGGAAACTGTCCGCCGCTGAGCATGAGCACGCGACCCGGCGTCGGGATACAGCGGGCGGGGCCACGCCCGAGGGTGAACGGCTGAATCCGCTGCTGTTCCCCATCGTCGAATCCATGATGCGGGACGTGGTGGATGAACTGGCGGACAGCATCGACCCCGCTGTAGACCGTGCCGCGATCATCCGTGCCGTGCTGTGCCGTGACTTTGAGAACGAACTACTCCGCCAGCACCTTCAACGCGGGGCGGTCGATGCCCGGCAAACGTTCCGCTGGTTGCTGCTGTGCCGCGTGCGGGCCGCGATGAACGAACTGCGGGCGCTCGCCGACGAACTCGGGGACGCGGCGGCACCCGTCCGGCCCGACGATCCGAGGAACACGAAGCCCGTGCCGAAGGAACGGCTGTGGCGGCTGGCCCATCCGGGGCGTGAACCGAAGAACACGGCGGAAGTTTCGCGGTGGTACGCGGAGAACATCCCCGGCCCGGAGGGGTGCGACCCCGAACCGTCGGACCCGAGGGACCGGGCTTGGGTCACGGTCAATCTGTGGCTGTTCTCCACGAAGTTCAACATCCCGCTGGATGAACTGATCGACGCGCTTCCGTAGAAAGTGCTGACACTCATACAGCACTCATACGCACAGCGGGGCACACTGCTGGAAGCGCATGGGTGCTCATGCGTCTACTTGGGCGTGCGGACATACCGCCCGCGATTGGAGTAGACGACGTGAGCAAAGACACACAGATTCCCGACCCGCTACTGACGCCGGATGATGTTGCCCGGCTGCTGGGCGTGAGCGTGAACACGCTGAACGCATGGCGTGTGAAGCGACAGCACCTTCCCTTCGTTCCGGTCGGGCGGCTTGTCCGCTACCGGGCCACGGACGTTCAGCAGTTCATCGACAGCCGCGTTCGCAAGGCCGGAAAGGTCGGGACGGCGTGAGCACGTCCCCTTCCGACTACTGGGCTTCAACGCCGTACCCCCAGCCGCTCGCGTTGGGTTCGTATGGCGTGCTCGCCGTCGCGTTCCTGCGGATGCTCCGACCCGATGGGCCGTGGGCTGTGACCGCGATATGGCCCGAGCGGGAAGCGAAGAAGCCCACGCCGACGAAGACCTACGACGATGCCGCCGCGTGTGCCAATGCCATCGACAAGGCGAACGCCACGGGATGGAACTGCTACTACTCCCTGAACCCAACACGCGGCCCCATCACGAAGAAAGCGACGAAAGCGGACATTGCCCGCGTCGAGTTCCTGCACGTCGATATCGACGTGCCCGCAGCACCTGCCGACGCGACGCCCGAGCAGCGGGCGGAGCACGTCGCCCGTGAGAAGTCGAACATCCTGCGGCGGCTGACGGACGATCGGCCCGAGGGTGCGCCGTCGCCCACGTTCATCATCGACAGCGGCGGGGGATTCCAAGCCCTCTGGCGTCTGGCCGTGCCGATCGAACTGGCCCCGAGTGACGCCACGCCGGAAGCGAAGAAGGCCGCGTGCGAAGATGCGGAGTGCCACAACCGTTGGCTGGAAGCGAAGTTCAAGGCGGACAACTGCCACAATGTAGACCGCGTGCTCCGAGTGCCCGGCACCACGAACCACCCTGACGAGAAGAAGCGTGCGAAGGGCCGCGTTGAATCAATGGCCCTGCTGGTGTTGCACGATCCGTCCGCCGTGTACGAAGTCGATGCGTTCGGCAAGGCCCCGCCCAAGTCAGCGGCGGGCACGGACGACACAGGGACGATCGCCGACGCCACGCCGGAGCAACTGCCGACGGAAGTGCTCCGCCGCGTCGCCCGCGACGGGATGGACAAGTCCAAGCCGTCCCGCTGGCACAAGGATGGAATCCTTGACCGCAGCAGGGCGGTTCACTGGTGGCTGTGCGAGTGCATCCGCCATGACGTGCCGCAATCCGTCGCCATCGGCATCCTGACGAACAAGACATACGGCATCGCCGACAGCATCCCCGACGAAGGTACCGCCCGCGTCCAGTGGGACAAGGCCGTTGCGAAGGTGGGCGACAAGGCCGGAAGCAAAGCGGGCGACAAGGCCCCGCCCGATGGGAGCATCGTGCTCGCCGATGGTCGGTTGAACGATGCGATCCGTCAGACCGAAGACGCTCTGAACGATCAGCCCATCTTTGATCGCGGCGGTGAACTGGTGCGGCCCATCCGCTTCGGGCTGCTGGACCACAAGCCCGATGGGGTCCGCCGCGATGACGGGGCGATCATCCTTCGGCCCGTGACAACCCATTGGATGGTCCAGCAGATGGAAGCGACCGGGCTGTACGTCCGCCGCGATCGCAACGGGAACTTCGTCAAGACGACGCCCCCGTTGCCGCTGGCATCGCACCTGCTGAACCGTGCGGGCGAATGGCCGTGGCGTCAACTCTCCGCCGTCGTCAACCATCCCGCCCTGCTGCCCGATGGGTCCGTGCTCCAGACGCCGGGGTTCGACGCCGGAAGCGGTCTGCTGTATGACCCGCTGGGCGTGGGGTTCGCACCCGTCCCGGATCAGCCCACGCGGGATGACGCGATCGCGGCCCTGGCGGAGTTCCATCCGCTGTATGAGCGCTGTGACTTCGTACCGACCGACGAAGAAGCCGCACGCGGGAAGAAGTGGGATCAGACAGCGGCGTTCGCCGTGGTGCTCGCGGCCCACCTGTCCGGGCTTGCCCGTCCCGCTCTGCGTTGCTGCCCCATCACGGTCATCACGGCACCCTACGCGGGCAGTGCGAAGACGAAGATTGCCGAGTGCATCGCCATCGGTAACACGGGCCGCACGCCCGCAGCGGTGACGTTCGGTGCGAAGGTCGAAGAGTTCGACAAACTGTTCTACGTCGTCGTGCGTGAGGGCGATCCGTGCATCCTCATCGACAACGTGAGCGTCCCGCTCGGGGGGAGCGATCCGCTCTGCCAAGCGGTCACGTCGCCGATCATCCAGTGCCGCATCCTTGGGGCGTCGGAACGGATGATGGTCCCGAACCGCTCCATCATCGTCGCCACGGGTATCAACGTGGCCGTCAAGGGCGACCTGACCCGCCGCGTGGTGGTGTGCAATCTGGACCCCGGCTGCGAGAAGCCCGAGGATCGCAAGTTCGACTTTGACCCGGTGACACGGGCGCTGGAACGCTGGCCGCGTCTGGTGGTGGCGGGGCTGACCGCTCTTCGGGCCTACTTCGTCGCCGGTTGCCCGCAACCCGACGCCGGGCTGAAGCAACTGGGATCGTTTGAAGACTGGACGCGGATCATCCGTGGGTGCCTGCTGTGGTGCGGATACGGCGATCCGGCGGGCACGCGGCTTGAACTGGACGCTGACGATCCGTCCCGAACTGCGGAACTGGACCTGCTGCGGGTCTGGCATGACACCGTGGGCGATGAACCGCTGTCCGTGGCCGACATTGGCAAGCGGGGGCCGGATGACGCCCTGTACCGGGCCGTGGTTGAGTTCTCCGGCGTCCCCATCTTCAACGCACGGTCGGTCGGGCGTCGGCTGCTGGGCGTGCGGAACCGCATCATGGGCGGGCTGGTGCTGCGGCGGGGTCTGAGCAAGGGCCATGCGAAGGTCTGCCGCTGGCAAGTCGAGAACCGGAACGCACAGCCCACGTTTGACTTCGGCGAGTACGCGGGCATTGGGAGCACTCAACGATGACACGGGATCACCTGACACAGCAAGCGGTCGAGATCGCGGCGGACCTGCTGGACGCCGTGGCCGAGCGTGCCAAAGCCAAGCCGAACACGGAGAACCACCTGCTGGCGCTGGCACAGGTTGCGGCCATCACGCGGGCGTCCCTGCTGCTGAGCATCGACGCTGAAAGCGTGGCAGAGGCCATCAACACGCTGACCGAAGCGAAGACCGGCTGGCGGAAGGGGTCCGAGCGATGAGCCGCCCGACCGACTGCGGGGTTTACAGGGTTTGCGGGGTTGCGCCAGCCCCAATGAACTTCCCATCACACGTTTCATTTTCTTGTTCAATAGTTCCCCTGCTTCAAACAGACCCCGCATACCCCTCAAACCCCGCACCCTCATCACTCGGCGTCGCCGACTCTGGGCCGTTGCACCCTGCGAACCGCCCTTATCGCCCCCATAACTCTCGCGCGCCCGATAAGCACCTGAACGAACTTCAGGCCGCATCATGCGTGATGACGCGGCGGGCTGAGGGGCCGGAAACATCCCCTCTGGGACGCCCCCAGTGCGGTTCTTCCCGGACCAAAGCCGCCAATCTTCCCACGGGAAGAAAGGCGACGCGGATATCGGACCTGCCGCACCGACGATCCGTTATCGGACAGTCTGATAACCGGAGGGGGTGGCCAAAGAAAATAGGAATCTGTACGGATAGGTACCCCTCCCCCTCCCCGGCGGCACCGGATTCCTTGGACCCGTCTGTTAGGTAAATATACGCCATGAGTGACAAACCCATCCGATCCCGTCATGTTGTGACCGACGCCGAATGGCAGACCGTCATCGACACGCTTCAGGCCGACGGCCCGGAAGCCGCGAAGTTGGTGCTGGCCCGTGGCCGCACACAGGGCGACGGACGCCCGGCCCGCGTCTCCACGCTCCGCGACATACTGGGCCGTGACCCCATCAAGCGCCAGCAATGGGACGATGCGTTGGATGCGTTCATCGCCCGATTCGTCGCCGAAGCCCACAAGTCAGCGGTCACGCCCGAGGTCATCGAACGGTACGACCGCAAGACGGGCGCGCTGGTTGAACGCCGCACGTCGCGTCGTGATATGAACTGGATGCTGATTCACGTTCTCCGCAAACTCGCCCCCGATGAGTGGGGCGAGCGGAAGCGTGTTGCGGTCGATGGCCAGATTCAGCACACGCACAACCTGAACGCACCCACGGGGTTCGTACTCCGCCCCGAGGATATCGCTCTGCTGCCCGCCAAAGACGCCGGGCAACTGCTGGAGTTGCTGAGTCGCGTGGAAGACCTGAAGTTGGAGAATGAAGATGAGCACAAGCGAGAACTTATCGACGCCCCCGCATGGTCTTCGCCCGAGCGAACAGCGGCGGAACAACCGCGTCTCCCTGATCCAGACGAAGATTCGGCTGGGCCATCCGCTGACCGCTGAGGAAGAGGCGATGCGTGCGAAGGGCTTGTGGACGTACAAAGACCTTGGCCCCGGCAACCCCGTTGTCGTCGATGGTCCGAAGGTGCGGGCCGAAGACTGGAACGCATACATCGCCAAGCGGAACGCCGAGAACGCGGAACGTGCTCGGCGTTGGGCCGAAGAGCAATCGTAGAAAAGTGCCGTATTTCCCGAGGAAAACGCCATCCTTGACTTTGCGAAACGCAAAAACGTAGTCTTGCAATGAAGGGCAGCACAGCAGTTTGAATCCTCTGAGGGTTGCGGGCGTTTCGCTCTTCTCGCCCGCCCTCGCCCCGCGTCGGTAGGCATACCCGACGCCGGGGCTTCCCACACTCACCTGTCCGCCGTGGAAACACGGTGGGCGGGTTTCCAGCCCCGGCGTGAGTGTCCCCGCTGGGCATCGTCCCCTCCCCCGTCCGTTGGAGAGCGACAATATGGAAAGCATCATCAGTGACCTTGTATCCGTTGACCCAAGCAACGCCGACGCCATCGCCGATCAGTTCATCGTCGGCGTGAATGAAGCCGGACCCGTCCGGCACGCGGCGTTCACCACCACGCGGGCCGCGATGGACACGCTGTTCAGCACGTCCAAGGCCCTCGCCGAAGCCGAAGCGAACGTCAAGCGTGCGGGCCTGTCCGACCCGGCCACGGCTGATCGTCTGCGGCGTGCGGCCACGGCCAAAATGAACGCCGCTCGCAAGTCATCTTCGGATGCGCTGGCGTTACTTCAGGCCCACGTCGATCAGATCAACGCGGGGATTGACGACACGTTGGGCATCCCGACCGCCCGCGTTGACGTGTGCGAAGCGGGCCGCTGTGCGGACGTGCGGGCATTCCTTCGCGGGCTGCCCCAGCGGGATCGAACCGAAGCAATCCGAAAGGCACTCAACGATCGGGACGCGGCTGTTGCGGCGGCTGTGTTGAGCGCTTCCCCGCTCGCGTCCGGGCTGACGAAGCGGGAAGCGGAGTTCATCCGGGCCGACGCGGAACGGGTGTTCGCCGGTGATGCCGTGCGGCTTCGCGGGAACATCGGTCGGCTGACGACGATGCTGGAAACGGCGATCAACGCGACGGAACGCCGGTTCTCTCCGATGACCGGCACGGGCGATACCCCGGAGGCACGGGCTGCCCGAAGCATCGCCGCTCTGGAAGGGGGGCAGTGATGAGCGACACGAACCCCACCCCGACGCCGGAAGATATCCAGCGGCTTCAAACCGCATTGGATAAGGAACGGTCGGAGCACAGGGCGACGCGATCGCAACTGCTGGCCCCGTTCCGCTCCACCCTTGGGCTTCCCGAGGATGCCCCGCTGGACACCATCACGGCCACGCTGACGGAGCGGCTGGGCGACATTGAAGCCCAAGTGAGCACGAAGACGGCGGGCATCGCGGCGGAGCGGGACGCGGCTGTGGCCGACGCCGCGAAGGTCCGGGCCGAGTGGAACGCCCATCGGATCGACACGGCGATTCAATCCGCCCTGACGAAGAGCGGCATCCGGCCCGAGTGCATGGACGATGCCAGTGCCATCCTTCGCGGTGCGTTGGAAGCGACGGACAAGGGCGTGGTCACGAAGACCGCTGCGGGCATCGTGCCCGGCCAGTCAGCCGATCAGTTCATCGTCGGCCAACTTCGGTCGATGAGGCCCCACTACTGGCCGACAAGCGTTGGGGGCGGTGCGAAGGGCGCTGGCGGTCTGCCGCCCGGCGCGGGCGTGGACCTGTCGGGCTTCAAGACCGGCAATCTGACACAGCAGTTCGCGGCCATCGGCACCTATGGCGAGCGGGCCGTGGTCGATGCACTCCGCCGCTCCGGGATTCCCGCCCCGGCGTGGTTGCTGAAGGGGACGGCACGATGAATGCCTACACGATCAAACGAAGCAGCATCCGCCGTGCCGTGGTCGATGCCGCTGGGAAACACCTGTCGCCCAAGTCTGCCGCCGACGTGTGCCGGGCACTGCTGGACCCTCGCCCGGCGTCGGAAGACCCGGTGCTCCGGGCTGTCGGGCTGGCCGACTACTTCCTTGTCCGGCTTCGTTCTAAAGATGCCGTGCTGGACCTGCTGGCCGACACGCTGGACGAACTCGCCACCCAGCCCACGAACACGGCGAACGAACTGCGGCTGCGCGCCCACGAACTGCGGATCGCGGGGCTGGAGCGGCGGGTGCGGGACGTTGAAGCGGCACAGTGGCGGGCGGAGCATGGGGTCTGACCGTGCCGCCCAAGCGTCGAACCGTCGAACCGCCGAAGGTGCTGACCTTCTACGAAGCCGCCGAAGCGTTGGGCGTCCCGGTCAATGCGATCCGGCGGCTGGTGATGGACGGTCGGTTGGGCGTCATCGACCTTGGCCACCGGCATCGGTACATTGACCCGAAGTATCTGGGCATCGTGGCGACGATGCTGGGGGTACAGGGTGGAACGGGCACAGACTGCCAAAACGACAGGGCGGGGCGGGCTATCGGACATTGTGGCGGAGAGCCGCCCCAACATATCGACGTGGTGCCCGTCTGACCGCAATCCGTGCTACTAGGCAGGAATCTGTGTGGCGCGCCGCTTGCAACGACGAGCGGAACGGGTGGTTCACCCGCCGAACGGAGTTGCAATGTCATACACCGGATTGCAGATCGGATCACTTGGCAGCAGCACTACGCGGGATTGGGAAAACCAGTTCCATGTTTGGGGATCGCCACCCGGTCAGCGTGAACAGACCCGATACGAGAACGCAGTAAAGGAAGTGCGTGCCGCGATCAACGCAAGCGCGAAACTCAACCGCAGAAACATCCGCGTCTTCGTACAGGGTTCGTACCGGAACCGCGTCAACGTCCGGCAGGATTCCGACGTGGATATCGGTGTGGAGTGCGAGGACGTGATGTTCAGCCAACTGCCCGAGGGAAAGACAAAGGCTGACTTCGGAATCACGCCGTCCGACTACTCCTATGTTCAGTTCAAGAACGAAGTTGCCGAAGCCTTGGTGGACTACTTCGGCTACGGGGTCGTCACCCGTGGCGATAAGGCATTCGATATCAAGGCGACTCAGCGCCAAGTTGAAGCCGATGTTGCTCCGTTCTTTCAGCACCGCCGATACAAAGCGGATGGTACGTTCCATCAGGGAGTGGAACTCCATCCCGACAATGGCGGAAGCATCATCAACTGGCCCGAGCAGCACTACAGTGGCGGAGTGGACAAGCACAGCCGCACGAGCGATCGGTTCAAGAAGGTTGTGCGCATCGTGAAGTGCCTGCGGAACGAGATGGACGAGAAGGGACGCGCTGCCGCGAAGCCAATCCCCAGTTTCTTCATTGAGTGCCTTGTGTTCAACACCCCGAACAGCCTCTTCGGGAATACGAAGTGGCGCGATGACGTGATGGGCGTGCTGGCCTACATCAGCGCGAACACAGCCAGCGACCAGTTGTGCAGCCAGTGGGTGGAGGTCAGCGGCTTCAAGTGGCTGTTCCGCAGTGGGCAGAAGTGGACCCGGCAACAGGCCCACGACTTCGCCAACGCGGCGCAGGCGTACATTCTGGTGGGGTGAACTTGCTGAAGAAAATCCATATCGCGGTCATCGTCGGAATCGCAACAGCAATCTGGGCCGGGGTGCTTCTCTATCGGAGTCTGCCCGTCACCTTCGCGGAACTGGGTTCGTTCTCTTTGGTAGTGACCGGCACGTTCTTCGCGGTCTGGTTGTTTGATCGGTATGTCTGGCCCTGCCGCGTCAAGGGCTGGTGTGTCTTTCATGGCTGGCTTGTGGCGTGCCCTGACATTCGCGGCACTTGGGAAGTCGAACTTCGTTCGTCGTGGATCGACCCGAAGACCGGGCAGGGTGTCCCGCCGATCCGCTGCTACTACGGCGTGCGGCAGACCTGTACCACGCTTCAGATGCACTTGATGACGCCGGAATCGGAATCGTGGCTTCAGGTCCATCGGTTTCTTCCGTCGAATCGGACACACGGCTACAAGTTGGCCGCTGTCTACACGAACGAACCCAATGCGTTCCTTCGCGGGCAGCGGAGCGAGATTCACCACGGAACGATCCTGCTGGAGTTCCACGGGGCTGATCCGTCCCATCCCGACAAGTTCACGGGCGAATACTGGACCGACCGGGCGACCAAAGGCACGATGACCGCTCGCCGAATCTCATCACGGGTGGTCAGCACCCACGCCGACGGGCTGGCGCTCTCCGCCGATAATCCGGGATGACCATTCTTCCCAGATTCTTCCCCGACCCGTTTTCGGGCCATTTTCAGCCGATCCCCAAAAATGCGAAAACCCCTGTGTTTTCAGGGGTTTCCGACGAAGTGGAGCGGAGGAGAGTCGAACTCCCGACCTCATCATTGCGAACGATGCGCTCTACCAACTGAGCTACCGCCCCGACCATCGCCCCGCCGCGGCCGGGGGGCCGGTGCGGAGGGCGGGATTGTACGCCGGGGGCGTTGGAGTGTCCCGCCGC
>Ga0226835_1001666_pt1 | contig 11268 bp, 9 predicted proteins | sample LAC_MetaG_1_FD_163627 | JGI IMG/M metagenome (GOLD analysis project Ga0226835, IMG submission 163627) | Anaerobic ammonium oxidizing microbial communities from anammox membrane bioreactor (MBR) in UC Berkley, California, United States -... | ecosystem: Engineered > Bioreactor > Anaerobic >...
TGAGTTCTTCACCACGCATTACGGCTTCATCATCGACTACCTGGCCGAAGTCCTGCGTGAGTTGCGCCGCAAGAGCTTCACCCAGTCTCTCGATCAGTATTTCATCCTGGGAAGCCATTTGAACGTTCGGGACAACCGAGCCGTCAGGCGAGCCGTATCTGGACTTCTCAAACTCCTGCATCCTTCGGGTGAATTCACGGAAGCTGAACTTCGAGAGTACCTGGAGATCGCCCTTGAAGGTCGTAGGCGAGTCAAGGAACAACTCAAGAAAATGGGGGCATTTGAGTACTACCAAACATCGTTCTCCTACTTCAACATTCAAACAATGGAAGAGACATTTGTCGGCGTACCAGAGGAAGGCGGACAACACCTGATCAGTCCAGATCCATTGCCACCTGGCAGTGTGTATGCGGTTGCTCTCACAGAGAATGATAAGGTGTCCCTGAATCGCATCGAGATCAATCGTCTGTCGGGAAACGGCAAGCTGCGAATCAGCGGTGAACTGCCCAAGGCTGCGCGTCAATCTATTACTACAGCGTTCGATTATGCGAAGGCGAACCGAAAATCGCTCGGGATTGAAACCGGCATTGAAGCAGACGATTTTGTTGCGCAAGTCGTTGATCTGTCACACAACAAAGAAACTGCAGAGATCGGCGTTGGTTTCTTTGTTGCGCTCTACTCCCTGATACGTAACAAGCCAATCTTGCCAGGTCTGGTTGTCATTGGCGAGATGACGATCCAGGGCAACGTTCTTCCCGTACGGTCGCTGCTTGAACCTCTCCGCGTGATCATGGACAATGGGGCAAAGCGCGTTCTGATCCCGACGAATAGCCGCCGGCTTTTCCTGGAAATTCCGCCTGATGTGCTTGAGAAGGTGGATCCTATTTTCTACTCAGATCCGTTCTCGGCTGCTCTGAAAGCTATTGGGGCTGGGTAGCAGGTGACGGCTCACTGGATGTCGCTGAGTTTGCCAGCAGCACGTAGCATACGACTCCACTTCTTGGCGAACAGTCTGCCGCCACACATTGACGTTCTCGATGCAGTGCTTGCCCTTGATCGCTGCATTCGGCGACCAGCCGCACCGGACTACTCTGCGCTGCCCGAACCGTCGCCCTAACGGGGGGCTACCAGAACGGACAGCGCGCTTTGCTACTTGCCTGTCGCACTCAGGCGGGAACGTCCAGCGCTCACTCCCGGTGCGCGGTCAAGTCCGTGAACGGGCGGCATCCTGGCCGAAAGCGGACGGAGTAAGGTCGGGCGCAACGAAAGCCGATGTCGTTGTTCCTGCTGTCCGGATTCCTGTTGTTGCGGTTGGCCACGCGCAGGTTATTCGTGTTGTTTTTCCACGAGCCGCCTCGCAACACCTGCTGCGCCGGGCTGCCCTTTGTCAGAACGCTCGATCAGTTGCATTTTGCCTTTCAACCCTTGGTCAACGAAGAGAAAACCCGTGACCTGGCCACTATACGCTTTGTCGCGCATGGCGAGAACGCGCTGCTGCTCGGTCCGCCTAGAGTAGCCAAAACCATCTGGCGGTTAGTCTCGACATGGGTGCTCTACCCAAAGGCCAAACCGTCCTGTTCTAGGGCGTGTCTGCAAAGGCATGCTGTTGGTAGAATCGGGGCATGACCGAGCGAAGACATGAACTGACAGACGCACAGTGGGAGCGGCTGGCACCGTTGTTGCCCGTATGGTTCAAAAACTAATCTTCGGGGAAATGGGAGGTCAGGCAGCCTCCCGATAATAGTCGCGGATGATGCCCCCGAGTACGTTCCGATAACGGATCGGACCCTCGGTTGACACCGCCAGTCCAAGTGGACTATCCTGATCAAGGCCCTGATGAGGCCGCCGCGCACTATAATAAGCGAGATACTCGCTCAAGACGCGACGCAGATGGCGCTCGTTGAGGATAATCAGCTTGTCCAGACACTCTTCGCGCACAGATCGCACCCAGCGCTCCGCGATGGCGTTAGCATTCGGGGCTTCGAACGGGATGTCGACGATCTCAATCCCTTCTGACTCAAACACGGTATCGAACAACCCGGTGAACTTCGTATCATGGTCGTGGATCAGATAACGCATGGGTAATTCCCGATCGTGCAGCTCCCAGGTCATCTGGCGGGCTTGTTGGGTGACCCAGGCTGCATCCGGATGAGCCGTGCAGCCGGCCAAGTAGACTCGTCGCGTCGCGTGTTCAATAAAAAAACAGGACATACAGCGTCTGGAGGGTGAGGGTTTCGACCGTCAGAAAATCGCACGCCAGAACTTGCTCCTTGTAGTGATTGAGAAACGTGCGCCAGGAGCTTCCCTGCCGTGACCGTTCGGGGGAGGGTGGAATCCCATGCCGTAGGAGCACCGTGCGGATCGTGGTGGGGCTCGCTCGCCAGCCCAGTTGGCGCAGCTCCCCTTTCAGTTTGTCGTAACCCAGGCCGGGGTTGTCTCGGGCCACGCGCAGAATCCACTGCTCCAGTTCGGCATCAATGGGCGGGCGTCCTGACTGTCCTTTCTGCTGGTAGGTCCACTTGCGCCGCACAGCTTCCCGATGCCAGCCAATCACCGTGGCCGGCTTGAACAACCGGATGCTATCCTCCAGCGCCTGGCGCGAATGACTGGCTTTCTGTTTCAACCGCACGGCTACGACCGCCAGCGGCACCTTCTGCCAGCGCGGAATCTGCGGTCCTCGCTCCTGTTTTCGCTCAACAATCCGCAACTGCTGACGCAATAACAGGATCTCCAGGTCTTTTTCACCCTCCGTCAACCGGCTGACCGCCGCTACATCCAATACAAATTCCCAGATAAACAGCACGATACGAAAGAACATCTCGCCCTCGACTTCCGTCTCCACACCACACAAAACCCCGCAAGTTTAACGCACTTACGGGGTTTTTCCAGTCGCTCTGTCTCTTATTTGGAAGGCGGATTTCTTGCGTAGATTAATTTTTGAACCATACGGGTTGTCGCCCAGTTCACCTGAACCATCGTCATTTCAGAAGAAAGCAGTCTAGTCCGATGCCCCGCTGCCACTTCTACAGAAGTTTTCGGACTTGACCACATCATCGCCATGACCAACCTGTCGATCATGCCGTCAGACGTACATTTTCATCTTGATGCCACCCCTGAAATTGTTCGTGCATGTTCAAATAGTTGAATAATGGTCTCAGGTATTTGATCCAATGGACAAGATCTGCCAAGTTCACGCCCTAAATCCGGCTTGGTACAACCTCGTCCTAGCGTTGTCTCGTTTCTTACAAGACTAATTAATTGCTCCGAATACTTGTCCCGTCCACGATTGCGTCTGTCTGCCTGTCTCCTTATTGACTGCAAATCGTCTGGTGTCCAGGATAAACCATCTTGTCGTGGCCAAGCATTCTGTAAACAAAGACACCACACCTCATCACTGAAAGCATCCTCAAATTCCTTTATACCAATCCAATAACTCTGGTCATTCCAAAATGGCTCACTGAATCCTGCATTCTCAAACTTTTTCCTATTTTCCTCCTTGGCATCAGAGTCCAACAACGATAGCGTGATATGCTGACGATTTTTGCTGAGCAACCTCAAAAATGGTAACCAAGCACCGTGCCCCCCAATATTAACAACTCTTATACCGTCGTCAAAAATGCTTCGGTTATATTTGCGTCGGTACAACAAGGGGATTGCGAATTCCTCTGTGTCGCCTTCTACTATGACATAGCAGCGCTCGTAGAAAAGCATAGTATTGGTAATGCCAAGCTGCCCGGCCAGCAGGTTGAGAAATTCCTCAACCTCATTATCTCCATCTGTGACAAGATAATCCACCTTTGTCCCATCATTTGTTAGCTTTAGAAGATTTATCCCCTTCGCCGGAGCACGATCAATCATTGTAAGTGAATGTGTACAAATAATCGCTTGTACCCGTGAACCCGCATGATTTACTATATCCGAGATCACCCGATACATTCCGCGTTGAGCTTCATAATGCAGATTGGTGTCTGGCTCATCATAACCACGAATAACAGGCTTTATCGATTCTGTGCGTTCCATTTGAATCTGTCGATCCCAGTCGAACACAGCCATCAACATTCTACGTTTCGTTCCATCCCCCCTCTTTGAAAGCTGATGGAAGCCAAGACCTTCGCTGATTCGAAAAATGCCTTGCTTGAGGCCACTTGTAAAGTCAATCACGGGTTCATATTCAATTTTCTGAACACTAGGAATATACCTTTGAACAAATGTGAGCAGATCTGCGATTTTTTCGTTCATCTCTTTGTGGGCCAGTTCTTTGACCTCCCTTAGTGGCGTAATCAAGAGACGAGGCTGACTCTCTTCTGATTGCTCAAATATTGTTGCCTCGTATACGGTTCGCAGAGTCTTCTGAACGAGCGATTCAGGAGTTTGATAGTCAATTGCTCTGTATCGTTCAAAGCGAGGTAATATCTCCCTTATACTTGATGATGTAACTGGAATCCAATCCTCGCACGTTGGCGCAGATTGCTTATACCGTTCAAGTAACTCAATCTTCGCATCTTTGTTCAAACGCCCCTCAGGTAAGATACCAAGAGCTTGTAATAGTTCATCAATTTGTGATACAGAAAGCCTGGAAAAGTTTTGTTCCAACCTCTCATCTTGGTATTTGCGCCCTTTGTAGAAGGTTTCGGTTGCATCTGGCGCAAAGGTCTTCCGAAGGTAGAACTTGCCATCAGTAGCGATCATTTCTTGGCCAACTGCATCATCATTCTGTTCAATCTCAAAAACCAATATCGCTTCGATGCTGTCGGCGATTTGTTCCGACCATGTGTCATTGTTTTCAGGGACTATCTCCCGGTAAAAATCGTTCGTATCTGGCTGCCCATTATTTAGGACTATTTCTAGCAGGTCGAGTATAGAGCTTTTGCCGGAGTCATTTTCCCCAATCAACACAGTGAGTTGCTGTACTCGAAGAGTTATTTCCTTGAGACACCGAAAATTCTTTGCTTCAATACTTACCAGCCGCATTAGACGTTTCCTCCTATGCATGTATATTCACTTCGCCAAATTTCGCCGAACTTCAAACGAACACCACCTTTTGATCGTTCTGAGCGCACTATCTACCCGAACGTATTCAGTGCATCCTGATTTCAAGGGATTTTGGAACGAACAAACCCTTTGCTGGACCCGGCTTGTCTGGCCGGATACCACTTTGTGTCACTCGTCTCCCCTCAAAAAAATCCTATTCAGTGTAATAGCGCCGTGAAGCTGCAGGGCGAATTTTCACGATTAGTGGGTGGGGAAACTGGCTGGATATCACAACGGCACGTCCACGCCCCAGCGTCGGCACATCATCCCAAATCGCTTCATTCACTGCTCCAGCAGCGCCTTTAAGAACACGCAAGTTTTGCGAGCCTGTCGTCTGATGAATGATCTTATTATTCGCAAGTTCAAATAGCTCAGACGGCAAGTGCTCCGGAGACTGAGTTACGAAGTGCAACGACAACCAACGTTTCCGCCCACGCCGCGCAATTCGGCGAAGTTGGTCAAGGGTTTGTTCCATTTTGTCTTGCTTTTCGCGAGAGATGAAGCCGTGTGCTTCCTCAATCGTGATAAAGACCTTACGCTTACTCTGCTCAGCCTCAGCAAGAGCCATTTTGTGGTGGTACATACGAGCCAGCAGATCAGCAATGACAATGTTCACCGCATTTTGGCTGTCTGCATCAGACATATCAATAACACTGAGGTGTCCCGGTTCGCTCAGTTTCTCCATCTCCAAAGGGGGGGCATTGTCCCGATCAAAAAGACCCATCATGCTTAGCTCTCGCAGTTTCTTGAGCAATGCGGCATAGGATTGTCGATCCTGAGCGTCGCGAAGCAGCGGTTTCAACTGATACTTGTGACAATAAATTTCCATTGGCTCTTCATCATCGGCGGAGTCATCTTCTTCCTCATCGCCTGGCGCACGAGAGAGATCTAACCTCTTTCGTGTTCGAGTTTTAGGCTTGGCATCAGATGCAGGCCTAGACTTCTTAGAGTCGTAGTAATCCAATTCCTCTCCCAACATCCTAACAAGATCACCAAGCGTCACGCCAGGATACCCGCCTGTGATGTCCCAATGGTCGCTTTTGTCTTCCTCGCTCTCAACTTTACGTTTTTGCTTCCGCACCACAGCGATTGCTTGTTCATATAGAAACATGAATCGCATTTGCTGGGTAGAATTCATCTCGGTCAGCTCAGCGATTAATTCAGGAGGTAGCGAGTCGAAGGGAACCGAAAACTCAATAGCATTCTCGCGTGCAGAAGCCGAATTGGGCGGGCGGTAAACCGTGATATGTTTTACGCCCTCCGGGTAGCAACCATAGATTTCCAAGTCACTGTCCCTGTGCAAATTCGTAGGCTCATCCATGAAGATATATTCACCTTCAGGGTCAATGACGACTTGCGCATATCCGGCTTTGAGCGTTTCCTCAATAAAGACCTGATTGGTGTTTGATTTGCCGCTACCAATCGTACCAACAGTCAACCAATTACGCGGCATTACCCCCTTGTCATTCCCATCGATTCGGACAAACACATCTTCATAGCTATCCAGCAACCCGAGGATAATGTTTCCATGCAGGCCAAGCATTCCTTCCATCATGGCTGTATCATATGGTTTTACTGGCGATGCAGGATGAGGGCGACTCTGAATTCCTGATAGTACTCCATCCTTTTCCTCGCCCAGTATTTCTACCTGAACCAAGCCATGATATTCCGGTAAAGTGAGCATTTTTCCTTTACCCTGGTTCAAGATGATAAACTGAACTGGGGTTGAATCACGCTTCAGTGCATCAGGGGAGTAAAAAGGACCTTCGACGATTCGTCCGGTGTAGTAACGTCCGTCTTTCAAACTGTGAATATGAACATACAAGCCCCGTTTGATGTGGTTGAGATCATCGAAATGCACCAATGCTTCAACCGTCTGACTTTTAGCTGAACTAGGGTCGAAGTGAACAAAAGCAATCGCGCCCTCCCCCAAAGCTGCCAACCTCTGGAATTCCTCATCATCCTGGAGAGCTTCTAATTCTGCGATTTGTTCGTCGGCATCTGCCATCTCCGGACCTAGAAAATTGTGCTGTTTTCCGTCACCAGTGTTCATGATTCACCTCCTTAGTCCCGCGTAGTGCGTTCTGACATGTAAGCGCCACTACCACCTGCTGCATAAGAAAACTCAGCGTTCATAAAACTCGTGTACTCGCTGGCTTTGAACGCCCCAGAGCAATACTGATCAGCAAGGTCGATCAAGAGCGGAAAACCCCGCGCTCCTGTATTCGATGCATCGGCTAATAGAATATGTGCTGCCTCATCAAGATGATCAGCATTGCAGTAAAAAATGTAAGGCGGACTCAGCGGATGAGCACGCAATACTCCTTGCCGCACTTTATCCCCATACTCGCGCTGAAATTGCTTGAAGACTTCTTTCTGGCTCCGGTTACCATATTTGGGAATGGGTGTGTCGGTATAGTTGGCACCTTCAAAATAATCTTCAAGCAAATCCGTTCCTGTCCTGACAACAATGTATTCACCGGGATTGAGCGCCATACCCAACATCTTCAAATCGCGATATGCGCTGGTATTAGAAACAATGCAGGCGTAATTTCCATCATCAATCAATCGTTTAATTAAGTTCAGACAGGTGACCATCGTATGGGCGCGACCAGAACCACTAAGCATCTCGTGCGGGAAGATGGGACCTTGTATTAGCTTGAAATGATCCTGAGAGTCATCCAGAAGCACCTGCCGCTCCTTATAGATCATCAGCGCGTACAGGAACAAATTAGGTAGTTTCTGGGGAAGGGCTTTGCCCCTAGAGCGTATTGCTTCCACAATGTCCTGGATACTGGGATTATTTGGCACTTCTTTTCCCCAATACACGAGATCAGAGACGATCTGTCCAGTACTACCGCGGTAGCCTACTTTCGAGATAGCGATCTGTGCACCAACCAGACTCAAGGTCTCGTATTTTGCTAATGTGCCATCTGCCGCCACAACTTGTCCAGTAAATAGCCGTTTCTGCTTGAGCATCTCAATATAGTCTGGATTGGCGCGTTTCCAATCTAGCAGTGTTCCCTCTCGGACCAAGTCCGGAAAATGAACCTCGCGGAGTTCACGGCGTAATACTTCGTCCGACGCAACAACCTTTTGCACGATAGTTCGGGCATTTGCTGGCATAGCCCGATAGTAATCACCGGGGTTGCGCCAATTATTTCCATCGATAATGCTCTCAAAATTGACCACGTTTGAGAAAACCTCATCGACTTGGGGCATATCATCCGGTGTATTGGCGAAAACTGCGTTTTCCGACACTGTGTCCGACAAGGTTGACACTCCTTAAATCATGATCCCCATCCACCACAGGTAAATGCAACTTTGCTTATACTGTTCTATACTGTTATACAATTTTCTTGAAAGGATTTCGTGCAGACTAGTATAGAAATGTCAACTTCATCGTTTTCGGTTTTCTAATAGAGGGGAGAACAGGGTATCCACAAAATCTTTGCAGGGAGAAAAAAAGTGCCGAATCTCGTCGTAATATCCATACGCTATTCGTCGTGGCAAGCCGAAAACATTGTGAATCTGGTTCGCAAATTCGATACGCTCTTGCCCATGGAAATGTTGAACGACCAGGCCCCATGGAGCAATTAATTCTCGCCCAATTAGATCGGCTAGTATCTCTCGATCAATGACTGTTTCTTCCATTTCGGCCCCACGGTGTGCGATTTCGCGAGGTCGTTCAGGCAGCCCCTTTACCAATGCGTGTATTTCCAGCTTTGGATCATAGCTTTGCCACGAAAAAGCTTTGTCGATCTCCAATCGCTGTTCTGGGAGTGCTTTCAGCCAGAGCCGGTGTACTTGGTACACGTCGGCCAAGAAATGACCTAGTTCGTGGGCAATAATGAAATTCACAATATGAGGACGTAAGCCGCTACGGATCAGAATAAGATTCGACGGCGGACCAATGTGAAGTAAACCATACAGTTCCCGATCCGGATGTGACACACCCTGACCCGCAAAGAGTTGCCCATCTAAAGTGCAAATGTATTGTCGCACTTCATGGATTGAGAGATGGGCACGATAAATAACTGGTAACCCTATCCCATTAACCGCAAACTCCACCATGTTTCGTGGAAATGTCTCGCTGTCGATTTGCCGGTTTCGTGCTATCTCCAGCAATATTGCCGCCATCTCGGCGGCCTTGGTGAGTAGGGGATTGTGTCGCATCAATCATGTTCTTCTGGAACATCGTCAAGATCGTCACGTGCATCAAAAGCTGCTTCATAATACTGCCTGGCAGGATGTGAACGGATAGACTTTCCCAAATTGCGGGCGAGTAACATCCAACTAAGGAACTGGGTTTCATTTTCCAGCTTACAGTAAGCAGCGATTCTTCGAGCATCACTAGCAAAAAATTGAGGGCGAGGCGCGCGCATTGCCTTGAGGCGCGAAAAGTCAGCATGATCTATACCCAGCAAAACACGCTGTTCCTCTTCTGTTACGCCTTCCCGGATACGGAGTAATTTGAGTAATGCATCGACTGATCCAGGTAGTTGTGCAGCGTGGTGATACCAGTTATTCAGCATCTCTTGTTCATTTGTGAATTCGTCCATGATCTCACCTAGTTTTAGAAGAAGTCATCTGCTGAATATCCGAGTTCTTGGGCTAGAGAGCGAAGTTTGCGTTGTAGTCGCTCCTTAGTATTTTTCACTTGCTTGAACGGATCGGTTACTTCTGTATATTTACCCAACACTTCAGCAAAGGCTTGGGTGTCTTTTGTTCCTAAGCGCAACAGATCCAAAAACTCTCGCTCAAGACCATCCAGATGTTCGCTGACTCTTTCGAAAAAATCTTCGGTCAAAATACTCTGCTCTTGGTCTTCTAAATAGTTATACGGCGAATCCAGCTGTTCTTCGTGTTCCGTTTCTGGCAACGTCAAATCTACTTCAAAGGAACCTATCTTTTTGCTTCGCGACATTAAGTCACGCACACGTAGTTTAAAAAGGTTAATTACATAGGTTGTGAACCGCGCCTGTGAGGGATCGTAACGGTTATAGTTGACACAAATTTCTCCCAAGACTTGATGTATCAAGCTCTCAACTTCTTGTTCTGGCAATCCACTATATTGTTTTTTTGCCCATCGAATTAAGGGGACGAGGACAAGTGTTATGACTTCGTCTATAGCGATGGGATCACCTTCGACGAATTCCTTGAGTTGATCAGCGGTAGGCTGAGGAAACGCGCTTTCAGACTCGTCCATATTGGATGCTCTTTGCACTTAATCTAATAGAGTCTTACGAAAAACTAGAATATATTCCTCTGGATAGGCTTCGATATCACTCGTAGCAGTTGACGAGAAGCGTCCGGTTTTCCTGTCGCGTTTGCTGACGAGTACTCGCCCTGGCACTTTTCTTTCTATTCGTTGATCAAGTGTAAAACCAGTGCCTTCGGCCATCTCCCGCAGAATATCAGAGGTCGGAATATCTACGCCACGTTTATAAGAGTCGCCGATCACTAATGCTAGGCGTTTCTTAGGGGCAATGACGCGATAAAATTCTCGAATCACTTGATGCATGTCAAGAAAATAATAACGTAACGCTCGCACTTCAGATCGAACATCACTTTCGTTTTCATCCTGACCGATAGACTCTAGTTTTCGAAGAGTCTCATCTGCCAAATATGACCCGGTTTCTTCCTTTGAATAATCTTCTAATGTACTTCGCGTGCTCGCTTCATCAGATCCTATCCAAGGAAGATGGTTACTTACCTCACCGATAATGCCATAGCGTTCAAACCATAGCTCAGTGAGCTGATGAAGTTGCCTGTAATCGTAGCAAGTTGCATATGGTGGACTAGTCACCAGCAAATCGAAAATATTATCCTCAACATTGGGTGTCCTAGCATCCTGAGAACAGATTTTGAGCTTATCTGCAATTTCTGTCGGGGGAAAACCATATTGACTGAGATCGTCCCAATACAATTCATTACGCTTCACCATATCCCGTAACTGCTTTTGGAATTCCTCAATAGGGTCACCGAGTGATCTCTTTAAGTCTTTTTGTGGTTTAGTGCTACCACTTAACCAAATAGAACACCGACGCAAGATATTGGAAAAACCACAGAAAAAGAACTGCTGCAAAACGTGGTCCTCGATCTTCAAGATAGTTTCTAAAAGCTGGCCAATCACGATCTGGTGAGGTTGTGGAAACCAATACGACAGACGATCTTGCCAGTTGGCAGCGCGAAGATCAAACGAGCGAACAGACTTCTCTTCTTCTATAGAAAGCG
>Ga0226835_1001668_pt1 | contig 11259 bp, 9 predicted proteins | sample LAC_MetaG_1_FD_163627 | JGI IMG/M metagenome (GOLD analysis project Ga0226835, IMG submission 163627) | Anaerobic ammonium oxidizing microbial communities from anammox membrane bioreactor (MBR) in UC Berkley, California, United States -... | ecosystem: Engineered > Bioreactor > Anaerobic >...
GCCGAACTGGTCCAGCGCCGCCTGGCCGATCGCATTCGCGCGCTGGATCTGCCGCTGCCGCGCGGGCGCAACCTGAAGCACTGGCAGGCCTATTTCGACCTGCTGGACCGCGCCGATCCGCAGACCCGCCGCGCCACCGTCTACGGGCGTGTGGTGCAGGGGCTGGCGCGGCTGGGCACCGACGCCGCCCCGTCCGGCGCGCCGACGACGCAGGTGTCCACCTACGGCCCCTATGATGTCAGCCAGCAGCGAGTCGCCCTGCAATACTGGTTCCACTACTATTACGACGACTGGGCCAACCGCCACGAGGGCGACTGGGAGTCGATCACGCTGCTGCTGGAGCTGGATCGCGAGGTGATCGGGGCCGGGCGCGAGCTGGACGAGCTGGCGCTGCTGGGCGGGGTGACCGTCCAGGATGTCGGCTACAGCACGCACGAAGACGGGTTCCGCCGCTTTTGGCCGGACGTGCAGAAGACCGCCGACGGGCGCCCGATTGTCTACGTGGCGCGCGGCTCGTCGGCGTCCTATTTCGCGTGGCAGCTTGACGGCTATGTGACCTCGGCGCGAGTGGGGCTGGTCGAGCGCCTGCTGGGCTGGATGGGCGCCTTGCTGCGCGGGCGGCGTATTTTCGGGCGCCGCTGGGATGGCGAGTACCGGGCGCGTTTCACCCGCCGCGACCCGGCCAACACCGACTGGGTCGCCGCCGATCCGCTGCCGGACGACCGCGCCGATCACTCGCCCCCCAACCGGCTGGAGCGTCTGGTCCCGCCGGGCTGCCGGGGCGTGCGCCGCGCCCCGGATTTCGGTCCCGACGCCGGGCTGGACGACGGCAGCTATCACCTGGAGCTGGACGACCTGTTCTGGCTGGGGGTGGTGCAGCAGTACGGCGTGAACTGGGGCGAGCGTTTCTTCCTGCCGGGGACGAGCGGCCCCGCCGGGATCGACCGGCGCACGCGCGACCGGTATCGCACCCTGATCAACCAGCTCGCGCAGCTTGAGGAACTGGTCAGCGTGGCCCTGGTCAAGCTCGAGGCGCTGGCCTTCAACCCCTCAGGGCCGATCCCGGAGTTGGAAAACGCGCTGCGCCCGCTGCGTCCGGCGGAGCTGGCCCGCCGCCGCTGCCTGCCGTGGGTGGTTCAGCCCTACGTCTACACCATGTGGGCGCATCTGCTGCGCAGCCACCCTGAGGCGTGGACCGACGGCCTGAGCCTGTGGACGCGCTACCGGCTGAGCCTCACGCCGCGCCAGGGTCCGCTGCTGCGCCGCGACGATCCACTTTTTCACCTCAAGGCGCTGCTGGCCATGATCCGCCGCACCCGCTACGAGACCCAGCACGAAGGCTCGAAGTGGGATAACCCGTTCGCCTGGGTGCGCTATATCTGCCTGGCGGACACGTTCTACTACGGGATCGCGCCGCCCGACGATCTCACGCTGGACCACACGCACCTGGATTGCGGCGCCGAGGGATGAGGCGCGCGCCACACGGTCAACGTCGGCACCGCTGTTCTTCGCTGCCCTTTGCTGTTCTTCGCTGTTTTTTGCTGCTCTTTGCTGCTCTTCGCTAGCCAAGCGCCACGTCGAGCGTCATCATCACCGCGAAGCCGAGCATCGCGCCCATCGTCGCCAGGTGCTCGTTGCCGTTGCACTGCGAATCCGGGATGACTTCCTCGACCACCACGAAGATCATCGCGCCGGCGGCGAAGGCCAGCGCATAGGGCAGAATCGGCTGCGCGATCAAGACCGCCGCCGCGCCGACCACGCCTGCCACCGGCTCGACCACCGCCGAAAGCTGCCCGTACCACCAGCTCCGCAGGCGCGACATCCCCTCACCGCGTAGCGGCATCGAGACGGCCAGCCCTTCGGGGAAGTTCTGGATGCCGACGCCGATCGCCAGCGCCACCGCCCCCGCGACTGTGGCGGTCGATAGATTCTCGGCGGCGGCGCCGAACGCCACCCCGATCGCCAGCCCTTCGGGGATGTTGTGCAGCGTGATCGCCAGCACCAGCAGCACCGAGCGCCGCCAGGTCGTGTGCAGGCCCTCGGGCGCGCCGCGCGGCGTCCCGACGTGTACGTGCGGCAGCACGTAGTCCAGCCCGCGCAGGAAGACCCCGCCCACCAAAAAGCCGGTCACCGCCGGGACCCAGGCCGGCAGGCTGGAATAATCCGCCGCCAGGTCGATGGCCGGTGCCAGCAGCGACCAGAAGCTGGCCGCCGTCATCACCCCCGCCGCGAAGCCGAGCATCGAGTCGAGCAGGCGCCGGTCGAAGCGGCGCGTGACGAACACCGCCGCCGCGCCCAGCGCGGTCATGCCCCAGGTGAAGGCGGTCGCCAGCAGCGCCTGCCCGATCGGATGCAGGCCTTCGATGAAGGACAGCATAACGAGGACCCTCCTCGATAGTGAGATGCACCGCTTTACAAGGGCGTTACGTGGTGAATAAGCATATAACAAAAAATACCGTTCGCGATATTCAGGGAAGACCACAGCAGGGATGCCTCGGCCCGCAAGGCATCCCTGCTGCGATCAGCGCTTCACAATGCGCTACAACCCGACGTTGGTCTGCATGGCGTAGAACAGGAAGCGGCCGATCACCTCGCCCACCAGCACGACCGCGAACGCAGCGAGCGCCAGATTGCCCAGCAGCGCCTCGCGACCCGGCACGCTGGCCGTGCGGTAGATGAAGACGGCCAGGATCCCGGCGCCCAGGAAGACCAGCACCAGGCGCAGGACGAAAGCCGCGCTGTAGTCTTGCGACGATGCGCCGGCGCGTGTGGGCGGAAACGATCCGCGCTCCCTTGCCCCTCACGCAGCGTTTAGCGGATATAATGAGGGCAGCGCGTGGGCGAGGCGTCCCCATGCCTGCCGCCCTGCGACCGCTCGGAACCCGGCCAAGCCGGCGCGTCTCACGCCGAGTTCGCACATCCCAGGAAAGGCAGAACATGCTCATTCGACCGCACCGGATCATTGTCGTCTTCGCGCTGTGTACCCTCGCGCTCGCCATCCCTGCCGTGGCCCAGGCGCCGCCGTCCTGGACGATTACCTCAGCCAGCCCGGTGATCCTGCAAAGCGGGGTTGGGCTGCGCGCTTTCCCTTCGCCCGATGGGCAGAAGCTTGCCTACGAGCGGCGGGTTCGCCTCAACGGGCATCAAGATCTCTACTTCTGCGCGGCGGATGTCGTCTCGGCGGCGGAGCCTGTCTGCCTGACGCCGCCCCAAGAGATGCCGCGCGGGTTTGACGCCGACGCCAACGCCTACCACTACCCCCTCGCCTGGTCGCCGGACTCAACCCGGATCGCGGTAGTGGGCCAGCCGCTGATCACAGGTCTGGATACGGACATCTGGATTCTGGACACAGACACGGCCACCTGGACGCCGCTCACCGACGACGGGTACGAGGGGCCGTTGAGCGCCGGGACCGAAGGCAGCGGGCCGCCTGCCGGGGTCGCGATTGAGGTCCAGCCTGCCTGGTCGCCGGACGGCACCCGGATCGCCGTGGAACGCACGCTCATTGACGAGGCTGGGGCGCTCGCCCCCTCGACGTTGAGCGTGATCGATCTGGCGACGGGCAGCGTGGCCGACATCGCTCCTCTGCCGGGGCACGCCGCACAGACGCGCGACGCCGGGGCTATCACGAAGATCGCGTGGTCGCCTGACGGCGCGTCGCTGGCGATCAGCGTGCGCCATCGCGAGCCGGACCCTGCGAATGATGGGATATGGCGGGTGAACGTCGAGGACGGCGCCATGACCCGGCTGGTCGGCGCCGAGGCGGTCGAAACGCTGTTCAGGGGTGTGTTTCCCGAGCTGCCCGCGGAGATGATCGGGCCGGTGTCCTGGTCTCCGGATGGCTCGGCGCTGTTGTTCTGGGCCAGCAATGCCAGCACCAAACCGGTCGCGGTGTGGGCGTTTTGGGTTGATGTCGAGAGTGGCGCGACGACCGCGCTGGTGCTTCCGGCACACTCGCGCGATACCGGGTCGCGGCGGGGAATCTGGCCGTTTCAGGCTGCCTGGTCCCCGCAGGGCGACGCGCTCTTGATCGCGGCCAATGGCGTGGAAGACGGCGAGAAAATTCTGCTCGATCCCAGCAACAGCCGCGTGCGCATGAGCGTATATCTGGCGGACGCTGCCACCGGCGACGCCGCGCTGCTCGGCCACCTGCCGACCGTGGAAGCCGCGCCGTTCTATTTCGCGGCGTGGGGCCAGGCGGGCGACGCGCTTTTGAACGGATACCGCCTGCGGCTGGAACGGCAGTAGGCGCCTGGGCAGGGTCCGCGTGCCCGGTGCGATCGGCTGCCGGGCACGCGGAATAGGCGCGCGCTCAATCCAGCAGCAGCCCGGCCTGGCGCTGGTAACTGTACATACTGGGCGGACGCATCAGAGTGACGGCGCGCTTGAATCCCGCCAGGGCGCCGCGCATCGCCCCCAGCGCAGCATAGTAATCGTAGTAGCGGAAGCTGGAGTACGACTCGCGCATCAGAGCGTGCGTTTTGAGCAGCGCCAGATAATCGTCGAACACGTCCGATACGTCCAGGTAGATATCGGCCGAGTAACCTTCCATATCTTCCCAGTTCTCGGAATAGAACAGCGCCTGGATGGAATGCGCCGGATGATCGCGCTTGAACGCGGGCAGCGCCGCCTTGAAGAGCGCGTTCCGCACAATGGCGTGGGTGTTGTTGTGGTCGGTGTGAAAGCTGCCGTTCCAGTGCGTGATGATCACGTTGGGGCGATACCGGCGGATCAGATCGGCCACGAGCCAGGCCGCCTCTTCCGTCACCTGAAGCTCGCCGTCCTTGTAGGGCAGGATCTCGACGTTTGCGCCAATGAACGCGGCGGACGCCTGCGCGTCCGCAAGGCGCATCTGAAGATACTCTTCCGGCGGCAGGGTAGGGTGACCTTTCTCGCCGGCGGTGGCGTGCACAATGGTCACGTCCCACCCGGCTTTCTTGTGCTTGAGCATGACCGCCCCAGCCATGTTCTCAGCGTCCGAGATATGCGCGCCAATGACCATCAGGTGTCGAGCCGCCATGTCACAGTCCTTTCAGGGAAGGGGTTAGAGGTCCTTATGCAAAACGGCGAATTCGCGGCGCCGCTTGAACCCGGCCAGCGCGTACAGCCGGGCGGCGTCTTCGCCGGTCCACAGGAAGTAAGCATAGAAGACGTGCTGCGCAGCCATGATCTCCAGGCAGCGGAACAGCAGCAGACGCCCGATGCCTTTGCTGCGCAGGTCCTCGCGCACGCCGAACGGGCCAAAACGCTCGTCGCGCTGCTGGCAGTAGCCAACAACCTCGCCGTGCCGCCGTGCCACCAGAAAGCAGATGCGGCGCGGGCTATCGCCGAAGTAGTCGAGCAGATAGTCCTGCGCGTGCCGGTACCAATCCCAGCCGAAGTGTCTGGCGATGAACGGCATGACATCCGGCAGGTCGGCGGCTGTCACCGGCCGGATGGTGATCCCTTCCTCGCGTTCGAGCCTGTCGCCAAACGCGATCAGATCGGGCGGAATCTGGAACCCCGTCAAATCGGCGCCCATGCTGATCGCCCGGTAAAGCGTCCGGAAACCCGCCACGTTCTCCAGGAACGCGATCGTGCCGGGATAGGCGTCGACATCCACACCGGGCACGAAATAATTCGGCACATAGGGCGAGATGTCGATTGTCTTGCGCCCATCAGCGCGCAGACGCTCTGTCATGTGTTCAAACAGGGCCCGGCCAATGCCCTGGCGCTGAAAGTCGGGATGGACGCCGAAGGCTGTGATCCACGCCTTTTCCGGCTCCAGCCCTTGCAGAAACAGCGGGACCTGCCGCGTCAGCGCCAGCACGAAGCCTACCACGCGCCCATCCACAACCGCGACGGGAAGATTGGCCGGCTGGAAGTTGGGATCGAGCAGCACCCTGGTGCGGAAGAGGTCCATGCTCACCCGGTCATGCGTCATGGACGCGTGCCACACAGCGAGCAGGTCGGCTTCGTCGGTTCCCTGATACGGTCGGATGTGCACGGCAATTCATCCTTTAAGTCCGCTGAGCGCGATACCCTGGATAAAGTAGCGTTGCAGGAACACGAAGAGGATCAAGGTCGGGATGACGGACAGCACCGTGCCGGACACCAGCAGGTGCAGACTGCGCGCCTCGGCGGCGAACGTGCGCAGCGAGTTCAGGCCCAGTGGGACGGTGTACAGATCGCGGCTGTTGACGACCAGCAGCGGCCACAGAAAGCTGTTCCACGAGCCGATAAACACAAATGTGCCGAGCGTCGCCAGCGCTGGCTTGGTGAGCGGCAGGACAATCCGCCAGTAAATCCGCAGCTCGGCGGCGCCGTCAATGCGCGCCGCGTCGATCAGCTCGTCGGGGATGCTGTAGATGAACTGGCGCATGAAAAAAATGCCGTAGGCTGAAGAGATGCCGGGCAGAATCAGACCCGCGTAGCTGTCGATCCACCCCAACTGGCGCACGATGTAGAAAACCGGGATCAACGTCACGAAGGTCGGGATCATCAACGTCGCCAGGATCATATAGAACAGGATGGTCCGGCCCGGAAACTGGTACTTGGCGAACGCGTACCCCGCCAGCGAGCTGGTGAACAACACCCCAATCACGGTCGCCCCGGTCACGATCAGGCTGTTGAGATAAAAGCGGCCCAGCGGCAGGTTGTCCAGCAGCTCAGGATAGTTGCTGAACTGGGGCGATTTCGGCAGCCAGACGGGCGGGCGGCTCTGGATTTCGCCCGAAGTCATCAGCGAGGCATCGATCATCCACACAAAAGGGAAAACCAACAGCACGGCGGTGCCGATCAGAATTGTGTATTTGGCAGCGGTGCCCAGCTTCGAGAGCGCCGTTCCGGTTCCGCGCATATCCCTAATCCTCGTAGGTTCGGTCTCGCAGCAAGCGGAGCTGGACGATCGTGATGAACAGGATGATGGCGAAGAGCGTGAACGCCATCGCCGACGCACGCCCCATGCGGGAAAATTTGAAGGCGGTGTTGTACATGTGCAGCACGATTGTCATCGTGCTGTTGGCCGGCGCCCCGCCTGTGGTGGCAAACACCAGATCGAAGACCTGCAGCGCCCCGATTGAGTTGGTGACGATCACGAACAAGGTGACCGGGCGCAGCAGCGGCAGCGTGATATGCCAGAACGCCTGCCAGCTGTTGGCGCCATCGACGCGCGCCGCGTCGTAGTAGTCTTGCGGGACGCCCTGCAGCCCGGCGAGATAAATCACGATGTAATAGCCGAGGTACTGGTACACCGCGATGGCGATCAGCACATACATCGCCTGGTTCGGGTCGTTCAGAAAGCCCTGGCGCGGCAGGCCTACCATGACCAGCAGGCTGTTTAAGAGGCCGTAATTGCGATTGAACATGAAGGCGAAGATCACGGCCAGCGCGATCGGCGAGGTGATCACCGGCAGGAAGTAGAGCACGCGCCAGACGGTGCGCCCCTTGATTTTGCTGTTGAGCAGCAGGGCAAAGGCGAGGCCCAGCACAACATTGATCGACACGCCCCCGATGGCAAACTTGAAGGTGTTTTTCAACGCCAGAGGGAAGACACGGTCCCGCGTGAAAATGTATTGGTAGTTTTCAAGCCCCACATAAGGCATGTCGCGGACCGGCGTGAGCATGTTCCACTGGTGCAGGCTGACCCACCCGCTGAACAGGATCGGCCCCAGCGAGAACACCACGAGCCAGAGCACAGGAATCGCGACAAAGGCATACGCCCACAACATCCGCCGGCGCATCAGCCCGGTTTTCGGCCAACTACGGGGCATGGTGAGGTGCATGGCTCTGCCTCCCGCCTACGTCGCTCGCGTTCACAGGCCTGGGGACAAGCACGGCCAGCTTATCCCCAGGCTGCACGGACTCCGGCGGGCCTATTCAGCCGCCATGCGGAATTCTTCGAGGATGGCGTTCGCCTCCGGGGCGACGTAGTCGAGCACAGACTGCGCGTCGGTCATGCCCGACAGCAGCGCTTCGATTTCGGTTTGCAGCAACGTCTTGATTTCCTGGCTGCCCCCGACCAACGGCTCAGGGCGGGCATACGCGGTGGACGCGACGAACGGCGCCAGGAAATGATCGCTGTACAGATCGGCGTAGACCTCCTGGTCGAAGATGTTGCTGGGGATCGCCCCAAACTCATTGACCAGGATGTCGCCCATCGGCGAGGACTGCCCTTCGCCACGCGGCGAGTTGAGCCACAGAATAAACTCCCATGCCTCTTCGGGGTACTCTGAGCCTTGATCGACGGCCCACAGCCAGTTATAGGACAGCGTCGACGTTTCGGTGCCGCTCGGCCCGACCGGGATCGGGGCGACGCCGACCTCGGTCTCATAGTCGATGTTCTCGGACGCTATGAGCGTGGCGCGCCACCAGTTCGCCATGATGATCATGCCGATGTTCCCGGTCGGGAAGTCCCACCCGGAGATGCTCATATCCATGCCGCGGGTTTCGAGCAGCCGCTCGTAAAGCTGCAAGGTTTCCAGGCCGGCCTCGCTGTCAAAGGCAACGGTCGTGTGATCGTCGCTGAGGTAATCACCGCCATTCGAGAACAACAGCGATGCGAAGGGGTGAACCACGCCCGAGTCCCAGCCGGTGATCACGGCGAAGCCCACCTGCTTCACGGCGCCGGTATCGTCCACCTGGGTGATGGCCGACGCGATCTCGACCAGCTCGTCCCAGTTGCTGGGCGGCTCGGTATAGCCTGCTTCTTCGAGAAGACGCTTGTTGTACAGCAGCAGATAGGTGTTGACTTCGGTCGGGTACCCCCAGATCTGGTCGGCGAAGGTCGTGCCCTCAACAATGCCGGGCGAGGTGTTCGCCACGACGGCATCGACCAGCTCATCGGGTGGGGTGGACAGCATCCCACTGGTCACGAACTCGGGCAACCACAGGTTATAGAGATGGTAAATGTCCGGGCTTTCGCCCGCGGTGCGCAGCGTGATGATCTTCGTATACAGCTCTTCGAATGGCACGGTGATCAGCTCGAACGTGACGTTCGGATGCAGCGCCGTATACTCATCGAAAACCGCCTGCTGCGCGTTCAGCAGGCGTTCCTCACCCCAGTGCGTCAGAACGGTGAGCTTGACCGGCTCCTGCGCCGACGTGAGGGGTACGGCCCCGACAATGAGAATCGCCAGCAGCGAGAAAACTGAAATAACCCGTTTTGCGTTCATTTTGCCTCCCTGAGCGACGTTAAGCTTGCCGAACGGCCTAAAAATTTAACGACGGGAAGGGTCCTGCCCGGTCAGTCCGGATACATCAGGAAGCGCGCGCGCTCGTCACAGAAGGACTGCAGCGCAGCCTGCCACTGGTCGACCAGGTCAGGAATGGGGTGACTGGCATCCAGATGCTCGCGCACCAGGCTGCCACCGCTCAATAAATCGATCGGGAAATGCCCCCCTGCGCTCCAGGGAGGCCGCCAGGCAAAATGCTCAGGATACACAGAGCGCACCACGTGCAGCAGGTGCAGCGCCGTCTCGACCGGCCGGAACTGCTCTCGGTCGCGGACGTACAGGTGAACCCCCTGACACAACTCGCCGCTATGTTTGCTGAAGGTCGGCACAAAATACACCGGCCTCCAGCGCACGCCGGGCAGCGCCAGGTCATTCATCCGGCGCGCCAGGTCATCGGCGTCGATCCAGGGAGCGCCGATGTACTCAAAGGGGCGGGTGGTGCCGCGCCCTTCAGACAGATTGGTGCCCTCGACCAGGCAGGTGCCGGGATACACGGTCAAGGCATCGAGCGTGGGCAGGTTGGGCGAGGGGGGCACAAACGGCAGGCCGGTCTGGTCGAACCACATCCTGCGCGTCCAGCCCGCAAGCGGGACAACCTCCAGCGTGCAGCCGATACCAAAAGTCTCATTGAACAGCCGCGCGACCTCGCCGAACGTCATCCCGTAGCGGATAGGAATGGGATACGGCCCGACAAAAGACGCATAGGCCGGGTCGAGCACCGGCCCTTCGACTTTGTGACCGCCGATTGGCGTTGGCCGGTCCAGCACGATGACCGGCACATCGTGCTCTGCGGCAGCCTCCATGACATGCGCCAACGTCGCCAGGTAGGTGTAGAAGCGCACGCCGCCGTCCTGCAAATCGACGAGCAGCACATCTACCTCGCGGAGCATCTCCGGCGTGGGTTTTCTGGTGTCCCCATACAGGCTGTAGACCGGCAGGCGCGTCACCGGATCGATGTAGGTGGCGACCGAATCGCCTGCCTGCGCCTCGCCTCGCAGGCCATGCTCCGGGCCGAAGAGGGCGACCAGGTCGATATCCGGGTGTTGGTGCAGGCGCGTGGCGGCGCTCGTCAGATCGCGATCCACGCTGCTTGTGCTGGCCACCAGCCCCACGCGCCGCCCGGCCACCAGGTCCAGCCGTTCGGCTAACAAGCGCTCAAGCCCTGAAATGACACTCATGGAAACTCCGCCACAGACTGGCGAACGATCAGCTCTGGGGGCAGAATGATCGGCGTTGCTTCCGGCAGCTCGCCCGCGATGCGCTTGAACAGCAGCGAGACGGCCTGCGACGCGATCTCAACGTAGGGCTGGCGAATGGTTGTCAGCGCCGGCACGACAAAAGCGGCGACGTCGATATCGTCGAAGCCGATGACCGACATATCGGCGGGTACGCTCAGGCCGGCTTCGGCCAGCGCCCGGTACGCGCCGATCGCCATCTCGTCGCTGGCGGCGAAGACGGCAGTCGGAACCGGATCGCTGCGCAGCAGCTCCTGCATCGCCTCATAGCCCGCCTGGTAATTCCACTGTTCTCCGTGGGAGATGACGATCTTCTGATACGACAGGCCATAATCGGCGAGGGCCTGCGCATACCCCTGCTGGCGCTGCTGGGCGATCAGAAGCGTCGAGGACGCAGCGAGGTGCGCGATGCGGCGATGCCCCTTCTGGATGGCGTACTCGGTTGCCAGATACGCAGCGCGCACATTGTCGACCGCCACGGATGGGATGCGCGTGTTCGCCAGACAGTCGATCAACACGGCAGCCACGTTTTCCTTTTCAAGGAACGCCAGGGTTTCTTCATGATCGATCGCGTTCACGAGGATCAGGCCGTCGATCAGGCCGTCCGCCGACGCCCCGAGATATTCCTGCTGGCGCCGCAGGTCTTCGCCGACGTTGTACAGGACGACGCGAGAACCAGCCGCCAATGCCGCGGCTTCGACCGCGCTGGCGATCAGGGACAGAACCGGATTGGTGATGTTGAGGACGAGCAGGCCGATCAGCCCGGTTTGCCCGGTGCGCATACTCCGGGCGATGGGATCGCGCCGGTAGCC
>Ga0226835_1001669_pt1 | contig 11255 bp, 9 predicted proteins | sample LAC_MetaG_1_FD_163627 | JGI IMG/M metagenome (GOLD analysis project Ga0226835, IMG submission 163627) | Anaerobic ammonium oxidizing microbial communities from anammox membrane bioreactor (MBR) in UC Berkley, California, United States -... | ecosystem: Engineered > Bioreactor > Anaerobic >...
CAACCGGCTGACGGCGACCGCAGGGGAGCCGCGAGGGAGGCGGAATGAGTGCCGTCGGCGACCACCGGCCGCCCAGGGTTTCGCCGCTGAACGATCCGCGCGTGCGCAGCATCGCCTACCAGGTGCTGCTGTGCGTGGTCATCCTGTTCCTGGTCTGGGGCGCGGTCGACAACGCCATCGACAATCTGGCCAAGGCGCGCATCGCGTCCGGCTTCGGGTTCTGGAACGCGACCGCCGGCTTCGACATCAGCCAGACGCTGATCGAATATTCGACCGTGTCGACCTATGGCCGCGCCTTCTGGGTCGGCCTGCTCAACACGTTGCTGGTCGCGGCACTCGGCATCGTGTTCGCGACCGTGCTCGGCTTCCTGATCGGGATCATGCGGCTGTCGCGCAATCTCCTCGTGTCGCGGCTCGCCGCCGGCTATGTCGAGATCGTCCGCAACCTGCCGCTGCTGCTGCAATTGCTGTTCTGGTACAATGCCGTGCTCAAGGCGCTGCCGGAATTGCGCGACAGCATCCTCATTCCCGGCGGCGGCTTTCTGAACAATCGCGGTCTCTTCCTGCCGCAGCCGGTGGCCGAGCCCGGCTTCGGCGCCGTGCTCGCGGCGTTCGCGGTCGGGATTGCGGGCGCGCTCGCGTTCCGCATCTGGGCGCGCCGGCGGCAGGAGCGGACCGGCGAGCAGGCGCCGGTGCTCGCCGTCGCGCTCGCGCTCATTGTCGGTTTGCCGCTCGTTGTCTTTCTCGTGGCCGGAGCGCCGGTCGAGTTCGTCTATCCCGACCGCGGACGCTTCAACATCCGCGGCGGGATCGAGGTGCTGCCCGAATTCGTCGCGCTGCTGTTCGGGCTCGTCATCTACACCGCCGCCTTCATTGCCGAGGCGGTGCGCGCGGGCATCATGGCGGTGTCGCACGGGCAGACCGAGGCGGCCTATTCGCTCGGCTTGCGGCCGGGGCCGACGCTGCGGCTCGTCGTCATCCCGCAGGCGATGCGCGTGATCATCCCGCCGCTGACCAACCAGTATCTCAACCTCACCAAGAATTCGACGCTCGCGGTCGCGATCGGCTACCCGGATCTCGTCCAGGTCTTCACCGGCACCGTGCTCAACCAGACCGGACAGGCCGTCGAGGTCGTCGCCGTCACGATGGCGGTCTATCTGACCATCAGTCTCGTGACCTCGCTGTTCATGAACTGGTACAACGCGCGCATTGCGCTGGTGGAGCGCTGACCATGGATGCGACCGACACCATGGCCGTCGAGGCGCGCCGCGCGACGCAGATCGCCTTCGTGCGCTCGGCCACGCAGGATCCGCTGCCGCCGCCGCTGTCGCAGAGCGGGGCGATCGGCTGGGTCCGCGAGCACCTGTTCTCGACCCCGCTCAATATCGCGCTGACGCTCGTTTCGGTCGGGCTGATCGCCTGGCTGGTGCCGCCGCTGATCAATTACATGATCTTCGATGCGGTCTGGAGCGGCGAGGACCGCGAAGCCTGTCTGGTGACGGTGGAGCGGCCGGTGGTCGGGGCGTGCTGGGCGTTCGTGCGCGAGCGGCTCGCCTATTTCACCTACGGCTTCTACCCGATCGGCGAGCGCTGGCGGGTGGACATCTTCTTCGCGATGCTGGTGATCGGTATCGTCTGGCTGGCCTGGCTGCGCGCGCCGCGCCGCGACATCGGCGCGGTCTATTTCTTCGTCGTCATGCCGGTGGTGTCCTACATCCTGCTGCTCGGCTGGCCGGCGATCGGGCTCTACAAGGTCGAGACGAGCTTCTGGGGCGGGCTTCTCGTCACCGTCGTCGTGGCCGCCGTCGGCATCGTGGTGTCGCTGCCGATCGGCATCCTGCTGGCGCTCGGGCGGCGCTCGCAGATGCCGGCGGTGCGGCTGTTCTCGGTCATCGTCATCGAGTTCGTGCGCGGGGTGCCGCTGATCACCGTGCTGTTCATGGCGAGCGTGATGCTGCCGCTGTTCGTGCCCGACACCTGGTCGCCGGACAAGCTCTTGCGCGCGCTGGTCGGCGTGGCGCTGTTCACCTCCGCCTACATGGCCGAGGTGGTGCGCGCCGGCCTGCAGGCGATCCCGAAGGGACAATATGAAGGGGCGATGGCGGTCGGGCTCAGCTACTGGCAGATGATGCGCCTCATCATCCTGCCGCAGGCGCTGCGCATCACCATTCCCAACATCGTCAACAGCTATATCGCGCTGTTCAAGGATACCACGCTCGTCTTCATCGTCGGCATTTTCGATTTCCTGCGCACCATCGAGGCCGCGCGCATCGATCCGAAATGGGCGACGCCGACCACCAGCACGACCGGCTATGCCTTCGCCGCCGTGTTCTATTTCATCTGCTGCTATCTGATGTCGCGCTACGCCAGGAACATGGAAGCGCGGCTCGCCACCGGGCACAAGCGTTGAGGACCCCGTCATGAACCAGAGCCTGGACCAGAACGCGGCCTTGCAGGCGGGACTAAAGCCGTCGCGGCTGAAGACGGACATGGCGGTCGAAATCGTCGGCATGCACAAATGGTACGGCGAGTTCCATGTCCTGCGCGACATCAACCTGCAGGTGTCGGGCGGCGAGAAGATCGTGATCTGCGGGCCGTCCGGCTCCGGCAAGTCGACCATGATCCGCTGCATCAACCGCCTGGAGGAGCACCAGAAGGGCCGCATCGTCGTCGACGGGACCGAGCTGACCGCCGACCTCAAGCGCATCGACGAAATCCGCCGCGAGGTCGGCATGGTGTTCCAGCATTTCAACCTGTTCCCGCATCTGACCGCGCTGGAGAACCTGACGCTGGCGCCGATCTGGGTACGTAAGATGCCCAAGAAGGAAGCCGAGGAGATCGCGCACCATTATCTCAAGCGCGTGAAGATTCCCGAGCAGGCGCATAAGTTTCCCGGCCAGTTGTCCGGCGGCCAGCAGCAGCGCGTGGCGATCGCGCGCGCGCTGTGCATGAACCCGAAAATCATGCTGTTCGACGAGCCGACCTCCGCGCTCGATCCGGAAATGGTCAAGGAGGTGCTCGACACCATGGTGCAGCTCGCCAATGAAGGCATGACCATGCTGGTGGTGACGCATGAGATGGGCTTCGCCCGTCAGGTGGCCGACCGCGTGATCTTCATGGATGCGGGCCAGATCGTGGAGATGAACACGCCGGCGGAATTCTTCGCCAACCCGCAGCACGAGCGCACGAAACTGTTCCTCAGCCAGATTCTGCACTGACGCCGCGCCGGTCGCGCATGCCGGACGGCCGCTGTCGCCTTACAGCGCCCCGATCGGAATCCTGAAATAGCTGCGGCCGTTTGCTTCCGGCTCGGGCAGGCGGCCGCCGCGCATGTTGAACTGCAAAGCGTGCAGGATCAGCCGCGGCATCGGCAGCGTGCGGTCGCGCGCCTCGCGCAGGGCGACGTAGTCCTCGCGCGTCGGGCGGTTGCGGAAATGGATGTTGGCGCGCTTCTGCTCGGCGACGCTCGACTGCCATTGCGGCGCGCGGCCGTCCTGCTTGTAGTCGTGGCCGGTATAGAGCCGGGTGTCGTCGGGCAAGGCCAGGATCGCCATGATCGAGTCGTAGAGCACCGACGCGCTGCCGCCGGGAAAGTCGCAGCGCGCGCTGCCGGTGTCGGGCTGGAACAGCGTGTCGTGCACGAAGGCCGCGTCGCCGACGACATAGGTGACCGAGGCGAGGGTGTGGCCGGGCGAGTGCATCACGCGCGCCTCGAGCGCGCCGATGCGGAACGTGTCGCCGTGCGCGAACAGCCGATCCCATTGCGAGCCGTCGGCGGGAAAGTCGGGCAGGTTATAGATCGCCTGCCACAGTTTCTGTACCGCGACCACCTGCGCGCCGATGGCGGTCGGCGCGCCGAGCTTGTCCTTGAGATAAGCGGCGGCCGAAAGGTGGTCGGCGTGCGGATGGGTGTCGAGGATGAAATCGACGCTCAGGCCGCGCGCGCGGACCGCCGCGACCAGGGCGTCGGCGGCCTCGCTCGTGATGCGTCCGGCCTTTTCGTCATAGTCGAGCACCGGATCGATGATCGCGCCGCGCTGCGTCGCCGGGTCTTCCACGAGATAGGCGATGCTGCCGGTCGGCTCGTGATAGAAACCGGTGACGACGGGCTGCTGGGCCATGGCGTGGCTCCGGTTATGGCGCGGGCCTATTTCGGCTTCGGCTCGATCTCGGCATCCGGATGCGAAGCCCATTCGGTCCATGAACCGTCATAGAGGCTTTTCGGCGGCTTGCCGAGCGCATCGAGCCCGAGCCAGAGCACGGCCGCGGTGACGCCCGAGCCGCAGGTGGTGATGACCGGTTTGTCGGGATCGACGCCGGCCTTGCGGAACGTCTCGGCGATGCGATGCGCCGGCACGAGCCGGCCGTCCTCGACAAGGTCGTTGAAGGGAACGTTGCGCGCGCCCGGCATGTGGCCGGAGGGCAGGCCGGGGCGCGGCTCCGGCGCGGTGCCGGCGAAGCGTTCGGCCGAGCGCGCATCCACCACCTGCGCGCCGCCGGCTGCGAGCGCCTTCTGCACGTCGGTGCGGCTTGCCACCGCGCCGTGATCGAAGCGCGCCGTGAAGTGGCGCGGCGTGCGGCGGATTTCGCCGAACTCGATCGGCCGTCTTTCCGCCTTCCATTTCGGCAGGCCGCCGTCGAGCACATAGACGTCGCGCACGCCGAAAATCTTGAACGTCCACCACACCCGTGCCGCCGAGAACAGGCCGGCGCCGTCATAGACGACGATGGCCGCGCCGTCGCCGATGCCGCGCTCGCGCATGGCGAGCGAGAACGCCTCCGGCCGCGGCAGCATGTGCGGCAGGTCGCTCGCATGGTCGGCGACCTCGTCGACGTCGAAGAACACCGCGCCCGGGATATGGCCGGCGAGATATTCCTCGCGCGCGTTGCGCTTCTGCGTCGGCAGATAATAGGAGCCGTCGACGACGACGATATCGGGCGCGTCGAGGTGCTCGGCGAGCCATTGCGTGGAGACGAGCGAGCGGCTGGCGGGCTGGCTTGGGGACACTGTCATTGAACGCGAACTTTCCTCAGTCTCGGGATCAGACCAGCGCGAGCCGGACCCGGCGGTTCTGCTTGCCCTTCTTCTCGATCTGCGTGACCTGCACCGCGCCGATCTCGCCGGTGCGGCGCACATGCGTGCCGCCGCACGGCTGCAGGTCGTAGCCTTCGATCTCGATCAGGCGCACGCGCCCGGTTCCCATCGGCGGCTTCACCGACATCGTCTTCACGAGGCCGGGATTGGCCTGCAACTGCTCGTCGCTGATCCAGCGGCTGGTGACCGGCGCGTCGGCGGCGATCATCGCGGCAAGCCGTTCGGTGATCGCGGCCTTGTCGAGGCCGGCCTCGGGGATGTCGAAGTCGAGGCGGCTTTCGGTCTCGCCGACCGCGCCGCCGGTGACCGGATAGGGCAGCACGGCGGAGAGCAGGTGCAGCGCCGTGTGCATGCGCATGCGCGCGTGGCGCGGCTCCCAGTCGATCGCGGCGCGCACGGTGTCGCCGACGGTGGGCATCGCCGCGCCGGGCGCGGGCAGGTGAGCGATCTCGCTCTTTTGCGGATCGCAGAAGACCGCGCCGGTGATGCGCAGCGTTTCGCCGGAGGCAAGCGTCAGCGCGCCGGTGTCGGCGGGCTGGCCGCCGGAGGCGGCATAGAAGACGGTGCGGTCGAGCACGATGCCGCCGTCCGCCGTGACGGCCGTCACGCCCGCGTCGCACTCGCGCAGATAGGCGTCGTCGCGGAACAGGCAGTCGGTCGCCATGGTCAGGACTTCGCGAACGGCGGCTTGATCGCCGAGGTGCGTTCGAGCCATGGCGGCACCGGCAGCGACTTCGAACGCAGGAATTGCGGGTTGAACAGCTTCGACTGATAGCGGGTGCCGAAATCGCACAGCATGGTGACGATGGTCTTGCCCGGGCCGAGGTCGCGCGCAAGCCGCATCGCGCCGGCGACATTGATGCCCGAGGAGCCGCCGAGGCACAGGCCCTCGTGCGCGAGCAGGTCGAAAATCACCGGCACCGCTTCCTCGTCGGACACGAGATAGGCCTTGTCCACCGTCATGCCCTCGATGATCGGCGTCACGCGTCCGAGCCCGATGCCCTCGGCGATCGAGCCGCCGTCGCTCATCTTCGCCTCGCCGTGCGCGAACAGGTTGTACATCGCCGCCCCGCGCGGATCGGCGACGCCGATCACGATGTCCTTCTTCTTCTCGCGCAGGAACGCCGAGGTGCCGGCGATGGTGCCGCCGGTGCCGATCGAGCAGATGAAGGCATCGACCTTGCCGCCGGTCTCCTCCCAGATTTCGGGGCCGGTCGACACGTAATGCGCCTTGCTGTTGTCGAGATTGTTCCACTGGTCGGCGAACAGCACGCCGTTGCGCTCGCTCTTTCGCAGGCTGTCGGCGAGGCGGCGGCCGACATGCTGGTAATTGTCGGGATCGGAATAGGGCAGCGCCGGCACTTCCACGAGCTCGGCGCCGCACAGCCGCAGCATGTCCTTCTTTTCCTGACTCTGCGTGTCGGGAATGACGATGATCGTGCGGTAGCCGCGCGCATTGGCCACGAGCGCAAGTCCGATCCCGGTATTGCCGGCGGTGCTCTCGACCACGAGGCCGCCGGGCTTGAGCTCGCCGCGCTTCTCGGCTTCGAGGATCATCTGCCGGCCGGGGCGGTCCTTCACCGAGCCGCCGGGATTCATGAACTCGGCCTTGCCCAGGATGGTGCAGCCGGTCAGTTCGGAGGCGCGCCGCAATTTGATCAGCGGCGTATGACCGATGGCGTCTACGATTCCGTCGCGAACTGGCATGGTGTGGTTCCGGCCTAGGCGAAGGCCTGCGAACCTAAAGGAGCCGGCCCCCCGCGACAAGCCGCGGCCGCACACCGCAAACGCGGGATGCATCGCGCCCGCACGACCAGCCTATTCCGGCGCCCGGTCGGAGCATGATCTTTTCTATGCGTTGCCGCGCACAGCCGGAAATCGCGCGTCAGCCGGTTTTGGCGAAGATCATCTGCCGCACGTCGATGTTGTGCGACAGGAAGCCGGCCTCGCAATAGGCGAGATAATACTCCCACAGCCTACGGAAGCGCTCGTCGAAGCCGAGCGGCACGAGACCCGGCCAGGCGGCGCGGAAGCGCTCGCGCCAGGCCGCGAGCGTGCGCGCATAATCCTCGCCGAACACTTTCTCGGCCACGAGCGGAATGCCGAAATGCTCGCCGAGCCCGCGCAGCACGGTCGGCGAGGGCAGCATGCCGCCGGGGAAAATGTAACGGCGGATATAATCGATCTCGCACCGGTAATGGACGAAGAAGCGTTCCTGGATCGTGATCGCCTGGATGCCGGCGACGCCGCCGGGCGCGAGCCGGTCGCGGATCTGGCGGAAATAATCCGGCCAGAATTTCTCGCCGACCGCCTCGATCATCTCGATCGAGGCGATGCGGTCGTAGCGGCCGGTCTCGTCGCGATAGTCCTGCAGCTTGATCGTCACCTTCTCGGCGAGCCCGGCCTCGAACATGCGCCGGCGCGCATAGTCGAACTGCGCCGGGCTGATGGTGAGGCCGGTCACGCGCGCGCCCACGGTCTTGGCGGCATATTCGGCGAAGCCACCCCAGCCGCAACCGATCTCCAGCACATGATGCTCGGGCGCGAGCGCGATCTGCTGGGCGAGGCTTTCGTACTTGCGCATCTGCGCGGCGGTGAGGTCGTTGCTGCCCTGGTCGAACAGCGCCGATGAATAGGTCATGGTCGGGTCGAGCCAGGCGCGATAGAAATCGTTGCCGAGATCGTAATGGGCGTGGATATTGCGGCGCGCCTGCCGTCTGGTGTTGCGGTTGAGCCAGTGGCGCAGCCCCTGGAACAGGCGCATCATCGGGTTGGCGCGGATCGCCTGCATGGCGTCGACATTGACGCAGAACAGATAGAGCAGCTGCGTCAGGTTCGGCGTCTCCCATTCGCCGCGCAGGTAGGACTCGGCGATGCCGATGTCGCCGCTGCGCAGGAGCCGCCAGGCGAGGCGCTCGCTATGGATGACGACGGCGGCGGCGGGCCCGTGATGTGGGCCGTGGAACGTGAAACGGCGGCTGTCCGGAAGCCGGATTTCGAGCGTGCCGCATTCGATGCGGGCGGCGAGGCCGAGCACGGCGCGCATGGTGCGCGGCAGCCCGGCGAGAACCTGGCGATGGTTGTTCGGCGTGACCAAAACTGTCCCTGTCATCGGAGACGTCTCTTCATGTCGGGGGCAGCTTGCGCGCCGGGCGCGGGCTGGTCGTCGGAGCCAGCGGCCGTGCCGCGGATTTTCGGGTGCGGACCAAGGAGAAGTGCCCCGAGCCGCAGCCGCGCCTGCCGCGGCCGGAATCCCCCCTCCATCTTCCCGGTCGCGAGCGGCTGGGTGAAGAATGCCGCAAACGGGTGGCGGGTCGTCAAGTCGGGTTTTGGCCTTCGGAGGGGGCCGCGCCGGCGCCGCCGGGCGGCGCAAGAGCGATGTTTTTGCGGCGCGGTTTCAAAAACCCGGTAACCGGTTGATGGATATCGCCCAGATTGTCCGCCCGCCGGCCGCGGTCGGGCGCGCGGAAGTCGCCGCCCGAACCGTTCGCGCGCCAAATCGTCGCGGAGCGGCCGTGCGCACCGATTCCGCAGTGCAAAGACGACGGCACGGCATGGCGGCAGCCCGCCGGCGGTCGTCATTAATCCTAAACGGTATCGTAACGGTGGCCCGGCACCGGCGCTCCGTGTCCGCGCCTTGAACGCCACCCGCCGGCCGGCGCCGCGCGTCCCTGTGTTGGCGGCGGCAGGCGCGATGCTTAAAAAAACGCCGAACGGCGCAACCAAGTTGAAACCATAGGCCGCCAACCAGGAACAGTCTGCGATCGTGTTCACATATTCTTTGCGGCCGTGGCTGTACTCATGGTCCCCGCGGGGCGAACCATGTCTGGCTTCAGCATCGCGATCGTGTGGTGGGATTCGATGAGTCTCGACATCAATACCCTTTTCCTGGTGACGATCTATGTCGAGGCCATGCTCGGGCTCCTGCTGCTGTTCGCCTGGGTGCAGAATTCGGGAATCATGGCGGTCGCCTGGTGGGGCTGTGCGCATATCCTGCGCGCGGCGTCGGTCGTGCTGTTCGGTCTTTACGGCTCGGTGTCGAACCTCATCTCGATCGATCTGGCCAATGCGGTCCTGTTCACCGCCTTCGCGATGACCTGGACCGGCGCGCGCGTGTTCGACGGGCGCACGCCGCATCCGCTCGGCCTGTTCGCGGGCGCCGCGCTCTGGCTCCTGGCCTGCCGCCTGCCGATCGTCACCGAATCGCCCGAAGCGCGCATCCTGATCAGTTCGGGGATCATCACCGCCTATACCTGGCTCGCGGCGTACGAATTCTGGCAGGGGCGGAGCGAGCCGCTGGTGTCGCGCTGGCCGGCGATCTTCATGCTGTTCGCGCACGGCGCGCTGTTCCTGCTGCGCACGCCGCTGAGCGCCGTGCTGCCCTGGTCGGTGAACGCGCAGGTGTTCGAGAGCGTGTGGATGACGGTGCTCAGCTTCGAGGCGCTGCTGTTCACGATCGCGATCGCGTTCATCCTGCTCGCCATGGCCAAGGAGCGCACCGAGCTTCTGCACAAGACCGCCTCGCTGGTCGATCCGCTGACCGGCATCGCCAACCGCCGCGCTTTCCTCGAAGGCAGCGCCATGCTGGCGCGCCGCGCGGACACCGATTCCACGGGCGCGGCCGTGCTGCTCATCGACCTCGACCATTTCAAGCAGATCAACGACAATTACGGCCACGCCTTCGGCGACCGCGTGCTGCAGCTTTTCGCGCAGACCGCCTGCGCCAATATCGGGCCGTTCGATCTGGTTGGGCGCCTCGGCGGCGAGGAGTTCGCCGCGCTGTTGCACAATTCCGGCAAGGACAAGGCATTAGCGACCGCCGAGAAGCTGCGCGCGGCGTTCGCGGCGGCCGCCCTGGAAGTCGACGGCCATCCGGTCAATGCAACGCTCAGCGTCGGCGTCGCCGTCTCGCAGCACGGGCCGGTCGATATCTCGGCCATGCTGGCGCAGGCCGACCAGGCGCTCTATCACGCCAAGGAGCGCGGGCGGAACCGGGTGGAGCTCGCCTCGCTCGATCTCGTCTTGCATCTGGATTCGACGACGCCCTCGCTGCGCATCTCCGCGCTCGCCGACAAGAGCGCGGCCTGACGATCCCTCCGGGCTGCGCCGGTGCGCGCGGCCGGCCGATCTTCGACAATCCATATGTCTTGCGACACGTCTTGCCGCGGCCGCTCCGCTCGCCATTGACTATCTATGGCGGCGCGCCGTACTGAAGCCATCCGCCCCCGCCGGCCAGCCGCAAGTCTCGCCGGCAAGCTCCATCGGTCGAACGCCATGACTGTTCCGCATGCCGTCCGGCCCGCTGGCCGCTTTGCGCAGGTGATCCGCGGCGGCGTCTTTGCGATCACCGCCGAGATTTCGCCGCCGGTCTCGGCCGACAAGGCCGATCTCCTTAACAAGGTCCTGCCGCTCAAGGGCCTTGCCGATGCGGTCAATGTCACCGACGGCGCCGGCGCGCGCGCGCACATGAGCGCGACGAGTGCCGCGGCCTTCATGGTCGAATGCGGCGTCGAGCCGATCCTGCAATTCACCTGCCGCGACCGCAACCGCATCGCGCTGCAGAGCGACCTGCTCGGCGCGGCTGCCTCCGGCGTGCGCAACGTCATGATCCTGCGCGGCGACGATCCGGCCAAAGGCGACCAGCCCGACGCCAAGCCGGTGTTCGACTACGACACCCGCGAACTGATCGGCCTTGCCGCGCGCATGTGCGATGCGGGCGAACTCGCGTCCGGGCGCAAGATCGCAGCGCCACCCGATTTCTTCATCGGCGCCGCCGACATGCCTGTCGATCCGCAGCCGGGCTGGTCGCCGCAGGCGCTGCGGGCGAAATGCGAGGCCGGCGCGCAGTTCGTGCAGACGCAGTTCTGCATGGATGCCGCGCTCGTTGCGCGCTATGTCGCGCGGCTGCGCGCGGAGGGGCTGGTGCCGCGGCTCGCCGTCCTGATCGGCGTCGCGCCGCTGCGCTCGGCGCGCTCGGCACGCTGGATCAGGGACAACCTGTTCGGCTCGGTGATCCCCGAGGCCATCGTCGCACGGCTCGACGCGGCGTCCGATCCGGCGGCCGAAGGCGCTGCGATCTGCGTCGATCTGATCGCGGAGCTTGCGGCGATCGACGGCGTCGCCGGCGTGCATGTCATGGCGCCCGGCCACGACGAGATCG
>Ga0226835_1001670_pt1 | contig 11253 bp, 4 predicted proteins | sample LAC_MetaG_1_FD_163627 | JGI IMG/M metagenome (GOLD analysis project Ga0226835, IMG submission 163627) | Anaerobic ammonium oxidizing microbial communities from anammox membrane bioreactor (MBR) in UC Berkley, California, United States -... | ecosystem: Engineered > Bioreactor > Anaerobic >...
GCGATATTTTTGGAGGATGATTGCCTGCCTGCGCCAGGTTTTGTGGAGTTCATGCGCTGCGCGTTGGATAAATATTCCCAGATGAAGACCATATTTTCGATCAGCGCCTATCAACCCTTGCGGGCGAATCAACTGCCCAATCAGAAGGCGGCGCTGATCGTCAGCGCGCGGTTCAACTGCTGGGGCTGGGCAACCTGGCAGGACCGTTGGCGCGAAGCATTGCCTTACCTGGCGGATTATCATCACTTATTCGATTATTTGCGCCATGCCCCCTGGATTGCGGGGGATGATCTGCCGTTGGCAGCGCGCTGGATGGCCAGGGGAGATATATCGCCAAGCTGGGATATACAAGTTGCTCTGGTTTGTCTATTTTTGCGTAAATATCATCTAATTGCCAGCCGAGGTCTGGTTCGTAATATTGGGCTGACGGGCGGAGGAACTCATTCGGGAAGGTTTGCAGGATTACGAAACGCAATTTTCCATAACAAGAATGTGGTCAGACGTCTGCCTGAGGGTTTGATCTGGCCTGAGCAGGCGGCGTTAGACTGCGAATATATGCTGCGCTTAAGAGACATGATTTCACGTATGAGAGAATGGGCGCCGCGCCGACAAATTCGGCGCATTGCAAGTGGAATACGCCGCCGATTGGCGTTGCAGCCTGAACGCTGCTTTGCCCTCGATCTCCTCGATGAGCCGCACCCGCCCTATGAACGTCGCGCGCTATTGTCTTATATCACGCACCCTTTTTCAATTCCGCTCGATGACTCACGCTCATTGCGCCATATTAATATCTGGCATGCACGCCAGATTGTACGCGCGCTGAATGGAATGGGTTATTTGGTAGATGCGATAGATTACCGTGATCAAAGCTTTACACCAACCGCTGAATATGATTTATTTATCGGACATGGCGGGATCAACTTTATATCAATCGTCAAACAACTGCCTGTCAGAACGCGCAAGATATATTTCTCTACAGGAGCTTATTGGGGTTTTCACAACCAGGAAGAGAAAAAACGCTTCGAGGCGCTGCGTTCGCGGCGCGGCGTTGACTTGCCGGCTGATCGGTGGATTGCGCATTCTGAAGAAGATGCGTTGCATATTGCTGAGGGTATATTGGGCATTGGAAATGAATTCACCCGTCAAACTTACGCTATCTATTCCAACGTGGAGATGATCCCGGGCACTGCTTTGTACGACGACTTTCCTGAATGGTGTGATAAAGACTTCGGACTCGCACGGTCGAATTTTTTGTTTTACGCCTCGAGAGGCAATGTTCATAAAGGGCTGGATCTGCTGCTGGAAGCCTTCTCTGATCTGGAGCAACATTTATGGATTGTGGCGCCGATTGAGGCGGCGTTTCGTCGAGTTTATGAGATTGAGTTGTATCGTCGAGCGAATATCCACTCGTTGGGCTGGGTTCAGCCGCGCTCCTCGGCTTACTATCGGGTTATGTCGCGCTGCGCCTGGTGTATATTGCCCTCTTGCAGCGAGGGGCAGTCTCAGTCGGTGGTGGATGCCATGAACCAGGGGCTTGTTCCGATCGTCAGCCGCTCCTCTGGGGTGGATGTGGAGGATCTTGGCTATTTCATTGAGCCTGTAACGATTGAAAATATTCGCTCTCTGGTCTTGCAGGCAGCCGCCTTGCCCGAAGATGAAATCGCCAGACGCTCTAAAGCGGCGCGACAGACGGCGCAGCGTGTTTACGGGGATGACCGCTTCGGCCCAAACTTTCAAAAGGCGCTCAATCGCCTGTTATGCCTCAAGTAGCCTATGGAATGAATCTGCGCGCGGTGTTAAAAATGCATGTGGTCGTAGATGGGATTATCTTCCAAAAAGACCCGCATGGGGGGATCGCCAGGGTGTACCGCGAGCTGTTGCCGCGCATGTGTGAACAATCGCCCGACTTAAGTATTACCTTAATCACCGATGGCCCTCTGCGCGCGGCTCTACCACAACATCCACAAATTCAAAAGAAAGCTTTACCGCCTATTCGACGGACTTTGCGCCCTAAAGGTGCTCTGCGTCTCGCGCTCTATCCATTTCGACGCGTCGCCGGTCGGTTGTGGAACGTCGTCCGCCAGGGCTGGGTGGGAAGCGGTGACGGCGCAATCTGGCATTCGACTTTCTATACGACGCCGGCGCGCTGGCGCGGTGCGCAGGTCGTTCTGGTGCATGACATGATTCAAGAGCGGTTCACGCAATTCTTCAATGACCCAATGGATGAGGTGGGACGAGATCAAAAACGCCGCTGCATCCAGAGCGCCACGGTGATCGCTTGCAATTCTGAAACCACTCGCCAAGAGATGGAGAATTATTACGGGAAGCTGAAGCAACCCCAACATGTGATTTACCTGGCGCACAGCGAAACCTTTCGCCGCCTGAGCGCTGATTCCTTCTCCACGCTGGACCAGATACATGAACCATTCTTGCTGTATGTGGGCAGCCGCGTTCACTACAAGAACTTTGCTCTCTTGCTACAAGCCTATGCTGGCTGGGAACAGCGTGAACGGGTTCGTTTACTGGTGATCGGCAAGCCGTGGCAGCCAGAAGAGCGCCGCCGACTGGAAGATCTGAGGATTGCTGGGCAGGTTCAACTGATCGAAAACGTGGATGATGAACTACTTTGTCAGTTGTATAACCGCGCTGTGGCTTTGGTTTATCCATCCTTGGCCGAGGGTTTTGGTATTCCTCTGCTGGAGGCAATGGCTTGTGGTTGTCCGTTGGTGGCTTCGCGCATTCCTTCGACGCTCGAAGTGGCTGGAGATTTAGCATTTTACTTTGAGCCGGACGCTGCGACCCAACTGTGTGCGGCGTTGGATGCGTGCCTTGCTCAGGGAAAGGACCCAGCGCGTCTGGCGGCTGCCGAGCGGCGGGCGGCGCAATTCTCCTGGGAACGCAGCGCCGGTGCGATGCTCGCGGTTTATCAGGAGGCGCAAGCCCTCCAACAGAGGGTTATCTTGTTATGAGTGATTTACCCCTGGTCTCTTTGATTACGCCATGTCTCAATCAAGGGGCTTTTCTGGAAGAAACCATTCGATCCGTGCTTGACCAAGGTTATCCCAGGCTGGAATATCTGATTATAGATGGCGGCTCAACCGATGGTAGCCTGGACATCATCCGCCGTTATGCAGATCGTTTGGCTTATTGGACTTCAGAGACCGACCGCGGTCAGGCGCACGCCATCAACAAAGGTTTGCAGCGGGCGCAAGGGGAAATCTTGGGTTGGTTGAACGCGGATGATGTGCTTGCGCCGGGGGCCATATTTCGCGCTGTGCAGGTATTTCACCAAAACCCTGCTGTGGATGTGGTGTATGGGCATCTGGAACGCATTGACGCAGAGGGAAATTTACTCCCCACGCCAGAATTGCCAAAGGATCGGGTGTTGTTCAACAAATCACTGGTGATTGGCGAATGTGTGGTTAATCAACCTGGGTCCTTCTGGCGCAGACGAGCAATGGAACGCAGCGGCTTGCTGGATGAAGGGTTGCATTATGCTCTGGATTATGAATACTGGATTCGGCTGGCGTTGGATGGGGCGCAATTCTTCCGGCTGCCAGAGACGGTTGCGTACTTTCGCCTGAGCCACGCCTCAAAAACGGTGAGCCGCACGGCGGCCATGGCCGTTGAGCAGTTAGGGGTTCTGGAGAAGTTGTTGGCAATCCCGGATTTGCCCGATCGGCTGGGCGTCAGCCCGCGACAAGTGGATGAACAGGCCCGCCGCGCAAAGGCGCGTATTGCTTTGCATGCAGTATATGGATACGCCAAACAAAGCAAGTGGCTCAAAGCGGCGCGCTGGCTCTCTTATGCTTTGAACAACGATCCTTTCGTTGTGTTCGACAAACTTTGGTGGCAGTTGGCTGCAGCCAGATTGGCGCGGCGTAACCTGAGACGAGGGAAATAGAGAAGGTTTTATTTCTGCTCGCGACGGGGAAACTACATTTGGATATAATACACGGGTGCATGGAGTTGTTGGAGGAAACCTTTGCCCACCAAATTGAGTCATTACGCTGAAGGCGTTATGGAAGCCGCCTGGCTGTTGGCGGTTCTCATTACGCCGGTCTTTTTTAATGTGTATTCAAGCCGCATCTTTGAGCCGGATAAGATCACTCTGTTGCGCTCATTGGCGCTGGTGGTATTAGCCGCCTGGATCGTCAAGCTGGTTGAAGAGGGCGGCCCACGCTGGGAGACTGTTGCATCCAGTCAGGGCGGCTTCAGGGGGCGGCTGAAAGTGCTGATGCGCACACCGCTCATCGGGCTGGTCTTGGCGCTGGCGGTGGTTTATCTGCTGGCGACCATTTTTTCAGTGACGCCCTATACCAGTTTTTGGGGATCGTATCAGCGTTTACAGGGCAGTTATACAACCCTATCGTATCTAATCCTGTTTGGCGCACTCGTTGCAAACTTGCGCCATCGGGCGCAAGTTCAACGCCTCATCATTGTTGCGATCTTGTCCAGTTTACCGGTCAGCCTATACGGTATTTTGCAACGCTACCGGGCGGACCCCATCCCGTGGGGCGGCGATGTCACCGTCCGCATTGCCGCCAATATGGGCAACTCGATCTTCGTCGCGGCTTATCTGGTGATGGTGTTCCCGCTAACCGCCATGCGCCTTATTGAATCCTTTGAAGCTCTGTTGCAGGATCGCGGTCCTGCGCTGGCTAATTTTGCCCGCGCCACCGGGTTCACGTTCATCGCCGCCTTGCAGGCGATAGCCCTGTATTTCAGCGGTAGCCGCGGCCCCTGGCTGGGCTGGGGCGCCAGCCTGGTGTTGTTGTGGCTGGGACTTTCATTGATTTGGCGTAAGCGTTGGATGACGATGGAGGGCGTGATTTTAGCGTTTGCGGCAGGCGCTTTTTTAGTGACGCTCAATATCCCTGGTGGGCCGTTAGAAAGCCTGCGCAATCGGCCCGAATTCGGTCGCCTGGGTCAACTTCTGGATGCAGAAAGCCGCACCGGCAGAGTGCGAACGCTCATCTGGCAAGGGGCAGCAGAATTGGTGCAACCGCATGAGCCTTTGGAATACCCGGATGGGCGCAAGGACATCTTCAATTTTCTGCGACCGCTGATCGGTTATGGTCCGGAAAGCATGTACGTGGCCTATAACCGTTTTTATCAGCCGGAACTGACCCAGGTTGAAAAGCGCAATGCTTCCCCCGACCGCTCTCACAATGAAACCTGGGACTCTTTGGTAATCACTGGTCTGCTTGGGTTGATCGTCTATTTGGCTTTGTTTGGCTCGGTGGTTTACTATGGCCTGAAATGGCTGGGATTGGTGAGCAGCCCGGTGCAGCGGAATTTTTTCCTGGCGTTGTATTTGAGCGGCGGTGTCCTGGCGACGGCAGTTTTCTGGGCGTGGAAAGGCGTGGCTTATCTGGGGGTGGCGCTGCCCTTCGGTATGATTTTTGGTGTATTGGTCTATCTGATCGTCGCTGCTTTAACCACGCATTCCACCAGCGAAGTTACCGGCGATGACCGGCTGCGCGCTTACCTGTTGCTTGGTCTGGTGGGCGCGATCACTGCGCACTATGTCGAGATCAATTTCGGCATTGCGATCGCTGCCACGCGCGTGTATTTTTGGGTTTTTACTGCGCTAATTTTGTTGGTCGGTTGGATCTTGCCTCGCCGGGGAGAATATCGTTTGGCGCTTGAGACAAATCGCGAGAAAGGCGGATTATCCTCCTCAGAAGCAATGCCATCCTCTGGAATGCAGGTTGATCGCTCCACCGAAATCCGCGGCGGAGCAATCAGCACTTCCGCGCGAAGAAAGCAAAGGAGGGCGGCCGCGCGTCCGACAGCGCAAGGTTACTTGATTCCTGGATGGTTACGTTGGGCGTTGATCGCCTCGACGCTGGTCGCGGTACTATTGATGACCCTGGGCTTTGAGTTCATATCGAACGCCAGCCGTAGCCCCAACGCGCTGACTTTAATTGGCAACTCGCTCACCAGTCTCTCTAATGGAGGCGCTTCATTTGGGCTGGTCGCCTTGTTGTTCACCACCTGGTTGATCGGCGGCGTATTATTGATCTCGGAACATTATCGGGAGAACCAGACTGGGGCGAATTCGTCCGAAGATCGTTCCACGGATCAATCCGTTTGGCTGAAAATGACGACCGTAACGCTGGTCGGTTCTGCTGCGTTGGCTTTCTTGTTCTGGTTGTGGCATGCAGAAGGTTTGGCGACCCTTAACCGAGTCAATGCGGATACCATTGCCGTTGTTCTTGCTCAGGTGAGACGTTCTGAAAACATCCTCACTCGATACCATGTTTATTTGTTCATCTTGCTTTTGGGGTTGGCTGGTTTATTGCAGAACGGCGGGTCGCTCATCCGTTTTCGCTGGCCGAGCGCCAGCCTCGCCATTGCAACAGGGCTTTTCTTGCTGGCAATTGTTTTGTCTTCAGTAACCAATTTGAGGGTGATCCAGGCAGATATTGCCTTTAAGACTGGCGAGGTTTTTGCTCGCCCGGGAAGCTGGCCGGTGGCAATAGAAATCTATAAACGCGCCCGCGACTTAGCGCCTAACGAAGACTATTATTATCTTTTTCTTGGCCGCGCCTATCTCGAACACGCCAAGACGATCCAGGATGAGCAGGAACGCGAATCGTTAATCGCCGCCGCTGCTGAAGACTTAAAAGAAGCGCAGCGTATCAATCCGCTCAACACTGACCATACAGCGAACCTGGCGCGTTTATATAGTTTGTGGTCCACCTTTCCCAACGATCCAGTAGAGCAAGCCACACATGCCAGCCTGGCGGATGAATATTTTGCCCGAGCAGTATCGCTGAGCCCGAAGAACGCCCGCTTGTGGGGCGAATGGGCGGCGCATACGATGAATAATCTCCATGATCCGCAAACGGCCTATCAGCGTTTGCAGCAAGCGCTGGCAATAGATCCCTATTACGATTGGACGTATGGTCTGATCGGCGACTATTATGGGCGTTTCATTAGTAAAGACCCCAACTCTTCTGAAGGGGAAAAGGAAGAAGCTTTAATTCAAGCGGCGGAATATTACACCCGGGCTTTGAGTCTGGCTGAACCGGACAACATTGGCCTAAGCTACGGCTATCTGGTTTCCTACGCCGGCGTGCAAACGCAATTGGGTAACCTGCCCCAGTCTATTCTGGCTTACGAACGGGCGGTGCAATTGTGGCCGGATAACCCTGACCGCTGGCGGATAGAGGCCGCTCTGGCGCAACTTTATGCTCAAATTGGCGATTTGCAAACTGCCTTGCGGTACGCTCAGAGCGCTTTGGCGATTACGCCTCAGGATCAACGCGCCACGGTGGAGGAGCTTGTCCGCCAGTATGGTGGGCAACCGTAAAATGGATCAAGCGAGCGCAAATTGGTCGCCTTCGCAATTGCGCTGATTCTCGATCTGTTGTTCATCCCGTTGATTCGGCGGGTGAGTTTGCGTCTTGGACGCGTCGCTCAGCCGCGCCCCGACCGATGGCATCGCCAGCCGACCCCTACGTTGGGGGGATTGGGCATCTTTGCTGCTTTTGTATTGGCGCTGTTGGCGAGTCGGCTTCTCCCCGGCGGCGAGAGTATCGGTTCGAATTGGGCTTTTCTCAGCGGCGCGGCGATGATGTTTCTCCTGGGGTTGTATGATGAATTTCGCCCCATGTCGCCCAGCGCCAAACTGGTTGGTCAAATTCTGGCGGCTGCCGTGGTCATTCTGTTGGGTTATACCAGCGCGTTTTTTACGCCAAAAATCGCCAACACATTGATCGCCCAAATCCCCAATATCTTACTGACGTTTATATGGTTGGTGGGCATCACCAATGCAATTAACTTACTGGATAATATGGATGGTCTGGCAGGGGGTATTGCGTTTATAACTGCTGGAGTGTTGAGCTATTTTTTCTGGCGTACGGGCGATCGTAGCTTGCTCATTATTTCGTTGGCTTTGGCGGGCAGTGTCTTAGGCTTTTTAGTCTTCAATTTCCCACCAGCGCGTATTTTTATGGGCGATAGCGGCAGTCTGTTCCTGGGTTTCACCCTGGCAACTCTGGCTATCGTTCATCAAAAGCAGCAGGCGTCTGACGTGTTGGCGGTGCTGGGTGTGCCAACTTTACTGTTTATGCTCCCTATTCTCGATACGATCCTGGTGACGTTCACTCGTTTGCTGCGCGGCCAATCTCCGGCGCAAGGTGGGCGCGACCATACCTCACACCGTTTGATTGCCTTTGGCTTGAGCGAGCGGCAGGCGCTGTTTGTATTATATGGCGTGGCGTTGTTATCCGCAGTAATGGCTGCAGTGATTGAATCGGTGAATTATTGGTTGAGCCTGGCGCTCGTCCCATTCTTGTTGGTGGTAATGGCCTTATTGGCCGCTTATCTGGGCGGAGTGAAGGTGGTCAGCGCTCCTGAAGTCTCGCGCCAAAGAGAGGCGATCGCGCGTTGGATGGTTGAATTGACTTACCGCGCTCGGGTGTTGGAAGTATTGCTGGATTTCATTTTAATAGGGCTGGTTTATTATCTGGCTTTTCTGGTGCGCTTTGGTTTGGTGTTCAATGAGGCGCGCCTGGAGCTTTACTTACAAACCTTGCCGCTGGCGTTGGGCGGCAGCTACCTGGCTTTTTATATCTTTGGCGTTTATCGCGGTGTGTGGCGTTATGTCAGCTTTGACGATTTGCTGCGTTTTGTGCAGGCAGCATTAGGCAGCGCTACATTGCTGGCGGCTTCGATTTTTATACTGGGTTCAACCGACCTGGCGCCCTGGCAAGATGATTTTTCAAACCTTATCCTGGCGTTATTCGCCTTGTTTCTCTTTATGGGTCTGGCGGTCTCACGCTCCTCTTTTCGATTGCTTGATCGGTTAGCGTTTCAACGCCCCAGGCAGGATGAATTGCCGGTACTAATCTATGGCGCCGGTGACGCTGGCGAGCTGGCTTTGCGTTGGATCCAAGCAAATCCTCAAATGAACTTTCGTCCAGTGGGTTTCATTGACGATGACCCTTTGAAATTGGGACGCCAGATCCATGGGATCGAAATTCTGGGGGCGACGCGGGAGTTGCCCACAATCCTTAAACGCCGCCCAATTGCTGGAGTTATCCTGGCTAGCCCTGAAATCACCGCAGAGCGTCGGCAGTCTGTGTTGCAAATTTGTCGTCAGTATGGTTGTTGGGTGCGCAGCCTGCATATGGAATTCGAATTATTGGATTGATGCCGTTGTAAGTGGACGGCCAAGTCTTCCGTTAGCTATGAAATTTGATGGTTTTTGGTCAAAAAGGTAGTGGTACAATCCGTTATTCCCACTCACCGAGCAGAAGGGATAAACATCCATGGCCGAAAATTGGCACTTCACTGCCGCCACACGCTTCAAGTTGTTGGGCCTATTCGTTCTTCTCCTGTTGCTGACCGGCGTCTCAGCCTCCAGCGGTCTCGGTCAACCTGCATCGGATGGCCCGATGCTGCGGCTACGATGGGGTGAGTTTGACCCCACAACAGGTAGCCTGCCGCCGACGCCTGCCGATCTTCAGAGTAATCTCGAACCGGATCAGGCTGGTCTGCGCCTGGTTCAATTCTCCGCTCCCATCGAGGACGCCTGGTATCAGGCCATGTTGGATTCTGGATTGTTTGTCGTTTCGTACATGCCGGATTATGCTTACCTGGTGTGGGGCGATCAGGCGGCGGTTGAGCGTTTAGCGAAAGTTGCACCGTTGCGCTGGCAAGGAGATTACTTGCCAGCATATGCCTTACACCCGGCGCTGCTCGACGCCGCTTTAGGTGCTGGGGGAAGCGGACAAGATGATAAACCCATAGAAAGCATTCAAGTTAATGTTCAGATGGTGGATCTGCCTGCTGTGCAATCAACTCGTCAGGCGATTCTGGCAGAGTCCGTTCTATTACAACCGCCGTATCATCTATTGACCTACCAAAACTTGAGCATCCAGATCGCCGCGCAACGGCTGACCTGGCTGGCGAGTTTACCCGGCGTGGTTGACGTTGCCCCGCGCCCGAAATTCAGGCTGCTGGATGAGCGCCAGGGGCAGATTATGGCTGGCAACCTCAATGCGGGGGGAACTGCGCCCAGCGCGCCGGGTTATTTGAATTGGTTGATCAGCAAGGGTTTCCCCACTGATCCAAGCAGTTATCCAATTGTGGATGTTACCGATGACGGCATTGACAATGGCAGCGCCACGCCCATCCATGCAGATTTCTATCGTCTGGGTACGATCAGCCAAGGCGACCGATTGATCTATAACTATAATTGGACCTCCGACCCCAGCGCAGACGGCGGGGGTGGACATGGCAACTTGAACGCCGCGGTCGTGGTCGGATATAACAACTTGACCGGCAACACCTACCGCGACCCGCTCGGTTACCAGCGCGGTCTGGGCATTAATCCCTTTGGGCGTGTGGCTGGCTCGAAAGTCTTTTCCAACAACGGTTCGTGGAGTTTCAATGGCTTGTATTCTGATTTGATTGGCAATTCCTATAACCTGGGCGCGCGCATCAGCACGAACTCGTGGGGGGGCAGCACTTATGGGGATTATGTACAGGATGACCAGGCGTATGATGCTTTGGTACGCGACGCCTCGCCCTCAACTACCGGCAACCAGCCGATCACCATCCTGTTCGCCGCTGGCAACGATGGCTCCTCGCCAAACACCATCAGCTCGCCTGGCAACGCCAAAAATGTAATCACGGTGGGCGCTTCAGAAAATTACCGCACGCCCTTTGAAACATATTCTTATGACCAGTGTGGCATCTCTACCAGTGGAGCAGATAGCGCTCAGGATATTGCCTCATTTTCCAGCCGCGGCCCCACGGATGATCAGCGCGTCAAGCCCGATATTGTTGCTCCTGGGACGATGATCCTGGGCGCGGCTTCGCAATCCGCGGCTTATAACGGTGGCGGCGTGTGTATTCAATATTACCCTTCCGGTCAAACCTTATATGCTGCGTCGAGCGGCACCAGCCACTCCACGCCGGCTGCCGCCGGCGCCGCCTCGCTGCTGGATTATTTCTATCGTGCGAATTTTGGCGGACAGTCGCCCAGCCCGGCAATGGCGAAAGCTTACCTGGTGAACTCTGCCCGCTACTTGACCGGTTCGGGCGCCAATGATACCTTACCTTCCCCCAACCAGGGCTTTGGGCGGGTTGATTTGGGTCGCGCCTTTGATCAAACGCCGCGCTTTCTTGTAGATCAAACCACCACTTTTGCCTCTACCGGGCAGATATATGAGTTTAACGGCGCAATCATAGACTCGCAGAAACCGTTGCGCGTCACCCTGGCCTGGACGGATG
>Ga0226835_1001672_pt1 | contig 11227 bp, 9 predicted proteins | sample LAC_MetaG_1_FD_163627 | JGI IMG/M metagenome (GOLD analysis project Ga0226835, IMG submission 163627) | Anaerobic ammonium oxidizing microbial communities from anammox membrane bioreactor (MBR) in UC Berkley, California, United States -... | ecosystem: Engineered > Bioreactor > Anaerobic >...
CAAGGATTCCGGCGGCCCTTACCACCATGGCTTCAGCCAGCGTCTGCGCGAGCTGGCTGAAACGCACAGCATCCCGTACAAGGTGGATATCTACCCACATTACGGCTCGGATGGGGAGGCCTTCTGGCGCGCCGGCGGCGACGCGGCTCTGGCGTTGATTGGCCCAGGCGTAGATGCCTCTCACAACTACGAACGCACGCACATAGATGCGTTAGTCGCCACGACGCAATGGTTGATTGCTTATTTGCTATCCTGAGTGTGTTCTCATGATCTTTGATGCGGCATTGCCGCCTGTATCTCTGATTGAAATCCCGAACATTGCCCATCAGGCGGAAGCCATGGGCTTCAACGCTTTGTGGGGTACAGAGACCATGCACGACCCATTTTTGCCCGGCGCCCTGGTCTTTGAACATACCCGCCGCCTGGTTTACGGCACAGGCGTGGCGATTGCCTTCGCCCGCAGCCCGGCCAACCTGGCGTATATTGCCTGGGATCTGGCGCAAGCCTCTCAAGGGCGCTTTATCCTCGGTCTGGGCACCCAGGTGAAAGCGCATATTGAGCGCCGCTTTGGTATGCCCTGGCCAGCTTCAGCGGTGGGGAAATTGCGTGAGCAGGTAGCCGCCATGCGCGCCTTGTGGAACACCTGGCAGAGCGGCGCGCCGTTGAATTTTCGCGGCGAATATTATCGCCTCACGTTGATGTCGCCCTTTTTTAACCCTGGCCCGATCGCGCACCCCGATATTCCTATCTATCTGGCAGGGGTGAACACCGGTCTGGCGCGCCTGGCGGGAGAAATTGCGCAGGGTTTTCAAGTGCATCCCTTCCACAGCCCGCAGTACCTGCGTCAGACGCTGACGCCCGCCATCCAGGAAGGGTTGAGCCGCAGCGGGCGTCAACGAGCCGATTTCTCTATATCTGTGACTGCGTTTGTGGTTTCTTCGCCTGAAGAGGATTTTTTCGTGCGCTCGCAGATCGCTTTTTATGCTTCCACGCCTTCCTATCGGGCGGTCATGGATTTACACGGCTGGGGCGAGACCGCAGAACGGCTTTCGACCCTGGCGCGGCATAGCCAATGGGCAGACATGCCCGCCTGCGTCAACGACGAAATGCTGGCAACGTTTGCGGTGGTTGCGCCGCAGGAAGAGCTTGCTGAACGATTGAAAGAACGTTACACTGGCCTGGCGGATCGCCTGACGCTGTATGCGGCTTTCATCCCCGGCCAGCGAGATGAATTCTGGGCGGCGCTCGCCCGTGCGCTGAACAGTTAGATTCAGTTAGATTAAAGAAATGAGGGGCTTATGAGTGAGAATGCAGCTTCTGAGCATTCCGCTCCGCAGGACTCTGGCGCCCATCGCTTCACAATTGATGACACGCTGTTTGTCGCTGAGCGGGAACAGATGGTGGAGGAACAGATCTTTCAGCGCGGCGTCCGCGACCCGCGCGTGCTGGAAGCCATGCGCGAGGTCCCCCGTCATTGTTTTGTCCCGCCTGAATATCGTTACTTGGCCTACACCGATGGCCCACTCCCTATCGGCAGCGGACAAACCATCTCCCAGCCGTACATTGTGGCTTTGATGACGGAGCTTTTGCGGCTCAAAGGGCATGAGAAGGTGTTAGAAGTGGGCGCCGGTTCCGGTTACCAGGCGGCCATCTTGAGCCGTCTGGCGCGCGAAGTTCATACCATTGAACGGCACGCCAACCTGGCGCGGCAAGCGGCGCGCATCCTTTCCGATCTGGGTCTGGAGAACGTGCATGTCCATATCGGAGATGGCACGCTCGGCTTGCCTGAACATGCCCCTTATGATGGCATTCTGGTCACCGCGGCCGCGCCGCAAGTTCCCGGGGCATTGCTGCAACAGCTCGCCGATGGGGGGCGCATGGTGATCCCGGTGGGAGGGCGCGGCGGGCAGGTGTTGGAGGTGTGGACACGTGAGGGAGAACGCTATGATTATGAAAGCGTCCTCCCGGTAGCGTTCGTCCCATTAGTGGGCGAGCAAGGGTGGAAAGATTAGGCGCGGTTGATGGTGACAAAGACCATCGGGCGACGGCGGGTGCGGTTGTAAAGGAACGCCTTGACGGCTTCCTGCAGGTCTTTTTGCAGGTTCCCATTGCCGTTGCGCACCGCCTCGCGGATCATCTGCCGCGCTGCATCCAGCAGGTCGTCGCCGGCGCGGCTGTGAATAAAGCCACGGGTGATGATTTCCGGTTCGTCGAGCAGCAGGCGCGAATCGCGATCCAGGTTCAGGCTCACCAAGACGAAGCCATCCCGCGCCAACGCTTCGCGCTCGCGCACCTCGCCCATGCCAATATCGCCCACCCCGGCGCCATCCACAAACACATATCCACCTGGCAGACGGTCGCCAACCTGCATTGCGCCGTGGTCGAATTCGACCACCCGCCCGTTCTCGATCACCGCGATGTTCTCATCGGGGACGCCCACCATGCGAGCGATGTTGGCGTGCTGATGCAGGTGGCGCAGTTCGCCGTGGATGGGGATGAAATATTTGGGCTTCACCAGATGCAGCAGCAGCTTCATCTCTTCTTGGCTGGCGTGCCCAGAGACATGCACCGGGGCGATATTCTCGTAGATCACGTTCGCCCCGCGGCGGAACAGGCGGTTGATGGTGCGATAGACGCTTTCTTCATTGCCTGGGATGGGGTGAGATGAAAGCACGACGGTATCGCCAGGCAGCAGATCGAACTGGTTGTTGCTGCCCATCGAAAGCCGGCCCACGATGGAGGTCGGTTCGCCCTGTGTGCCGGTGGACATCAGCACAACTTCGTGGGGTTTCATCTTCAGCGCTTGTTCCAGGCTCACCACCAAATCGTCCGGCAAATCCAAGTAGCCCAGCTTGCGGGCGATTTTGGCGTTTTCGATCATGCTGGCGCCTACAAAGGCCATCTTGCGTCCATGTTCCTGCGCTGCGTTGCCCACTTGCTGCATACGCGAGATCAGTGAGGCAAAGCTGGCGATGATGATGCGCCCTTTGGCATTGCGGAACACTTCGCGGAAAGCGGCGTCAATCACCCGCTCCGAAGGCGTCCAGCCAGGGCGGTCGGCGTTGGTCGAATCGGCTAACAGCGCCAGCACACCGCGGTTGGAAAGCTCGGCCAGCTTGGCGTAATCCGTCGGCCAGCCATCCACCGGTGTCTGATCGAATTTGTAATCGCCGGAGTGCACGATCAAGCCGGCGGGTGTGGTGATCCCCAGACCAACGCCATCGGGGATGGAGTGACACACGTGAAAGAACTCGACCTTAAAAGGGCCAATCTGCACCGATTGACCAGCCTCCACGGTGTTCAACGACGCCTTGTTAAGCATACCGCCGCGCGAGAGCTTGGCCTCCACCAGACCGCGTGTAAGCGGCGTGGCGTAGATCGGCGCTTGAACTTTATCCATCAGGTGGGCGATCGCGCCGGTGTGGTCTTCATGGCCGTGCGTGATGACAATGCCGCGAACCCAATCGGTTTTATTCGCCAGGTATCCAAAATCGGGGATGATATAATCAATCCCCAACATATCATTTTCGGGGAACATCAAACCGGCGTCCACGATCAGGATGTTTTTCCCGTATTCGTAGACCATCATATTCTTGCCGACTTCCCCAAGTCCCCCGAGGGGAATTATTCTCAATTTTTCTTTACTCATCTTATCAAAACCTTAAAACCGAACAGCTCGCCTGAAATTGGCTTTTGGCTGTCCGTTTAGAATGATCAATACGTAAAAACCCCGTCTGGAATTTTCCGGCCGGGGCGTTTGAATGTTCTGTAGATCAAAAGGATCTCTTGCGGGGGGAACGCCCCCGGTTTCAAACTTCCTTGCCAATTGCTTGCATTGTAGCACGGAAGGTAGGATTTGTCAAAGTTTTTATAAGTCGCCCATAAACACTGATTCCACAGCGGCAGGATCTCCGCTGTGGAATCCATTCTAATCGGTTGCTGGAGCGCGTTGGGAATGGCGCTCAACCTCGCCGGTAACCGCCGCCGCCGGAACGGTTGCGGTCCTCACGGCGGGGCGCGCCAGATCGTCCACCGCGTTCACCGCCACCGCCACCGGAACGCCCGCTGCCGGATGAGCGGCCTCCGCCTCCGCTGCGCGGGCGGTCGTGATCTACCGCTTCTTCCACCGTCCAGCCTTCCAAGACAGCTTGACGCGAGAGGCGGATCTTACCCTGTTCGTCAATGCCGGTGACCATGACGGTGATTTCATCGCCCAGGCGCACCACATCTTCCACCTTGTTGACGCGGGTCGAGTCCAGTTGTGAGATATGTACCAGCCCGTCAACGTTGGGCAGGATCTCCACAAAAGCGCCGAAATCGGCTACCCGTACCACTTTGCCGGTGTAGATGCGTCCGATGACGGCAGTTTCGGTGAGCGATTCGACGCGCTCGCGCGCCAGGCGGGCGCTTTCGCCGTCTGTGGCTGCGATGAAGACCTTGCCGTCGTCGCTGATGTCAATCTTGACGCCGGTCTCTTCTTGAATGCTGCGCACCATCTTGCCGCCGGGGCCAATCACCGCCCCGATTTTATCCACCGGGATTTGCACCACGGTGATGCGCGGGGCGTGCTCTTTCAGCTCAGGGCGTGGAGCGGGGATGACTTCCATCATTTTGTCCAGAATAAACAGCCGCGCCTGGCGCGCCTGTTCCAGCGCCTCCGACATAATCTGTGAGGTGATGCCTTTGATCTTGATATCCATTTGCAGAGCGGTGATGCCTTTGTCGGTGCCGGCGACTTTGAAGTCCATGTCGCCCAGGTGGTCTTCCATGCCAAGAATGTCGGTAAGCACACGGTAGCGGTCGCCCTCTTTGATCAAGCCCATCGCCACACCGGCTACGGGCGCCTTGATCGGCACGCCGGTGTCCATCAACGCCAGGGTAGAGCCGCAGACAGAGGCCATCGAAGACGAGCCATTTGAAGAAAGCACTTCAGAGACCAAACGCAGCGCGTAAGGGAATTCGCTTTCTGGCGGAATGACCGGTACAAGTGCACGTTCAGCCAGCGCGCCATGTCCAACCTCGCGTCGCGAGGAACCGCGCAGTGGGCGGGCTTCGCCTGTGGAGAAGGGCGGAAAGTTGTAGTGGTGCATGTAACGTTTGGTTTCGGTGGGGGTGAGTGTGTCCAGTTCCTGGGCTTCTCCCGGCGTGCCCAGAGTGGCTAATGTAAGCACCTGAGTTTCGCCGCGGGTGAACAGGCCAGAGCCATGAGCGCGTGGGCTGACATTCACTGCGCACCAAATGGGGCGGATCTCGGTCAGTGAGCGGCCATCGGGGCGCAAACCGCGTTCCAGGATGCGCTTGCGCACCACCTCTTTCAAGGTTTCCTCGAAGGCTGCGCTTATTTCTAAGGCGCGCGCCTCAGCTTCGGCGCCTGCATCGGCGGTCATCTCTGCAATCAAGCTGGCTTTTAACTCATCCAATGCGCCATAGCGGGCGGCTTTCTCGTAAGGTTGATCCAGAATGGCCTCAATCGGCCCGCGCGCGCGTTGCATCACTTCCGCTTCCAGCGCGGCATCGTGAGGGGCAGGAGTGTATGAGCGCTTGGGTTTGCCGGCTTCGGCAGCCATGCGCTCCTGCACCTCAATCAGCGGCTGGAGGGCGTTATGCCCATATTCCAGCGCCGCCACCATGTCGCTTTCAGAGATTTCGTTCGCGCCGCATTCCACCATCAGGATGGCGTCTCGCGTGCCGGCGATGCGTAAATCCAGATCGGATTGCTCCTGCTCGGCAAAGGTGGGGTTGAGGACAAATTTGCCCCCAATGCGCCCCACGCGCACCGCGCCGACCGGCCCGGCGAATGGGATATCGGAAATGCTCAACGCGGCGGAGGCTGCGTTGACCGCCAGAATGTCGATGGGGTTAATCCCATCGGCGGAGAAGGAATACATAATCACCTGCACATCGTTGCGCAGGTCTTTGGGAAACAGGGGACGCAATGGGCGGTCGGTGAGGCGCGCGGTCAGGATCGCTTCTTCGCTGGGACGACCCTCGCGGCGAAAGAAGGAGCCGGGGATGCGCCCACCGGCGTACATGCGTTCTTCGTAATCCACGGTGAGCGGCATGAAATCCACGCCAGGGCGCGCCTCGGCGCTCATCGTGGCAGCGGCGAAGACCATTGTCTCGCCGAGGGTGACTGTGACTGCGCCGCCGGCTTGCGCGGCGAGGCGGCCAGTCTCAAAGGTAAACACTTTACCTTCAACGGTGGTCTGAAATACTTTACTTCCGGGTAACATAACTTTCTATCTCCTGAATTTCCCCCGCCTGGTCAGGGACTGAGAGCCGCTGGGGAGGAAAACGGCTGTTTCGTCCTCAGCGCCTCTCAATTCCTAACCGGCCAGGGGTTGCTAAATGAATGATGGCTTCGACGGGCAGCGCCCGCCAAAGCCAGGCTTTCCCTCTTATGAAAAAGAATGAGTAGATGGGAGACCTGCGCCGCATCTACTCGCTGCCTATCCATGCTTATTTTCGGCGAATATTCAACCGCTCGGTGAGCGCCATATAGCGCTGGAAGTCCTTGCGACGAATATATGCCAGTAACCGTCGCCGCTGGCCGACTAGCTTGAGCAGGCCGCGCCGTGAGGATTCGTCGTGTGTGTTGGACCTCAAATGATCGGTTAGTTGGTTGATGCGCCGCGTGAGCAAGGCGATCTGAACTTCAGGGGAGCCGGTATCGCCTTCGTGACGGGCGAACTCCTCCATCAATTTTCCTTTGGTTTCTTTATCTAGTGCCATGACGTCTGCAATCTCCTTAAAACTACACAAATTTCTACCTGAGCAGGTCTCCAGGTTGGCAGCCTTGATAAGCAACCGCCAACCGGTCGAGTCAAGCGAGGGGCATTATACCATAGATAGTCGGAATTTCTGGAATATACGGGTATTCGGGGAAACGATCCGATTAGCGTGGTCGGCTGCGCTTGGCCGCAGGTCGCCTTTCTACAGCGCGCAGGGCGCTGCGCAGCCCGGCCTGGATTTCGGGAGGAAATTCGTTCAGACTTTGACGGATCAGCCAGGGGGTATCGGGGGCGTCGGGATAAGCTAAGACCTGGCGCAGGAAGTATGCGGTTTCTTGCGGCGAGCGGCGCGCCAGCGCTGCCAATACATCGAGTAAGTCGGCGCGTAGCCCGCTGGGCGCCGACTGGCATAGAGGAGTAATCAGGCGGAAAAAGACCGGCAGGTTCTCGAAGGCTGGATTGTTGATGAATGGCAGCAATGCTCGCAACCCTAATTGCTGATAAAAGGGCTGGGTATTTTCCAACCATTGCTGGATTAATTGCAGCAAAACCATCGGGCATTCGCGATGCAGCCTTTCAACGCCCAGCGAAAGCAGCGACTCGATGAGCTGTAATTCCAGAGCCGGCGTTATCCAGCTTTTGATGCGCTGAACGATGGCTTCGGGTGGGTCTGGCGCGGCCTGTCCGAGCAGCAGAATAGCCAACATGCGGAATTCCAGGTAGGGTTGTTCCCACAACGCATCGCATAACGCCAGACCGTTTTGGGGGTCTGCTTGCAGACGCGGCAATAATGCCGCTAGCAGGGCGCGTAACACAGGCGGGCGCACGTTGTAAGCCGGTGTCAACGGCGCAGGTCGGCCGGCTTGCCCAGGTCGGCGGACGCGATCGGCGTAGTAATCCAGCAATTGGTGCAGTTCATGCACATAAGCCGCCGGGTCGGCAAAATGCTCTGCCAACTGAGCAGCCTGCTGCTTCAATCGGTCGGGTTGAATCGCAGTCACAGCGGGTAATTATAGACGGCTAATATGCGCGGGCAAAATACACTTTGCGGTGGGCAGTTTTGCCACACACAATGCACTTGCCCTCGCCGTCAGGTTCGTCGAATGGGATACAGCGGGTGGTAGCTTTTGAATCCTCTTTCACCCGCGCCTCGCATTCGTCGCTTTCGCACCACCAGGAGAGCGCCCAACCTTTCTGCACGACTTCGATTAACTCGGCATAGTCCTGGGGGTCATAAGTGTTGGCTTTGCGGAAGGCCAGGGCGCGCTCGAACAGGGAATTCTGGATCGTCTCCAGGGTTTCAGCCACGCGAGCTGCCAGCCCCTCCTGCGGGACGAAAGATTTGCCCGCTTTGCCTGGCAGGTCGCGGCGCGCCAGGGCGACTGTGTTTTGAGCCACATCCTTGGGGCCAATTTCGATGCGTAGGGGCACGCCGCGCATCTCCCAATCGTTGAATTTGAAGCCTGGCGTCATCTCCGCGCGATCATCCACTTTGACACGGAAGGCGCCCAATTCCTTGCGAATCCGCTCCACAGCCTCCATCACCGGCCCTTGTTCGGCGTCGCTTTTGAAAATCGGCACAATGATTACCTGAATTGGCGCCAGTTTGGGCGGCAGGATCAGTCCCTGGTCGTCGCCGTGGGTCATGATGATTGCCCCGATGAAACGGGTGGAGAGCCCCCAAGAAGTCGTCCAGGCGTATTGTAATTCGTTATTCCAGTCCAAAAATTGAATACCAAAGGCTTTGGCAAAATTCTGCCCCAGAAAGTGTGATGTACCGGCTTGCAGGGCGCGCGTATCGCCCATCATGGCTTCGATCGTATAGGAGTGTACTGCGCCGGCGAACTTCTCGCGTTCGCTCTTCTGGCCGCGCACCACAGGAACTGCGGCGTCGTTGATGGCGAAGTCGGCGTACACGTTCAACATACGCAGAGTCTCTTCCTGCGCCTCCTGAGCCGTGGCGTGAGCGGTGTGGCCTTCCTGCCAGTAGAACTCCAATGTGCGCAAGAACAATCGCGTGCGCATCTCCCAGCGAACGACATTGCCCCATTGATTGATCAACACCGGCAAATCGCGGTAAGACTTGATCCATTTGGAGTACATATAGCCGATGATCGTCTCCGATGTTGGCCGCACCACCAGCGGCTCTTCCAGTTTCTCGCCGCCGCCGATGGTGACCACCGCCAGTTCGGGCGAAAAACCTTCCACGTGTTCCTTTTCTTTTTCCAGAAAGGACATGGGGATGAGCAAAGGAAAAGCGGCGTTGACGTGTCCGGTCTCTTTAAAGCGCCGATCCAGCGCCTGCTGGATATTCTCCCATAGCGTCCAGCCGTATGGTCTCACGACCATACAACCGCGCACGGGGGCGTAATCGGCCAGCTCGGCTTTCAAGACGAGCTGGTTATACCATTCAGAGAAATTTTCGCTGCGTGAGGGGAGTTTTTCGGTTGTCGTCATTGGCTTCCTGAATTCTGATAGATCATTTTTGCACGCCCGTTGCCGCGCTGTTTGGCGCGCTCTGGCGGCGCGCTTATTTTACTTGCAGGGTGTGGATAAGGCAAGCGCAATTGTCCTGGAGTTGATGACGCGCCGACCTGCGCCAATTCGCTCAAGTCTGCTGTTGATCTTCTTGCACTGCGCTGAGATTTCTGTCTAATTTCTTGCCCACTCGAAAAACCCGATAGATTCCATCTCTTTGCCCAAAGCAGCCGCTTCGTGTGGGGCGAGGCTGGGCAATGGCAGGCGCAGCGGGCCGCAATCCAGGCCGATCAACTTCATCATCGCTTTCATCGCCGGTAAATTTGTGGCCGCGACCGCGTAACGGTTGAGCGCCCGCACCATTTGCACCGAAAGACTTTGCAGATGCTGGGCTTTATCCATCTCGCGGCGGCGAAAAGCGTTCAGGATGCGCCGATAAAGAGGCGTCGCGAAGCTATAGGTGGTGCCGACTGCGCCCTGCGCGCCGCCCGCCAGCCCTGCCAAAAGCATCTCGTCTGAGCCGAACAGGATGTTGAAACGCCCGCCTTCGAGATCCACGCAAGCTTGCAGCTCAAAGATAGTGAAATCGGAATACTTGACGCCCTGCAAGCCCGGCAGGCGCGAAGCGGCCAGGCGCAACAACTCAACCATATCAAAACGCGCCGCAGTCAAACGCGGAATATGGTAGTAATAAAAGGGCAACGCCGGCGCGGCGGCGCAGATCTCCGACAGGCAGTCTATCAAAAGCTCAAGGCGGTCGAGCTTGAAGTATGCCGGCGGCGTAGCTGAGATCGCATTCGCCCCGACAGATTGGGCGTGAGACGCCAGTTGTTGCGCTTCGCGTAGACTGTCGTGGCCCACCTGAACGATGATCGGCAGCCGGCCGCGCGCTGAATGGACATAGGTCTCTGCCACAGCCATGCGCTCCTCGCGGGTCAATGAAGCGCCTTCGCCGGTGCTGCCGCAGACATAGAGCGCGCTGGCGCCGTCTTCAATAAGTTGATCCACGATCAACGGGATCATGGACAGATTCAAATCGCCGTTGCTCAACATCGGCGTAAAAACTGCTGGGACAATGCCGGTGATCCAAAAAGGTGGTGGGGTCATGAGTCAGCCAAAATCGTCATCAGATGCCAATTGTCAGATAAAGACCAGCGGGATGATTAACGCGTCTGGTTTTCAGACAACATCTGCACTGCTTCTTCAACCGTCTGGGTGAAGGATAACCAACGGCGTTGCTCAGTTGGGATGTATGCATCGAAGGACTGGAAGAACTGAGCAAACGTTGCCCGCCAGCCGTCGCCCACCAGGATCAGCGGACGGGGAGAGAGCGCGCCAATCAACAGATGATTCCACATTTCGGCGATCTCGGTCAATGTTCCGGGGCCGCCAGGCAGGGCGATGGCTGCATCGCAGCCTTCGATCAGGGCAAACAGACGCTCTCGCAGTCGCGCAAAACGGCGTTCTTCTTTCACCCATGCGTTGGCGCTTATCGGGCGCCAGGCTTCGATCTCATCGCAGGTGACGCCGATCACATGCCCGCCAGCTTCAGATGCGCCGCGCGAGACGGCTTCCATCACGCCAATATAGCCGCCGGTCAGTACAATATAGCCAGATCCGCCCAACAGGCGGCCCAGGTGCAGAGCCTGTTCATAATCTTCAGGCGTGGGGCGGGAGCCGCCAAAGACAGTCACCGCGCGGATCATGTTTCCCACTTCCGCTGGTAGTTCTTGTCTAGCTTGTCCAAGACGGCCTGTTCCAGATCAATGCCCGCGATGCTGGCGATTTGCAGCAGGTACAGGGCAACATCCGCCAGTTCATCTGCCAGGGCGCGTGGATCATCCAGTCGCTCCGTCCATTGAAAATGCTCCAGCACCTCATTGGCTTCCAAGCTAAGGGAGATAGCCAGGTTGCGCAGAGTTTGCGGGCGCGGGCTGTCGCTCTGATACCAACCCTGGGCGCTGACAAATTGGTGCATCGCCTCGGTGAGTTCGGCAAGGTTCATGGCGTAATTTATC
>Ga0226835_1001673_pt1 | contig 11218 bp, 8 predicted proteins | sample LAC_MetaG_1_FD_163627 | JGI IMG/M metagenome (GOLD analysis project Ga0226835, IMG submission 163627) | Anaerobic ammonium oxidizing microbial communities from anammox membrane bioreactor (MBR) in UC Berkley, California, United States -... | ecosystem: Engineered > Bioreactor > Anaerobic >...
CTTTTTCTTTACCATATTTGATTGCTATCGAGTTCGAGTCAATAAGCAGATCACCCTTAACATCCATTGAATCAGCAGCAATTTCTTCTCCGAGATCAACAAGTGCGGCAATAAGTGCAAAGAACAAAACGATTTTATTAAATGGTAATCCAACAGATAACCCGCCAAAAATAAAAGTCATACCGACAGAGAAACTAACCATAAGATTTCCGGTTAAACCATGACGTTTAAATTTTCTGTTGTATAATAAACCGATTACAGTTAAACCGATTGAAAATAATAAAGCCTCAATGCTGATTGTATAGCTTAATATTATTCCGGTTATTAATAAAAAAGATGCAAGCAGCAGTGCTTCGTTGGAAGTAACAGCTTTAGACGGTATTGGTCTATGGGGTGCATTTATTTTATCGGTTTCAACATCAAAATAATCATTTGAAACGAGTATTGAAGCAGAGATAAGAAAAACAGACAAAGCTGCTGACAGTGTTAAATACAATGGTGCAAATTTGCCGAGAGCAAAAAGCTGTCCAAGCATAACACAAATTGCTGCTGCAAGCGGCAGTTCAAATCTTATAAGTCTTAAAAGTCCTTTTAATTTTTTCATACCATAAAATTACTAATGAATTAATTAACCGGAGAAGTAAAAAAAAATTATTACTCATTAACCGGTCATTAATAAATCACAAACAAGAATCAACCGCATAAAAATTTATTAATATGAATTAGTGCCAGAATTGTTGCCTCTGTATCTCTTACTTGTTAAGTTTGCAGAGGAAGTATGTTTATCAAAGCAATATATGGTGATATCATTCCCTTCTCTCCTCAATCCATTTACGCATTTAGGGGATGCTGATTTGGCGGGTAATATTATGCATTCAATAATCAAGCGGTTTTTGGTTCTTTAATTTAAAACAATAATCCCGGCTTAGTGCTTGTGATTAAGTTAATAAATCACATCATTATTAATTGGTTGATAAAATGAAAAAAGAATTTATCGCACACTAACGATTTAAAAACAAAAAAAGGAGATAAAATGTCTAAAGAAGCTAAAACTTATGAAGTCAAATTTGAAATTGCAGGAACCGCGGCGATGTTTACAAGACCTGATACCGGAGCAACTCCTATTTCTTATCCAGTCCCTACATATTCTGCAGCAAAAGGTATGTTTGAATCAATAGCACGGATTAAGAGTGCATACATAGCACCGACTAAAGTTGAAATATGCTCACCAATCCAATATCATCAATATACCACCAACTATCGTGGTGCATTGAGAAAGAGTAATCAACTGAGTAAAGAAAGTTCTTATCAATTATTTGCAACGATATTGATTGATGTTTGTTATCGTATTTATGGAGTGGTAAGAGAATTGAATAAGCCAAATAAAAATGAAGTAATAACAACAAACCACCTTCATCTTTTAGAAGAAAAATTTAATAGACGACTTAAAAATGGGAGATGGTATCACATCCCCTGTTTAGGGTGGAATGAATTTACTCCAATTTATGTCGGTCCTTTTAGAGAAGACACTAAAGTTGAAGAATCAATAGAACAAATTATTCCTTCTATGCTTTTTTCTGTTTTTGAATCTCCAACTAAATACAAACCTATTTATAAACAAAATGTTTGGATTAAGAAAGGAGTACTAAAATATGTTGAATGAAGGATATACTCTTTATAAAAGCCTGGAGCGATGCGGTATCAAGCTTACAAAACGACATCCTGACATAAAAGAGCCAGGCAAAAAAGACGGGTTGATCGTTGCATTAAATAAAGAAGGTAAAGTTGATAGAATCGAATATAGAAATAGAGATGATGTTTCCAAACTTTGGACGACACGAGAAGGAAATCATAATAGTTTCCCGATTCTAAAATTGCAAAGACCAATTTGGAAAGTTGGAAAAACAGATAAACTTCGAGAAAATTTGAATAATCTTAAAAAAGACGAAACAGAAAAGAGGAAATTGCTTAGCGATGTAGACCTTGAATTAAACATCACTATAAAGGAAGTTAATTGGTGGAAGAGCTTACTAGAAAGAGTAAATAAGCTGCGACCTTTTTTTGAAACAAATAACTCAACTTTTAAAGCTTTAGCAGAGTTGATGGATAGATTTCTACTCACAAAATTCGATAATTTCATCCGTGACTTTTTAGTAAAATTATTGCGACCGCATAACGATATACCCTATCCATTACTCGAAAATATTTTAATAGGTAATAGATGGGATAATAAGAAAAAAGAATATATAGCGGAGGTTCCATTAATACTTGATGTAAGTGAGTGGGAAAATTTTTCGATTCGCGTCGCTAGTCCAAAATTTGAGAATTTTGTTAGTGAATGTTTGTTTAAAATGCAAGATGATTCAACTAACAAAAATGATAATGAGGGATTAAGTGCAATCTCCGGGCAAGTTACAACCTTAGAAGATGACAAATTTCCAAATCCAAAGCTTCCAGTTATTGGGAATACATATCTTTTTTCAGTTAATGACCAAACTCCTTGTCAAACACGTTACAAGAAAACGAGCACTGAAATAATACCAATAGGGAGAAAAGAAGCTAATGCAATACAAGATTCATTAAATTGGATTACTGAAAATTCAAGGGAAGGAAAAACATGGTATCCAGTTCCGGGAATAATGGATAAAAGAGATTTGCTTATAGCATATATTGAGAACAAGCCAGATATCAATGTTAACAAAGCTTATTTATTAGGTGGTGTGAGTCAGAATGATTTTAGTGAGGGTCACTATGAAGCAACAGCAAAAGTTGTAATTGATGCATTAAAGGGAAGAAAAATTGTCAAAGCAAATGACATTATAAGAATATTTGTGCTTCGTAAGGCTGATCCTGGTCGTACACAGGTATCTTTGCAGCGAGTTCACTCTATTTCTGAATTGATGAAAGCCGATGAACAATGGCGTGAGGCTGCAAAAAATTTTCCGCCCTTTTCTTTGCCATTTTTCAAGAAAGAAATAGAGAGGAAAACAGCTAATCAACCAAATATATCAGAATCAATCTCTAATTTTCTTAATAACAATGAATCGAATACAATCTTCCTTTCACCCTGGTGTCCTTATCCCGCTGATCTCGTTCAACTAACACAAAAACAGTGGATAAGGTTTGGACAAGGAAAATCCGCTGTACCGGCTGTTTCTTTGGGTGATGTGTATGAGGTTTTCTTTGATTTACAAAATAAACAGAACCATTTAACAGAAGGTTTGTTGAACCTAACTTTACAGCGAATTCAGTCTCTGCTTATAGGTTTAGGCAATGCTGACCATAAAAATGAGATTACCATTTTTTACACTGATACAAGATTTACGGTTTTAAAAGCAATCACTATTCTATCAATTTATTTATACAAAATTGGAATTAAAAAGGAGAATTATATGAAGGATACATTTTTCTATATCGGGAAATTCTTATCACTCATTGATACTTTACATTATGAATATTGTAAAAATGTTCGTGATGGAAGTATTCCGCCTCAACTTTTGGGTAATGCTCATCTGCAAATAGCACTCGATAATCCAGTTTCAGCACTCGATATTCTTTCAAGAAGAATCGGTGTCTATCAAGCATGGACAAAAAAAGAAAAAGTTGAACAAGCTAAATTAGGACGCTGGGCTGTAAGAGAGTTAGGTGAAGTATCAGGCCTATTAGCAGAAAAAACTTTACCAACAACAACAACAAGTACAGAAAGAGTTCAAATTCTTTTAGGGTATTTAGCAAGACCTGAAAAGAAGTTCGAAAAAGATGTTCCGGTAACAGCAGAAATTGAAAGCTAAGTAATTCAAAACATAATTAAATAAAAATCCAAAGGAGATAATGCTATGTCAACCAAAGCAAACAATGAGTTATTTAATCGAGCTACTGGTCTATTGGTTATCGAAGTAATAAATTCAAATCCAAACGGTGATCCGGATAAAGAAAGTGATCCTCGACAGAGAAATGATATGAGAGGAATGATTTCTCCAGTCTCATTCAAAAGAAAAGTGCGCGATTTAGTTGATAATAAAGAAGGAGAGGTTTGGAAAAGCATTTCACAAAAACTCAATCTTACCAACAAAGACATTAATTATTCCATTTTAGAAAGTAGAGGAAGGGATAGAAATGAAATAATAAAAATGTTAAAAGAAAACGAAGAGAAATTTAAAAAAGAATATTGGGATGCACGAGTCTTTGGTAATACTTTTCTCGAAGAAGGTTCTTCAACAAGTATTAAAACTGGTGTTGTTCAGTTTGGGCTTGGGGTTTCGATCTCACCAATATTGATTGAAAGACATACTACTACCAATAAAGCTGGGGTGGAAGAAGGTAAAGATAGAGGAATGGCACCACTTGCCTATAGAATTGTACAACACGGAGTGTATTGTTTACCATTCTTTGTAAATCCATCGGTTGCTTATAAAACTGGTTGTACAAATCAGGATATTGAGCTTTTAACTAAAGTAATTCCTTATTCATATACTAATACATCTTCTTATATTCGTACACAAGTTGTAATCCATCACGCTTGGTATGTTGAACACAAGACTCCGCTCGGTTCTTGTTCTGATTTTGAATTGATCAAAGATCTAACACCATATAAGCTGAAAGAAGAGGATTCTGAAAAACCTTCTTCATCAATTAAAGAATATTATTTACCATCAGAAAAAGATGTACGCGAAGAATTGAAGGAGAAAGTAAAATCAATTAGAGATTTAATGAAAGAAATATAATGGCTGAATGGCTTGCACATAGCAAAGGTAAAAATCCGCCTGTACCGCCTCAAACTTATAAGAAACATATTTCTGAGGTTTTGAGACGTGCCTATGAAAATGTTGAAGGTTTAGCACCTTATTACAAAGGCGAAATAGATTATTTCCGAGATGCGGTACGGGCGGCTGCCATTTATCATGACTTAGGCAAATTAGACGATGGTAATCAAAAAATACTTGCCAAAGGAGGTAATAGCGGACTTCCAATCAATCACGTCGATGCAGGATCATTATATCTATTAAATAATGACATGGTTGAGTCTGCTTTACTCGTCTATGCACATCATATAGGTTTGCAATCTATTCCTGATGAGCAAGCAAAAGAAGAACTTTTTCTGCGTGACAGAAATATATATATGCTAACTGAACAGTTTTTAGCAGATTATCTTTTAAGACATCTTCAAGCCGGGTGTGATGATCTTAAAAGGGATATTAACAAAATATCTGATTGGAATGGCGTAACAAGACGTATTGCTCTGTCTTGTTTAGTAGATGCAGACCATGGAGATACAGCAAATAATTATGGTAAAGAATACTCGACTCAACCTATTAAACCCAAGTGGGAAGAAAGATTAACATCACTTGATAATTATATTAGTAAACTTCAAAATAAGTTTGTTGGTGGTAAAAGATCTGAGTTAAGAAATAAAATTTTTGAGGCTTGTAAGAGAACCGATACAAATCAAAGTCTTTATGCCTGTGATAGCCCTGTTGGCACAGGAAAAACAACTGCGGTGATGGCACATTTATTAAGAACCGCAATTGATAAAAAGTTAAGGCATATTATAGTTGTCTTACCATATACAAATATCATAAGACAATCAGTTAATATCTATAGAAAAGCGTTAGTTCTTGATGGTGAAAATCCAACTGAAGTTGTTGCTGAACACCATCATCAAGCTGATTTTGATTCATTAGAAACACGGTATCTGTCAACACTTTGGAAATCCCCAATTATTGTTACAACTGCATCTCAATTCTTTGAGACAATAGCAAGTAATCATCCGTCAAAACTGAGAAAATTGAATGAGCTTCCAGGTAGTGGAATCTTTATTGATGAAACACATGCAGCGATACCAAATCACTTATGGCCTCAAACCTGGAAATGGTTAAAAGAATTTGCAGAAAAATGGGGATGTTATTTTGTCTTTGCTTCTGGTTCACTTTCCAGATTTTGGGAGCTTAAAGATTTAATGGAAATACCCGCCTCAATTCCAGAGCTAATACCTCAATCACTTAGAGATGAAGCTTTAAAACAAGAATCAGTAAGAATACAACCTGTTAGCTATCCCTCAGTCCTTAACGACCAAGAATTAGCAAAATTAGTACTGTCTGAAAAGGGACCACGTTTAGTTATTTTGAACACTGTTCAATCAGCAGCGGTGTTCGCTGATAAATTGGCTAAAGAGCTTTTGGGAAATGAAAATTATTCAGTCAATATTAATGAATCTACGGTTTTACACCTTTCAACTTCTTTAGCTCCTGTTCACAGAGAAAAAATAGTTGCGGAAATTAAAAGACGATTAAACCCATTGGAAAATCAGGCAAAAGATTTTACTCTGGTTGCGACCAGTTGCGTTGAGGCGGGATTAGACTTTTCATTCAGAACTGCATTCAGAGAAAGTGCTAGTGCAGCAAATCTAGTTCAGGTTAGTGGACGTGTCCGCAGAAATATTGAGGATTTTGAACCCACTCTGATTGACTTCAAAATTGAAGCACCTCTTTTTAATCGCCATCCTGCGTTTACACTTTCAAGAAAAATCCTTGAAAAACTTTTTGAGGAAAATAGGTTTGCAACAGATTCACCATCAGATTTAATAACAGAAGCAATACGAAGGGAATTAATGTCAGATACTCAAGAAAAACACAAACGCATTATCAAAATGGAAGCAGAAATGAATTATCCTGAAGTTGCAAATCTTTACAAGGTTATTGCAGCGAATACCTGCTTTGTTCTTATTGATAAGGAGTTAATCAGCAAAATTGAAAATCATGAAAAGATTGAACCAAAAGAAATCTTGCATAATAGTGTTCAAATCTGGGCAAATAAAATTGATAAGTTGAACCTAACACCATTAAAGAATTATTCTGATTCTGGTATTTATGTTTGGAGCTATGATTATGATCCAAATTTCCTTGGTTATATGAAAGGAGTTTTGCCATTACTTTATGCAAATGCTAAAAGTTTTGAAATACTATAAAGAAATGTACTACTGTATACTTACTTCAACCGGCAAGGAATTATTCCGATTATGAAATCTATCTCGATGGAAAAACATTTCCTGAAACTTTTAAGGTTGTTGATGTTGAATAACTTCTTAATGCTTTCTTAGCACTTTGAAAGGAATATTATGGCTGACATTAACCTTTTTGAACAAAGGCAAATTCGTTCTGAGTGGAACGAAAAAGAGCAAAAATGGTTCTTCGCAATTGTAGATGTAATTGCAATATTAACGGATAGTCCGAATCCTCAGGTTTACTGGCGTGTTCTGAAAAAACGCCTGAAAGAAGAAGGAAATGAAACCGTTACAAATTGTAACGCGTTGAAAATGCAGGCTGCTGATGGCAGAATGCACCTTACGGATGTTGCCGATGTCAATCAGTTACTACGCCTGATACAATCAATTCCCTCACCCAAAGCTGAGCCCTTTAAACTCTGGCTTGCTAAAGTGGGTCAGGAAAGATTAGAAGAAATCGAAAATCCTGAACTTACGCAACATCGAATGCGCGAAATCTATAAAGCAAAAGGATACTCCGATGAATGGATAGAAAAACGAATCCGCGGCATTGCTGTACGTGATGAGCTTACAGGTGAATGGAAAAAACGGGGAGTAAAAGAAGGACTTGAATACGCTATCCTTACATCTGAGATAAGCAAGGCAACCTTTGGCTTAACTCCCTCTGATTACAAAAAATTTAAAGGACTGACAAAACAACAGGATAATCTGCGTGATTACATAACTGATCTTGAATTGATATTTACAATGCTCGGCTCGGCATCTACAACAGAAATTGCAAAGAATAAAAACGCTCTGGGCTTCGATCAAAATAAGTATGCAGCGATTGAAGGAGGAAGTGTTGCAGGAAGAGCAAGAAAAGATTTGGATCGAAAGTCCGGTAGAAAGGTTGTAACAAATAAGAATTATAAATCTTTTCAGCTAAAATCCGAGCAGCCTCAGCCTGAAACTGAAAAGCAAAAACGCCGTATTGAAAAAAGAAAAAATAAATAGCCTATGTTTACCGAAGATGATTTCATAATGATCAGCGCTTTACAGCACTATGTTTATTGCCCCCGTCAATGCGGATTGATACACGTTGATGATGTTTGGCAGGAAAATCTTTTTACTGTAAGAGGCGATATCTTACATCAAAAAGTTGATACTGATACTTATGAAACGAGAGGAAGTGTAAAAACAGTCCGCGGCTTAAGAATTCATTCATTTAAATACGGACTAGTTGGAAGGTGCGATGTTGTAGAGTTCCACACAAAGAAAACCAAAGGTGATTCTGAATTTATTCCGGAATATTTGAATGAAGTTACTCAGCAACCCGACCCGCAGCCAGCCGGAAACATTCAGGATAACATAGTGGTATTGCCGGTTGAATTTAAGTCGGGCGAACCAAAAGAAGATATTAGTGACAAGGTTCAGCTTTGTGCACAAGTGTTTTGCTTGGAAGAAATGTTGAAAATACAAATAAACGAAGGGGCTTTCTTTTATGGAAAAATTAGAAGAAGAAATTTAATCGAGATAGATAATGAGCTTAGAACCCAAACTGAAAATATTATTTCGGCTGTAAGAAAAATTGTAGAATCAAAAATAATCCCTGCTGCTGTATATGAACAAAAATGCAGAAACTGTTCTTTACAAGCGATCTGTCAGCCAAAAGCTATGAATAAAGCCAGGCTGCAGAAATATATTAAGGAATTGTATTCTATTTAAAGAAGCTGACATCTTTTAGAAAGCTGTTAACTTTATTGGAAGGATAAATGAAAAAACATCTTAACACACTGTACATTACTTCGGATGATGCATTCGTACATAAAGAACGCGAAACATTTATTGTTGAATTAAGAGACTCCGAAGGAAACAGCAAAAAAGCCTTTCAGGCACCTATTCACACGATTGAAAATATTGTTTGTTTTGGTTTCAAAGCTCTTACCCCTCAGCTTATGGCTTTCTGTGCAGAAAACAATGTAGGTGTAAGCTATCTTACAGATACAGGTAAATTTCTGGCAAGGGTTTATGGTGCACAGAAAGGAAATGTTCTGCTTCGGAAAGCACAATACGCTATATCGGAAAATGAATTTGAGTCGCTTAAAATTGCAAGACCAATTATTGCTGCTAAGGTATCAAACTACAGATATATTCTTCTGCGTCATCAACGCAACCACCCGGATAATAGTTCTGATGCAGTAAGCAATTCAGCAGAAACACTCGGCAGCAGACTAAAAAATATTAAAGAAGCAGAAACCCTTGATGAATTGCGCGGTTATGAAGGTGAGTGTGCAAATTTATATTTCAGTGTTTTATCTGAATTGATAACATCACAAAAAGAAGATTTTATATTTACAAGAAGGTCTAAGCGTCCGCCTCTTGATGCAGCGAACGCGCTATTATCTTTTTTATATTCAATACTTGCAAATGATGTCCGCTCAGCATTAGAAACGGTTGGTTTAGATCCGCAGGTCGGATTTCTTCATCAACTTAGATCAGGGAGACCAAGCCTTGCGCTGGATATTATGGAAGAGTTCAGAGCTTATCTTGGTGACAGAGTAATGTTGAACTTAATTAATCTTAAACAGGTAGCAAAAAAAGATTTTGAAATAAGAGAATCGGGAGAAGTAAGAATGTCTGACAATGCAAGAAAGGAACTGCTGACCGCATATCAAAAAAGAAAGCAGGAAGAAATCACCCATCCGTTTCTTGGTGAAAAGATGACAATAGGTTTATTGCCTCACATACAAGCGCAGCTTCTTGCAAGATATATCCGGGGCGATATGGAAACTTATCCGCCATTTTATTTGAAGTGATAAGATTATGATGGTAGTAGTAAGCTATGATGTTTCGACAACAACAAAAAGCGGTAAAAAGAGATTAAAGAAAGTAGCTGATACTTGTTTGAATTTTGGTATCAGGGCACAGAACTCTGTTTTTGAATGTATTATTGACCCTGCACAATGGGAGGTTTTAAAAAACGAGTTATTAACAATATATAAAGAAGAGGAAGATAGCTTAAGGTTTTACTATCTTGGTTCTAACTATCAAAGGCGAATTGAAAGTTTTGGAAAGAGTAAAAATCTTAATATAGACGATACATTAATTTTATGACTGCTAACCTAAGCGTACATAAAAAACCCGGCAGCTTAGCTCTTTGAAAATTTGGTTGTTTAATGATTTATCTGTAAAACCGGATAAACATTAAAAATAAATTGACCGGATAGCGGAAAACACTTTTTAAAATATTTATCTATAAGCAATTAGATAAGTAATAGTCGCACGCCGTGTGCGTGCGTGGATTGAAACCGTTAAATCTTGATGGTAATAAATCAATAGAAGAGTCGCACGCCGTGTGCGTGCGTGGATTGAAACTCTGTCAGCATAACTTTTGCCTAGTCTCATAACATGTCGCACGCCGTGTGCGTGCGTGGATTGAAACCCCTACTTTAAACTTATTTAAACTAAACTCATTTGTCGCACGCCGTGTGCGTGCGTGGATTGAAACAGAACGCGCACAAAGCGCCCAACAGCCTGTCTGAGTCGCACGCCGTGTGCGTGCGTGGATTGAAACGTGGATGGTAAAGTAAACCGGACGACAAACATTTGTCGCACGCCGTGTGCGTGCGTGGATTGAAACAGCTGATGAGATTGAAGTAAACGAAACAGTGGTGTCGCACGCCGTGTGCGTGCGTGGATTGAAACGCTTTTAACCCAGTTTACTGCTGTTGTTGCAAGGTCGCACGCCGTGTGCGTGCGTGGATTGAAACAACTTACGGTAGGATGAGACCTCTGACCGGTAACGTCGCACGCCGTGTGCGTGCGTGGATTGAAACCAATGGATGCCGGAGTTAAAGCAGCAAACAATTGTCGCACGCCGTGTGCGTGCGTGGATTGAAACTAAGCTGATCTTATTAAGCGGCTTAGTCCATTCGTGTCGCACGCCGTGTGCGTGCGTGGATTGAAACTTACAGCTCTTTCCACGTTTTTGATGATGACACGTCGCACGCCGTGTGCGTGCGTGGATTGAAACTAATCTGATTCTTAGGTTTTATTTTTTGCGTAGGTCGCACGCCGTGTGCGTGCGTGGATTGAAACTATAACAAACATTTACGAGCGTGAAAGGGCAACTGTCGCACGCCGTGTGCGTGCGTGGATTGAAACATAGTGTTTGCAAGTAATATTAAAGCTTCCAGCGGGTCGCACGCCGTGTGCGTGCGTGGATTGAAACGGTAGCAC
>Ga0226835_1001674_pt1 | contig 11208 bp, 10 predicted proteins | sample LAC_MetaG_1_FD_163627 | JGI IMG/M metagenome (GOLD analysis project Ga0226835, IMG submission 163627) | Anaerobic ammonium oxidizing microbial communities from anammox membrane bioreactor (MBR) in UC Berkley, California, United States -... | ecosystem: Engineered > Bioreactor > Anaerobic >...
CTCTCGAAGGTCGTTAGAAAGAGGTGCCGTCATAAGATGCTGGCCTCCACTCCAGCCAGCACCTTGAATCACAAAACCATCAAACAGGGAATCCTGTCGATTCAATCAATCCGTGAACCGCTCTAGCGTTTCCGCATCGTCCCTGCCGAAATAGTCGCGGTGTTTTGTGTACATGAGGCCGACACGCCGATACGGGCTGGAAATACCGATCAACATGCCGCCGGTCGTAGCCAGTGCGGGAATTACCGCTCGATAGACCTCGACATCGGGACTGGCTGACGTTTCGTCACGCCAGAACGCGGTTTCGTCAAAGATGGCAGCAAGCAAGGTCCGGCCGCGTACCGTCCTGAAGCTGTTCGTATGGACCGAGATGCTGATGTTGCCCTTGAGCTTGATCTCTTCGGAATTGATGTCGTCCAGCATCTGGCGAAGGATCGGCGACGACTCGAAGAACCCCGCAACGTAGTCGTGAACGGCACGAGCCTGCGACTTCGATGCCGCAAGCACGATGACGTGACCTGTCTCGCCCGGAGCGAGCTTTCCGGCACCTCCCATGCCGCCCCGGCGTTGATCAGCGATAAAGCAGCTTCACCACGTTCGGCATCGGTGAAGGTACGTCCGTCCGGGCCGAGACACTGATCAATGTCCACCACCCCATAGGGACAGGTCAGATTGAAAACGAACCCGATGCCATTATAGCCGCCACTAGCGAACGCGCGGCAAGCTTCGTCAAAGCCGGCCCATGTCGTGGGATCGGTCGATGATGCAGGCTGACCAGTTTTCGGATCATACGGGATTTTGTCAGGCTTCGGTTTTCCGGCTTTTTGCACCAGTCGCCAAACCACGAAATTCGGAAATGCCTTGAGGGCATCCGGAGCGTTAACTTGAATGTTGTTCACTGTTTACCTATATAATTGATGAAATTGTTCACTTTTAATAGCCGCAGGGTGCTCCACGTCCTGCGGCTAATTCTTTCTGGTCACGGCTTCTTCGGCTTCTTGGAAAGCTTCGCCGCAGCACGACGCATCTGGCGTGCTGATCTGAGCTTCGGGCGTGCCGATTGCGCCGGGTTGGCCGCTGGTCTGGTCATCAGCGCCCCCTCCAACCGCGTGCCACGGGATTGCGGCGACGTTCGCGGCCGGCGATCCACTCGCGGGCCGAATCGAGTCGGTAGAGAACTCGATTGCCCAGCTTGGTTACGGGCAGGCCGTCAGGCTGATCGGTCCATCGAGCGATGGTCCGTTCGGTGACGCCGATGGCGGCTGCGAGTTCTTTGCGGCGGGCGTACCCATCGAGGATATTAACAGTCATACTTTAGGTTCCTGTGTTGTTTCGACTACTATATATAGCGTCCACTTCATACTTTCTGTCAGCAGGTGGTATTCGGTGGACACTTCATACGTTCTACCGGCCAGCAGGGGGTGTTGCCTACGCCGCGCAGGCTCAGGCCGATAACGGTCACGGCAACAGATTGCGCGTGTGGCGGCTGACTCCGTCCAGGACATGCAGTCCCTGGCTCCGATTCTGGCTCCGTCGTCGGCAGGCGGCGGCGATATTGAAGCCGGTGTCCCTTTGTGCCATTATATGAAAGTAATGTTCCATATATAAGAACGAAGGCGATCATGACCGAGAGATCGAAGCTGAAGCGCGGAATCAGTGAATTGTTGGCGGCGGCGGAACCAAAGGTCCGCGGTATCGAGGCGGAGGCGGCGGTCGCCCTTGTCGGAAACCCGGATTGGCTGATCGTCGATCTCAGGGACGCCCGCGAGCGCGCGCGTGAAGGCTATATTCCCGGCAGTTTCCATTGCCCGCGTGGAATGATCGAGTTCTGGATTGATCCCGAGAGCCCCTACTTTAAGCCGAAGCTCGGGGAGGCGCCCAACCTCCTGTTTCATTGCGCGATGGGCTGGAGGTCCACCCTGGCCGTCAATACGGTTCAGGAGATGGGCGTCCACAACGCATTTCACATCAAGGGCGGGCTCAATGCCTGGAAGGAGGCCAACGGGCCGGTCGTCAGGGATGAGCGGTGAATTGTTCCAATATATGGAATATTAATATCATATATTGACACAAAATAAATCCTGGGGCACGGTTGTCGAGGATCGGGCCTGCGCTTTCGGTCCCCCCATTCCCCGGCGCGGAAAGGCGAATGCTCGAGCCCTCAAAAACATTCGTCAGGACAGTCGCGGACATCGTCGTGCAAACCGAATCCGAACAGAGCATCGTCCCTGCGCGACCGCTTCCCGGTCGTCGGTTTTGCATGGGGGGCGGGCCGGAAGACGCCGATCCACGACCATACGGCATGGGGGGTAGTCGCTTGCCGCCAACCGGGCTCGGCTCAAGGGGTATCAACTCGAGGGGGCTCAACTCGAGGGGATGCTCGGGAGGCGCTCGCCGGGCGTTCCGCGGATCGGATCGAGAGGCTGGCCGTCCGGTCCCCTCGGCGCCGGGCATCGAAATCAGACGGCAGTGATGGGAGAGACGATGACGTCGCAACCGAATATCTCCCGGGCGGCCAGGCTGCGGCGGTCCCTTGCCGGCGACAAGATCGTCGTCGCGCCGGGTATCTACGACATGATCTCGGCGCGCCTGGCGGACCGCATGGGCTTCGACGCGCTGTACATGACCGGCTACGGCACGGTCGCCTCTCATCTCGGTCTGCCCGATGCCGGTCTGGCTACCTATAGCGAGATGGTGCAGCGGGTCGGCCAGATGGCCGGCGGGACCGAGGCGCCGCTCGTGGCCGATGCCGATACCGGCTATGGCGGGCTGATCAATGTGCAGCGCACCGTCCGCGGCTATGAGGCGGCCGGAGCTGCGGCGATCCAGATCGAAGACCAGGAGATGCCGAAGAAATGCGGCCATACGCTTGGCCGTCGCGTCGTTCCGCTTGAGGACATAGTGCTGAAGATCAAGGTCGCCCTTGAGGCGCGCCGCGAGCCCGACACGTTGATCGTGGCGCGAACCGATGCCCGCACCACGCACGGGCTGGACGAGGCCCTGCGACGCGGTGAAGCCTTCGTGAAGGCCGGGGCCGACATGGTTTTTATCGAGAGCCCCGAAACGGAGGAGGAGCTTGCAAGGATCGGGGCGGCGCTCGGCGGCTCGACCTTCCTTCTCTGCAACGTCGTGTTCGACGGCCGAACGCCGGAGATCCGGGCCGACGAACTCAAGAAGCTCGGCTTTAACATCGTCATATATCCCGGATTGGCGCACAAGGCGGCGACCGCTGCCCTGCACACGGCCTATGCGCATCTGAAGGACGCCCGCGCGCAGATCGGTCTGGACCTGCCTCTCTACAAGTCCAGCGAGATGCACCAGCTCATGGGCTTTCCGGACGTATGGGACTTCGACAAGCGGTGGAACGTGGCCGGGGACGCCAAGTAGGAGGCAGGAAGACATGGAAACTTCTGACCTGACGGCTCGCCAGCTCTACCAGGCTCTCAAGGAACGCCCTGCGCGGCCGCGTTTCGGCTTCGGCAAACGGCCCGCAATCATCAATGTCGATCTCCAGAAGGCGTATACCCAGGTCGGGACCTATGTCACGGCATACGAGACCGACCCGGGACAGTGCGACTACATCAACCGGCTTTCGGCGGCGGTTCGCGAGCTCGGCATGCCCGTCGTCTGGACTTATGTCGCGTTCATGCCGACCGGGGCTGACGCCTGCGCATGGGGCATTCGCACGAATACGCCCGACAGCATCCAGAACATTCGCGAAGGTTCCGATCGGGCCGCCCTCGACCCTCGTCTGGCCGTCGATCGCGAGCGCGACCTGATCGTCAACAAGCGGATGGCGTCCGCGTTCCACGAAACGCCGGTTCCCTCCTACCTCGCCTGGCACGGCACCGACACCGTCATCGTCACGGGGGGCTCGACGTCGGGATGCATAAGGGCGACGGTGATCGACGTTCTGGCGCATGGTTATCGCGCCGTCGTTCCCGAGGAGTGTGTTGCCGACAAGCACGAGAGCCCGCATTTCGCCAACCTCTACGATATGGCCATCAAGTATGCGGACGTGATGAGCTGGACGGAAGTGCGCGACTGGCTCGCCGGCCTCGCGACGGAGCGCTAGGCGATGGAACGCAAGGCTGAACCGGGCCTCTACGACTACCTTCCGCTGGTTTCGCGTCCCACGATCCGGTGGCCGGGCGGCGCGCGCGTCGCTGTTTGGGTGGCGCCGAATATCGAGTTCTACGAACTGATGCCGCCGCCCAACCTGACCAAGAACGCCTGGCAGCGGCCGAATCCCGACGTGATGAACTATGCCTGGCGGGACTATGGCAACCGCGTCGGCGTTTTCCGCCTCATGGATGCCATGCGCGCGCTGGATGTCCGCGGGTCGGTGTCGTTGAACGTGTCGGTTTGCGAGCATCACCCCGAGATCATCCGCCGCTGCGTCGACCTTGGCTGGGAGCTGTTCTCGCACGGCATCTACAACACCCGTTTCGTGCTCAACATGAGCCCGGATCAGGAGCGGGAGATGATCCGGGACGTCATGCGCACGATCCGGAACTTTTCGGGCCAGCACACGGACGGCTGGCTTTCGCCGTCTCTGTCCAACAATCCGTGGACGATGGATCTGCTGGCCGAGCACGGCGTCACCTACACCTGCGACCTCTTTCACGACGACCAGCCGATGCCGCTCAAAACGGCGACAGGCAGGATGTGCAGCATCCCGTACTCGCTCGAGATGAACGATGTGCTGGTCTATACGCGCGGAATGAAGTCGCCGCGCGAATACGGCCGGATGATCATGCGCCAGTTCGATCAGCTTTACCGCGAGGGCAAGGACAACGGCATGGTCCTTTGCGTGCCGCTGCATCCCTATTTGATCGGACAGCCCCACCGTCTCGAGCCGTTCGTCGAAGCGCTCGATTACATCAAGGGCCATTCGGGTGTGTGGTGGGCAACCGGCCGCGAGATCGCTCACTGGTACAATGAGAACTATCGGGAGGCCGCCGTTGCACACGCCGCCAAGCTGAGGAACGACGATGTCACTGCCTGACGACTATCTGCGTTACGAGCGCCGGCGCTACGGCATGGACCACGATCTCTATGCCTGGTCGATGCTGCCGGATCGCCCGAAGATCCAGTGGCCGGGCGGAGCCCGCCTCGCGGTCTGGATCAACATCGCGCTCGAGCATTTCCCGCTCGACACCGGCAAGACGCCCTTTCCCCCTCCGCTCGGGCTGGAGCGACCCTATCCGGACTACTGGAACTACACGCTGCGCGACTATGGCAACCGCGTCGGCTGCTACCGGCTGTTCAAGGTCGTCGACGAAGCTGGCGCGAAAGCTTCGGTGGCGATGAGCGCGACGTTGGCGTCGTCGACACCCTTCCTTGCAGACTACGTCGCCGAGCATGGCTACGAGATCATCGCCCACGGGCTCGACATGGGGCATCTGCACGCCGCCGGCCTGGCTGAAGAAACGGAACGGGAGTGGATAGAGCGCAGCCTCGATCTGCTGCGGAAGACGTCCCGTCAGCCGGTCGGCGGCTGGCTTTCGCCAGGGCAGGGGCAGTCGCCGAACACGCTGAAGCTGCTCGCGCAATCAGGCGTCGACTATTGCTGCGACTGGTCGAACGACGACATGCCCTATCGCTTCTGCGGACCCGCCGAGGGTCTTCTGAGCATGCCCTATGCCTTCGACCTCAGCGACTACACGTGTATGGGACTCTGGTTCCAGACGGCCGAGGAGTTTGCGGAGCAGTTGGTCGCCAAGGCGCGCCTGCTTCTCGATGAAGCCGAGACAGGCGGCGGGCGCGTGCTCTCCCTGTCGCTGCATCCGTCGATCAGCGGACACCCTTATCGCATCGGCGCGATCCGCGAGACGGTGACGCAGATCATGGAGATGCCCGGCGTGTGGGCCGCCACGCCGACCGAGATAGCCACCGAGTTCAGGGCGCAGACATGACATCGGTCGATATGAGCCGCTCCATGCCCGACAGCGACCTTGCGCGTCTGTGCGCGCCCCGCTCGGTGGCCGTCGTCGGCGCGTCCGAAGATGACCGGAAGTTCGGCGGGCGCCTCCTGAAATACCTTGTCAAGCACGGCTTCTCCGGCGATATCGTTCCGATCAACCCGAAGGCAACCGGCGTTCTGGGCATTCCCGCCTACCCAAGCGTCGCCGCGGCGGGTCGGCCGATCGACGTCGCCATCATGGCCCTGCCGGCCGAGCACATCGAGGCGAGCATTGCCGACTGCGCGGCTGCGGGCGTGCGGTTCGCGGTCATCATAACGGCCAGCTTCGCGGAGGCCGGCGTCGAGGGGCTGGAACGTCAGCGGCGCATACTCGACATAGCCCGCTCGGCGGGCATGCGCATCCTGGGCCCCAATTGCCTCGGCCTGATGTCTCCCCACGCGAGGCTCGCGCTCACGCCCTCCCTGTCGATGGAACGCCCCGATCTGCCGCGCGGCGGCGTCGCGCTGGTCAGCCAGTCGGGCGCGCTGATGGGGACGATGTTCGACTATGGCGCCGACCGCGGCATCGGCTTCAGCCTCGGCGCGTCGGTCGGCAATCAGGTGGATATCGAGATCTGCGACTTCCTCGATTTCGCCATCGACGACCCGAACACCCGCGTGATCGCGACCTATGTGGAGGGGCTTGCGAATCCGCTGCGCTTTCTCGACTGCGCGAGACGGGCCCATGCCGCCGGCAAGGTTCTGCTCGTCACCAAGGCCGGCCGTTCGGAAGCCGGCGTTGCCGCCGCCCGGTCTCACACCGCGAGCCTGGCCGGTTCCTATACGGCGTTCTCCGCAGCCTGCCGGTCGGTGGGGGTCATGTTGTTCGACGACCCGAACAGCATGGTGGAGGTCGCCGGCTTCCTGTGCGAGGCTCCATCGTATCGGGAAGGGGGCGCGGCCGTCTTCTCGGGCTCGGGCGGCGGCTGCGCCGTCGCGCTCGACCGGATTTCCGAGATCGGCTTTCCCATCGCGGAGCTTTCAGAAGCGACGAAGGCCTCCCTGGACGGGGTGTTGCAGGAATCGCATCGCCACCTCCCGCTGGATCTCGGCGTGCTTCAGGGCGGGTGGAGCCGCGCCAATATCGCGGCCGCGCTGGAGCGGACGCTGCGGGACCCGCATGTGGGAGCCGGCGTCTGCGTCCTGACCACGCAACCGCTGATGGTCGAGACGGTCGAGGAGGCTGTCAAGGCGGGGCGGGAGGCCGGCAAGCCCGTCATCATCGTCAATCTCGCCGGATCGGCGGGCGATGCCTCGCGCGCGGCGTGCAGGCGTCTCGGATATGCCTGTTTCGACACAATGGACGGCGCCTTGCGTGCGCTCGCGGCCATATCGTTCGTTTCGGGCGCGAAGCCCTCGGTTCGGGGAACTGTCGAGCCGACCGCTGTTCCCCCGGCTCTCGATGGCCGGATCGGCCGGCTGACGGAGCATGAGGCGAAGCTCCTGGCGGCATCCGCGGGCATCAGGGTGACGCGCGAGATCGTCGCCGTCACCGCTGCGCAAGCGACGGCCGCAGCCGAGGAGATCGGCTTCCCTGTCGTGCTCAAGGGGGTCAGCAAGGCTCTCGTGCACAAGAGTGATGTCGGCGCCGTCAAGCTCAATCTCAAGGATGCGGCGGCGGTCGATCGCGCGTTTGCGGATATCGCGCAGGCGTTCTCCACGCACGGCATTGCCGGCTTCGAGGGCTGCATCGTGCAGGAGATGGGACATGGCGAAGTCGAGCTCTTCCTGGGTGCCAAGCACGACCCGGAATTCGGCGCGCTGATCCTCATCGGGATCGGCGGCACGACCGTCGAGCTTCTGGGGGATGTCCAGGTCGCACTGGCGCCGGTCTCGGAGCACGAGGCGCTGGCCATGATGAAGCGCATGAAGTTGTGGCCGCTGATGGACGGGTTCCGCGGGCGCCCGGCTGTGGACGTGACGGCGGCGGCCCGCGCGGCAAGCCGTCTCAGTGAGCTTGCCGCGGGGCTGGGCCCGCGACTTCAGGAAATCGATATCAACCCTTTGCTTGTCGGCGCACGCGGTGCGGGCGTCATTGCCGTCGACGGCAGGGCAACCATGGTGGCCGGCACATGAGCTTCGAAACAATCTCCTACCAGAGCGCAGACGGCGTCGCGCTGATCACGCTGTCGCGCATCGAGAAGCGCAATGCGCTGAATGCGCAGATGGTGCGTGAGCTCAACGAGGCCTGGCACCGCTTCGAGTCCGGGGAGGATCGGGCCGCGGTGGTCGCTGCCGCCGGGGATCACTTCTCGGTCGGTGTCGACATGGATGACGTGCCGCCGGAAGCCTGGCGCGCGATACCCGGAGCGGCAACGAAATCGACCAAGCCGGTTGTCGCCGCGACCAACGGCTGGTGCATCGGCGGCGCGTTCATCATCGTGCAGATGAGCGAATACTGCGTCGCCTGCGAGACGACGAAGTTCCTCTATCCCGAGGCCCGGATCGGGCTGACGGGGGGGATGATCGCGTCGCTCGCGGCACGCATTCCGCACAAGATCGCGACCGAGTTCATGTTCCTGGGCGAGCCGCTGGGGGCGCAGCGCGCCTATGAGGTCGGCCTGGTCAACAAGGTTGTCGGCAAGGGTGAGCAGATTGAGGAGGCCATGAAGGCGGCGCGCAAGCTGGCCGGCCTGGCGCCTCTGGTGGTCTCGACGCTCAAGGCATTCGTGGACGGCCTGATGCCGGCCAGCCCGGTCGAGGAAATGTGCAGGACGCGCCTGTCCCTGGAGCGCATCTCCAGGAGCGAGGATTTCATCGAGGGCGTGGCCGCGTTTAAACAGAAGCGGGAGCCGCAGTTCCGCGGACGGTGAAATGCTGCTGACTTCGACTCATTGGGGAACCTACGAGGTTTCAACCCGGAACGGTCGGATCGAAGCGATCCGACCGTTCGCGCTGGACCCGGATCCTTCTCCGATCGGCAATTCGCTGCGCGACGCCCTGACCCATCCGGTTCGCGTGCTCAGACCGATGGTTCGCAAGGGGTGGCTGGAAAACGGGCCGGAAGGGACCGGGCACGGGCGCGGGCGCGAGCCCTTCGTCCCCGTGTCGTGGGACGAGGCGACGCGGCTCGTTGCCGGCGAACTGCGGCGCGTGAAGGCCCTGCATGGCAACGCCAGCATCTTCGGCGGCTCCTATGGCTGGGCAAGCGCGGGCCGCTTCCATCATGCGCAAAGCCAGCTCAAACGGTTCCTCAATCTGCACGGCGGGTTCACCTCTGCCGAAAACAGCTACAGCTATGGCGCCGGCCGCGTCGTGGTCCCGCATATCGTCGGTGACGAGTATCGGGAATCGCACAGCAACTTCACCTCGTGGGACGTCATCGCGGCCAACACCGGGCTCGTCGTCACCTTCGGCGGCATTCCCTACAAGAACGGGCAGGTGGAGTCGGGCGGCCTCGGGCGTCACCAGATGCCGCGCTGGATGCGCACCGCACGTGACGCGGGCGTGAAGTTCCTCAACGTCAGCCCGGTGCGGGGCGACATGGCCGCGGAGCTGGATGCGGAATGGCTGCCGTTGCGTCCCAATACCGACGTGGCGTTGATGCTGGGGATGGCCTATGTGCTGGCCTCGGAGGGGCTCGTCGATCGCAATTTCCTGGCCCGCTACACGAGCGGCTACGACCGTTTCGAGGCTTACCTTCTCGGCCGGCCCGACGGCGTTGCGAAGACCCCCGACTGGGCTGCCGCGATCTGTGGCATCGACAGCGGTACCATCGCGGCGCTGGCGCGGCGTATGGCGGCGACGCGGACGTTCCTGTGTGTCAACTGGTCGCTTCAGCGGGCCGATCACGGCGAGCAGCCCTACTGGATGGCCATCACGCTGGCCTCCATGCTGGGGCAGATCGGGCTGCCGGGTGGCGGCTATGGATTCGGCTATGGCGCCACGGCGACCATCGGCGTCCCGGGGCCGCGCCTCAAGGGGCCGGCGGTCAGCCAGGGCACGAACGCCGTGCGGAGCTTCATTCCCGTCGCGCGGATCGTGGAACTGCTCGAAAATCCCGGCGGCACGCTCGACTACAACGGGCAAAAGCTGCCGTTGCCGGATATCCGCCTGATCTACTGGGCGGGTGGAAACCCCTTCCATCACCATCAGGACATCAACCGGCTGCGCCGCGCCTGGCAGCGGCCCGATACCGTGATCGTGCACGAGCAGGTCTGGAATGCCCTGTCCAAACACGCTGACATCGTTCTGCCCGCCACCTACGGCCTCGAGCGGAACGATCTTGGGGTGAGCTCGCGCGACAGCCATTTCGTCGCGTCGAAGAAAGCGGTCGAACCGTTTGGCGAAGCGCGTAACGACCACGACATGCTGGCCGACATTGCCGGCCATCTCGGCTTCCGGGAGGCCTTCACCGGGAACCTGACCGAGATGCAGTGGGTCCGCCGGCTGTATGACGGATTCCGGGAAAGCCATGAATGGATGCCGGAATTCGATCGGTTCTGGGAGATCGGGCACGTCGAGGTTCCGATCGACCGGACGGCCGGTTCCAGCATCGTGCTTCTCGAGAAGTTCCGCGAGTCTCCCGAGGAAAACCCCCTGTCGACCCCGTCGGGGCGCATCGAGATCTTTTCGGAGCGCGTTGCCGGGTTCGCCTACGACGACTGCGCGGGGCATGCCGTCTGGCTCGAGCCTGCCGAGTGGCTCGGGTCGAGGAAGGCGGGCGATTTCCCCCTGCACCTGCTTTCGAACCAGCCCGCCACGCGCCTGCACAGCCAGCTCGATTTCGGCAGCCACAGCCTGGCCCACAAGATGGCAGGGCGCGAGATGATCCTGATCCATCCGCAGGATGCGGGCGCCAGGGGAATAGAAACGGGCGACGTCGTTCGCGTCTTCAACGAGCGCGGCCATTGTCTGGCGGGCGCGTTCCTGACCGACGGCATCACGGCGGGGGTGGTGCAGATGGCGACCGGGTCCTGGTACGACCCCGTGGATCCGGCCGATCCGATGAGCCTCGATCTCAACGGAAACCCCAATGTCCTGACGCTCGACAAGGGCACCTCCCGTCTCGCCCAGGGCGCGAATGCGAACTCATGCCTGGTGGAGCTGGAGAAGTTCGTCGGCGAGATTCCGCGCTCCAGGGCCTATCTGCCCCCGGAGATCGTGCCCGATACGCGAACGAGGCAGGTGTAGGGTGCCGCGTGCAATGCACCCTTCCGAATGTGGTAAACCGGCAAGGCTGGAGCAGATGGCAAGCACCCTGTTCGACAAGATATGGCAGAGCCACGTGGTCGCCGCCACGG
>Ga0226835_1001676_pt1 | contig 11197 bp, 10 predicted proteins | sample LAC_MetaG_1_FD_163627 | JGI IMG/M metagenome (GOLD analysis project Ga0226835, IMG submission 163627) | Anaerobic ammonium oxidizing microbial communities from anammox membrane bioreactor (MBR) in UC Berkley, California, United States -... | ecosystem: Engineered > Bioreactor > Anaerobic >...
GACTACGTCGCGCCGCCCAACGATGTGCAGCGCATGGGCGGGCTGCTGGATCGCATCCCGGTGACCGCTATCACGATGGCAATCGGCGGGCTTTCGCTGGCGGGCTTTCCGCTGATCACTGCCGGGTTCTGGTCGAAGGACGAGATCATCGCCGAGGCCTGGCACGGGACGGGCGAAGGCTTCCCGCTGGCGCTGTTCGTGCTGGTGATGCTGGTGCTGGCGGCGCTGCTGACCGCGTTCTACACCGCGCGGATGTGGTTCCTGACGTTCTGGGGTGCGCCGCGTAGCGCAGCGGCCCGCTACGCGGGGCTTGGCTCGCTGCGCAACTGGTGGGCAAATACGCGCTGGGGCAAGGCGCGCGGGCTGAAAACCGAGCCGGTTCACCGCGAGGACGAAGTCGCCGCGCGCCAGATGGAGTTCCCTCTCATCGTGCTGGCTTTCTTCGCCATTTTCGCCGGGTTCATCGGCGTCCACACAGATTTCCCGCTGCTGGGAGCGCTGGATAACCCGCTGCACGGGTTTTTGAGCGAGACGCTGCTGGAGCACCCGCCGGTGTTTGACCTGGACGGCCTGCCGATTCTGCTCAGCATCGTGATCGCGCTGGGCGGTCTGGGCCTGGGCTGGTGGGTATACGGGCGGCGGCCCCTGGCCGAGGGCGTGGTCGATCCGACCGAGCGGGCGCTGGGCGCGGGCGTCTGGCGCGCGCTTCAGAACCGCTTCTACATCGACCTGCTCTATCGCCGCTACCTGGTGCAGCCGGCGGAATGGTTCGCCACGCATATCGTCATCCAGGCCATCGACAAAGAGACGATCGACGGCGTGCTGGAGACGATCGCCGAGACGTTTATCTGGCTCGGCGAGGCGTTCAAGCGCTTCAATACCGTGGTGATCGACGGCGTGGGTGATGGCATCCCGCGCGCCATCGGCGACTTTGCCGCTTGGTTCCGCCAGGTGCAGACCGGGCGAATCCAGCAATATCTGCTGTTCGTCACGTTGGGGCTGCTGGCGATTGGTACGCTGTTCTTGCTCCAGGTTCGCTAAGGGCGGAGGCGCAGCTTAATGTTCGATTTCATTCCCGGAGACTTTCTCACGACGCTGACCCTGCTGCCGTTGCTGGGGGCGATCGTCGTCTTCGCGCTGCCGGGCCACAAGGCGCAGCTTGCGCGCTGGCTGGCGCTGGGAGTCAGCCTGGTTGTGCTGGTGATGGCGATCGTGGTGTTCGTTAACGTGCAGACCAACCCGCCGGGGCCGGACGAATGGGCGTATGAGTACCAGGTTGAGTGGTTCCCGCAGCTTAACGCATCGTGGCATGTGGGCGTGGACGGCCTGAGCGCGACGATGGTGCTGCTGACCGCTCTGCTGGTCCCGCTGGCGATCCTGATCTCATTCGAGATCACCGACCGCGTCCCGGTACATATGGCACTGTTCCTGTTTCTTGAAACCGGAATGCTGGGCGTGTTCGTGGCGCTGGACATGGTGATCTTCTTCCTGTTCTGGGAGATCGGCCTTGTCCCGATGTACTTCCTGATCTATCTGTGGGGCGGGGAGAACCGGCGCTACGCAGCGAACAAGTTTTTCCTCTACACCATGGCCGGGTCGCTGGGCCTGCTGCTCGCCACGCAGTTGATCGGCCTATCGGTGGGCAGCTTCGACATCCCGGTTATGCTGCGCGAATGGCCCGCCTTTACCGGCCAGGCGAACACGATTCTGGGCGTGAATGTGGACATCGCCAAATACTATGCGCTGCTGGGGTTCGCGGTCGCGTTCCTGATCAAGATCCCGGCCTGGCCGTTTCACACGTGGTTGCCGGACGCGCACACCGAAGCCCCGACCGCCGGCTCGATGTTGCTGGCGGGCGTGCTGCTCAAGCTGGGTGCCTACGGGTTCCTGCGGCTGGCGATCCCGCTTTTTCCGCGCGAGTGGGTGGTGCAGCGCACGCTGTTCAGCATGGACTATAACCTGGCCAGCATTCTCGGCTTTCTGGCGGTGCTTGGGATCATCCTGGGCGCGCTGGCGGCGTGGGGCCAGGACGACTTCAAGCGGCTGGTGGCCTATTCCTCGGTGAACCACATGGGCTTTGTGGTGTTGGGGCTGGCGGTCGCCGCGCTGATGTACGGCAACGTCTGGGCGCGGGCCAACAGCGATTGGGTGCTGCACGCCAACGCCGCCGGGATCGACCTGTCCTCGGAAGAGATGCGGTCTCAGCGGCTGGCGCGTGAGAAGGTGGACACGCTGTACACCGAGGAACGCTTCGAGGCGGACCGGCATGAAGCGACTATCGCGCTCAACGGCGCAGTGCTTCAGATGTTCAATCACGGCCTGTCTAGCGCGGGGATGTTCCTGTTGGTCGGCGCGCTCTATCGCAAGACACACACGCGGGACCTGAGACGCTTCGGCGGCCTGTGGGACATCATCCCGATCTACGGCGCGCTGCTCATTTTTGTGAGCATGGCCTCGCTGGGCCTGCCGGGGCTGAACGGCTTTGTAGGCGAGTATCTGGTAGTCGCCGGGTCGGTGGAGTTCTACATGCCCTATGTGCTGCTGAGCATGGTGGGCCTGCTGGTGACCGGCATCTACGTGCTCAAGGCGATCCAGAAGGTGCTGCACGGCCCGTACAACACGGAGTGGGCCGAATACGATCGGACGCATCACAGGCTGGAGATTGACCGGCGCGAGATCCTGGCGCTGGCCCCGCTGGCGGTGCTGATGCTGGTCCTGGGGCTGTATCCCCGCCTCATCCTGGATGTGATTAATGACAGCGTGGTCCGTTTTCTGGGCGGCTAACGATACGGGCACGGCGAGGGCGCAGGCCGGCCCTCGTGCGGTTAGAGGAGGCCTTTAGTCTATGGTGATTACGTTCAGCGGAGTGTTGACAGGCATCCTGCTCGTGCCGGTGCTGGGCGCGGTTGTTATCCTGCTGCTCCCCAAAGAGCAGAAGGACGCGGCGCGGATCATCGCTGCCGTGACAACCGGCGTCGCGCTGCTGCTGGCGCTGGGCGTGTTCTTCGGCTACGACGTCAACGCGGCCAACGCCGCCGCCGAACAGGGCGAGGTCTACTTCGCCTTCGAGGATCATGTCAAGTGGATCGAGTCGGTTGGCATTAGCTGGCACCTGGGCGTCGATGGCATCGCCGCGCCGATGGTGCTGCTGACCGCGCTGGCGGGCTTCACCGGCGTGCTGATCTCGTGGGGGATCGAAGACCGCACGCGCGAGTTCATGGCGTTCTTCCTGCTGCTGGTGGCGGGCGTGTTCGGGGTCTTCATGGCGGTCGATCTGTTCGTGCTGTTCTTCTTCTACGAGCTGGCGATCTTCCCGATGTACTTCCTGATCGTCATCTGGGGGTGGGCCAAGACGCGCGAATACGCCGCCATGAAGCTGACGCTCTACATCCTGGTTGGCTCGGTGGTGGCGCTGGTCGGCCTGCTGGTGCTGTACTTCAAGGCGGGCGCGGCGACCGGCACCGGCGACTACAGCTTCGACTTCCGCGCGCTGCACGCCGCCGCGCAGGCGGGAGTCTTCGACCAGCCCTTCGCGGACTGGACGGGCGTCTCGACCGCCCGGCTGTGGTTCCCGGCCATCTTCATCGGCTTCGGCGTGCTGGCGGGCGTCTGGCCGTTCCACAACTGGAGCCCGGACGGTCACGTCGCTGCGCCGACGGCCGTCTCGATGATCCACGCGGGGGTGTTGATGAAGCTCGGCGCGTTTGCGGCGCTGCGCGTCGGCGTCCAGCTTCTGCCGGATGGCGCGCGCGCGCACCTGCCCTGGATCATCTTCCTGACGCTGATCAACGTCGTCTACGGCGCGCTGATCGCCATGCGCCAGCGCGACTTCAAATATGTGATCGGCTTCAGCTCGGTCAGCCACATGGGGCTGGTGAGCATGGGCTTCGCGACGATGAACGTCACCGGCATGACCGGCGCGGGCCTGCAGATGTTTAGCCACGGTGTGATGACGGCGCTCTTCTTCGCCTGCGTCGGCATGGTCTACGACCGGGCGCACACGCGCGACATCCCCAGCCTGGGCGGGTTCGTCCAAAAGCTGCCGCTGGTGGCGGTGGCCTTCATCGTCGGCGGCTTCGTCAGCATGGGCATGCCAGGGCTGAGCGGCTTTGTGGCGGAGTTCCCGATCTTCGTCGGGCTGTGGCACGGCCCCGTCACAGAGCCGGTCGCAACCTGGCCGACCGATAGCTTCAACTACTACGGCGCGATCGCCATCGTAGCCGCGCTGGGCATCATCATCACGGCGGCCTACGTGCTGCGCGTGGTCGGACAAGTCTTCTTCGGCGAGTTCGATGAAGAACGTTTCCCGGCGGTCTCGCGCATCACCGTCTACGACAAGATCGCGCTGGGGATCCTGATCTTCTGGCTGGTGCTGCTGGGCGTCTATCCGAAGGTCATGGCGCCGATGATCGAGTCGGGCGTCAAGCCGATCGTCTCGATGCTGGGAGGTTAAGTTGGACTTCTCGACTGACGTTCAGGCAAGCGTTCTGGCTGTTCTGCCGGAAATTCTGATGACTATCCTGGCGGTCGCCCTGCTGGCGCTGGACGTGGTCTGGCCGGACGCGCGCAAGCGCGACCTGGGCTACGTGGCCGGCGTCGGGTTGCTGGCAGTGATCGGCGTGATGCTTGTGCTCGCACCCCCGCCCGGCGAGGTCTCCGACCAGTTGCTGCTGGGCGGGATGATCCGGCATGACCAGCTCGCGCAGATCTTCCGGGCGATGGTGATCCTGGGCGGCGCGCTGAGCTGCCTGGTGACGATGGGCGTGCCGCGCCTGCAGCACCGGGGCGACTTCTACGCCGTGCTGATCGTGGCGGTGGTCGGCGCCAGCCTGATGAGCGCGGCTGCCGACTTGATCATGGCGTTCATCGCGCTGGAGATGACGTCGATCACGCTCTATTTGTTGGTGGGCTATCTGCGCGGCGACGTGCGCAGCAGCGAGGCGGGCCTCAAATACTTCCTGTTCGGCGCGTTTACGTCCGCGCTGACGCTCTACGGCCTCAGCTTGCTCTACGGCTTTACCGGCGAAACGAACATCTACCGGCTCGGCGGTGTGCTGGGGCGCAGCGATCTGCCGGATGGCGCGGTGGCGGTTTCGCTGGCGCTGGTCGCGGTCGGGTTCGCGTTCAAGATCAGCGCGGTGCCCTTCCACTTCTGGACGCCGGATGTCTACGAAGGCGCGCCCACGCCGATCACCACGCTGCTGAGCACGGCCAGCAAGGCGGGCAGCGTGGCCCTGCTGATGCGTTTCTTCCTGGCGGTCTTCCCGCCGGCAGGGCTGTTGGGGGCGCTGGAAGGCGTCAAGGACTACAGCGCGCTGTGGGTGCAGCTTGTGGCAGTGCTGTCGGTCGTCTCGATGACGCTGGGTAATGTGCTGGCGCTGGTGCAGACGAATATCAAGCGTCTGCTGGCCTATTCGACCATCGCGCACGCCGGTTACATCCTGATCGGCGTGGCGGCGATCTCGACTGACAAAAGCGCGGAAGGCGCCGCAGCGGTGACCTTCTACATGTTCATGTACGTGCTGACCAATGCACTGGCCTTTGGCGTGGTGATCCTCTTTGCCAACGCGACCGGCAGCGAACAGATCGCTGATTTCGCCGGCCTGAGCCGGCGCAGCCCGTGGCTGGCGCTGGCGATGACGCTGGCGCTGCTCAGCCTGGCGGGCATCCCACCGGCGGCCGGGTTCGTGGGCAAGTTCCTGCTGTTCCGCGCCGCCGTGGATGCCAACATGGTCTGGCTGGCGCTGGTCGGTATCATCAACGTGATCATCGGGCTGTACTACTATCTGATCGTCGTCAAGGTGATGTACATGGAGCGTGGCCCTGAGGATGGCCGGCCTGTCCGGGTCGATACGCCCTATGTCTGGGCGTTGGGCATCGCGGCGGCGGGCGTGCTGCTCTTCGGCACGATCATGGTTTCTCCGCTGGTCGACTGGGCGACCGAGGCGGCCCGCGCGCTCTACATTCTGCTCTAAATCGGGACGCGCACGCGTCGTCTGCTGCGCCCTTCTGCCCGTACGACATGCAGGCAGAGGGGCGCGGTTTGTTAGACGGGTAGGGCTATTCGCCAGCGGGACCGCCGCGCCGAGTTGTGCGATGGCGGCGGCTCCACTATAGTAGCGATCACAGCGCCGCGTGGGGATGGAGAAAAACCATGGATCTGGCACAGGCACGCGCAAGCCTGCTCGCCCTCGATCAGCCCGCCGCCCTGGTTGAAGGGCGCTATGGACCTCTGAACGAGGAACAGAGCACCTATGCCCAGATGATCTATGCAGGCAGTGTCAAAGCGCGGCAGTGGCTGGAAGACTGGTGCCAGCTTGAGGGACAGACGATGCCGTCTGAGGCACTGGCGATCCACGTGCATAAGATCAACAGCGGGCTGACGATGATGATCGGCTATGCTTCGCTGATGCTATCTGAGTTCGGCGGCATCCTCGGCGCCGAGCTGGAAGCGGCTCTGTCCGCGATCGTGTCTACCGGCGAGCAGGTGCATCTGGCGCTGCAGCAGAATTTCGAGGAACGTCTGCGCAACCAGTCGGCCTAGCGGCTGTTATGAGCTTTACGGGGTGGCCCTCACCCCAAACCCCTCTCCCTCTTGCGACAGTGTCGCGGGGAGAGGGGCTTTCACGGGCTGCGCGCTCTCGTTCTCCCCGCGTGCGAGGGAGAAGGGGCCGGGGGTTGAGGGGCGGCATTGCCCGTTTACCCGCCTACGCACCGGAGCTAGCGGGCGCAGCAAGCCTGACCCCCTACACTTAAGGTCTGATTTCTCCCGTGATCCGGTCTGCAAAGTTTACCGCAGCCTCCGGCGGGCACGGCGCTTGTGCAACGTTTCACCATATCGGGCGTATTATAGGGATAGCATGCGTGGATCACACGAGGTGGCACAATGACTCCTGAAGAGGCAAAACCGCATCCCTGCGAAGTCTGTAAGCTGCGCCAGGAAGCCGAGGCGCATCCCAACACCTGGAAGGCGCGCCTGTGGCGCTGGCACACCAAGATCTGCCCTGGGTGGAAGTCGTACCAGCGCCATCTCGCGGCCCAGAACCGGTCCTAGCCGGGTTCGCCCGGCTGGGCGGGAGCAGGAATCAGCCGGGGCGCCACGCGGGAAGCGGGCGCCCCGTTGATCGTTGCGCTGAGCGGCTCGCTAGCGTCTCAGCGCTGCTTCGATGCGGCTGCGCAGCATCGGCTCCGGGGCGGCGCCGACGATACGGTCGATAACCTGACCGCCGCGGAAGATTAGCAGCGTGGGGATACCCTGCACCTGGTAGGCCACGGCAGTGTGCGGGTTGTCGTCGACATTGAGCTTGGCGACCTTGAGCCGCCCGGCGTAGTCCCCGGCCAGTTTCTCAACAACCGGGGCGATCATGCGACACGGGCCGCACCACGGCGCCCACAGATCGACCAGCACTGGCAGGTCGCTCGCCAACACTTCGTCGGCGAAGGTCGCGTCGCTCACCACAACCGGCTTGCCGGTCGTGCCTGCGCCCGGACGCGCCTGCGCCGGCCCGGCGGGCCGGGGGCCGCGCCCGAGCAGGTAGGCGACATGGTCGCGCACGATCTGTGAGGTGACCGGTGTCGCGCGCGTGACTTCCTGCCCCTCTCGGAACGTGATCAGCGCCGGTAGCGGCCCGCCAAACCGGGCTGCGGCCTGCGGATTCTCCTGCGTGTTGAGCTTGGCGATCAGCACGCGGCCCGCGTCGGCCTGGGCGATCTGGCGCAAGGTTTCGTCCAGCGAGCGGTCGAGCGGGCTGCCGTTCCACAACAGCAGCGCGACCGGCATCCCGGCGTTCAGCACGCGGTCCAGACTCTGGTCGTTGGTGTTCAGCGGCTCGTCAAAGCGCGGCATGGCATCCTCGTGGTATCATGATTAGTGCGCGTCTGCGCACGCTCCCTTTGATTTTAGATGCGTCTGGCGCGCGGATCGTTCATTAGAAATGCGCAAAATCGCCGCGCCGTCAGGGGCCGGAGCCGCCTGATTATTAGCCGTTTTGTGTCAGGAATAACCAGGCGAGGCGCTAAACGGGCGATTTTGAATACCATTTTTTGACAATTACAGGGCCTTTTGCTACGCTTGTGCGCGAAAGCACAGGTTCGACGGCCTCCGGCCAAGTGTTTGATTTGAGCAGGAACCGCCTGAGCCTCCTCCGGTGACGCGCATCAGGACGTACGCCCATGCAGCCCAGATTGGCCCCACAGGGGGTGCGTTCGCGAGCAGCGCAAGCGGTGATTGGGGAGACCGGTTGCAGCACCCTCGTGATCGTGCTCGTGGCGACCGGTGCAGGCTTGCTGCTGGATTTTCAGATTACCAATTTACATCCGGTTTTCAGCGTGGGGATCCTGCTGCTCAGCGTACCTGCCGCCCTGTACTGGGCGGTGCGCAGGACAGTGTCTATGGGCCAGAAGCGCCAGACTGAGTATGTGCGCAATCTCGCCCTGGCTGCGGTGGCAGGTCAGGCGGGGTGTTTGTCTGTAATTTTGATCTTTTTGGCCTTGTTCGCGGGGTTGTTCATCGATTCCCGGCTCAATACCCACCCGGTTTTTACGATTGGGCTGGTGCTGATCAGCGTGCCGATCAGCCTGTATGCGATGATCCGGATGGTGCTTTCTTCGGTCAGCGCCATCAAACTGACCCCGCCGGGAAAGCCGGGTGAGACCGCGCCCGCTGCGCCGGCTACCCAGACTGCGGAGACGTCTGCGAAGGCTTCTGCGAAAAAGGAGAATGGCTCTTGAAGGGAGTTCTGATACTTCTTGGCATCATTGCCGTGTCCATTGTGATGTGCGGCGTGATCCCGTTCTGGCTCATGCCCCAGCTTGGTGTCGCTGTGGCGCTGCCGGTCATCATGGTGCCCGGCGAGGTCGTGTGGGAAGACTTCCTCGGCATCGACGGGCTGACCATTACCAACACGCTGATCGGGACGCTGGTAGCGGACATCCTGGTGCTGATTTTTGCATTCGGGGCGGTCCGCAAGATGAGCATGGTGCCGGGGCGCTGGCAGGGTCTGTTTGAGGTGTTGACCGACGCGCTCTATGGCCTGGCGAAATCAACGGCTGGTCCCAATGCCCGCCGCATCTTCCCGCTGATGGCGACGATCTTCCTGTTTTTGCTGGTCGCCAACTGGATCAAGCTGGTGCCCGGCGCGGAGAGCATCGGGCTGATGCACTGCGCGCACGAGGGCATCAACGGCTACGAGCGGAACGGCGTCATCCTGAACGTCACCAAGCCGCTCGACCCAGGGACGCGCGCCACCGAGGCCGATTACGAGGCGTGCTATGCGGCCACGCACGGTAAGGAACACGCCGAAGAGGTCGCGCACGAAGAGGAAGAAGCGCCCGGCGCAGCGGCGGCTGGCGGTGAAGAAGCAGCCGCCGAAGTGACGCCTGAGCGCGAGACCAGCGCCGATGCCCCGCGCGACGATCTGTTCGCGGTCACGCCGTTCTTGCGCGGCGCGGCGACCGACCTGAACCTAGCGCTGGGGCTGGGCCTGATTGCGTTTGTCGCGATCCAGTTCTTTGGCGTGCAGGCGCTGGGCATCAGCTACTTCACCAAGTTCCTCAACACGCCCGCGCTGGAGAATGTCGCCAGGCGGCCGATGGGCATCATGGACTTCGTTGTCGGCCTGCTCGAGCTGGTGCTGGAGTTCGCCAAAATCATCAGTTTTGGCTTCCGTCTTTTTGGCAACCTGTTCGCCGGCGGCGTGCTGCTGTTCGTCATGTCGTTCCTGGTCTCGATGTTGGTTCCGGCTGCGGTCTACGTGCTGGAGCTGTTCGTCGGCCTGATTCAGGCGTTCGTGTTCTCGATGCTGCTTCTGATCTTCAGTTCAGTCGCGATGCAGGGCCACGGCAGCGAGCATCACGAGGCGGATCACTAGCCCAGGGTGATTCGCCTGGGCCTGGTTATGCGTTCACTTGAAGCAACACACGCTTCACACACTTGACCTATCAGGAGAGGATTTCATGGAAATTACGGGCAACCTTGTCGACGCTGCGAAGGCAATCGGAGCCGGTCTGGCGATGATCGGCGTGATCGGACCGGGCATTGGCATCGGCCTGTTGGTGCAGGGGGCGTTGAACGCGATTGGGCGCAACCCCGACGCTTCCGGTCAGATCACGACGAACATGATCCTGGGCATCGCCTTCGCGGAGGCCGTGGCGATCTATGCTTTGGTCGTCGCGCTGATCATCCTGTTCCTTTAGTTCCCAGCTCCGGAGGGTGATCAGTGGACGCATTAGGCATTAATGCTGGCTTTTTCATCGCGCAGATCGTCAACTTCGGCATCATCTTCTTCTTGCTGGCGAGGTTCGTCTGGCCGCGCGTGCTCAATATGCTCGACGAGCGGCAGGACCGCATCGCCAAGGCATTGGAAGATGCACGCGCCGCCGAAGAAGCGCGCGCCAACGCCGAGCGCGAGCGCGATCGCATCCTGGCGGAGGCGCGGGCAGAAGGCCAGCGCCTGATCGACGAAGCCCGCCAGCGCGCCGACGAACAGCGCAAGCAGATGATCCGCGAAGCCGAGCGCGACGCCGAGGAGCGCCGCGCACAGGCACGGATCCAGGCGGAAGAAGAGCGCAATCGGATTCTGGGCGACGCGCGCGATCAGATCGTGCGGCTGGCGATGGCCGCCGCCGAGCGGTTGGTCGGGGAGGCGCTGGACGAGAAGGGCCAGCGCGCCGTGATCAAGAAGTTCTTTGCCGAAGTGCCGCCGGATGCGCGCAACCTGGGCAGCCATATCGAAGTCATTTCGGCTGTGCCGCTCACCGACGACGAGAAGGCCGAGATCCAGCGGGCGACCGGCGCGCAGTCGGTTGATTACCGGGTCAATCCGGACATCCTGGGCGGCCTGGTGCTGCGCGCGGGGGACAAGGTGATCGACGGCAGCGTGCGGGGCGACCTGGCCGCGCTGTCGAACCGCCTGCGCTAGCGCAGTCTCTGGGCGGTTGTAGTCAGGGAGCAGCGCCAGTGGTCGAAGACCCCTGGCGTTTCCTTCTTGGGCCAGGCGAAGGCGGCTGTGTGCGAGGTTGAGGAGGAGAAGCTATGCGAACCGTCCCGTTGGGGAATACCGGCGTGGATGTCAGCGCGCTCTGCCTGGGCGCGATGTATTTCGGGACGCGCAACGACGAGCGAGCCTCGTTCGAACTGCTCGATCAATACGTGGCAGCCGGTGGGACGTTCATCGACACTGCGAACATCTACGCGCAC
>Ga0226835_1001677_pt1 | contig 11195 bp, 9 predicted proteins | sample LAC_MetaG_1_FD_163627 | JGI IMG/M metagenome (GOLD analysis project Ga0226835, IMG submission 163627) | Anaerobic ammonium oxidizing microbial communities from anammox membrane bioreactor (MBR) in UC Berkley, California, United States -... | ecosystem: Engineered > Bioreactor > Anaerobic >...
TCTGGCGGCGGCGGGTACCCTGGGGATGCTTCTAGCGGTAGATCAAAGGGAAAAAGTAACCAGGGTATGGAGGCGGTTTGGGGCGTCTCGCTGGAAGCTCGCAGGTGGGCTGTGCGCCACGCTCATTGGGCTGGGTGTGGCAGGGGGCCTGCTCTTGCGCCAGGTTCAACACCCTTCTCACCCGTCGGGAAATCCACGGGGGTATATCTGGCAAGTGGGAATCAAGACAACGCACCGGCGGATCTTTGGTGTTTTCCTGCAATAAATTGTCCACGACGATCAATCCGGCTTACGCAGGACCTCTTCCAGTTGCGCCAGTGGCAGGGCGAACGGCATAAAGAATCCCTTGAAAAAATGGACTTTAGAGATTATTTTCTACCACAGCCAGAAAGAGGTTATTTCTTGAGGGGATTTTCATAAACTGTGATCGTAGATGTTTGATACACGCGTATCCAATTCGCCTGAACCTCCTTTAAGATGTCTTGGAATTCTGGAATAACAAATTGTCCCCAACTGAGAATGATTGTATCAACAATCAAATATCTTGACTGATGATAATCTGTATCAAAACGCATTCGCTCTTTAGTAATTCCCAACGGGAAGTGAATTGTACCTCCTTGGTTTACTGCTATGGAAATTTGATAATCTGTTGAATTGGCATGGATTGACCAGGCAATAGCGGGAGATGCAAGTACCAGATCGTTGGAAGATACATGATGATTCACATAATCCGTAACCATGCGGACTTCGTCTAGAGAAATCATCAGCGGATCAAACTCGGTAGAAAAATGTGTCATCACCTGCTGAAATAACGTGGATATACTAGCAAAAAATGGGGAAATGAAAACAAGCAACAGACTTAAAGAAAAGAATGCTTTGACATAATTTGTCCAAAAAATTGGCAGTCGATCATTTATCTTTTTAAATCGATTCTGCAAGAAAGTATCACAGACATTTCTCGCGAAAGATAAAACGAATTCCATTCCACGGGAAAACAAAACCCCAATACCCGTAAACACGAGAGGATAGTAAGGTACAACATAATAAAAACTTTGGTATCCAATTGAAACGCTTCTTAACAAAATTAGTAAAGGCACCATGAAAGAGGCAAATGTAAAAATCGATAACCTTTGATGGGGTAGTAGAATGAACCCAAACATACCAAAGAGAATTAAGGGATTTTTGTACAAGTTAAAAGCATAAACTACCATTGTTCTACCCAATTGCATCAAAATGGGCGCGTTGATTCGTAAAGAGGTAGTTTTCCAGTCAAACAAAAAGGATTCCCCAAATGCAATCCAGGATAGTAGAAAATAGAGGAGAAAGGGCAAAACCAGGATTAAAAGAACCCAACCGGTCTTTTTCCAATTGGTAAAAACCGCTGTTATAGCAATGAATATCAAATATCCTGTATAAGCCAGCTCAATTAGAACCCCCAACGAACCTAAGAAAGCAGCAATAAGAAACCATTTAAATTTTTGTGTTTGAAAAGATTTCCACAGCAACCAGTAAACCACAATTGTCAAAGGAGCAAGTAAATTATACCCAAAACCCATTCTGGAAAATAACACGGCTTGAGGGTCGGCAGCTAAAAGAAACGAGGCAAGATAGGGTACCAGAGGAAAATCTCTTGAAAGGATGTCCTGAAGACAAAAAAACAGTAGAGCTACTGTTAATACGCCGGCAAGGGCTGTAACTACTCGTAGTGTTAATAAATTCACCGGAAAAAACTTTGCTAGAACCTTTAAGAAATAAGGGAATATAGGCATGCGTCCCAGTAATAATAAACTTCCTTGCACCCCCAGATACTCAGAACGTCCATCAATTAGATTATTGACTACATTCAAGATAGTACCCTCATCAGAATAAATACCTGGATTATTTTCCAGTTTGTAAAAACGAGTGAAAATCGCCGTCCCAAGAATCAACGAAAGAGAGAAAATTTGCAGAATCCGTAAAACTTTTACTGAGACCATTTCTTAACGCTCCCAAAGATAAATTTCGATAGGCGCCGCTTGTGGATATTCTATCTTTTCCACATACTTTGTTGAATGAATATAAGCTTTCATTCTTTCATGAATTTGGGGAGAAAGTTGAGAATCGTTACTATAAATGATCCAAACACGGTGAGCATCGAGTTTCTCCAAAGGCGCTTTCTGTAAGTTAAACGCCTCTTGAAACGGCGGAATCATGAAACCAGGAGGAAATTTTTCGTCGAGCAAATAATGAGAATGGCCTTTCAGATAAAACTTAAAAGGCAACAATGTGGTTGCTGTGGAATGATAAAAAATATCCCCCGATAGAATTTCAGGTTTCAGGTTCTCCAATTTTTCTTTCAGGTATCCTCCTTTTTGGTTTGGGCTCCAGGAGAGGAGGTATAGAACCGATAGAGCAATCAATATGCCATAAATGACCTTGCTAGGTTTTCGATATTCATTTAGAAGACATGCCAGAAATAGGATAGTTGCCGCTGATACACCACTTAAGGAACGATATACTATTAAGTGTCCGCTATGGTAAACCATACCTGCAAAAAAAATTGTGAGAATTGGGAATATACAAAGAAGTGCGGGAGCGAACAACAATAACTTGAAATGATAGGCTTTTTGAATTAGCCCCAATAGGGTAAATGAAAGCAATATCACAATGAGGAAAGTAAAACCTCCTATTGAAAGGATAAGGTTAAATAGAGAAAGGTTATCAATCCAAAACACATAACTCAACTGGAAAAACAATCTCTCACCATTTACTTCTGGAACATTGATTCCAGAAAAAAAACCTCCCTCTAAAGCCTTCCCCCATATAAAAATCCACGGAGAGAAACAAAGGATTGCTATAAAACCTGTGTAGAAAATCTTTTTCCATTCATGGGGATATCCCAGGAAGGCAATGATAAAAAGAGTCATTACATAAAATGGTGCAGCGCTATTTGAATAAAGAAGTAAGCCACTGCATGCCAACAAGCCCAAAAAATTTTTTTGAAGGATGAACAAAAAACCTTGTAAATACAAATAACTCATCAGAGCATATACACGAGCATCTTGCGCCATCCATATTTGATACGGTAACAAAGCAAGCAGGATCAAAGTCATCAAGCGAAGGGATCTTTGCACTTTATAAAACGCTAAAATCTGCTCACCAACCCAGAGAATCCCAAGACTGAAGAAAAGGGAAAGTATGCGATATCCCCATGCTTGTTGGGGAAAAATCAACACAACTACTTTTTCCAGAATTTCCCATAATGGGGGATTGAGTTCAAAAGAGATGGTCCGAATCATCGGAAGCAAAGGCAAACGGGTCAGAAAAATTGTCAACGCTTCATCATACCAGATCGAATTTTGTTCCAGACCATGCAATCGTAGAATCAGACCAATGCCTAAAGGAAACAATAAAAAGAAATTTCCAGATATCGAATGGGATATTCTCTTATATTGACCTTTTATATAGGGCATTATCATGATCTTTTCTGCCTTAAAAATCTATCCTGAACTAGAGTGCCCTCTTCCTGAGATTTTACTCGTACTTCTTATTATTGACTTACTTATTTCTCCTTTGTATTACGATTCCTCTTTCCATTGCCCTTTTTATTCAGAATCCACCTATCACTACTTCTACATGTACTGTATCCCAACCGCCTGATTCTCGTCCTCAGGTGTTCCGCGATGAGCGTGGCTTCTTCATGGAAGTTAATGTATTCTTATTTCTGTAGGTTTTGAACCTTAAAAAAGTGTAGGTCAGGTGTATTCTATCGGTTACCACGCCAACACAGGAAGACAACCTGACCTACACCGACGATTGTACTCTCCCTGCTGAACTGCTGGAACAAATTGCCAGCCAGGGATATGACGCACTGCCGGTATTGATCCGCATCGTCATCAACACCGCCATGCAGGCCGAACGGCAGAAGTACCTGCGTGCTGCGCCGTTCGAGCATGCCCCCGACTGCCAGGGTCACGCCAACGATGTGAGATCATCTTCGACATTAACCCGGGTGGGGCGGTTCCTGAGGCGCTCCAGCCTGGATGAGCTCCCCCAATTATTCAATGTGTTACGGGGTGAGATGAGCCTGGTGGGGCCGCGTCCGGAGTTGCCTGAGTTGGTGGAACATTACGATCTCTGGCAACGTCGCCGCTTCACAGTTCCACAGGGAATTACCGGGTGGTGGCAGGTCAACGGACGTAGTGATAAGCCCATGCATTTGCATACGGATGAAGATCTTTATTATGTGCAGAACTACTCCCTCTGGTTAGATGTGGAGATCTTAGCGCGTACCGTTTGGGCGGTTCTCCAAGGTAAAGGGGCTTTTTGAGCCTGGAGATAAGAACGTGTCAATCGATTGATCCTCCAATTTCGGGACGCGTCGGGTTATAATCGTGGGCAATGAACGAGACTAGCTCCTTTGATTACGATAGCAGCCGGCGCGGGCTACTGGCGTTGGATGAACTTCGAGAGGTGTTGCGTTATCGCAACCTGTTTTACCAGTTCGTTCGCCGGGATATAGTAACCCGTTATAAACGTTCTGTTCTGGGAGTGGCCTGGACGATGCTTAATCCACTGGGGATGATGTTGGTCCTGACGATCGCATTTTCCCAAATTTTCCGCTTCAACACTCCCAATTATCCGGCTTATGTATTGAGCGGTTTACTGGTTTGGAATTTTTTTGCTCAAACCACCACCATGTCGATGACGACCCTGGTGTGGGGTGGCGGATTATTCAAACGAATTTACATGCCCCGCTCTATTTTTGCCTTATCTTCGATGGGCACGGGTTTGGTTAACTTGGTGCTTGCCCTTGTCCCTATGCTCTTGATTATGCTGGTCACGGGTACTCCCATTCGTTGGACCTTCTTGTTCTTGCCTGTTCCTATCCTGTTTTTGGTAATGTTTGCCCTTGGGGTGGGATTAATGCTTTCTACCGTGGCCGTATATTTTCCTGATGTGTCTGAAATGTATCAAATTATCCTGACAGCCTGGATGTACCTTACCCCGATCATTTATCCAGCTACCATGTTACCTGAGCGATTACGTTTCTGGCTGGAATGGTTCAACCCAATGTATCGAATTGTTCAACTTTTTCGATTGCCGCTTTACGATGGGAGATTACCCACCTGGGCGGAATTCTGGCCAACAATGATCCTTTCACTGGCCTTCTGTGTGACTGGCTGGATGGTTTTTACGCGTAAATCCGATGAATTCGCATATCGGTTATGACGTAGAGGATAATCACAGGCGATGATCAGGGATGTTATTTGTTTGGAAAATGTTTCGGTTCGTTACCGTGTTCCGCAGGAAAATTATACGACATTCAAAGAATACATCATTCGATTGGCGCAGAGGAAAGTCCAACATCACGATTTCTGGGCGTTGCACGAGATCAGCCTGAGTATTCGTCAGGGAGAAGTGTTCGGGCTGGTTGGACGGAATGGCGCCGGGAAGAGTACCCTTCTTAAACTGGTAGCGCGTGTGCTTCGGCCTACTACGGGAAGGGTACGGGTGGCTGGCCGAGTTGCTCCTTTACTGGAAATTGGAGCGGGTTTTCACCCCGATTTGACAGGACGGGAGAATATTTACTTGAATGCGGCAATTTTAGGGTTGACCCGCGCCGAAGTCGATGCTTTGTTTCCTGAGATTGTGGAGTTCTCTGAGCTGGGCGATTTTATCGAGGCTCCTCTTCGTACCTATTCTTCGGGCATGACCGCCCGTTTAGGATTTTCAGTAGCTACAGCCACATGCCCTGATATTCTTATTGTGGATGAGATCTTAGGTGTGGGTGATGAAGCCTTTCAACGGAAATGTTACGAACGCATAAATCAATTCCAGCGACAGGGTACGACAATTTTATTTGTTTCCCACGATTCCAGAGCGGTAGAGTCGATGTGCACACGTGCGGCCTGGCTAGACCGGGGACGATTAATGGGAATTGGGTCGGCGAGTGAAGTCATTGCCCGATACCAGGAAAGTCAATTCACGCCACATCCGGTGATATGAAAACAATAAACTCTTTGCTGAGAGGTGAGATGAAAGAAAAGGAACCAGGATTGATTTACGATCAATTTTATTATGCGACAGGCTGTGGAAAACCCTATGAACGGAATGAGGAGTGGCTGGCTTTCTTTGGAGGGATTGCGAAGCGAATCCAGGAGGAAATAGCTCCGCACTCGGTGTTAGATGCCGGTTGTGCGATGGGTTTTCTGGTTGAAAAATTACGAGAACTGGGAATTGAAGCCTATGGGATGGATATCTCACCGTATGCTATCAGCATGGTGCATGACACCTTCAAACCATTTTGTTCGCTGGGCTCTATTACTGAGCCTTTTCCTCGAAAGTATGATCTGATCGTATCTATTGAGGTGCTGGAGCACCTTACGCCGCAGGAAGCTGAAAAGGCGGTGGCTAACTTTTGCTGTTTTACAGATGATATTTTATTTTCTTCATCCCCTTATGATTTCCGGGAGGTTACTCATCTTAACGTCCGTCCAGTGGAATATTGGGCAGAGTTTTTTGCCAGGCATGGGTTCTACCGTGATCTGGATTTTGATGCCTCGTTTCTCACACCCTGGGCAGTCAGGTTTCGACGTTCGAGTGAACCCATTCATCGCATTGTACGCCAGTATGAACGAGTGTTGCAACGATTGGTGGAGGAAAACATTGCCCTTCGAGCTGTTAATTTAGAACAGAAGGAAGGGCTGGCTTTGTTGAAATCTGAGATAGAGGCTATTCGGGGTGGGATAACATTTCAAGTGGCCCACAAGCTACGTTCGGTGGCGCCAATTGGGAGTAGGAGAGAAAAGATGCTTATAGGTATTCTTGGGTTGCTTGGGATATTCCGTAAAGAGCAAAGCAACCATTAAGAGCATTACGAAACATCATCGAACAGGGTTTTATAAATTGTTTGGACTTGGTTGTACCACGCAAACTGCTCAATACTGTCCTGGTGTGCTCTTTCTGCAATGATTGAGTAGTTATCAGGTAACTGGCTAATAGCCAGTTCTATCTTTTCAAGCCACTCGTGATCTTGTGCCAGAAATCCATTTTGGCCATCCCGTATTGCCTTGGCATAAGTGTACACCGGTGACGCAACCGTAATCGTACCAACCACCCCTGCCTCGAAAAATTTCAACTCAGATTTACAATTAGTAAATATATTATTCTGAAGCGGAACCAGGTTTACTTCTACTTCACCGATCAGTCTCTGCAAGTTTATAAAGTCTTGTAGTTTTATGAATTGAATTCGTGATCTAAAAAGATCCATGGGTTGGCGTAGTTCCATAAACCCAACTACACGAAGATCAATTTGAGAGTTTTTTCCAAGAAGTTCTGCTAAAGCATCGGAAATAAGGCGAAAGTCTTTGTTGTGAGAGGGTGTCCCACTGAAATATCCAAGGGTTATCTTTTTATTTCTAGAAAATCCTCTTTGTACTTTTTGCTTAAAAATCTGGTCCGAGATATTTAATTGCTCATTATTTAAAAAGTTTGGAATCACCATAACTGGTTTACGCAAATATTTTTGGATCATATTTGCAAGGTACTTATTGGTTGTAATTACGCGTTCACAAAGTTCCATCGTAGCAAATTGTCTACCAATATAACCAAACCAGAAGTCCCAAACTTTTGGATTTTCAAGGTCCTGATCGAGAGTATCGAGAATAAAATGTGTCAATGAAGGAACGAATACAAGGTCATCAATATCAAAAAAAACAGTTTTTCCTTTATTTTTAGCTTTTACAATGGCACGGTTGAGCTTGTGGGTGTATCGAGCACGACACACAACAAGAATATCTGCGCAATCTACTAAATCTTCCAGATAATTTTGATCTTTGTAAGAAAGAAAAGTTGCTGAAACATTTATTGATTTTAAAGCCTGGATCATATTATATACGCGGTATCGAAAAGTGCTGTTGTCTGGAAAATCATAATAATATACAACACTTGGCTGATCATAATTTAATGCACTGAGTCGCTCAATCAGGGGTATTTTCCAGGGATCTGTATAAGCAATTGACGGTATATCAAGATTAAACATTAGACAACCTCTGATCGATGAATTTCAAGGTCTCTTCCAATGTGATCTCCCACTTGCGAGGGATTTGGCTATTCTCATAATTATCCACTCGTGTGGCCTTATCTGTCATTAACGCGACTCCTTCAACGAGACCATCTAGTAAATCGTCTTTTCTCAATTCCTTACAGATGATATTTTTTGAATATTGTGATAGGTCTTGTTTTACTCCAAAACGGTTGGTAACAACCACTGCTCCGCTGGCAGCTAAATCAATGGGCGGATAACTTGGGTGTGCTGAATACATCAGGCTGAGTCCTAAATCCATTTTTCTCACAAGAGATGCATAATCGGACCAGCGAAGATTCTGGTAAGCCTTCACTTCTTTGCCCATAATTTTAATAACCGGTATGTCTTTACCCACAAAATGAAATTGCCAAGTGTTAATATTGAGAATTTGTTTTTCTACGGCCGATTCAATCACCTCAAGCCCACGATAAAACAGGTTGCGAAAATTATTAGGTCGTGCATAAAAAAAGAAGTTCCTGGTATTTTCATTATGGTAATCATAATAAAATGTTTGGTCTGGCCAGGCTGGCTCAAACCAGGTTCCATTCTCCTTAATGTTCTCAAACCCCTCAAACTGGAAATGTTGATATAGTAATTGAGTGTTAATTACGAAGGTCAGTCTAGGATCTTTTAGTAACTCTGTACAACGAAGGTGGTCATCTCCGTAAGGATAAAAAGTTCTTTCATCTTCTTGTAATAAGTAAATAATTCTCTTGGGGTGAATAAATTCCTTTACACTCCAAGTTGTCCACCACGAAGTGGTCAAGAAAATGTCTCCATCGCCAATAGCAATTTCCGCATGCGGATTTTGATAATAGGCAAAAGCAAAATTTACTTTAGATGGGAATGGAACCCTACAAGCAGAGAGAACGTCATAAAAGTTCTTTTTATTAGGCTCCTGAGTACGCGTGATAATGCGAAGTTCACAATCCCACATTCTGGACAGGAAAGAAGAGAGAATAAAAGATGTAGCAACACCTCCAAAGAGGCTACCACTATTGATACTATCGGTAACGAGATTAATTCTACGTTTAGGAGACGCGTGGACCCAGTATACCCGCAGTGGTGATAAAATATCAAATCTCCTTTGTATTACCTGAAGAACATTATGGTTACTTTCTATAGAGATTGGCTTATTGGGATCGGGTTTTAAATGCTGTATTTCAGCATATATTCGCTGTAAGAATAATTTGAATCCGAATCTTCGAATGAAGTCAAACGCCTTTTTGATTTTGTACATAATGTTTTGCTCGCTAAAAAGAGTGGTTCTTGATTTTAATCGATATATAGGGTCTTGTGCCAAATTTTTTAGGAGTTTATCTCAAGTTTGAAGTTGGTTTTACCTTTTTAATTCCGGGTTTCAGCTATTGACATGTATTGTGTAGCTACGGATTTTCTTTTCAGTGAGGCCAGGGGAGAGGGTAGTCCTTTCTCTGATTTTCATTTCACTTAATATTTTTGGGAAACGCTAAAAGGATGATTGAGTAAAGAATGAAAATTAACTTACCAAGCCTCTTAATTACATGTGAAGTACGGGGAGATACTCGTCGGTATCGCTCATTACATTTGGTTGAACAGTTAAATTTTCTAGGGATAACATGCTGTTTTTTACATCTTGCTGATTTGAGTCAGGTTGATCCTGCTGTATTCCGATGGGATATGATTGTGTTCCAAAGAGCAGCATATGGTCAGAGGATTCGTAAATTAATGGATTACTATATGCGTCGAGGAACCGTCATATTCTCTGATTTTGATGATCTGATTTTTGATATTGGTATGTTTCAACATATAAACAGCCCTGATTTTGTAGATCCTATTCGGTCTTATTTGTACAAAAAAACCATGCAAAATATTCATACCACCCTGCAAAGATCCGAGGGGTCACTGGCATCTACGGAATATCTTGCCGCTCGGATTCGGGAAGAGGGAAAACCTGCCTGGGTGCATCGAAATGCTTTCAGCCTGGAAATGCTCCGCGCTGCAGAGAATGCCCGATTAGAAAAGAAACGCCACCTTAAGAGAAATACCCTCGTCATTGGTTATGCCAGTGGCACACCCACGCATAATCGCGACTTTGAGATGATCAAACCGGCCCTGCTTGAGGTGATGCGAAAGCATCCTCAGGTAGAACTGCATCTGGTAGGACCGCTTGATGTGGGAGAAGGTTGGGGTACCCTCAGTGAACGCATCAGGCACTTTCCCTTGGTCCCCTGGCGTGATTTACCTTTTCTGCTGGCGGGGTTTGATCTCAACCTTGCTCCACTTGTTATGGATAACCCCTTTGCACAATCGAAAAGTGAGATTAAATGGATGGAAGCGGCAATGGTCGAAACACCCACAATTGCCAGCCCTACCGATGCCTTTCGGTTTGCGATTCGGCACCAGGAGAATGGATGGTTGGCTGAGACCGGGGAGGATTGGAAAAACGGCTTAGATGCTCTCATCCAGGATCATTCTCTTCGAGAGAATCTGGCGAGGCAGGCATATGACGATGTTCACAGGCATTATCATCCTGCAAAGCGAGCTGAAGATCTAGCGAAAACCCTGAACGAAATTTTCATGGCCTTACGCGGACGTCCCTTTTTCCCCGGGGATATTCCAACACGAGAAGAGATGATGGATCGAATAGAAGAACGGGGATCGGGGCATGAATGGGTACCTGCTAAGTACGAACGTGATCCTTCTTATTTTAAGCTGGGATTCTATGCTTTACGCAACCGAGGTGTGAAGAGCCTTTTGATGAGCGCGTGGGTATGGTTCAGGCGAATGATTGCCCCTATCTTTCCTTTTCGCAAATTATAATTATCGTATATGGTAGATCTCAGTATTTGCATTGTTTCATATAATTCATGTAATTTTTTAAAAGATTGCCTTCTATCCCTTCGGCGGCAACCTGCTGTTCCTGAAATGGAAGTTATTGTGGTTGACAATGGCTCTCAGGATGGAACGATTGCCATGTTGCATTCCATGTTTCCCGAAGTAAAAGTTATCCAGAACGAGAAGAATTTAGGATATACGGTGCCTATGAACCAGGCATTGCGAATTGCCCAAGGGCGCTACCTTGTGCAATTGAACCCTGATACACTGGTGGGAGAAGGTGCATTTGCAGCCATTGTTGAATATCTGG
>Ga0226835_1001678_pt1 | contig 11187 bp, 4 predicted proteins | sample LAC_MetaG_1_FD_163627 | JGI IMG/M metagenome (GOLD analysis project Ga0226835, IMG submission 163627) | Anaerobic ammonium oxidizing microbial communities from anammox membrane bioreactor (MBR) in UC Berkley, California, United States -... | ecosystem: Engineered > Bioreactor > Anaerobic >...
CCAGGGGACCAGGTCGCACCAGGCGTCCGTTGCGGCCTCGAACGCGAACGTCGGGACGACCAGGAGGTCGCGGGCGCGCGTGGCCGTCACGTACCAGAGCCGGAGGCGCTCGGCGCGGCGGTCGGCGCGCTCCGCCTCCTGCAGGGCGTCGGCGTCCGAGCCGGCGTGGCCGAGGAGGCTCATGACAGGCCGGCCCGAGTGACGGCTGTACCAGGGTTCCTGCCACCTGGCCGGGCCTGCCATGGACCCGACGGGTATGACGACGCGCCACTCGAGGCCCTTGGCCGAGTGCATGGTGATGAGGGTGACGGCGTCCTCCACGGCGTCGACCTGCCCCTCGGGAGCGGTCTCCGTGTCGAGCCAGGCGCGCCAGGTGGCGTCGGCGTAGGCCTGCAGGCCGCGCGACTCGTACGCCTTGGCCGCCCGCAGGAAGCGGTCGAGGTTGGCGAGCGCCCGTTCGGCGCTGCGCGGGTGGCGGTTCACCAGGGTGGCCCTGAGCTCCAGCGCCTCGCAGGCCGCCGCGAGGAGGGCGTGGGGCGGGGTGGTCGCGCGCGCCGCGGACAGGGGCGCGAGGGCGGCGATGACCTCGGCGACGCGCGGGACGGGCACGAGGGCGGGGTCGGTGCGGAGGCTCAGCTGCGGCTCCGCGCCGGCCGCGGCGAGGGCGTGGGCGACGTCGAGCAGCTCCTCCAGCGTGACGCCGACCATCGGGCCGTGGAGGAAGGCGCCGAGGGCGAGGGTGTTGGCGGGGTCGGCGAGCGCGCAGGTGAGGGCCACCATGTCCTGCACCTCCTGTCGTCGGTAGAACCCCTTGCCCGCCTGGCTGGCGACGTCGAGGCCGAGCGCCTCGAGCGCACGCTCGTGGTGCTCGAGACCCGTGCTGGTGGGGGCGAGGAGCGCGATGTCGCCTGGACTGACCGGTCCGTCCAGCAAATCGGTCGCGCCGTCCACCAGCCGCCGGCAGAGGCTCGCCACCGCCCGCGCCTCTGCCGCGCGCTTCTCCTCCATGTAGCGCTCGGCCGCGGCGTGGGGGCCGTCGCCCCCGGCCGCGGCCGGCTCGGCGGCCGCCCCGACCTGGAGCCGCACGAGCGCCGCGCCCCGCCCGTCCGGGCGGCGGGCGCCGAGGTTCGCGTAGCCCGCCTGGCCGGACGCCGACAAGGGCGCGGCGAAGGTGAGGTTGGCGTTGGCCAGGAGGGCGGGGACCGACCTGAAGTTCTCCGTGAGGGCGAGGGTCAGCGAGCCGGGGTCGCGCTCCAGCCCGCCTCGCAACGCGGCGTAGGTGCCGGGGTCCGCACCGCGGAAGCGGTAGATGGACTGGTTGGGGTCGCCCACGACGAACCTGGCTGCGGGGCGCGCCGGCCAAGCGCGCCAGTCGCCCGGCCGCGGCTCGCCGGTGAGGCGCCACACGATCTCGGCCTGCGACGGGTCCGTGTCCTGGAACTCGTCGACAAGCACGTGGCGGTAGCGCGCGGCCAGCTCGGCCCTCACGACCTCGTGTTCGCGGAGGAGCGCCGCCGCGTTCGCGATCAGGTCGTCGAAGTCGACCGCTGCCCTCTCGCGCTTGGCGGCGCCGTACTCGGCCAACATCTCGCGCAGGGCCGCGACCAGCAGGCCGAGGAGGTGGTCCACGCTCGCGGCCGTGAGCGCAGCGGCGGCGGCAGCGAAGGCGCCGTGGGCCTCCTGCAGCGCGGCGTAGCCGGCGGCGGCCGCGGCCTTGGACGCCCCCGCTGCCGCCACCGCCTCGAGCCAGGCCCCCTTGGACCGGAGCGCCCTGACGGTCAGCTGCTGCGTGAAGAGCGGACCGGGCTCGCCCGACAGCGCGGCGGTTGCGGCCTCGGTGGTGCTTGGGGCCGCGGCGATCGGCGCCAACCAGGCGTCCACCGCCGCCGCCAGGGCCACCAACGGCTCGGGCGCCGCCGGCTCGTCGCCTATGAGGCCGCGAAGCGCGGCGGCCGCGGCCAGGGCGCCCCTTACCGCGCCGGTCACGTCGGCGGCGGGCGGCGCGGCGCCGGGGTGAGCGCGCAGCAGCAGCGCCAGCTCCTTGACGGCGTCCGGCCCGGGCGCCGCGGGGTGAGACATGAGATGGACGAGCGGGTCCGTGGCGTCGTCCCGAGCCCGCCCGCCGAGCCTGCGCCGCAACCAGGCGCCGAAGACGTCGCCGAACAGCAGTTCCGCCTCCGCGGCGTCGAGCACGGTGGCACCCGGGTCGATCCCCGCCTCGACCGGGTACGGGAGCGTCAGCTCGCGCGCGAAGCCGTGGATGGTCGTGCTGGTGAGCTCGTCGAGAGCCGGGAGGGCGGCCGCGAGGTGGCGGCGCTGCTCGACCGTCGGGGCGGCGCCGAACGCCGGCTCGAGCGGCGCCGGGACGACGCCGGCCGCGAGGCTCGTCACGTAGTCGCGCACCCGAGAAGCCAGCTCCGCAGCCGCGAGCTCGGTGAAGGTGATGGCGGCCACGTGCCGTGGCTCCACCCCGCCGGCAAGCAGCCACGCCACGCGGCCCGCAAGCACCGCGGTCTTGCCGGAGCCCGCGCCCGCCTCCACCAGCAGGCCGTGACCGAGGTCCGTCAGCGCCGTGCGGCGTGCTGCGGCGTCCGGCAGCGGGGTCGGCGGCGCGAGGCCCGTCACGTGGCGCCGCCAAGGAGCTCGTCCAGCTCGCCCCTCGCCGCGGCGAGGGCGGCTCCCTTCAGCTCCAGGTAGCGGTCGGCGCCGTAGGCGGGGAAGGCGAGCCGCGCGTCCTCGAACGGCGCTGCCAGGGCCGGCCCCGCCAGAGCGTTGCCGGCCAGGAGGGACCGCGCCGCGAGCGTCACGGCGGCCGTGAGGACCGGCACGTGGGAGTCGGGGTCCTCGAGCGGCAGCACCACCCGGTGACGCGGATGCACCAGCAGCGCCTCCACGTCCCAGTCGGCGCCGAGCAGCTGCCGCACGGCCGCGGTGTAGAGCGTGCGCTGCAGCTCCGCGCCCCCCTCGAGGCCGCCGAGGCGGGCGACCGGGCGACCCGACTTGTAGTCGACGACCCGGACGCGCCGCTGGGCGCGATCGACGTCGAGGCGGTCGATCACGCCGCGCACCCTGACCGTGGTGCCTGGCACGAACACGCTCGCGCTGGGGTCCCAGGGCAGCCCGTCGGCAGGCGCGGCCTGCCCGGCGTAGCCGAAGCGCAGCTCGACGTGGCTCTCGGCCCCGAAACCGGGCGGTGCTCCCACCGTGAGCGACCAGACGGCCCACTCTTCCACCGCCGCGAGCGTCTTGCGCCACAGCGCCTCCGGTGGCAGGGGGTAACGCGTCTCCCAGGCGGAGCCGACCGTCCGGCACGCCGCCGCCACCCTCCCCTTCACGTCCGGCGGGGCACCGTCCGTGCCTGCCGCGGGCCGCGCCGCCCGTTCGAGCACCTGGTGCAGCAGGGTACCTAGGGCGGCCGGGTCGAGCGCGAGCAGCTCCGTGCGCGGCTCGGGGCGCTCCCAGCGCAGGGCGTAACGGACCACGTAACCGTGAGGGTTGAGCAACAGGCTCCGCAGCGAGGTGGCGGACTGCACCCGCTCGAGCGCCGCCGCGAGCGCGGGGTGATCGGGCCGCACCACGCCGTCGTGCGGCGTGAGGTCCGGCGAGTAGGCGGCCCTGTACGCCGCGGCGGCCCGCCGCTGCCTGGGGTCGGAGGCGAGCTCGGCGGGCCTGGCGGCGCGGCGGTATGCCTCGGTGACGGCGCGATCGCCAGCACCACGGCGCGCCTCGACGGTGGTGGCGCCCGCCAGGCTGGCGAGGAGGTGGCTACGCGGCGCCACGCGGCCCCTCGCATCCCTGCGGGGGTACGACACGACGAGCTCCGTCCGCGCCGCCGCGACCAGCGCGGCGAAGGCGTCGCCGTCCTGGCGAGTGGCGCTGCGCTCGCGGAGCACCAGGCCCGGCCTGATCCGCTCCGGCAGGAGCGGGTCCTCGTCGGAGCCGCGGCGCGGCCAGCCGCGCGCCGACAGGCCGAGTAGGCGGGCGTGAGGGCGGGGCCAGGCCGTGAGCGCGGCCGCCGGCCCCCACAGGACGGCGGCGGCCGGATCGACGCCGTCGTCCACCCGCAGGCGCGCCAACGTCTGCTCCAGTACGCCGGGCGGGCCGTCGGCCATGGCGCGGCGCCACAGCTCGGCCGCGCGGCCGTCCAACCAGCGCGCCCCGACGCGCCGCGCCGCGGCGAGGCCGAGCTCGAGGTCGGCGACAAGGCGCACGATGATCTCGGCCTGGTGTGACTCGCGAGCCGCCAGGGGCCGTAGCGCGCGCCGCCACCGCTCCGTGTCGATTAGGAAGGCGTCGGGCGCCAGCTCGTCCGCCCAGTCCTCGGGTACGAGGCCGAGCGGACCCACGTTGGCGCGCCGCGCCGCGGTAGCCAGGCGCCTGACCTCGACCTGCCCGGGACCGCGCACGAGGGCGTCAGCCAGGGCGGCCACGACCTGGCCCACGGGCGTCGAGAGCGCCCTCACGCCGTGCGCCGCGTGCAGCGGGATGCCGGCCTCCGCCGCCAGGAAGCCGATGGCGTCGTCGTAGGCGGCGGTGTCAACGGCGGCGATCAGGACCTCCTCGGGCCGGCGACCCGAGGCGATCAACTCGCGTGCCCACCCGAGCGCTTCGAGCGCCTCGTGGTCCGGGTCGGCGCACCCCACCACGGTCGCGGTCGGCAGGGGCCGCGGCTCCGGCGCCGCCCACGCCACGGTGGCCGGCAACCAGGCCGGGGCCGGCGGCGAGGCGCCCCGCCAGGCGACGGGCACGACGCCGGCGAGCTCTTCGACGAGCGGGCGGTAGAGGGGCGGCACGTCGGCCAGGCCCTGCAGCGTGACGGGTCCCGTGAGGCGGGGCGCCCTGGCGACGCGAGCGCGAGCGAGCGCCACGAGGCGCGGCGGCAGTAGAGCGCCGCCCACGAGGGAGGCGGCCACGTGCCTCTCGAGCGCGGCCAGCTCCGCCCAGCGCCCGCCCGCGGTGGCGCGCTCGCCCAGGTCGACGTTCGCGTGCCAGGCGGCCTGCAGCGTCCGCGCCGCGGCCCGGGCGAAGCCGGGCATGACGGCGACGCCGGCCAGCGTGGTCAACTCGGCCGCCGGCGGCTCCTGCAGGGCGGCGCGCACCTCGGCCCCGGTCGCCGCCCGCGCGAAGCCGCCCGCCAACCGCGCCGCCAGCCCCGGCAGCGTGGTGATCACGTGACCGAGACCGCCGCCCGCCGCGAGGGCGTCTCGCAGGCGGCGCTCGCCGAGCCTGCCGGGGACGACGTGGGTGTGCCTGCTGAGCATTCGACTCCAATGAACCCGCGCGGTCGTTACCCCGGGAGGATAGCGCGCCGGCGCGACAGCTAACGCCGCGGCGGGTCGGACGCGCCTCGCCCTGAGCGCGGGGCCGCCCCCGCGCACGGCGAGCCGCGCGGTGCGATTGACAAGGGCCGAGCGAACCGCTACAGTTCACCTCGCGATGGCGATCCTCCTGCCCGATACCGTCAGCGCTGCCCGCGCCGCAGGCGCCGGCGAGCCGCGAACGGGAGAGGACTGCCTAGCGATCATCGCGCACTGACCCCAAGAGAACACCGCGACGACCGTGGGCGGCCCCCGACCGAGGCCCCCACGGTCGTACTCATGCCGCGTGGGCCTGACAGGGAACCTACCAAGCACCCGAACCAGTCCCGGGAACCACCGGAGACCCACGAGGACCAGATGAGCGACGCCGCCCTCACGCCGAGCAACGACCGACCGCCCCGCGGCCACTCCCTTGGCGCCGTGTTGTGGCGCTACCTGGCGCCGCAGAGGCCCATGGCGGCCATCATGACCACCCTGCTCCTGCTGGCCACCGGCCTGCAGCTTCTCGTGCCGCAACTGTTGAGGTCCTTCATCGACGGCGCCATGGGCGCCGCGCCCGAGGCCGAACTCGTCAAGATCGCGGTCGCCTTCCTCGTCGCCGCCCTGCTGACCCAGCTCCTGGGCGCGGTCGCGACCTACGTGGCGGCCGCCGTCGGCTGGACGGCGACGAACCTGCTGCGCGAGGACCTCACCGCGCACACCTTGGGCCTCGACATGGCGTTCCACAACGCCCGCACCCCGGGCGAGATGATCGAGAGGATCGACGGCGACGTCACCGCCCTGTCCAACTTCCTGTCGGTCTTCGCGGTGCGGGTGTTGGGCGGCGCGCTCCTGCTGGTCGGCGTGTTGGTGGCGCTGTGGCTCGAGAACCCGGCGATGGGCGCGGTACTGACGGCCTTCGTGCTGCTCGAGCTCGTCGTCCTGTCGCGAACGCGGCGCGCCGGTGTGCCGGCCACGCGCCTCGAGCGGGAGGCGAGCGCGAAGCTGTTCGGCTTCATCGAGGAGAGGCTGCAGGGCCTCGACGACCTGCGCGCCAACGGCGCCGGAGCGTACGTGATGCACCGCTTCGGCGCGGTCATGCGAGGCGTCTACCACGACACAAGGCGGGCCTGGATGCTGCGGAGCGTGGTGTGGCTGTCCGGCTACGGGCTGATGGTCGTCGGCACGGCCGTCACGGTCGGGGCGTCCATCTTCCTCGTCGGCCGCGGCGCGCTCACCGTCGGCGCCGCCTACATGGTGTTCCAGTACCTGCTGATGCTGCAGAACCCCGTCGAGCAGATCACGCAGCAGCTCCAGGAGCTGCAGAAGGCGGGCGCCGGCGCCCAGCGCGTGGGTGAGCTGATGGCCCTCTCGTCGGCGCTGCCGCGCCGCGGCGAGCTGGCGCTGCCTCCCGGTCCGCTGAGCGTCTCCTTCGAGCGCGTCAGCTTCAGGTACCCGGACGAGGACCCGGAGCGGCTCACCCTCGACGACGTGAGCTTCCGGCTCGCGCCGGGGGAGCGGCTCGGCCTGCTGGGCCGCACCGGCTCGGGGAAGACGACCCTCACCAGGCTCCTCTTCCGCCTCTACGACCCCGTGGCGGGGCGGGTGCGCCTCGGCGGCGTCGACGCCACCGAGGCCGACCTGGACGCCCTGAGGGCGCGCGTCGGCCTCGTCTCGCAGGAGGTGCAGCTCTTCAGGGGGACGCTCCGCCACAACCTGACCTTCTTCGACGACGGCGTCGACGACGACCGCATCCTCGCCGTGCTGGCCGAGCTCGACATGCTCGACTGGCTGGAGCGCCAGGACGCCGGCCTCGACACCGTCATCGACTCGGGCGGCAGGAACCTGTCGGCCGGCGAGGCGCAGCTCGTGGCCTTCGCGCGAGTCTTCCTCCTCGACCCGGGGCTCATCGTGCTCGACGAGCCGTCGTCGCGCCTCGACCCCGCCACGGAACTGCGGCTGGAGGCGGCGCTGGAGCGCCTCCTCGCGGGGCGCACCGCCATCGTCATCGCGCACCGCCTCGAGACGGTGGAGCGCGTCGACTCGATCCTGGTAATGGACGGTGGCCGCGTGGCGGAGTTCGGTCCGCGCCGCGCGCTGGCCGCCGACCCGCGCTCCCGCTACGCCCGCCTGCGCCGCGCTGCTCTCGATCCGGACGCACCGGCGTCGGGCTCCCACGCCGGCGTCCTGGAGGAACTGGCATGACCTTCTCGTCCAACCCGCTGCGGCTCGCGCTGGCGCTCGGCCGCCAGCGCCGTTGGTACTTCGTGCTCACGGCCACGCTGTGGTCGCTCATCCACGCCGTGCCGGTGCTGTTCGCCCTGGCCATGCGCGGGCTGTTCGACGCCCTCTCGGGAGCCCAGGCGGCCGGCCTCAACGCCTGGACCTACCTGGCGCTCGGCCTGAGCGTCGACGCGGTGAGGATCCTCCTCTTCGTGGGCGGCATCTACACCTGGGCGACGTGGTGGCTCGAGCTGACCCTGCACGTGCGGCGCGCGCTGCTGAGCTACCTCCTCGAGGCGCACGGGTCGCGGCGGCTGCCCGACTCGCCCAGCGAGGCCGTCACGCGCTTCCGCGACGACGTCAACGACATCGGCGAGTACTTCGAGCACTGGTGCGACTTCTGGGGGTTCGCGGCCTACGCGCTCCTGGCGCTCGCGACCATGCTGCTCGTCGACCCGTTCATGACGCTGCTCGCCTGCGTGCCCCTGGCCTCGACCGTGGTGCTCACGGGGGTGCTGCGGCCACACATCCGCGCCGCCCGCCGCCTCAGCCGCGAGGCCACCAGCCGCGTGACGGACTTCCTGGGCGAGACCTTCGGCAGCGTGCAGGCCGTCAAGGCGTCGGGCCGCGAGCCCTTCGTGTTGCGACGCTTCGCGTCCCTCAACGCCGTCCGCAAGCGCACCGCGCTCAGGGACACGCTCCTCACCGAGCTCTTCAGGAGCGTCACCGACAACATGGTCAACATCGCCACGGGGATCATCCTGCTCCTCGGCGCCTCCCGGCTCGAGGCGGGCACGTTCACCGTCGGAGACTTCGCGCTCTTCGTGACGTTCCTGCCCCGCCTGACGGGGGTCATGTCGTTCATGGGGTTGATGGTGGTGCAGCACCGCCGCACCGGCGTCGCCTTCGAGCGGCTCGGGCGCCTGCTCGTCGACGCGCCCGTGGCCGCCGTCGTCACGCCCAGGAACCACGACCTCGAGCGGCCCCAGCGGCCGTTCGTGGCGGGCGCTCCGCGGCCGGAGCCGTTCAGACGCCTCGACGTGGCCGGCCTCACCGCGGGTCACGGCGACGCTCGCGGTGTCGAGGACGTGACCTTCACCGTCGAGCGCGGCGAGTTCGTGGTCGTGACCGGCAGGGTGGGGGCGGGCAAGACGACCCTCCTGCGGGCGCTGCTGGGGCTCGTCCCGAAGCAGGCCGGGACGGTCAGCTGGAACGGTCGCGAGGTGACCGACGCCGCGTCGTTCTTCGTGCCGCCGCGCAGCGCCTACACGCCCCAGGTGCCGCGCCTCTTCTCGGATTCGCTGCGCGAGAACGTGCTCCTGGGTTCCGACCTGACGGACGCCGAGGTCACCGAAGCCCTGGAACTCGCCGTGCTCGGGCCGGACCTGGCGACCCTCACGGGGGGGCTCGAGGCGGAGGTCGGCACGCGCGGCGTGCGCCTCTCCGGCGGGCAGGTGCAACGCGCGGCCGCGGCCCGCATGCTGCTGCGCCGCGCGGAGCTCCTGGTGTTCGACGACATCTCGAGCGCCCTCGACATCGAGACGGAGCGTCGACTCTGGGACGGCATCTTCGCCGCCCGGACGCCGGGAGAGGACGGGTCGAGGGTCACCTGCCTCGTCGTCTCCCACCGCCGCGCCGCCCTCGAGCGGGCCGACCGCGTCGTCGTCCTCGAGCAAGGGCGGGTCGTGGCACAGGGCACCCTCGCGGAGGTCAGCGCCGGTCGGTCGTGGTTGGTGGCCGCGGGCGACGGCCCGCCGGCCGCCTCACCTCACGCTCGACGGGAGCCGACCCTGTAGGACCACGGCGGTCCACTGCTTCAGCCAGCGCGCCTGGTTCGCCTCCAGCACGCCGGGGGCCAGGGGCGCCGCGACCGCGCCCGGAGCCACCCGCCCGTAGGCGAGGAACTCGGGCGGCTCCGGCGCGTCCGCCACGACGGGAGCGACGAACATGGCCAGCGGTATGGCCGACTGCACCGCTGGGCTCAAGAGGAAGTCGATGAACGCCTCGGCGGCGGCGCGCTGCTTCGTTCCCGCCAGGATGCCGGCCGCCTCGACCTGGCGGTAGGCGCACCCCGCGCATGTCAGGTTGGCGGTGGGGGCGGCGCTCAAGGGGGCGTCGGCGAAGATGACCTCTGCGGCGGGGCTGGTGGCGTAGCTAACCACGATCGGCCTGTCGCCGCCGTAGCGCGTGAACCGCGTGTAGTAGGCGTCCGTCCAGCCGTCCGCCACCGCCACGTCGTTCTTGGCGAGGTCGGCCCAGAAGTCGAGCCAGTCGCCGTCTCCACCAGCGGTGCCGACGATGCCGGCCTGTGGGTCGCCGAAGCGCGCCACGGTGGCCGCCAGGAAAGCGAGGCCGGGGCTCGAGCTGGCGGGGTTGAGGACCACGGTGAGCCCGCGGTAGGGCGCCGCCGCCAGGTCGGCGAGGTCGCTCGGCAATGGCAGGTCGTTGGCCGCGAACCAGCCGACGTCCACGTTCGGCACCACGTAACCGACGTCGATCGGCGTCACGAGCCCGCTCGGGTCGAACCTGAACGCGGGGTCCACCCGCGCCAGCGCCGGGCTCAGGTACGGCTCGAAGATGCCCTCCGTGCGCACGCGCTGCAGGAGGCTCTCGTCGACGCCGAACAGCACGTCGGCGAGTGGCCTCGCTCGCGTGAGGACGGCGCGGTTGACCACCTCGCCCGCGTCGCCGCCCTGCAGGAACGTGACGGCGATGCCCGTGCGCGCCGTGAAGTCGTCGACCAGCTCCTTCGGCAGGGCGAAGGAGTCGTGCGTGAGCACCGTCAGGCGCTGGGCGGCGCCCGGCACCGTCAGTGCCAGCAACGAGACGAGTAGGGCCGACCTGATGAACACGCGCATGGTGCACGTCCTCTCATCACCACCGGACGCACCGCGCTTTCGGCGCCGCGTCACGCTCCCTCCGCCCGCATGATCGGGGTCAGGTCCTAGGGTTTGATCTCAGCCCGGCGCGACAGGCGCCGGACACCCCTGGTGACGCCCCGAAACTACCGCCCGTCACCGGCGGCGTCAAGGCGCGCCCTGGCCCGTCACCGGCGGCGTCAAGGCGCGCCCTGGCCCGGCCCGGCGCCTTCCCGGCGCGGCAGCCGCCACGCCGCCACCGCGCCAGTCAGGACGAAGAGCGCCGCGGTGACGAGGAAGATCGTGCGGTAGTCGGTCTGGCCGGGCAGGCTCGTAAGCGTCACCACGGCGCCCGCCACCATGGGCGCGAGGGCGCGGGACGCGGCCGCGACGGAGTTGTCGATGCCGTAGACGGAGCCCGCAGCGGCGCGCGGGGTGAGGTGCGCCAGCATCGCCGAGATGGCGGGCAGCACCCCGCCCGTCGCCAGGCCGATCAGCACGTTCACGAAGATGAGCTGGAGCACGTTGGTGACGAAGGCCATGGGGACGTAGAAGGCGGCGCAGGCGAAGGTCGAGGCCACCAGGATGACGCGGTAACCGACGCGGTCGGAGAGGCGCCCGAGCACCACGCCGCTGAGGGTGGACGAGCCCGCTGCGAGCCCGATCGCCAGCCCCGTGTACATCCCGGCCAGGTCCGGCTTCACGGTGATGGTGGCGATGAACAGCGGGAGGAACGGCACGAGCATCGTGCGGCCGAGCCAGGCGCTGAAGCGCAGGAAGTAGGCGAGGGGCACGCCCGGCGCCCGGAA
>Ga0226835_1001680_pt1 | contig 11186 bp, 8 predicted proteins | sample LAC_MetaG_1_FD_163627 | JGI IMG/M metagenome (GOLD analysis project Ga0226835, IMG submission 163627) | Anaerobic ammonium oxidizing microbial communities from anammox membrane bioreactor (MBR) in UC Berkley, California, United States -... | ecosystem: Engineered > Bioreactor > Anaerobic >...
CAAGGGCGGCTTGGCCAGCCCGAAGAAGCGGCGGCGGCGGTGCTGTTTCTCTGCTCGGATGCTGCATCGTTCATCACCGGCCAGGTGCTGATCGTGGATGGCGGCGCGACGATGGCCTGCCAGCCAAGTTGAATCCTGCTGCCAGGTACAGTAGAATTACCGGCTGTGTCTGGGGGGCTGGGCCGCGGGGCGGAAGCACAGACACACAGGACGAAAAGTGTTTTGGCATGGCAGCCCAGGCGATTTTGATCACAGTCGATGACCGCGCACGCTTGATCTCGGCAGCACTGGCGGCAACATCCTGGCCGGAGCGCGAGCAGGCCACTCAGCGTTTCCGGGCGCATATGCACGCGCGAGCAACCGCGCGCCAGATGGCCCCCTGGCGTGACCATCCGGCAGTGCGGACTCTGGACGCATTGCTGAGCCAGGGTGTGCCGCTCCGCGACATCTATACCCTCGTGTTCGCCCTGGCGGACTCCGATCCTTCTGACGGCACTTTGCCGGACTGGCTCCCGCCCGGCTGGCCGGACGCTCTGCGCGATCTGCAAGAAGCAGCCGCGCTGCACGCATGGTGGGATGAGCACCGCGCCACCTGGACGCTGGCCTGCGAGCAGGCAGCCCAGGCCCTGGATGGCATCCACCTCGCGGCGTTCTTCGAGCCTTTCTTCGGGGCACCCATCCCCCCCCTCGCCCTGATGCCCAACATCTGCTATCCCTGTCTGATGCCGCTCGGCATCTCTGCCAGCCATGCCGCAATCGCGCTTGTGCCGCCGCGCATCGCCTGGGGCGACGGCGAGCCGTGGCCGTTCCACGAGGACCGCGCCTACCTGCTCCGCGCTGCTGTGACCGCGTTCGGGCAGGTGCTGCTGGAGTCCCATCTGGTCGGACATCGATCGCACGAGGCCGAAAGCGACGGTGACGGACAGGCTGATCCGCTGGCGGACATGTTCCTCAGCGGGGCAGTGGCGCTGGCGCTGGAGCAACTACTCGGCGCAGCCGAGGCGCATGCTTACCTGCTGGTCGAAGCCCGGACGAACGGTGCGCGTGTGCTACCGCATGTGGTCGAGGCGCTCAAGGGCTATCTTGCCGCGCACGCTGCCGGGCAATACCTGCATTTCGCACCCTATTTGCCTGTCTTTGCCGCACGCGTTCGCGCCGGGCAAGAACGCTTTTCGCACACCTGACCAGAGTCGGGCAACCCGCTCTGGCCATCGGCAACGGAGGACACATGCCAGCTTCAGACTATGAGCACATTCTGGTGGAATTTCCGGCAGAGGGTGTCGGGCTGGTGCGGCTCAACCGCCCGCGCGCGTTCAACGCCCTCAACGGCCCGCTGATGGACGAACTGATGGACGCGCTCGCGGCGATGGATCGGGACGACGCCATCGGCTGCATGGTCCTCACCGGCAACGAGAAAGCCTTTGCCGCCGGTGCCGACATCGGCGAGATGGCACAGGCGACCCCGGTTGAGATGGAGCGCATGGACTTCATCGGACGCTGGGAGCGCCTGCGCGCGATTCGCAAGCCCGTCATCGCCGCAGTCAGCGGGTACGCGCTTGGCGGCGGCTGCGAGCTGGCGCTAGCCTGCGATATGATTGTGGCGTCCGAAACCGCCATCTTCGGCCAACCGGAGATTAATCTGGGCGTCATTCCCGGTGCGGGGGGCACGCAGCGGCTGGCCCGCACCATCGGCAAAGCGCTAACGATGGAGATGGTCCTGAACGACCGCCGCCTGAGCGCGGCTGAGGCAGCTCAGTTCGGGCTGGTCAACCGGGTCGCCAGCGCCGAGGACTACCTGAACCAGGCGATTGAGTTGGCGGCTTCGATCGCGGCGCGGGCACCGGTTGCCGTGCAGTCGGCCAAAGCCGCGGTCAACATGGCGTTCGAAACGCCGCTGGCCGCCGGGCTGGCTTACGAGCGAGAGCGGTTTTACGCGCTGTTTGCGACAGCCGACCAGAAAGAAGGCATGGCCGCCTTCCTTGAAAAGCGCAAGCCGGCCTGGAGCGGGCGCTAGGAGCAGCATAGCGGGTGAGCAGCACGCAGACGGTAACGGTATTCACGACGGCCAACCTGCGCGGCGCCATAGACCTGTTACCGCGCCTCGCCAGTCTGATCCTGCGCGAGCGGCGCGCCGCCAGGGGCATCAGCCTGCTGCTCGACCTGGGAGATACCTGCTCGCCAGACGCCTGGCTCTGCCGGGCCACTCAAGGGCGCGCCCCGTTCCTGTTACTGGACGCAATCGGGTACGATGCCGCGTTTATCGGTGGTGAAGATGTACCGCTGCCGCCGGAGGCATTCCGCCGCCTGCGCGACCGGATCGTGATGCCGCTGTTCCTGTGGCACCGCGTCTCGGAACTCACAAAGCGCGGGCACGTGTTTGTGTTCGCCGCTGGACGGGCAGCGCTGCCCGTCGGTTCAGCCGGCTTCCGCATCGACCGGCAGCAGACAGCGCCCGCAGCGGCAGAAGCACGTACAATCATCCTGGGCGATGTACCACATGGTCACGTAGCCCAGATCACGATCGAACTGCCCGACTGGACGCTTGTCGACGCGCACCTGATCGCACTCGATCCGGCCGAGCCACCCGAGCCAACCATCGCCGCGGTGCTGGAACTCGTCACCGGCGAAGCACACACCTATGCGCAGCAGCAAGGGGGAACCGTATGAACCAGATTGAACTGGTCCGCAAGCTCGACGAGTACTTCGAGATCGCCCGCTTCGACGAGCGCGAGCGGTGGCAGGGGATCATCCCGGCGGGCGATCGGGTGGTCTACCAGCGCTACGCCCTGCCCGAATTCCTCGAAGGCTCCTGGAACGGGCTGATGCTTGACCACGCGGAAGAAGTCGATCGGGTTTATCTGGTTGTTTTTCCCGGCCAGGCGGTGCTGGATACCATCCTGGCGCTTGAGCTGGAGCGTTCGGCCCCTGGCGCGCTGATCTTCGCCCACCACCCCGCCGACTTTGAGGAGAGCGGCCGGGGATTTGTGGGCATCTCTGAAGCGCAGATGGAAGAACTGCGCGAACATCACATCAGCTTCTACGCCTGCCATGCGCCGCTGGACTGCCATCCGGAGACGAGCACCATCAGCGCGCTCGCCAAGGCACTCAAGCTGCGCGACGCGGAGATCTTTCACGACACAAACGGCCGGCCCGAGGGCACGCATGGGCGCGTCGCTGATATGACCTTTGGGCGCTTTGCCGAGACGCTGGCTGAAGTGACCGACCTGCCCTATTTGCGCTACCAGCAGGTTCGCTTCAACGGGCAGCCGGTCGAGCATATTGCGCTGATCCCCGGAGGCGGCAACCGGCCCGAGCAGCTTCTGCGGGCGCGTGATCTCGGCTGCGACACATTCGTCACCGGGCACTGGTGGCTGGCGGGCGATTACGCTTATGCGGCCGAGCACCGGGCGCGTATGCGCGAGCTGGTACCCACGCTGCCGATGAACCTGCTCGGCACGTCTCACTACGCCAGCGAGATGGTCGTCATGCGCGACCAGATGCCCGTCTGGTTCCGCAACGCGGGCATCGATGCGCGCTTCATCAAGCAGCCCGATCCCTGGCGCTAGCCCGCCGTCCGCTCATCGGCCTGGCGGCTGGCCAGCAGCATCTGCCCATCGAGCGCCGCGATCGTCAGATAGCCGGCGCTGAAGCGCACGACGCCATCGGTGCCCACATCCAGCCAGCGCGCCGATCCCGCGCCGTCGCTCCCACCTGTGTAAAGCTGATGCTCGGTCAGCAACCGTCCGTCGCTGGCATCAAAACTGAGCAGCAGCCCATCCGTCGTCAGCGCATAGACCAGGCCGTTGCCCGCCGCCAGGCACGGCGGCCGCAGATGCATCCCCGGCAGATACCCGATCCACAGTAGCTCGCCTGCCAGATCATACGCATACAGCGAACGCCCCTCGCCCGGATAAAGATAGATCAGGCCGTCCGCCGATGTCACAACCCGGGCATCCGCCGTTGCCTGGCGCGGCAGTGTCGCGATCGGTACAAGCGACAGCGCCGGATCCAACCACAGCAGCCTGTCGTCGCTCAAAACAATAAACGCACCTTCAGAGGCCGGAAACAGCACCGGCGCGAAGTCGAACCGGGACTCAAGGATGCGCTCTCCGGTGCGGGTGAAGATGTGCAGCACGCCATCGACCCCCGCGAAGGCATAGCGGTCGCCGCTGTGCGCCCAATGCGCCAGTCCACCGGCAAACGGCCCGGCCGCCCAGAGTGGCACGCCATCCAGCGAATACGCTGCGACCATTTCCCGCTCCAGCACCACGACCAGGCGATCGCCGTCCACAAACGCCCCCGCACTGACCCTGCCCGGCAGCAGCCATAGCCGGCTCACTGCCCCGTGCTGCAAGATCAGCACCTGGTTGTCCGAAGTGATCGCCACTATGCGGCCGTCCGGCAGGGCGATCAGGTCCAACACGCTCCCCGCCGTGTCGAAGCGCCACAAGGACTCTCCAAGCGGGTTGATCCCTTCCAGGTAGCGGCTATGCGCGACCACCAGCCCGCCCCCAGGCAGCACGGCGGGCGGCACGATCATCTTGTCGGCCAGCGAAACATGCCCGCGATAGGCCGGGTCAATCCACACCCGCGCCAGATAAGTAAAATCCACAGGGTGCAGCCAACCCAGCGTCAGCGGGTTGGTGGTTGTATAGCCCGGCCCGCCCTCGTGCCGGTAGCGCGTGCGGACTTCGTAGTGCAGATGCGGGGCGCTGCGTTCGGGATCGCCGACCGCGCCAATGATGTCTCCACGCTCGACACACGCCCCCATCGGCGGGAAGACATAACCGTTCAGTTCTTCCATGTGCCCGTAGAGGGTGTTGATCAGCGTGCCATCGGGGAAGGTGTGCTGGAGCACCACCACACCCTTTTCGGTATCCCACCCCTCGATATTGCTGTAAGTCACGCGCCCACGCGCAGCGGCTCGAACCGGCTCGCCATGCCGGTAAAACGCCACGTCGATACCGACGTGCAGCCCGCCCCACCGCGCGCGGTAGATCCCGAAATCGGTACGCGATACATCGATATCGGGAAAGGGAAAGTCGAACCCGTCTACCACGCCGCACGGGGCAACGTTCGCCTGTTGGGGTTCCGACGCGCGGACTGTGGACTCGAGCAAGCGGGGCAAAGCCAGGATGATAAATGGTACTAGCAGCAGAGCGAATGCTTCAAAAAACCGTCTCACAGCCACGTGCCAATACAACCCATGTCACACCACAACTCGCAGAGCACGGATTGTACTGATCCTGGCGCGGCTGCGCCAGTCAAAGGCGCCCCGCGCAACGGAATGTCACGCCCCCGGCAGCGCGACCTGCTAGCCCTTCAAACCGGTGGTGGCGATCCCCTCTGTGAACTGCCGCTGGGCAAACAGATACACGACCAGCACCGGCACAAGCGTGATGACCGACCCGGCCATGAGCAGGTTCAGATCGGACCCGGCCTCTGTCTTGAAGGCATACAGACCGTACGAGATCGGACGCCATCGATCGGTGAACGTTACCAGGATCGGCCATTCGAGCGCGTTCCACGTCCCGATGAACGTGAACAGGATGGTCGTCACGACCGCTGCCCGCGAGATCGGCAGCACGATCATGAACAGATAGCGCAGGTGCCCGGCCCCATCGATGCGGGCCGCATCCCACAGATCTTCGGGGATCTGCATGAAGAACTGGCGCAGCAAGAAGATGCTGAAGGTGCTGGCGAGGAAGGGCACCACCAGCGCGGGCCAGTTGTCCATCCAGGGCCAGACAATCGGACCATCGACGGTGAACGCATCTCCCAAACCCAGGAAGTTCTCAAGCCCGGCAGCATCGATCAGCCGGTAAATCGGCTCGGCAATCGCCCGGCGTGCGTCGGTAATTCCCCATGCGTCCTGCTTGGCCGGGAAATCGACCGTGAAGAAGTTGTGAAACTGCGTCACCATCTTCCGGTTGGGGATCAGCACCACCATGGTGGGGATGAAGATCGTCGCCAGAAACAGGCTGAACAGAAAGTTGCGCCCCGGGAATTCAATCCGCGCGAATGCGTACGCGGCCAGAACGGAGGTGACCGTCTGCCCGATGATGGTCAATGCTGCGATCTGCACGCTGTTGAAGAAATAGCGCGAGAAATTGGACTCATCCCACGCTTCGACATAATGTGCCAGACCGCCCACGACGACATAACGCTTGTCGAAGGGCCAGATGTTCTTCAACCCCGGAATGTCGTTCCGGACACGCACTTCAGCATACCCGTAGCGCTGTGTGCGCAGATACGCGTCGACCGTCAACGCGCGCTGGCGGTTGCTGCTTTCGATCTGACCGCGTACTGCCGACAGGTAACTTGGGAACTCGTCCGAGTCCAGCAGGTCTTGCAGCGTCCGCTGCAGTTCGGTCTCGGTCACCTCGGTGACGGTGAGAATCCGGTTGGAAGGGAACATCCGCCCCCGCGTGATGTCGCCCTGGCTCTGAAGGGACGTGGTTACCATCCAGAAGAACGGCAACACAAACACAATGGCGCCCAGGGTCATAATCACATACACGACAATGCGGAACGGCTTGATAACGATGGGCCGTCGCCGCGGGATCAGAGTCTGCGCGCGGGCGATCGGTGCGCTGCCCGACTGCGCGCGCGTCGTGGGGGTTGTCGTGCTAGCCATAGAAAACCTGCTCCCTCGCCAGCCGGTTTTGCGCCAACGTCAGGACCAAAATGACCGCAAACAGGACAAACGCCAACGCAGCGGCATAGCCCGGATCGTTGGCGGCGTAAAGCTGCTGGAAGATGTGCACGCTCATGGTGTCGATCTCCTTCCCCGTCGCCTGATCGCGCAGCACATAAATATGCGTGAAGGCTTTGAAGGTCCCGATGATCGACAGCATGGACAGGAAAAAGGTTGTGGGCGAGAGCAGCGGCAACGTGATATTGCGGAAGCGCGACCAGCGCCCCGCGCCGTCCACCTCGGCCGCTTCATATAGCTCGCTAGGGATGGCCCCCAGCCCGGCGAGGAAAACAACCGCATTGTAGCCGGCAAAGACCCAGATGTTGTACAGAATCACCGTGGTCAGCGCCAGGCTCGGCCCCTGGAGCGCCGCCGGGATGTTCAGCGGATCGCCGCCCAGGACGTTCGCATAAAAGAGCCGCACGATGCCCGTCGGCTCTTTCAGCCACGTCACCGGCTGCAACCCGAAGAAGCGTAGCACCTGGTTGGCGAGGCTCGTATCATCCAGCTTGAAGATCACCAGAAAGACGGTCGCGGTTGCCACGCTGGGCGCGATGTACGGCATAAAGTAGATCACCCGGTAAAGCGCTTTGCCCCAGGTGATCTCCGAGAACAGGAAGTAGGCCAGGAACAGGCCCAACGCAAGCTGGACGGGAACCGTGCCCAGCGAATACATCGCTGTGCGCATCAGGGCGTTGAAAGTATCGCTGGCCTCGCGGCCTCCCAGCACAATCGTGCGCGGTAGCTCGCTGATAGTGAGCCACCCGCCGACCATCATCATCACCGCCAGTAGAATCGTCAGGCCGAAGCCGAGCTTCGTCTCGCGCTGTTGCGCGCTCTGCCACACACGGTAGGCCGCGCCGATCAGCAATGCCCCCAGGCCGATCAAGAACAGCTGAGGCCAGAACAGCAGGCGTGCCGCCAGGATTTCGGGGCGCAAGATGGCCGGCGGCGCGGTGTCGTAAACATAGCGATACGCCAGCCGGAACTGATCCAGCGACAGCGCCTGCATCCCGTGGGCTGCCTGCCGGCTGAGCTGCACCGAGCCGACCAGATACAGAAACAGCACCGCGATCGCGACGCCGAGCAAAATCCGCAGGCGTCCGAGCCGGCGTACCAGGCGCGGGCGTTCTTCTTCGTCAAGCTGGCGGCGGGTGTGGTTGATCGTGTAGATGGCTGCCAGGCCAAGACACGCCCCCAGCGCCGCCAGAAGCTGCTTGCGCAGCGGCTCGGTCCGCCCGCCCACACGGATCACCGTCTCGCCGACATTCATCGCCGAATAGATCTCGGTTTCGCGCAGAATCTGTGCGTCTTCGGCGGGGATTTCCACACGGAGGCGTTCACCCATCGGCAGGCCGGTAATAAGCCCCTCGCCCACACTGCCGTCGGGCAACAGCACCTGCACGCGCTGGTTGTTCACAAACGCCGCGATCAAACCCGCCAGACGATCGGGGGGCAGGCTCCGGTACGCTTCAGGGGCCAGCGGGGCCTCGATGGTCTCGCCGCCAATCTCGACCTGGACAATCAGATCGTCCGGTGGATTCAACCCCGCGATCACGGCCGGATCGGCGGGAACCTGCACACGCGCGTTTGCAACCGTCGGGTTGAAGATGCGTGCGGCGATTTCCTGCGCCTGCTCCACATCCCCTTCCAGCTCGGCGGCGCTGTAGTAGGCGAGCAGAATCCCAAGCAGCATAAACAGGCCCATCATCAGGCAGGCGGTGGCATAGCGCAAATACGCGAAGCGCCCCAGCCGCGGCAGTACACGGCTCAACGCCCAACCGACGACAGCGAGAATGACGACCCAGCGCGCGACGGCCAGCAAGCCGCTCACCTCGATGCGACGCCCTACAATCCACACCAGGCCACCCAGCGCGATCAGCACCAGGGATTCGGCCACTTCCCGCCAGAGTGCCGGTGTGCGTTCGTGCTGGAGCGCCTCGGCGATGAAGTAGCCTGCCAGCGACACCAGCAGCAGCGCCAGCGGCAACCAGTCGAAATCTCGCGAGCCGGTCACCAGGTTGAACGTCAACACAATCAGTCCCAGCCCGCCGATCAACCCTGGAATGACGAAGTGCCACAGCGTGCCGCCCTGTGCGCGCTGCGCGACCCAGACCGACCGCCACACCTGGTAGCCAAGCAGGATGAAGATCAGAGACAGGCCAAACAGAAGCACATACGTCAGGCTGCCCAGCGAGCGGACGTAATTATCCAGCCCGACAAAGCGATTGGTGATGGGCGAGCCGGATTTCAGGCTCTCGTAGAACCCGGAGATGACGGGCCACAGGCCGAACAGGAAGGTGGCGATCAGCGCGGGGAGCACAAACAAATAGCCGGTCAGCGCGTCTTGAATCCGGCGGCGGCGCTTCCCGGCGATCAGGGCTTGCTCGTCCTCCCGGCGCTGCGCAAGGCTCGGCATGGTTGAAGGCATTGTCATAAACTGCGTCCTCGACAGCGCATCGGTCTTTCAGAAGTTATGGATATCGGTCTGATGTGCCCCGCAATTGCGCCTCTCGCCACCGCGCGATCGGACCGCGAGCACGCTCGAATCACATCTACCCCCTTCAAGTAATCGAATTGTAGCGAAACAAAGCCGGCCCGACAACGCGGCATCACCTCCCATCAGACGCCTCAACCACCGGCCCGCTGTCGCGCAGCCGGTAGATGATCATACCGGTGCCGTAAAAGTCGGTCGGGATGAAGCACACTTGCTCATAGCGTGTCATGAAACGCGCATCCTTCGCCAGTCCGTTGCGAACAAAGCTCTCCATCAGGACCGCATATTTCGGCCTGTGGTCGAGGATGAGCTGCGGCGGTACGGCATAGTTCGCGCCCGGAATGAGCAGCGACTCGTCAAACGGGTAGTACGCGGTCATCTCGGGCGTCACCAGCCCGATCGTGTCGAGGATGTACGCCTCGCTGAAATAGCCAATCGCGCCGATATCGCCCGCAGCCACGACCGTCTCGCGATCCACGCCTTCGGTCGTGCGCAGGCGCTCTCCCACCGCCTGGTAGAACAGTTCGATCTTGTGCCAGGCCATTTTCGGCGCTGGGCGATCGGGGCCGTGATCGGGGTGCAGCACCCACGCGTTCAGCGAGAAGGCCAGCCACACCATGCCCACCGCCGACATGACAAACGCAACGCGCCGGTTGCTCGCCAGCACGTCAGCCAGCGCCCACACGCCGATCAGGATGCTCAGGAAGTACGCGGGCAGCGGCGGAACAAGGTACCAGCGGAAGATAAGCGGATTCACCGCGCCGAACGCGACGAAGTAGACCCACGGGTACACCGCGAACGGAATAAGTCGCGGCGCGCGCTTCGCCACGTAAAACAGCCCGATCGCGGACAGCGCGGGATAGAGCACAATACCCAGCACGATTCCGGGTACGCCGAGCGCCTCATGCTCGAAAAACGGGGTGGCGTAGTGCTGGAGCAGCCGCGTCAGGGCCTGCAAGTCGTCCACATGATACACGACTCGTTTGGCGCCGACTGAGCTGGTGACGAGCACGCCGAAATAACTCAGGCTAAACAGGTGCCAGGGAATCAGCAGCCCACCGAAGATCGCCCACACACGCCAGGGAATTCGATGAACCAGACCGGCCCCAGGCTGAGCGTGTGCACGCCATGTTCCCCACGCGTGATGAAGCAACAGCGGCCCCGACCATAGCAGGGCGTCGATGCGCGTCAGCACGCCGAGCGCACAGAAGACTCCCATCCACCCGTCGCGCTTGTAGGCATAAGCCGTCGTCGCTGCGACCATCCACAGCACCGCGACGCTCATCTCCATTCCACCCACCGCGAATGTCACGCTCATCGGGCTAGTGGCCCACAGTCCACCGGCGATCGCGGCAACAATCATGCGCCTGGACACGTACCAGGCCAGCAGTGCCAGCAGCGCGGCGGAGATAGAGTCTGCGGCAGCGTTAACGATCAGCGCGAACCAGGGATACGCTTCGCTGCCGGTGATCGCGCCAATCCCGGCCATCAGCAACGTGTAAAGCGGCGTGGTCGTGCCGAGCGTCCGCACGCCTGGGTTGTAGACGAATCCGTTTCCGTCAACGATGTTGCGCGCGTAGCGGAAGGTGATGAACGCGTCGTCAACGGTGCGAGGCTGCGGCAGCACGCGCAGTGCGAAGGCCAGCGCGGCGACGATCAACAGGCACACCAGCAGCGGGCGCGTAAACGCGGGAGAGCGATCCGATGGGACGGCAGCCGCCAATGGCGCACTCCTCAGGGAATAGGATCGGGTAACCCAGGCGCAATCTTAGTCGCACCGTGGCGGCGGCGCAACCCCGGCGGAAAGCGCGCCGGTCCACCCGAAAACAGCCTTGACAATGACCCGGCACACCGCTAGAATGTGAGGCACCTTAACAATACGAATGCTTGTGCCAACAGCGTCGAACGGAAGTAGTAGGCCATCGTCGCAGTGAGCCGGGGACAGTGCAAACCCGGCAGCGCGCCGCCGACGAGCGCATCAGGCTGAACTCG
>Ga0226835_1001681_pt1 | contig 11179 bp, 8 predicted proteins | sample LAC_MetaG_1_FD_163627 | JGI IMG/M metagenome (GOLD analysis project Ga0226835, IMG submission 163627) | Anaerobic ammonium oxidizing microbial communities from anammox membrane bioreactor (MBR) in UC Berkley, California, United States -... | ecosystem: Engineered > Bioreactor > Anaerobic >...
CCCAAGCCGGCCAAGAGCCCGGCCGACAAGATCGAGGAAATCGTTGCCCGCAGCGAGGGCATCGGCGGTACCCGTGTTCAGGCCTACCTGCGGCGCCGCAGCATCACCGTGATGCCGCCTGACTGCATCAGATTCCGCCGCTTCGCGGCCGGGCAGTATGGGGCCCTGGTAGCACTCGCAACCGCCGATGACGGCGCGGTGCTCGCGACCCAGCAGATCTATCTCACCGAGGACGGACAGAAGGCTCCAGTCGATGTCGTCAAGCGCACCAACAAGGCGGTGGACGGTTGGTCCGAACGCGCCTCGGTTCGTCTGCCCGGCCAGGCGCCGCTGATCCTCTGCGAAGGCGTCGAAACCGCGCTCTCGATCTGGCAGGCCACGGGTCGTGAAACATGGGCATGCCTTGGCATCTCCAACATCGGCCGCGCGCCGGTTCCGAAAGATGCAGCGGTTGTCATTGCCAGAGACGGCGATCCGCCCGGCAGCAAGGCCGACCGTCAGATCGGCACCGCCAGCGCAAAGCTGTTCAAGCGCGGCCACGCCGTCTGGATTGCAACTCCACCCGAAGGCAAGGACTTCAACGATGTCCTGGTGGAGCAAGGGGCGGAAGCGGTCGGCATCCTGATCAATGGCGCCATCTCCATTGCCGAGGAGGCACAGCCACAGCAGAAGGTCTGGCTCCAAATCGGCTCGGACGTTGAGATTGCCAAGCGCGTGCGCGAGGACCTGACCGAACGCTTCGGGCGCATCGTCTATGCCGAGGGGGCATTCTGGCGCTACGCGAAAACCCACTGGGAGGACATCCTCGACCATGAGCTGCGCCGGGCCACGCACTGCTACGACGGTGCAGAATTCGTCTCGCCGGCGGGCGAAGCGGCCGGTGTCAAGCTCAGCAAGAGTCGCATCGACTCCGTCCTGCATGAATGCGGCACGCTGTGCGCGGACCCGAAATTCTTCGAGTGTCGGCCGACCGGCATCAACTGCGCATCGGGCTTTATTCGCTTTGCCAAGGATGGCAACGCGACGCTCGAACAGCACCATCCCGACCACCGCTGCCGCCATACTTTACCCGGCCACTGGCAGGCCGCCACATCTGCTCAGCTACCCTGCGATTCCCTGCTGTTTCGGCTGCTTGATGGCGTCTTCCGGGGCGATGCCGAGGCCGCGGACAAGGTTGTGTTGCTGGCCGAAATCTGCGGCTCGGCCGCACTCGGCTACGCCACGCAGCTGATCCAGCCGCGTGCGGTTATCCTGGTCGGACAGAGAGCCGAGAACGGCAAGAGCCAGGTTCTCGATCTTGCACGCGGCTTGCTACCACCCAACGCCATCTGTTCGGTGCCGGCGGGCCGCATGGGCGATGAGCGTCATATCATCGGGCTGATCGGCAAGCTGCTCAATGCGACCGATGAACTGTCCGCCACCGCCATTGCATCCGACACGTTCAAGTCTGTCGTAACCGGCGAGCCGGTCCAAGGCCGCGATGTCTACAAGAGCCGTGTTGAGTTTCGCTCAGTGGCGCAGAACCTGTTCGCGACCAATAACCTGCCGCCTTTCCAGGGCGGCATGGATCGAGGCGTGCAACGAAGATTGCTCGTCATCCCATTCAATCGCCTGATCCCGATTGAGGAGCGTGTCGAAAACATCGGCAAGCGCATCGCCCAGGAGGAGGCAGACCTGCTGCTCGCCTGGGCAGTCGAGGGCGCGTCGCGGCTCATTCGGCAGCGCAACTTCACCATTCCCGCCTCGTGCAAGCAGGCGCTCGCCGACTGGATATTCGGTGCCGACCCTGTGCTCGCGTGGCTCGACGAGTGTGTCGAGGTCAAGCCGATCGTCAACGGGTATCCGAGCCTCGCGACGCGTGCCGCCTACGACGAGTTTCGCGCTTGGGCGGTTGCCGAGGGCTTCAAGCACGACAAGCTCCCGGCCATCAACGGCTTCGTGCAGCGCGTGCAGGCAAACGCCAATGGCGTCGAGCACCGCCGCAACAAGAGCGGTCGCAAGTTCCTCGGCCTCACCATCGTCCGCCATGCGCCGCCCGCCTCGGTGTGGTGACGCATGGGTGACGCAAGAGTGACGCGAAAATCGAGCTAACCCATTGAGAGTGTTGAGATGACGCACCAACCCCCAAACCATTGCGATATGATGGGAACGCACCATGCCGTGGTGACAGAGTCGTTCTCTTTCCCTCCTGTAGAAAATGGTTCGCCGGGTGGTGCGTCATCTCAACACCATCAAGCACTTAGCTCGTTTCTCGCGTCACTCCTGCGTCATCGGTGCGTCACCAGTCGGAGGCGGTGCAAAGGGTTGCGGCAAGCGCCGTGCCAACTGCGCCGGGAGCAATCGGGAATCTTCCGCACGCAATGGTTCCTGTTGGGCGAAATCGTATGCGGGGGGCAATGGCGCGACCGTTCGCGATTCTACGGAGCGCGAAATGGCTAAACTAACGACCGCGCCGGGTGTCTCCACAAAAGCCGAGTTTGCCGCGCGTGTGGGCCTCACACGCGGGCGTATCTCGCAACTGATCGGGCAAGGCCTGCCGGTGCGCGCCGACGGACGCATCGAGGTCGAGGCCGGGCTGCGCTGGATGGAGGACAACCTCGATGCCGACCGCCGCAACAAGGGCGGCAGCCAAGCGCCGGCCGGCGCACCCACGTTGGCCGAGGCCAAACGCCTGCATGAAATTCTCAAAATCCAGCGGGCGCGGCTCGCCCTCGACAAGGAACGTGGCGACCTGGTGAGCCGCGCCGAGGTGAAGGCCGCGGTGTTCGCCCGTGCCCGGCGCGAGCGCGATGCCCACATGGCATGGGTCGCTCGCACCGCGCCGCAGCTTGCCGCAGAGCTCGGCGCCGATCCTGCGCGTACGTTCGCCTCGCTTGATCGGCTGATGCGCGAGCACCTGCTCGATCTTGCTCGCATGCCTTTGCAGGTGCTTGCCGATGAATGACGTGACGATCTGGGTTGACGACATCTGGCGCGACGGTGCTGCGCCCGAGCCGGCGCTAACGGTCTCGCAATGGTCGGACGAGCACCGCGTGCTGCCCGACCTTTCGGCCGAGCCCGGGCGCTGGCGCACGTCGCGCACGCCGTACCTGCGCGAGATCATGGATTGCCTGTCGGCGAACGACCCGACTGAACGCGTCGTGTTCATCAAGGGTGCGCAGCTCGGCGGCACCGAAGCGGGCCTGAACTGGCTGGGCTACGTCATTCACCACGCACCTGGGCTGATGCTGATGGTGCAGCCGACCATGGATGCTGTACGGCGGAACACGTCGACGCGCGTCGATCCAATGATCGCAGCCTCGCCAGCGCTCCGCGAGCGCGTGGTCGAACCGGGCAAAAAGGAGCCGGGCAATAGCCAGTTCCGGAAGCTTTTTCCCGGTGGTCAGCTGGTGATGGTTGGCGCGGCATCGGGCGTGGGCCTGCGCTCGACGCCGGCGCGTTACCTGTTCCTCGACGAGGTGGACGCCTATCCGGCCGACGTGTCGGGCGAGGGCGACCCGGTGGCGCTTGCGATCCAACGCACGGTCACGTTCCGCGGCCGGCGCAAGATCGTAATGGTCTCGACTCCGACTCTGAAAGGCTTCTCGCGCATCGAGGCCGCCTACGAGGAATCCGACCGGCGCATCTATGAGGTCCGCTGCCCGGACTGCGGTAGCTTCGCGCCCATCACCTGGACGCAAATCCAATGGCCCGAGGGCCGGCGCGATCTCGCGCACCGCGTCTGCCCGGACTGCGGCGCTGTGCACGAGGAGCATCAGAAGCCCGCGCTGCTTGCGTCAGGCTGCTGGCGCGCGACACAAACGGGCGACGGCAAGACTGCAGGCTTCCATCTCTCCAGCCTCTATTCGCCTTTCGAGACCTGGGCCGAGATCGCGATCGAGCACGGGCAGGTCTACCGCGACCCGCCGCGCCTGCAGGTATGGACCAACACCAAGCTTGCCGAAACTTGGGAAGATCAGGCTGGCGACGTGATTGACGCCGATCCGCTGATGGCCCGGCGCGAGAACTGGGGCGCGATGCTGCCGGAAGGCGTCGCCGTGCTCACCGCTGGCGTCGATGTGCAAGGCGACCGGCTCGAACTGCACGTAATCGGCTGGGGTCGTGACGAGGAATCGTGGTCAATAGACTACCGTGTGATCTGGGGCGATCCGTCTGGCCCGCGCGTCTGGGCCGATCTCGACACGGCGCTGGCGGCAGCCTACACGCACACCCGCGCGGTTGCCGATCTCACCATCCGCGCCATCGCCGTCGACACCGGTGGCCAGCACACCAAAGCCGCCTACGAATACTGCCGCACTCGGCTGCATCGCCGCGTCTGGGGCATCAAGGGGCGCGGTGGCCCCGGGATCCCGCTCTGGCCGCGCCGGCCGACGCGCACCAAGGGCAAGGTGCCGCTGTTCGTGATCGGCGTCGATGCCGCAAAGGAGGCTCTATTTGCGCGCTTGCGGCTCGCAGAGCCCGGGCCGGGCTATGTACATTTCCCGTCCGAGCGCGACGCTGAGTTCTTCCGCCAGCTCACGGCTGAGCGCGTCGTCACTCGCTTCGAGCGCGGCCGGCCGATCCGGCTATGGCAGCCGCGCCGCGAGGGCGAGCGCAATGAGGCGCTGGACACGACGGTTTACGCCATGTCCGCGCTGCATGGGCTGATAAGCATGGGGCTGCGGCTAAACGAGGAGGTAGAGGAAACGGTGCGGTATGGTTCGGTGCCACGTCGTCAACAAGGCGTAATCCGCTCCACCTGGGTGGGCCGAAGCGATTAGTCGCTCTATTCTGCTGCAGTCCGACCCGCGTCGGCCACTTCATTGTAAGCGCGTTCGAGTTTTTCAATTCCTTCGATGACATCATACCGCCGAACGTGGTTGAGCAGCCCATCCGCGCGAAGGAAATCGAGCTGTTTCGCCATGTAGTCCCGAAAGATGGAGTCCGCGTCAGTGCAAATACTGTTCCGCCCCTCTTGGATCGCAACGCGAGCGGTTACGCCGCTGCCAGCGAAAAAGTCGAGGACAGTAGAGCCGGGGTATGACAGGGCGCGAACCAGCCGTTCAATGACTGCGGCAGGCTTTTGGGTCGGGTGTCCCACTCGTTCAAGGGAGTTGCCGTTTAAGCGAGACATTCGCCAGACGTTCGTCGGATTGCGGCCCTTATCGACAGACTCAGGATTAAGCCTCTTGTCCTTCATGTAGGCGGCCTTGGTTTCCTCGTCGTATGGCTCACGTACAGCATCAAGGTCGAAGAAATACTTGTTGGTCTTGGCAAACCATGCAATTTCTTCGTGCCGGTTCGCAAAGAAACGTTGGGCACTCATCCCGTTTGGGTAATTCCAAATGATCAGGTTTGCGAGCAGCATCTTGCTGTGGACTCGCATGTGAGAAATGATCGAGAGTAGATCGCCCGAACCGGCCTCGCCCTGATACTGCAAGCCGCCAAAAATGGCGATACTCCCGGTCGGGGCCAATACGCGCTCAGCCTCCGCCAGCCACTGGCTCGCCCATCCGATGTAATCCATGTGGTCGTCCCAATCCGCCAGCATGATATTGTAGGGCGGATCGCAAATAATCAGCTGAATAGAATCGCTGGGTATTTTTGCTAACACGTCAAGACAATCCCCGACATCGAAGATGTGCCGCGTACCTTCAGCCGTGGGCGCTGACAGTAATGCTTCGGAGGAATGTTTCAGTCCAGACTTCCGAAGCGCGTTCATCGCGCGATGGCCTGCGTTTCGGTGCGATCGATTGGCCATTTAAAGTTCTACTTTCAGTTCCTATGCGTCGAGTGACTTCGGGACCATGCACGCTTCGTTGAGACGTAGTCCAGCGCCTTCATGCGTGATTGGCGCCCAGGTCATCGGCGATGATCTTTAGCGATGTTTTGGCAACGTCAAGCATCACTTTGGCCATTTCTCCCGCTGTCCACGGCGCGGCCTTGCAGTAAAGCGAAGCGATTTGAAACATGTGATCGAAGTCACCAGCTTTGACGATGATGTTCTCACAGTAATTTTGGTTAATCTCACGGGAGAGACTGCTTGCCGTTACTCGATCGATGCGGTTCAACAACCCCGAGTCATGTACCACCTTGACCACACGGCCATCGGGTCGGGTCACCTCGAAGGACTCAGTAGCGAAGTTCGAGCCTTGGAGGAAAACGACGTAAGGGAAGTGCTTCTCATCAAGCATGTAATTACGGAGTTCCAATACGTTCTTGTGCATTCGCTCGATGGCGTTCCCCGCAGCCATGAAATCCTGATCCTTGTTTTTTCCTTGCAGAATGCCAGCAAGGATCATCTCAACGTCGTTTCCTTGGTGCTTCGATTCACCCACCAGAACGATCCGCCATTTTCCATGCCGGTCCCTGACTTCTGTGATGCCGCCATCTGGTCGTATGCTGGCGCTTTCAACAAACAGCGCTTTTCCAAGCCTGGGATCGAAGCTCCGCAGCTTCTCATTGATTTCTTTCTTGGTGAGGGAGGTTCGTTGCCGGAACTCCAGATTCGGAAACTCCTCAGCCAGTTTGGTCAACACGCCCGCTGTCACCTCGCGAATGGACAGATCATGCTTTTGAGCGGCTTCGCCGAAGATGCTGAGCGGTCCGCCGCCTAGCTCCTGTTGGACGCTAAGCCTAAGCGCTTGCCCCTTACCCTTGAATTCAACCTCTCCCGCCACTTCTACCCTCGCGACATATGATCATGAGGGCCTTCCTATCAAATGGCACCGATACAGGATAGTCGGATCGGGATCGCGCCATATCTGGACTCTTGTGAACAGAACGGCGTGGCGGAAGCCTCGCGTGGCTGACCACAGAGTGCGAGCTGGAAGCATCTTCGTTGTCCAGCGCATGCGCTGCATATCTCCGAAATTATTCATGCCACTCCAATCGGTTACGTCCTTTTCCCAAACTCTCTGAATAGTCTTACGCGCACTGTTGTCGGAGAATCGGCAGCATGTGGCCTGCCATCCGCCGCGTGCTCGGATTGGACCGTCGCCGCGCATTTGACGCGGCCGGCGGCGGTCGGCGTTGGGAAGGTGCCAAGAGCGTCGAATCGCTGAATACTGCAATCCTGGCCGGCGCCACAGTCGCCGCGCGCCGCGCTGGCTATTACGCGCGCAATAATCCCTGGGTCGCCGCGGCGGTGCAGGCGCTGATCGCTAATGCGGTCGGCACCGGTATCAAGCCCCGCTCGGCGCATCCCGACTCGAACGTGCGGGACGCGCTACATCAGCTGTGGGCGCGATGGACCGATCGTGCGGACGCGAATGGCCTGACTGACTTCTATGGCCTGCAAGCCTTGGCGCTCCGGGCCATGGTCGAGAGCGGCGAGTCGTTCTCGCGGCTGCGCATGGCCGCTGCCGACGATGGCCTGCCACCGTTGCAGGTCGAACTTCTCGATCGCGAGCAGGTGCCGACCGACTTGCATCGCGAGATCGGTGCCGGCGCGCGCATTCGTGCCGGTATCGAGTTTGACGCAGTAGGACGGCGCATCGCCTACCACTGCTATCGCAACCGCCCTGGCGACGCGCTCGCGCCGATGGCGCTCGATACCGTGCGTGTACCGGCGCCCGACATGGCGCACCTGTTCCAGGCGCTCGCGCCTGGCCAGTTGCGCGGCATTACTTGGCTCGCCCCGGTGCTACTGCGGCTGCATGAACTCGACCAGTACGAGGACGCCGCGCTGGTCAAAGCTAAGGTTGCGGCGCTGTTCACCGGCTTCATCCGCGACCCGGACGGCACGGTGGCAGGCCTGAACGGCGGTGGCGCGGTCAACGGCGTGCTGCAGGTCGGCATGGAGCCGGGGAGCCTCATTCCGCTGCCGCCCGGCGCTGATATCCAATTCTCCGATCCGGCCGATCCGGGCGACTATGGCGCCTACGTCAAGAACCACATCCGCGCCATCGCCAGCGGGCTCGGGCTTCCGTATGAGCTGATTTCGGGCGACCTCGAAGGCGTCACCTATTCCTCCATCCGCGCCGGCCTGGTCGAGTTTCGCCGCCGCATCGAGCAACTGCAGCACACGGTCATTGTCTTTCAGTTCTGCCGCCCGGTGTGGGAGCGGTTCGTGCGGCTTGCGGTACTCTCGGGCGCGCTGCCGGCGCGTGATTTCGATCGTGACCCGTCGCCGTATCTCGCCTGCGATTGGCTCCCGCCGAAATGGGACTGGGTTGATCCAGCCAAAGATGCCCGCGCTGAAATCGAGCAAATCTGCGCCGGGCTCAAGAGCCGCAGCCAGTCGATCGCCGAGCGTGGCTATGACATCGAGGAGGTGGACGCGGCAATTGCCGCCGACCGCGCACGCGAGGCGCGGCTTGGTCTTTCATTCGACACCACCGTCTCGCCTGACCAGCCCACAATGGAGGGCGCCAATGCCTGATCTCCTTGTCCGCCGCGCGGCGCTCTCGCCACAGACCGCCAATGCCGAGGCCCGCACCGTCGAGGTGGTCTGGTCGAGCGGCGCACCCGTGCGACGCCGTGACATGGCCGGCAGCTACATCGAGCGATTGAGCCTCGATCCTGCGGCCGTGGACCTGTCGCGGCTGATTGGCGCCTCGGTGCTCGATGCTCATCGCCAGACCGCGGTGCGCGACGTGCTCGGCACCGTGCGCGACGCCCATGTCGATGGGCGGCAGGGCGCTGCCACCTTGCAATTCTCGTCCCGACCCGAGGTCGAACCGATCTGGCAGGATGTGCTCGCCGGCATCCTGCGCCATGTCTCGGTCGGCTACACGGTCGAGCGCTGGCGCGACGACACCGATCCAGCAACTGGCGAGCGGACCCGCACCGCTACCGCCTGGACCCCGATCGAAATTTCCCTTGTTCCGACGCCGGCCGATCCCGGCGCGACCGTTCGCACAGGAGGCGACATGCCCGAGGCAAACACAAATACGGACGACGCGGCCCGAACGCCGCCCGCTGACAATACCGACGCGGTACAGAACCGCGCCCACCTCAATGCCGAGATTCGCTCGATCGCCCGCGTTGCCGGCCTCGGACAGGAGTTCGTGGACGGGCTGATTGACCGTGGCGTGACGGCCGACGAGGCGCGGCGTGCTGCCTTCGACGAGCTGGCCCGCCGCGGCGGTGGAGCACTGCGGACCGAGCAAACCCGCATTGAGGTGATCGAAACCCACGATGACCCGCAGGTGTGTGTTCGCAAAATGGGGGAAGCCCTGTATGCCCGGATCAATCCGCAGCACCAGTTGTCGGAGCCGGCGCGGCGTTACGCCTATGCCACCTGTGCCGAGATGGCGCGCGAGCTGTTGATCCTACGGGGCCACCCGGTGACCGGACTGTCACCGGCCGCGATCATCACTCGCGCGCTACACACCACCAGCGACTTCGGTCTGATCGTCGGCGACACCATCGGCCGGACTCTGCGAGCCGCGTACCAAGCCGCACCGGTCGGCATCCGCCGGCTCGGCCGACAGACCACCGCCCGCGACTTCCGCACCGTGAACAAGATCATGCTGGGGGAAGCGCCGATGCTCGAAAAGCTCAACGAGCACGGTGAAATCAAGGCCGGCACCATGGCCGAGGCCAAGGAGGCCTATAAGGTCGAAACCTTCGCCCGCAAGATCGGCGTCACCCGCCAAGTGCTGGTCAATGACGACCTTGGTGCCTTCGCCGATCTGTCCCGCCGCATGGGCCAGGCTGCGGCTGAAACCGAGGCCAAGACCCTGGTCGATCTGCTGGAGGCAAACAGCGGCAACGGCCCGGCTATGGAGGATGGTGACACGCTGTTCCATGCCGACCATGGCAACAAGGCAGCTTCCGGCGGTGCCATCGCTGACGCGACGCTCTCGGCCGCCCGGCTTGCCATGCGCAGCCAGACGGGGCTTTCCGGCCAGCGCATCAGCGCAACGCCCAAGTATCTGATGGTGCCGCCGGCACAGGAGACCACGGCCGAGAAATGGCTCGCCACGATCGCTGCGGCAAAGGCGGCCGACGTGAACCCGTTTTCGGGATCGCTGTCTCTGGTGGTCGAGCCGCGGCTGTCGAGCGCCACGCGCTGGTACGTAGCCGCGGACGCCACCGAAATTGACGGCCTGGAATATGCCTACTTGGCGGGTGGAGAGGGGCCGCAGGTCGAAAGCAAGTCGGGCTGGGACGTGGACGGTGTCGAGGTGCGGGTCATCCTCGACTTCGGCGCAGGCTTCATCGACTGGCGCGGCTGGTACCAGAACGCGGGGGCGTGATGACCAATCTCACCCAGCTCGAAGCGTGGCGCGATGCGCTCCTGCGCGCGCGCTACGCCGGCGTGCGGACTGTCGAGGTCGAAGGCCGCCGCGTGTCCTATGCCACCGATGCTGAGATGGCGACGGCGCTTGCCGATCTCGAACGGCGCATCACTGCCGCGCAACCCGGTCGCGTAAGCCAGGTGCGCATTCAATCGACAAAAGGAGTTTGACCAATGAAGAACTTCATTCAGCGCGGGGATATGATCACCGTTACGGCACCGACCGGTGGCGTGACTTCCGGCCAGGGCCTGCTCGTTGGCAACCTGTTCGGCGTCGCCGCCACGACCGCAGCCGAAGGCGATAGCGTCGAGATGGCGACCGTCGGTGTTTATGAGCTGCCGAAGCTCGCAAGCGCGGTCATCGCGACGGGTGCGCGCATCGCTTGGGACGATACCGCCAAACAGGTCGTGCTGCCCGGCACCGGTATGGTGCCTATCGGCATCGCGACGGTCGCCGCGGGAAATGGTGCTGTTACAGCGCGTGTCAGACTCGACGGAGTGGCGACCGCGGCGGCGTGATTGCGCTTGCTACGCGGGCTTGCATCAAAGCAGTTCAACGGTCCTGTTACGGCCGGTCCCGTTTAACTTGAAGCGCAGAACGTCAATGCCGAGAGCCGCAATGGCGTGTCCCAAGTCCTTCGGAATGCTCTCATCCGCGGGTATCACAAGAAACTTGGCCACCTTGTTACGACTGATCGTTGCATGGGTGACTACCTGTCCGATTGCGGTATAGAGCATTTGCCGGCCAACGCCGGTCTTCACTTCGTATACCTCGGACAGAACCCCATCCTTTTTTACGAACAGGTCGATCAAGGCAGAGTTGAATACCTTCTCACCAGGTGTCAGACGAGCGGAACGGTCATCGTAGAGCTTCTGCACGATATCGCCGTGATACGTGACGTATTCAAAGGCGCCGCCACGCACGCCTCGCTTCTTTCCAGAGAACTCCTTGCT
>Ga0226835_1001682_pt1 | contig 11175 bp, 7 predicted proteins | sample LAC_MetaG_1_FD_163627 | JGI IMG/M metagenome (GOLD analysis project Ga0226835, IMG submission 163627) | Anaerobic ammonium oxidizing microbial communities from anammox membrane bioreactor (MBR) in UC Berkley, California, United States -... | ecosystem: Engineered > Bioreactor > Anaerobic >...
TTGTATCCAGGCGTGCATGAGTACACCACCGACGAATGGCTGCTCCTGGATGATAACCGCCAGGTCATCGCTTTCATCTACCAGGATCACACCTCAGATGGACGAGTGTTACAACAAACCGTCGCCGAAGACGGGCAAGCGCGCAACCTGACCTTCGGTGAGACGCACAATTTCGTACCTTACCGCCTGGATTTTGGATCTGGGCTATACGATTCGGCGCTGCAAGCGCTGCGCCACGATATTCCTGTTCAGCCAAATGTGGCGACCCTGGATGGCCGCCAGGTTTGGATCTACCGCTTTGTGGATCAATTCCCGCAGCCAATGGATTTGGAAGGCATCCACGCGGCCGGAATCGCCCAGCAAGAGACCCTGGACGCGCACAGCGGGGCGTTGTTAACTTCCGAGACCTACGCTCTGGTCGTCGAAGGGGAGCCGCGCTTGCTGAGACGTCTGACTTACTTGAGCATTGAAAGAGTAGAACAACCGCCAGCGGAAATGTTGGCGCTGTTTGATGCGCCAATGGACACATATTCGCCGCCGCCACCGCAGGGCAAAGCACCCCCAGCGGATTTCGACCCGGCGCAGTCAAAGTTGACTCTGCGATCTATTCCTGGCGATAATTTCACCCGACCCACCTTCTGGTACGGCGATCTATACGCCGGCGATTACCTGTTAGGGCGAGTGGATTTTGGCTTCGTCCCTGGCGGTTGGTGCGACCGCTCCGCCAATGGCTTACGCCTGGCATTCAATCACATCACTCAATTAGAAGATGGCGGCAGTTTCGCTCGTCTGCACTGGCTGGATCTGCGCAGCCCAGATGCAGTGCAGAACCCTCTACCTGACCTTGACTTGCGCAGCCCGGTCGCCTGGGCGCCGCTTGGCGAGCGCCTGGCGTTTTGGGCTTGCCAGGCGCAAGAGAATTGCGGTTTGTACCTGTACGATGTCGCCAGCAGTGAGCTACGCTTTTTGTTCAACGCGCCGCCGCTATCTCAGCCACCACTCTGGAGTCCAGATGGCTTGCAGATCGCTTTCTCAACCACAGATAACCCACAGCAAGTCACAATCCTGCGTTCTACCGATGGGCAGGTGATCTATACAGGCGCGCCGCAAGACCTTTCTTCCCAATATGCCTGGGTCAATCTCACCCAGGGGATGTCCAGTTTTGGACGTTGTGAAAACCCTTAGCAAGGATGTAATCATGCATGATCAGCCCCCGCCATCGTCGCTCGACCGTTGGAAATACCGGGTAAAGCAGCTCAAAACCGAAACCTATGCCCTGTATCTGGCGTATCGCGACCCGCGCACGCCCTGGTATGCCCGACTCTTTGCAATCCTGATCGTGGCACACACTCTCAGCCCCATAGATTTGATACCCGATTTTATCCCCTTACTGGGCTATATGGATGATCTGGTGATCACTCCGCTGGGTCTGTGGCTGGCGCTGCGCATGATCCCTGCGCAGGTGATCCACGAAGCTCGCTTGCAAGCCGCCGAAAGCCAGGAAAAAATTGAGGCATTGGGCAAGGTTGGTCTGGCGATGACGCTGGGTGTTTGGGTCGGTGTGATTCTGCTGATTTCATGGTTGATCTGGCGTGCAGCACGAGGCGTCTGAGCTTTTTTATCCACGAAAATACTCTCGCCTCACCAGATCGCCTTACAAATTTGTTGGACCACGTCACGAATCCATCTGAATCAAGCTGGTTGGTACTAATATCCCATAGCGTTGTTATGCAGGCGGGCTATAATCTCTTATAAGAGATGAAGTTTCTTCGCAATTTTAAATATCTCCTCATAATTTTTTGCCTGACGGCGCAAATTCCTATATCCGTGTACGCTGCGCCTGCCATGCAGGATGACGGCGATCCAGCGCCGCAAGATGTACAGGTTACAGTCACGCGGCGGGTGAATGTTCCCTATTTCGCTGACCGCGTGCGCAATGTCGATTCGGCTATTTTTTGGTTTGGGCGCGTCACACCCAGTGAAAATTACGCTGATGTGCGTTTAGGCTATACCGCCTCGACGCTGGTTGTGCGGCTGCACGTCATAGATCGTCTGATCTGGCGAGATAACACCCCGACCCCTGCCGAATTGACCCTGTACGATGCCGCCAGTCTGTATCTGAGCCTGGACGGCAACACCGGCTCTGCGCCGGATTCGCACGATTATCGTTTTATTGCGCAATTTGGAGTATCCGCAGGCGACCCCGCATTCCAGGCCGTGTATCGGGGGGAGAACGCGGCCTGGAGCCCGGCGGATACCAGTTTCACAGCCACCAGCGGGTGGCGCGGCAACGCCCCGAATGACATGATTGAAGATCGCGGCTGGACGCTTGAGTACAATATCCCCTTCAGCAGCCTGGGGTTGAGCGCCGCCCCACCCAATGGAACAGTGTGGGGCCTGGCATTGACGCTATATGACCGTGACGACGCTGCTGGCACGCCCATCGCTGCAAAATCCTGGCCGGAGGGGATGTCCTCTACGCAGCCCTCCACCTGGGGTCAGCTTGTTTTTGGTTTGCCCACCTACACCCCACCAAACGTTCCATCCTCCGGCTCGACCATCATCCGACAGGGATTGAATGGAGCTGTCGTTCCAGATGCAGGGGTGGGCGGTGACATCGGGCGATTGTGCCCAGGCGACTCGTATTACATCTGGAATTTATGGGGCAACGCCAACTTTGCTGGCGGAACAGGTGTCAACTTGCAAAACCAGGGCGACATCGCCGATTGGCCGTGTTTTTCCAAATATTACATTACCTTTCCACTCAACCAATTGCCGCCCAACAAAGCCATTCTCTCCGCCACGCTGACATTGCACCATTGGGGCGGCTCGGACCCAAATCAAGCGTTACGCTCATTGATCCAGGTCTTTACTGTTGCAGAGGATTGGCAGGAAACAACGCTCACGTGGAACAACGCCCCGCTGGCGGTGGAAAACGTCAGCCGCGCCTGGGTAGACGTGGTGGCAAGCTGCAACTGGCCGTGCGTAGCGCGCACCTGGGATGTCAGCCGGGCGGTCGCCCAGGCTTATGAGGCAGGAACGCCGCTGCGCCTGGCGCTCTATGAAGCCGACGAGGCATATCACAGCGGTAAATACTTCACTACATCTGATGAAGGCGAGTGGAACGCAGTTGGTCGGCCAACGCTGACCGTCGTCTGGGGTGAAGCGCCCGGCGCCTTGCGCAAAACCGTCTGGCCAATCATTGCCTCCCAGGGGGACACGGTAACCTTTACCCTCAATTTCAACGGCATTGGCCAGAATCTGACACTCACCGACATGCTGCCCAACGGCCTGGGGGCGCCCATCGGTTTGAACGCCAGCTCGGGCCAGGCACAATATAACCCCGCCACGCGCACAATCACCTGGACGGGTGCGCCAGTCAGCGGTCTGGCGGTCACCCTAACTTATAGCACCATGGTGCAGGCCAGTGGACGGCAGGCGCTGATCAACCAGGCGCAACTTCTACTGCCGGACGGCTCATCCACCGCCCAGGCGTCCGTCATCGTGGACGGATCGCTGCTCTTTCTACCCTTGGCGCGCCGATGACCACCCGGCTGAGCAGCCAGCGTAACAATTGCATCTTCCGCTGTTCTAAAGTTATAATATCCCCATGCCGATCCAATATCGTCTCGCTGGTCTGGTCTGCGGCGTCTATCTGAGCTTGCAGGCAGAATCGTTGGTCAGCACGCCGCAAGCACTGGTGCACGCCACTCTTGCTGGTTTCGATGGCGATAAGCATGCTGGCGTGACGCGTCTATCCGATGGACGCACGCCCAGATACCCTCGCGGCGTCTCCATCCGCAACGACCGCCAGGTCTCGCTGATGTCTGTGGAGGAGTTAGAGCAGATCGCTCAGACGCTGGCGCTTCCCAAAATCGAAGCAGAGTGGCTGGGGGTAAATATGTTATTGCGCGGCATCCCCAACCTGAGTCGCCTGCCGCCCAGCACGCGGTTGTATTTTTCCGGCGGCGCGTCGTTGGTGGTCACCAGTGAAAACCGGCCCTGCATCCATCCCGGACGGGTGATCGCAGTGCAATACGACGGGCAGGGGCTGGTAAACCGGTCGCTGGCGGAGGAATTCGTGCGCGCCGCCCAGGGCCGCCGCGGCCTAGTCGCCTGCGTCGAACGCCCAGGGATAATCCGCGCGGGAGAAACGGTTGAAGTAGAAGTTCCCGAATTGAAAGCGTATTCGCCGGTATGAAAGCCGCCGGCATTTCTGAAAACGCGGCGGGCGCGGACAGCTTGCCCCTGCATCGTGTTGCCAAAACATGGTGGCCGCTGGCGGCAAGCTGGCTGCTCATGGCCCTCGAGCTGCCCGCGCTCAGCGCGGTCATCGCCCGTCTGCCACATCCAGAGATACACCTGGCTGCGTACGGCGGCGTAGTCTTCCAACTGGCATTGATTATCGAATCGCCCATCATCATGCTGTTGGCGGCTTCCACCGCGCTGAGCAAGGATTGGGCGTCTTACCGCCGCTTGCATCGGTTTATGATGACTGCGGGGGGACTGCTCACTGCTTTGCACCTGTTGATCGCGCTGACGCCGCTATACTCTCTTGTGGTGGAGGACCTGATCGGCGCGCCGCCGGAGATCATCGCGCCTGCTCGCTTGGGGCTGATCGTGATGACGCCTTGGACCTGGTCTATCGCCTATCGGCGCTTCAATCAGGGCGTATTGATCCGTTTTGGTCATTCTCAGACCGTGGGCATTGGAACGGTCGTGCGCCTGAGCGCCAACTTGATTGTGCTATTTGTGGGGTTCAATCTGGCGCAAACGCTGGGGCCGCAACGCATACCGGGCATCCTGGTAGGAACCGCAGCGGTCGCCGCCGGGGTGATGAGTGAAGCATTTTACGCCGGATGGGCAGTGCGGCCAGTGCTGCGCAATCAAGTACGCCTGGCGCCGCCCGTTGAACCGGCGCTCACCTGGCAGGTCTTTTTTGCTTTCTATATCCCTTTGGTGATGACCTCGTTGCTCACCCTGATCGCCAACCCCATCGGCAGCGCTGCATTGAGCCGCATGCCGGAGAGCCTCGCCTCTTTGGCGGTCTGGCCAGTGGTTACCGGGCTTGTCTTTATGCTGCGCAGTATGGGAGTCGCCTACAACGAAGTGGTGGTCGCATTGCTGGATCAACGCGGAGCGTATCGCAGCTTAAAGCGCTTCGCCGAGTTGCTTTCTGCATTCACGACGGGGCTGCTGTTATTGGTCGCCGCCACGCCCTTGGCTGCGCTCTGGTTTGAACGAGTCTCCGCCTTGCCGCCGTTTTTGGCGCATCTGGCGCGGTCCGGATTATGGTTGGCGCTGCCATTGCCTGCGCTGAGCGTATTGCAAAGCTGGTATCAAGGCGCATTGCTATATGGGCGGCGCACGCGCGGCGTCAGCGAATCGGTGGTGGTTTATTTGTTCGTGGTTGCTGCGTTGCTGGCCGCCGGCGCAGTCTGGGGAGGCGCAATCGGCCTGTATGTCGGTTTGGCGGCGATGACCGTGAGCATGGCTGCACAAACCGCCTGGCTGGCCTGGCGAGCCGCGCCAGTTCTGGCCGAAATTCGCCAACGGGATGAGTAAAACATGCGCGCAGTCCACAAATTCCACTGAAATCTTATCAACTTGGCTTGAGACGATATTTTGGGTAAAATCAGTCCATGAATTGGCGATTAACTGAAAGTCAATGATGGATTTTCTTCCCTCAGGTGGAGCGTCTCATGGTAGAAAAACAAGCGGATTGGTGGGAAGCGGCGCGCATCCTATTGCTCTCGCGCAAACTGGATCAACTAGAGGAAGAGCAGCTTGTCCCACAAGGCAAAATCAAATACCAATTTTCGGCTGGCGGGCATGAGCTGGCTCAGGCTTTGCTGGCACAGGCGCTGGATCACCCACACGATGCGGCGACAGTTTATTACCGCTCGCGGCCATTATTGCTGGCCTGCGGGCTGAGCGTGACCGAGGCGCTGGCAGCAGGTATGGCAAAAACTGGCAGTCCCAGCCAGGGGCGGGACGTGGGCGTAGTGTTCAATCTGCCGCGCCGCCGTGAACTGACTATTTTACCCGCCTCCGGCGATGTGGGGGCGCAATATACACCTGCCGCTGGTTGGGCGCAGGCTATTCGTTACCGAGAGCGCGTACTGGGCGAATCCGACTGGGACGGCGCCATGGCTGTCGCCTGCGGCGGCGAGGGCAGTACAGCCGCCAATGGTTTCTGGGCGGCGCTCAATCTGGTGACTACCGAAAATGTCCCCCTGCTATTTTTTATCGAAAACAACGCCTATGGCATCTCGGTGCCGGCGGAATGCCAGACGCCAGGTGGCAATTTAGCGGCTAATCTGGCGTCGTTCAATAATCTGTTGACGCTGGACGGTGACGGCACCGATCCACTCGACGCCTGGGACGTCGTTACGCAGGCGGTCACTCACGTGCGCAGCGGGGCCGGGCCCTGCCTGCTCCATTTGCGCGTAGTGCGCCTGGGCGGCCATACCTTCATTGACGATCAGGCGTATAAACCAGAGGAACTGCGCCGCGTCGAAGTCGAGCGCGATCCGCTGCCTCGCCTGCAGGAATTTTTACGTCAGAATGATGACCCGCACGGCGAGCGTTGGACGGCTTTGGAAGCTCAGGTGCAGGCGGAGTTGCAAGCTGCCTTGTATGAAGCCGAAACCCTGCCTGATCCCCAACCGACAGAAACTGCGCGCTTTCTGTTCTTCGAAGGCGCTGCGCCGCATCAGGGCGGGCTGCGCCCGGAGGGGGCGCTGCCTCCTCTGGGCGACTCGCAACCGCTGTCCAGCGGCCCGCGCATCAATTTCGTGGATGCTGTGCGACGCACACTGGAGGCGGAGATGCGCCTCAACCCACGAATGTTGGTTTTTGGCGAGGATGTGGGGGTGAAGGGCGGCGTGCACGGCGCGACGCTGGATATGCAAGCGCACTTCGGACCCGACCGCGTCTTCGATACTTCATTATCTGAAGAAGGCATCATCGGTCGAGCGGTAGGCATGGCGCTGGCTGGCCTGTTGCCCGTACCCGAAATTCAGTTTCGCAAATACGCGGACCCTGCTCACGAGCAAATTAGCGACCTGGGCACGCTGCGTTGGCGCACTGCCAATAACTTCGCCGCCCCGGTGGTGGTGCGCATCCCGGTCGGCTTCAGTAAAAAGACCGGCGACCCCTGGCACAGCGTGAGCGGCGAGGCGGTCTATGCCCACACTCTTGGCTGGCGCATCGCCTACCCCAGCAACGCCGCAGACGCCGTCGGCTTATTGCGCACAGCGCTGCGCGGCGACGACCCGACGTTCTTCTTTGAGCATCGCGCCCTGCTGGATACGCCAGACGGACGCCGCCCCTATCCCGGCGACAACTTCTGCCTGCCCTTCGGGCGCGCTGCCCGTTTGTTGCAGGGCGATGATCTGACAGTGATCACCTGGGGAGCGATGACGCCGCGCTGCCTGGAGGCAGCCAAAGCCTTCTCCGGTCGTGTGACGCTGCTTGACTTGCGCACCATTGTTCCCTGGGACCGGGAAGCAGTTTTAGAAGCTGCCCGGCGCACAGGTAAAGTCCTGATCGTGCATGAGGATACTCTCACGTCCGGCTTTGGCAGCGAAATCGCCGCGCAGATAGTCAGCCAGGCGTTCACCGACCTGGACGCGCCGATCGAGCGCCTGACAACGCCGGATTTGCCCATCCCCTATAATATCGGTTTGATGGAAGCCGTACTGCCCAGCGTGGAACGCATTCGTCAGAAAATACAAGCGCTGCTGGCGTATTGAACTCTCCATGTCCTATAGCCAGAAAAATAAATCGGGGCATCTGAAGTCTCGTCGCGGAGAAATTTTTAACATTCCTCCTACATACCTCTGATTCTGATCTAACGCGCATTCTATAGAATATAAGATGAGCAAAGAGGCTTTCTTCATGAAAGTTCTCTCCCAGTACCCGGAAGGCTTGCCGAACATCTATGCGCAGCAAAGTTGACATGCGGAGACCTTCCGGGCGCTGGCTAAAAGACAACTTTAGCGGATGAAAATAACAAACTACCGAAAATGAGGAGGTGCGTCTATGGATAAACTGGTTGTATATCGTCCTTTCAACGACATCTGGAATACGCGCAGCCTGATTGAACGAGTATTTGATGAGACGCTTTCCGCCTTTAACGATCCATTTTTCTCTACTACAAACCTGGCGCCATGGACAGCGCCGTTTTGGACGCAATGGAGCTGGCCAGCCTTCCCCGGCGATAACCTGCCGCTCGATTTGTACGAGACCGATAAAGAATTGGTGGCTGAAATCCCCTTGCCGGGCGTCCAACCAGAAGACATTCAAGTGGAAGAACGCGACGGCGTGCTGACCATTCGAGCGGAGAGCAAAGCTGAGCAGGAGAGCACCACAGGCAATTGGCGGCTTCAAGAGCGACGCTATGGCGCCTGGCAACGCAGCGTGCGGCTGCCCAGCGCAGTACGCAGCGAAAAGGCAAAAGCAGAGCTAAAGGATGGCGTTCTGAGGGTGATTCTGCCTAAAGTTACGGCAGGCAGCCCGCTGAAACGCATTCCGGTCAGCATCCCCAAGATCAAATTACCTTCCATTGGCAGGAAGGAAAAGCGTATTCGTGTCAAGGCGTAGAAAAGGGGCCTAAATCCCTCTCCTTTCTCCTTCGGCGAACTGAACTGTGGCGGGCGGCAATTGCCGCCCGCCACTCTTTTTTACCTTTCATAATGCAGACCGGAGCTTACCTCGATGCACAGCTCTGTTCAGCGCAAAGGCCATACCAATGGCAATAACCCCAAAATCAAGAGAGACAATAGCAGCGCCAAAGGCGCGCCAACGCGGGCATAGTCACGGAAAGTATAACCCCCTGGCCCCATCACCAGGATATTTACCGGATGGCCGAGTGGCGTGATAAACGCCAACGAAGCTGCCAAAGCGACCGCCATGCCCAGCGCATGCGGGTTCAAACCAGCCTGTTGAGCTGCGGCTAACGCCACCGGCGCAATCACCGCCGCCGCTGCCGCGCCGTTGAGCGCTTGAACCAGCAAGGTCGTCGTCAAAAACAAACCGATCAAGATCATCGCTGCACCATAGGGCTCCAGCAGGCGCAGCAAACCATTGGCTAAAGAAGCCGCCGCCCCGGTCTGGATCATCGCTGTACCGAGTGGTAACATCCCCGCCACCAAAAAGACGCTGCGCCAATCCACTGCACGATAAGCCTGATCCATGCTTAACACGCCGCTTACCACCATACCCAATGCCCCCAACAGAAACCATTCCGCCGTTCGGTTAGGAAAGACGATCGCCAGGATTAAAGCAACCAATGCCAGCCCCAACCCGCTCCAAAACTTGCCCGCTGCAACCGGCGCACGGCGATGATTGAATAACACCAACACTTCTGGCTCGCTCTGCAATAAAGTCAGATTTTGCGGGCTGGCTTGCAGAAGCAAAGCATCGCCAAACTGAAGCGGCAACTCCCACAGGCGGGTGCGGATGGAGCGCCCGCTGCGCCAGATTGCCAGCACGTTCACCCCAAATTTTTCGCGAAATTGTACCTGGCGCAGCGTTTGACCAATCCAATGGGAGCGCGGCGTCAACACCGCCTCCACCAGTTGCGCCCCGCCTCGCTCCAGATCTGTCTCGTCCCAGTCTGCTGGCTGCATGATCTGCAATAACGGCGCAAGCGCCTGCGGCGAGAGGTCATCCGGGCGGCCTTCCAGCAAAAGCTGATCGCCCACTTCCAGGCGCGTTGTCGGTTGCAACGGGCTGAGTATTCGCCCGCCGCGTCGCAGTGCAACTACATTCAAATTGTAACCCTCACGCAGCCCGCTTTGCTGTAAAGACTGTCCGACCAATGTGGATTCTTGGGGTATGCGTCCGGCGACCAGGCGTTCACCCAGACGATAAATATCAAACAGATCCACCGCTGGCTGTTCTTGCGCCATGCGTTGCACCGGCGATTGTTCTGGCAGCCAGCGCCGGCCAACCAACGCCAGATAAACCGACCCCGTCAACACAATGGGGACGCCGAGTGGAGCGAAATCCAGCAGTCCAAAGCCAGTGTACCCATGCTCTATCAAGGTGCTGCTCACCACGATATTGCTGCTGGTCAGCAAAGTAGCCATGCCGCCCAAAATCGTGCCATAGGCCAGGGGCATCATCAATTTAGAAAGACTTACATTGGCTTTACGCGCAGCAGAAGAAACCGCCGGCAACAAGACCGCTGCGGCGGCGATGTTGTTCATCACCAGCGATAGCGTCGCGCCAGATAAAGTTATAATGACGATCATCCAAAATTCGTTTTTGCCCCCCAGGCGGAGCAAAAACTCGCCCAGCCGCGCGGCTACGCCAGCCGTCCGTAGCCCTTCCGCCAGGATAAACACTGCCAGGAGGGTGACCACCGCCGGGCGACTCAGCCCGGCGAATACCTCTTGTGGAGCCAAGACGCCGGTGAGTCCAAGCGCAAGTGTCGCTAACAAGGCAACGACATCTGGCCGCGGTTTACCCAATAACAACGCCAGAACTGCAACAAACAGAATTAAGAAAGTGACAGATTGAGGTGTCATGCAACCATGTGTGCAGATATGCGCAATTTCAAACCCCGCTTATTGTACCAAACTCCCTGGAGATGGATTACAATTCAAGGTAACGCATTGGCGATTTACCCGTTGCGTCAGGCGATCATGATACGTTCGTCATGTCAGAATGGGTACTCCTGGAGAGTGAGGAATGGATGTCAACGCCGACACGGATGCCCTTCAGAAGCTGGCTGCGTTGATCCAACGCCGAAATGAGTTGGAAAAAGAGATCAGCGCCATTATCCAACGCCCGGTTGCCCTGAGCTCTCTGGGCGAGTACATTGTCACACGCATATTCCCTATCCGATTGATAAAAAACGCCGCCCACACAGCGATTGACGGATATTTCTACGCAGGGCCGTTGACATCTTGTTCGGTAAATATCAAATGGTACGCTATGCGCGAGGGGAACCTGGATATCACCCCCGGCTTTTTGCCAGATTACTATCTGATCCTGGCCGGTCCGCTACCCAGCATGACGGCTCAGCTCGGACTGCGCTCGCGCCCCTGGCTGATCGCTTCTGTCCATTTGTTCGATGCTTGCGCTCTGGTAGATGATTTAGCAGAGCGAGGATTGAAAGTGGGACCGGCTAGCAGTGTGCGCCGCGAGCTTTGGGACGCAGCG
>Ga0226835_1001684_pt1 | contig 11169 bp, 10 predicted proteins | sample LAC_MetaG_1_FD_163627 | JGI IMG/M metagenome (GOLD analysis project Ga0226835, IMG submission 163627) | Anaerobic ammonium oxidizing microbial communities from anammox membrane bioreactor (MBR) in UC Berkley, California, United States -... | ecosystem: Engineered > Bioreactor > Anaerobic >...
GCGATATAGGCGAGCCGCATAATTCAGAAAATCCAAATATCCCTCAACTTCCGAGGGCACAAAATACCGGAGTTGCTCCAGCATTTTGGTTGAATCGCGGCTAAGGTCTAAGACAACTCCATCAGGGTAAAAACAACGTGTAATTGGCTCAAGCGGTTGTAAATTTAGATAATAATTCATCTCTCGGCCGACTGAGGTAAATAGATCCTCCATCACTGGGCGCATCGTGATGAGCGACGGTCCCATGTCCCAACGGAATCCACCTTCGCGCACTTCAGCCATCTTACCGCCAACCCAGGAGTTACGTTCCAGAACAACGACCCGGCGCCCCTTCGATGCCAGATAAATCGCTGCACTCAATCCGCCAACGCCAGCGCCAATTACAACAATCGGGTAATCCATTCGTATTTTGCTCATTCTGTTAATGCAATATGTTGTTGAATGCCAGTTGCCACATCACAACGCGCAGTCCTGTATTTGACGCCCCTTCCATCGCGGGCCACCAAACCGAAAATGCCACCATAACGACTGAGCCGAAATAATTGTCATCATGATAACAGAGACTGGCATAGCAAGGACATCTGTTACTCGATGTTTGGTTGCGGCTGCACTCAAAGCCCGTACACCAAGCCCCAAGAGGATCATCGCAAACGGAACTTCCGGCCAACCTGCGCTCTGAGGCAAAAACCACCCGGCCATTGCCCAGAGATACGGATAGATAAATATCATCCAATGAAACAACGCTGACAAGATTAAAAAGAATGGGTGTCCGCCATGGCCTGCCAAAATGTTTTTAGCGAACCCATCTCGAACCTCTTGCCAATTGGAATACATCCTGTTAGAAATTTGGCACTCTCCTAACGCCATACCCAATCTGAAGCCATTGGCTTTGGTTTTCCAGGCCAGCCGCACATCTTCGATGACAGCGTTCTTGATCCCTTCATGTCCGCCAATCTGCCAATATACTTCTTTACGGAAAGCCAGACACTGCCCATTGGCAGCCGAGAATATCGGCCAAGGGATAAAACGAACACATAACTCGGGTAAATAACTCATCACTGCATACATCATCATTGGAACAACCAACCGCTCAGGCCAGCTAACCGCTTCTTGAGTCGGCCAGACAGTGTATCCATCCATCCCAGCATCATTCATTACTCCAATAAGATTGCTCAAAGCAGTGGGCTTCCACAAGACACCAGCATCTGTAAAAACCAGAATCTCGCCGCGCGCCAACCCCGCCAGTTGATGACATGCCCAATTTTTCCCAATCCATCCTGAGGGTAGAGGCATGCCCGTTATTATACGAATACGTGGATCGTTCTGCGCGGCTCTCTTGATTTCATAGATAGTATTATCCTCAGAGAAATCATCCAACACAATGATCTCATATTCACCAGCATAATCTTGCTTCAGTAATGCCTGTAGGGTTAGATAAATGTTCTCTTCTTCATTCCGCGCCGGGATGAGCAACGATACAGAGGGATATGAGGACAATAGAATCATTCGGTGTAGTCTGCCCAAACGGGGAAAGGTGATCGTATTCAAAATGCAGATCATGGTAATAACAACCAAACAGACCAAACCGAACACACTGATCAGGTTCACTCTCCCCTCCTGACCCATCGCAGAAAGGCTGGGCGCATCCGCAAGGGCTGCCTCAACTCCATTCGATGTTTATAAACCAGCAGGAGAAAATTACCCAGCCAAATCCACGAAAACTCTGGAAGATCACCGCCATAATATCGCCAAACAAATCCGCCAAATGAAAGCATACAAAACAAAACAGCCCAACCACTGATTTGAATTACGGCAAAATAAACCCCTAGCAGCAATCCCAAAATCGTCGGGCCGGCGCCAATGGTAAGTCCTGACCAGATTCCAAATGTAGTTGCCACAGCTTTACCGCCGCGAAACTTAAGCCAAGGAGAAAACGCATGTCCCAACAATGGAGCGAGCGCAACCAGAACAATACCCCAGCCTCTGAACTCCAAAACAAACCAGGCAAACCCAACCGGAACCGCACCTTTGAGATAATCAAACAGCATTGCCAAGGCGCCCCAACCCCACCCTGCCGAACGAAGTACGTTCGCTGCGCCTGGATTTTTATCACCCACCTGACGAATGTCAATTTTACCCGCCAATTTACCGATAATTACTGAATATGGGATTGAACCCGATAAGAATCCAACCAGCGACCAAAATGCGATATCCATTCCTGACCTTCCCTCATCCAAGCAATGGCAACAAATCCCCCCATGCCCAAAAAACCAATGATTGCCGGCGCGGGCTGTCCCCAGAATAGCCCTAATCCAATTGCTTGAAAAATCCATGTTGAGGTGTAAACTGCGAACAGTGCAAAACGTGGCAGGTTATATGGGCGTACAATGATTGTGATCACCATAGAAGTCAACCACCAGCCAACGTAATTTTGCCATGGGATGCCAAAGTAGGCTCCAGGGGAATCCCAAACCCATAAAGATCGAGCAACCATTTGCGGATCCAGGTATAGATCCCAAGCAGTAAAAGCCAACCCGGCTAAACCAGCAAATGCAATTGGATATCCTCTTCCAAGCTTTTCTCTCCAAAATAACAAGATCGCTTCTGCCATGCCCCAGGCAGGGATTAACATCATCAACCAGGCAAAAGGGATCAACAGCGGTACACCAAGTATTTGCGGCTGCAAGATAGATGTATAAATATATCGGCCAAATGGGAAAGCTGTGGTTTGTCCGAGCAGTTCTGCCAGCCAGGTTAAACCAATTGCAAATAACGTCACCAATGCCAAGCGTCTAAAGGGCCAGTGAAATGACAACGCCGACACGCTAACAATAAACTGGGTCACAACACCCAGGACGATCATGATCGAAAAGTATTCATCACCTGCGATCCACATCACGATGGGGGTGAAGACTAAGATAAACCACCATATCAGAAATATCCCCATCCAGAGAAGAACTGCTGGCGCTCGTGACAGATCATCAAACATAGCCTTAAAAACGTTGTGCGCAAGGATTTTTTCCCGCCACACTTTTACTCTTGCCTGGCCATCTGGAGAGAGCATCAAAACCAAACCAAAACCAATGATCACATTCGTCATAAAGAAGAAGATCATTTCTTCCAGGGGCAGCACGCCTACATCTATGCCCATAGTTTGCGCAGGGTCTATCGTCCAGGTGCCGCTGCGGATGGCTAATGCATCCACCAGCCACAGATAAAAAGTGATCGGCAAAACGATCAGACCAACCAGTCGCCAATTCGCAAATAAAATATCCGCCCCGAATAACAATTGCACCATTATCGGGATCAACGCCCAGGACAAAATTAAGGTCAAATATGTCCCCGATTTCCAGCCCGCCAGCAGCGCCGCTGTAGAAACCAGCCAGGCTGACCCTACAAATAGAAAGGCTTTCATCCTGACTGGTAAATTTGACCTGACAGGCGAGGCAGCGCGTAACCACTTTAACCGCATCAGGTTCAGCGCCCAAAAGCCGGTCAACATTGTCTGTACAATGAAAAAGAGATACTCTTCAACAGGCACCCAACCCAGGCGGATGCCGATGACCAGATCGGGGTCATACCACCAAACACCTGTAGCTACCAGATAGTTATCCCACGGCGTGGTGTAAAATAACGCCAGACCCACATGCATCAAGATTACCAAATAAGGCTGCCAAACCGCGCCCCTGTTCCTACGCCGCAGCCCTTGCCATACGTCCTGCGCTGACCAAAACAAGAGCAACAGCATGGGAGCAATGACGAAGGGTATAAGAACGCCAAAATAAGTCATACGGAAAAAAGCGTCCACCACAACGAAACAGCCGCCAGGCGAAGTTTTTGTACTCGGCTGGTGTTCGCTCGCCGCGTAAACACATCATATTGGTTGCGGCGGATACTGCCTAAAATCGCGCGATAGACTTCCAATCCGCTCATCACCGCCCACCGCCCCACAGCCAACCTTGCAACCGACCTTCTGGCATGAGCATAAAAATCTTCTGTGCGAGTGAACTCAAACTCCAGCAAGTCTTTCCAGCGGGCATTAATGCGCTGCGCCGCAAGATCGGCTTCGCTGTAGCCGAATCTTTCGAGATCTTCCTGAGGGATATAAACCCGGTTGATATTCCAGTCGGAGCCAATATCTCGCCAAAAATTGCTTAGCTGCATGGCAATCGAAAGGCTATCCGCTCCGGGCAAAGCTTCTTCAAGAGTGTAAGGCTTTTTAACCCCTAAAATATGAAGCATCGCTCGTCCAACTGGCACCGCGCTGCCTTCCATATAGTGTAATAAATGCTCGAATGTTGGGAAGCGAGTGATTGTCAGATCTTCGCGCATTGCCCGGAAATATGGCGCCATGGTTTCTTTGGGGATGCCGCGCTCTATTGCCGTGTTTAGATAAGCTCGCATCACGGGGTGCGGGCTATCACCGCGGTCAAATGCATCCCAGTACAGCTTTTCCCAGTCGTCAATGGCCTCCAAAGCAGAAGAAAAACCCGCTGACGAAACATCCACGCGATCATCGCCCACGCGCATCAAGGCATATAACGCTTCGACGTGCGGCAAAATCCCGGAAGGGAAAAATGCGCTGGCAAAAGAATAATTACGGCTGGCTGCGCGCATGATCTGACGGCATAACTGATAATCTTGCGGGGAGGCGATTTTCCGGCTCGACAACTGCCAGCTTGTAAATAAATTCGCCCGTTCTAACTCGAGAGGCTGATCGGCTTCCATTCTTTCACAATCCTTTCTGTCACCAAACGCGAGGAGATCACCACCATCGGCATACCAATGCCAGGATATGTTCCCTGACCAACGAAATACAAACCTTCGACTTCCTGAGACTTGTTATGTGGACGAAAATAAGCTGATTGAAAAAAAACCTGAGATAGCGAGCCAAAAGCCGTCCCCAGCGTGGCGTTAATATCCCGTTCCCAATCCGGCGGGCAGTACTGGCGCTCCCAAACGATATGATGGCGAAGATCTGGAGCGATTATTTTTTCCAGGCGATGGAGCAGCTTCTCCCGCACCAAAGGCGCGGCTATCTCCCAATCCAACTTCGCTTCCAGATTGGGCATTGGCGCCAGGACGTAGATCAAACTGTGGCCTTTGGGTGCCAGACCTGGGTCTGTGATTGTTGGAACGCTCAGATGAAATGAGGGGTCTTTAGGCAAGGTTTTGTATTTGAAGATCGCATCCAAATTCGCTTTGTAGTCTTCAGCAAAATAGAGCGACTGATGGCGTAGATGTGGATAAACACGGTCAACTCCAAGATACAACAAAAAGCCGGAACAAGCGTATTGCATACGCTCCAGGCGATGGTCAGAGTACGCCCGGCGGTATTGCGGCGCTAATAATTTTCGATATGTATAGGGTAAGTCGGCATTAGACACGACCAGATCCGCGGTCAGTTGCTCGCCTGAAGCCAGCATAACCCCCTGCACTCGCCCTCCCTCCACGCAAATCTGCTCCACAGATGTCTGCGTTCGAATTTCAACCCCCATTTCCAACGCCAGCGAGACCATGTCTTCAATAATGCTGTAAATCCCACCTTTTGGATACCACATCCCTAGAGCCAGATCCGCATAAGTAATCAGACTATACATTGCTAAAGCATCAAAAGGCGAGAGGCCCAGGAACATCGAATGAAATGAAAAGGCTTTTGTCAGTTTATCATTGCCGTTAAAAAAGCCGGCCACCTGACGATATAAGTTCTGGTGGGCGCTGGTCTGAATCAGGCGCAACCCGGCCTTGGGATTGGCTAAATCTGTAATATGGTCGAAGTTGCGATCCACAAATTCCATCGCTAATTCATATTTCTTGGCGCTTTCGCCAACAAAACGAAAAAGCCGCTGCGCGCCTCCCGGCATCACCTTTTCAACTTCCTGAGCCAGGCGCGCCATATTGCTGTAAAGATCAATATGAGTCCCGTCGTGATAGTAAATGCGATAGTTGGGATCGAGTTGAACCAGTTGGAGACGCTGCTCAAAGTTCTGTCCAATAGACCGGTAGAGTTCTTCAAAAGCATCTTTCATCACCAGGATGGTTGGGCCAATATCCACTCGATAGCCATCTTCCTGGATTACATTGCTACGACCGCCGGGCCTGGTTTGTTTTTCCAATACCGTTACCTCAAACCCATGGCGACGCAAACGTAAAGCCGTCGCCAACCCTCCCATTCCTGCGCCGATGATGATCGCTTTTTTCATCTACGGTTTCCTTCCCAATATAACGCTCATATAATGCATAAATTATATCGGGATATAAATATTTTGTCAATGTTATATATACAATTACTCTACATATCTGGTTCGCAAAAACAGAGATTATGCCCTATGTTAGCTAATTATTGCATGAAACCTCCAATTCCGTGCTATACTTTTCTCTTGTTCGCTCTCGCCAGATGAGAGAAGAATATTACCCATAATGGTTTAGAGGAAAAGAATGAAGTTTGGGCCTTCCAAAAATTTACTGATCATAATCCTTTTGCTTCTGGCAGGCGCGCCGATCGTTGTCACCTTGGGCATCTTTCATTCCCCTGCCCTTGCGCAAGGTGCGGTTGAGACGCCTGTCCCAAATTTCCCTTTATCGCCTTCTGCAGACTATAAAGCTTATCTGCCCCTGGTGGCTCTCCAATCGAGTATAGATCTTTCACTGGATCAAATTGAGATCACCCAGGCCATTCAAAACCCATCGAATTCCGTGCCTTTGGTTGCTGGCCGTTCAACAGTCATCCGTATCTATACACATAACAATACCAACGCTTCGATTAGTAATATATACGTATCTCTCTCGGCCACACGCAATGGAACGCCTTTGCCTGGTTCGCCTTTAGCCGTAGGGCCTGCCTCCGTACCAGTTAACTGGTCGCAGGAGGACATCAATTCCACCTTCAATGCAAACCTACCGGCTGCCTGGCTTTCCGATACAATCAACGTTCAAATTGCGCTTGATTCCAGAAACGCAGTCGCTGAGCGCAACGAGTTCAATAACTCCCTGTCGGTGACTTTAAATTTCAATTCTGTCCCAACTCTCAACATTAAAGCCGTACCCATCGTTTACATTGACTTTAGTGGCTTAACTTTTCCAGCCGCCAGCACGAATTACATTGCGCCGGACCTGATGAAAATGTATCCGATCAGCAGTGTCAGCGTCTCAAATCGAGATGCCATCACTTCCAGCGAAAACTTGCATACCACTGCCGGCTGGTCTACACTACTCAACCGTCTGACCACTCTGAAGCGCACCGACGGCGCCCCCACATCACAGGTCTATTATGGGGTTGTGCCGGTTGAGAACGAATACGGCCAAACCTGGTTCTCTAGCGGAACGGCAGGAATTGGGTGGATCGGTCAATTTGTCTCATTAGGTCTGGCCGATTCAAGCGATTATGGCATCAACGGCGGTTACATTGCCGCCCATGAAATCGGACATAATTTAGGTCGCGATCATGCTCCTTGCGGCGTGAGCGGCGATCGAAACTATCCTTATCCAAATGGATCCATTGGTCAATATGGCCTGAATATTAATCGCATGCAGGTGCTCTCGCCGTTGATCTACTCAGATATTATGGGGTATTGCAGCAAGCAGTGGATTTCGGATTATACGTATGATGCCATGTTCGGTGTGCTTCGTAATCTTCCCGCTGCCGGACTTCAGACCTCGTCAGGCGTCCTAATCCGCGCCAATCTAGATGATAAAGATGGGATGACTCTTCAGCCGGTTTATACGCTGCCGGGTTATCTCGATGCGCCCTCTCCTGGCAGCGACTATAGCGTGCAATTCATTGATGACAGTGGTCAAATCATCAGCCAGTACCCGTTGGAGGTCTTGCAGGCGGAAGAACCCGGCATTCAGACGCGCTCCATTATCAGCTTAGTCCCAACGCCGAAAGGTCCCATCGCGGATGTCAGGTTAAACTATAAAGGCAGCGCTGTTGCCCAACGCGCGTTGTCAGCGCACCTCGCCGAAGAGGCGCTGTTAACGCCGCAGATTGAGCAGAGCGAAGATCAGATAATCCTTCGCTGGGGCAATCCACAGACGCCTGCCCTGGTGCGCTATTCAACCGATGCCGGTTTAAGCTGGACGACTGTGGCAACCGATCTTCTGGGCGGCTCATTGCAACTGCCGACTTCCAGCCTGCCGCAGGCCTCGCTTCAATTCGAGATATATTTGGCAGACCATCTCGCCTCACCTCTCACCATTAATTGGGAAAATCGTTCATGAACGCATATCACCATCTTCGCCAATTTTCCCTTTTAATTTTGCTCCTCTTCCTTGGGCTGGGGCTGTTCACCGCCTGCAACCCGCAAACGGCGCGCCTCAAGCAAGACCAAATCCTGGACATCACTTGGGAAGCGTTGAAACCCAATACCTCCTCCCAAAATAGAGGGAACTGGGAGGTGGTTGATGTCACCCGAGTATATGGGCGGGATGTGGTGGCTGAATTTTCAAGTATTCCGATCAGCAACTGCCCAGGCCCCAAACCCCCTGAAAATCAAGCCATCCGCTCATCTTCTGAATACTGGTTCGTGCGCGCGATCCCCAAGCCCTGGCTGGATCCAACGGTTGCTGCTCCCAAATCCTCAACCATCGAATCCATTATGCCAGAGCCGCTCTTCCGTGAGGCTTATTTTTTGATTGACCCATTCACCGGCCAAATTGTCGCCCGCAAATTCGTCTGTTCGAAGGAGAAATGAACGCATGGAGAGACAACCCACCCCAGCCAGAAATGATGCCGCCAGGGAATATTACATTTATCAGTACGCTACGGGCATTTCTGGCGCTCATGTTCTTATCCCGCCGCGTGCTATCCGGCGTACCTGGGGCGGTAGAAAGTTACTGGAGCAACTAATCCATTGATTTCTCAGAATCCTGCCCGATGAAACTGGATTTACACCTGCTTAATCCAATATTTCAACCCAATATTGCCTCAGGTAAGAGATATTTCCCATTTATTCAGGGAATGCGCGGTTTCGCCATGCTGATCATCTTCATCGGGCATAACTATACCCAATTTCTGACCACGCATGTACCGCCGTCTGGCATCACCCATGAGTGGGTTGACTTTTATTACACCACCGCTCCCGCGGCGGTAGATCTGTTCTTCTTCATCAGCGGATACCTCAGTTATGCTTCTTTGATCAAGCGCCCCATCCCTTTCTTCTCATACCTCGGTCGGCGCGTCCAACGTCTATATCCGCCATATTTCGCTATTTTCGCGCTCTATGTGGCTTTGTCTTTTTTGTTTCCCACTTTCAGTAAAATACCTGATGGCGCCAGCCAGGCGACAATCTACCTGCTTCAAAACATGCTTCTTTTGCCAGGCGTCTTTAATATCCCGCCCTTGATCTCCGTCGCCTGGATTATGAGTTACGAATTGTTCTGGATTCTGGCGCTGCCGCTTATCCTCAGCGGTTTGCGCTTACGCGCCTGGCAGCCGCGCCAACGCCTTCTGCTTTGGATCGGCCTGGCCCTGACAGCTTTGCTGCTCTATAGCCAGCTTGGCGGCCCGATTCGCCTGATCATGTTCATTGCCGGCTTTATCACATACGATCTGCTCACAATGGGCTATCATAAACCATTACCCCAGGGAAGCGGTCTAGCCATCATCCCAATCATGTGCACCTTGATCGTACTAACGCCGATCAATTTGGTCGGCATGACCTGGCGCATGTTGATTATTTTCCTCAGTCTCATCCCCCTTTTCTTGGACTGTTTTATATCGCCGGAAGGTCCTACTGCCCGCTTATTTTCATGGAAGCCGTTTGTGTGGTGGGGAAATATCAGCTATTCCTACTTTCTGACGCATGGTCTGGTCACCAAAGTTGCCGGAGTTTTGGTGATAGCGTTCTTGCCCCCAACGCATGGCTGGCGGGATGTCTTAATTATTTGGGGACTCCCCCTCGTGACCTTTATTCCAACCATCCTGTTCGCGCTGTTGCTTTACTTTGGCGTCGAACATCGCTTCTCTTTCGCCTCGAAACCCCAACGATCCACCCAACCCGAACAACCAACCGTTTCAGCGACTGATGGCCCCCTGTAAGCACCGGTAGGTTTAGAGGCTTGCAGCAGAATAAAGATGGGGGTTCTTGAAAGGAATCAGCGCCAGAACGACCGCCTGTTGATAAAGCGCCGTACGGTCAATCACGTTTCCAGTGAGTAATCCGACAGCTCCATTATCCTGCTTAGAATTCTCTTTCGCGAATACAAGGTCATCTGCTTCGCCCAGTTCCTTGCCCTGGCGCACCAGATTCGCCACAGACGGCGGCAATGCAAATTCGGCGGTTCGAGCTTTGCCCACCCGCTCGCGCGACTTTATGACAACCCAGGCAAAAGCGTTCATTTCACCAGAAACATCGCTGACGCCTCCCTCAACCCCCACCCAATAATCTGCATCTGGGCGGTTTTTCGCAGCACATTGGCAACGCTCCGTTGCGCCCTGCAAAGTCTGTAAGTCCGACATCGGCTGTTCGCTGATGCTGATTGGGGCGCACCGCAAGCCAGTGAAATCAAAGCTCTGCTCCGGGAACATCTGCTGGAAACCCAGACGAACCGCGGCGATCTTCACCGGATTGGTTGAGGCAATGACCACCTTCTGCATTTAGAAAGTACCCTTGTACATCCCGCCATCTACAGATAACATGACCCCAGTAATATAAGACGCTGCTGGAGATAACAGAAAGACCGCGGCGTTGGCAAATTCTTCCGGTTTGCCCATTCTGCCCAAGGCGCTGTCTCTCGCTTGTTTCGTCATTTCCTCTTCTAATGTCGTGCCGTTCGATTGCGCCCTGGCAGTCATCAGTTCAATCACTCGCTCGGTTTCTGTCCAGGCAGGTAAAATCGAATTAAAGCGAATCCCATCAACGCCCAACTCCAGCGCCAGGGATTTGGTCAGACCAATGGTCGCCAGACGGATGCTGTTCGATAGGACCAGGTTTACAATAGGCTGTTTGACCGAATAAGACGTGACCGTAAGGACGCTGGCCGCTTTCGATTGTCGCAGATATGGAAGGGCGGCGCGAATCAATCGCACATGCCCCAAAAACGAAAGATCAACCGCCTTTTGCCAGGTTGCTTCATCAAAGGTCTCGAATTTTCCCGGCGGCGGTCCGCCAGCATTCGTGACAAGCAGATCCAATCCGCCTAGTTGAGAAACTGCTTCCGCAATCAGGC
>Ga0226835_1001685_pt1 | contig 11164 bp, 10 predicted proteins | sample LAC_MetaG_1_FD_163627 | JGI IMG/M metagenome (GOLD analysis project Ga0226835, IMG submission 163627) | Anaerobic ammonium oxidizing microbial communities from anammox membrane bioreactor (MBR) in UC Berkley, California, United States -... | ecosystem: Engineered > Bioreactor > Anaerobic >...
AAAGGCGCGCGTGGATCCCAGCAGTTCGCGCGCCGCTCGATTGGTGAAGATTACGCGGCCCTCGTTGTCTTGCATGATGACGCCCTCGCTGATGGCGGCGAGCACGCCGGTCAGCCGGGCGATCTCTGTCGACTGGGTCCGCGCCAGCTCTTGCAGCTCGCGGACGGTTGCCTGAGGCGCGCGCTCGGCCTGGGCGGTGCGGCTCTTGCGGCGCAGCCCGCCGTAGAGCCGCTCGAAGAGGCGGCCTGTGTTCGAACCGAGCGCGTCGACCGATTGGAGCATGCTGGCGATGGGTCGCGTGCGTTCGGATGAAGCGGAGTCCTGAGGGTTGGACATGGGTTGACCTCGGCCTTCTGGCTGGCCTGCTGGGCGGGCGGCGCTAGCTTGCGTTGGCCTTGCGCTGATAGATTGTATCGAGCGTGCGCTTCAGTTCGAACAGGTCCGGCAGCGGCTTGTAGATAATATGGTCTACGCCGTATTCCTTCAGCATGGCGTCGCGCTCGCTTTCCGTCAGGGTAAAGGCTGTCATCAGCACAATGGGGATCTGCCGCAGCGGCTCGACGCGCCGGATGCGGCGGGCGATTTCGTGGCCCTTGTGGCCGGGCATGCGGATATCCATCAGCGCCAGCTCAGGCAAATCCCCCTCGAAATGGCCGGCTTCTACCTGATCCAGCCAGTTCCAGGCTTCATGTCCGTTGCGAAACTCCATCGGGGTGTGCTGCCACACCTGGAACATCACTTTCACAATATTGCGGATGTCGTCCTCGTCCTCAACAACCAGCCAGGGTTTCACTCCAGCCCTCCGGAATGCGTGTATCTGTGTTCGGCGGGGGTCGTTGGCAGGGCGCCTGCGCTCTTAATACTTTAATACTACCTGCTTTTTAGCGCGAGGAACACTCCTGTCTTTTCCCGCCTTGCTCCGCCCGTGCCGGGGCGACGGGTGAATTCAGGGCGATTTCACAGCCCGATCGCGGCGATCCCGCGGCGTAGCATGCAGCGTGGGTGAAGATTTGCGGTTTCAAGCCGCCGCGCCTATAGTGTACATTATTTGACGGGCCGCCCGGCGCCGGTCCTGGCGCTCGATGGCCTTCCGTTGGTACGACGACATCGAGGAGCGTGACGTTGCCGACGTGGATGGTTGTCGAGGACGAACCTGATATCTACGAGCTGTTGCTGGCGATGTTCGAGATCTGGGGGATTCAGGGCGTCGCGTTTGTAGATGGGCCGGAAGCGGTCGCCTGGGTTGAAGACGTCGATCAGGGGCGGGTGCGGGGCGAGCTGCCAGAAGTGGCGTTGCTGGATGTGCGCTTGCCCCAACTCAGCGGTCCCGAGGTCGCGCAGCGGCTGCGCCAAAGCGCCCGGCTCGGCCAGATTGGCATCGTCCTCATCACGGCTTACCGGCTGTCGCCTGAGCAGGAAAAGAATGTGATCGCCGAAGCGCAAGCCGACCTGCTGTTGTTCAAGCCGCTGCCTGCGCTGGCCGAGCTGCGCGAGATGATCGAAGGCGTAATCGTCAAGCGCAAGCAGGCGGTCCCCGATCCGCAGCCACCTGAAGCAAGCAGCGCGGGCGTGTCCGAGTCGGTCGCGCTGCCGGCGGGGGCGGCTCCGGCGGCTGAGTCGGCCTCGCCGCCCAGCGGATCGAGCAGTGTGGGTGAGAAGACTCCACCGCCGCCGGCAGGCGAGCCGCCGGGCGCGCGGCCGGGTGAACCGACGGGTGGTGACGATGCAGAACATTAATCCTTCGCGCAATATCGCCCGCCGCGGGCGCTATTACCTCTTTATCGGCAGCGTCACCTTTTTTGGTGGCGCGATTGCGGTGACGCTCGGCATCCTGTTCTTCTTCTTTCCGCTGTGGCATACCTTCGCCTTTGAAGTGCTGCGCGCGCTGCTGATCTTCGCCGGGGTTGTGGCGCTGATCGCCGGGATCGGGATCATCATCCGCGCGCTGACCCTTCAAAAAGATAACCCGCTGGCCTATGCGGTGGGCGAGGCGCTCAGCCAGTTTCTGGACAACCGCTATACCTATCTGCGCAACGTCAGCAAGCGCGGCGTGGGCTACATCGACGCTGTGCTGGTCGGCCCGCCCGGCGCGCTGGTGTTCCGCATCGTCGATTACACCGGGACGTGGATCAACGAGCGCGGCGAGTGGCGGATCATCAACCGCAAGGGGCAGCTGCGCCCCGCGGGAACCAACCCCACCCGCGAGGCCGTGCGCGACGTGATCGCGCTGCGCAAGTTCTTCGCCAAGCGCGGTCTGTCGCAGGTGCCGGTCTACGCCATCGTTGTTTTCACGTCGGAGTTCGCCAAGCTCTCGGCGGAAGGGCCGGTGGTGCCGATCTGCGAGATTCCCACCCTCTACGCGATCATGCGCCGCGATTACCTGACCGACGAGCGTATCGCCCCGCCGACCGTCCGCGCTGCCGTGGATGCGATCATGGACGGCTGACGCCCGCGCGCAGTGAGAGTGCCGGATGCCGAAGGGCGATCCCCCCCACGACGAGTACAACGAGCGAGACGATTACGGCGCGTACGATGCGTGGGATACGGACGGCGCGTATGATGACGCGTATGATGACCGCTATGAAGTGGCGCCCGACGACGCGGAAACAGCCTACGAGCTGTACGAGCAGGTTTACGCGCAGGCTGCCGCACACGCTGAGGAAAAGCTGGAGCGCCCGCGCCGCCGGCGCCGGGCCAGAAAGTCCCCGCCACCGCCCGGCCCGGTGCGCGCGCTGTGGCTGCGCTGGGAAGAGACCCTGCGCGGCTGCGCGCTGACTGTCGCCGCGGTCGCCCTTGTGCTGGCCGTCTTCGTCTATTATATGCTGCGTGCCGATCCGGAAACCGAGTCGGTGCGGGTGCCCAGCGTCGCGCCGCCCGTGGTTCCGTGCGGCGATGAGTCCGGGGCGTGGCCGCCCCACGTGCCGGTGGTCGGGCACACCCTGCCGGCGGTGATCCGGAACGAGCTGGCGTACGCCGGGGAGCAGCACGGTTACCAGTTTCACGGAGAGGCGGGGCAGGTGTGGCACATCACGGTCGAAGCGCGCGGAGAGGGCACGCTCGACCCCCTGATTCGCCTCTTTGACCGGTCCGGTCGCGAGGTTGCCAGCGCGGACGACCGCTCGGCGACGGACTTCACCGCCGAGCTGACGTTTCGCCTGCCGCAGAGCGGCGCGTATTGTCTGCTGGTCCAGTCGTCGCAGGGCGGGCTGACGTCCGGCGTCTATTGGCTGCGCGCCCGAACGGTGCCGCAATGAGGCGGTGCCCATCGCGATTTTTGTTTAATATGCTATTACTGTCATACAAATTTATTGCGTCGGGGTGGGGTTCGGGCTACCATTAGGCTATCCATTGGCACACAGGATTGCCCCCCATGCAGCGCTTCGTCCCCCCGGTGTTCGGACCGCCGGACCAGCAACCCGACCGCTCTGTGCCGGGCCGTCCCTACCGGGTGCGGTGGGGGCTGGTGGTCGTGCTTGGGGCCGTGGTGCTCGGCATAACGCTGAGCGCCTACAGCCTGACAGCGGCGCTGCTGGATGGGATCGAGCGGCCCCTGCATCCGATCGACGCACACACTCGCGCCCCCGCGCTGGTCATGGCTGTGCTGGCGTGCGGGGCGGCCCTGGGCGTGATCGCGCTCGCGCAGCAGGTGAGCGGGTTTCTGCTTGTGCGCCAGGCGCGACGCGAGGCCGGGAGCGCCTTTCCGGCGGGGGTGCCTGACCAGCCGGCGGCTGCCGTCTCGATGGCCGACTCACTTCAGCGCCAGCGGCTTGAAACGGCGCGTTTGCTGGCCGTGCTGGAGTCGATCCCCTATGGCGTGGTGGTGCAGGATCTCGACGGGCGCGTCGTGATGATCAACGACGCGGCGCGAGGGTTGTTGGGCAGCCAGCGCGCTTTCCGGGCGGCGCGCCTGCACGAGCTGCCCGAAGCGATCCGGATGACGCTGGGGCCGGCGCTCGCACCGGGCATCTACGCGCTGGGCGATCCGTCGCGCGTGCCGCTGGAAGACAAGATGCTCCAGGCGCAGGCCGCCGCGCTCATGAGCGCGCACGGCGTCCGGCTGGGCACGGTCGTGCTGTTCCGCGACGTGACCGCTGAGGTCGAGCGCGAACGCGCGCGCGCCGAGCTGCTGGACCAGCTTAGCGAGCAGGTCGCCGCGCCCGGACCCCTGCACCGCTATCCGTCGCTGGCGGCGCTGGCACGCGAAGTGACGCGCAACACGCGCTCGGTCCAGCAGGTGATCGCCGCGCTGCAAGACCTGAGCACCTTCGAGCCGCGCGATCTGGCGACCGACCAGCGCCCTCTGGCCCTCAACGACCTGTTGGGTGCCGTCACGCGCGAGTGGCAGCCGCTTGCGCAGGCGGCAGGCATCCGGCTGCGCGTCAAGTTCGCGCCGCACGGTTACTATGTGCTGGGCGACGAGCGGCGGCTGCGCTGGGCGCTGGGCAACGTGATCGACAACGCGATCAAGTATTCCCCGGCAGACACAGCCGTGCTGATCGCGGGGCGCGTGCGGCTGCGCGAGCCGGCTGCCGCCGAGATCGCGGTCGAAGACCAGGGCTTCGGCATTGCTGCGGACGATCTGCCCCAGGTCTTCGCGCGCTTCTACCGGGGCACCCCGCGCAATGCCCAGGGCGCGCCCATCCGCCGGCCCGGCACCGGCCAGGGCCTGTATATCGCGCAGCGCGTGATCAAGGCTCATGGCGGTGCCATCGCCATCGCCAGTCAGCCGCAGCGCGGGACGACCGTTTCCATGACTCTGCCGCTGACCGCACCGGTGACCCTGAGCCTGCCCGAAGCGGACGAGACGGTCCGGCATCCGGGCATTGTCGACCCCGTCGACCTGGACGACACCCGCCATATCCCCGTGCTGTCCCTGCTGCCCACCGATCGAGAAGTCGATCTGCTCTGATATCCGTGCTGCCAAATGGCCCGCTGGCCGGGTCGGAAGTACAATTCTGGTAGATCCGCTGGACATCTGCGTTTCATTGGCACGCGAGGAGACCGCCTTATGAGCGATCGGCTTGGGAGTTCCTATCTGACCGGCGAGCTGGCTCCAGAAACGGGAACGTACCAGCTTGTCAACGATCGTCCCGAAGAACTGCCGCGCATCGATCTCAGCCGCGTGATTCACCTGAACGAGGGCGAGCCGCTTCCCCCGCATCCAGACACGGGCGCGCCCGTTCGCTGGCGGTTTGTGCGCGTCTCGAAGCCCTACCAGTTCCAGGGCTAGGCGCCGGTCACGTTGAGCGGGCGGAAGGGACACGGATCTCTCCGCCCGTTCTCTCGCACGGCGCAGCGGGCTTCCGTCATGTCAGCGTCGTGCAGCCGCCGTCCGGTCACCCTGGCCGGGCCTGTGCGTCATCGGTAGGATTGACTCACGGCAGGCGCCTGCAGACCAGCTTGCCGCAGCGGGCTTGTTGGGCGTGCGAGATTGGCGCCTGCCCGCACGGCGGTATGCCGGGCGATTGCACCGGGCGGCGCTGCTGTTCGTGCTGCGTCATGCCAGTCGTCGAGATTGAGGCCAAGTCTGGCCCGCGTGAGGAGTAACCGGAACGGATGGATTTGAACACCCTGGCCGTGGCGGGCGGCATTTTCGCGCTGCGTGTCATTGGCAACGTAATCACCACGCTGCGCCTGGTGATGATGGTGCGCGGTGAAAAGCTGTGGTCGTCGGCCATCGGCACGGTCGAGGCGCTGATCTTCGCGCTGGCGCTCGGCAGCGTGGTCAGCAGCCTGGACAACCTGTGGAACCTGGCGGCCTACAGCGTCGGCTACGGCGTCGGCGGCTATCTCGGTCTGGCGCTGGAGCAGCGCCTGGTAACTCGCTTCGTGGCGGTGCAGATCATCTCGCCACAGCACGCGCATGAGATCGCCGTCGCCGTGCGCGATGCAGGCTTCGGCGCGACCGAAAGCTGGGGGCAGGGTGCCGAGGGGCAGGTTGGCACGGTGACGGCGGTTGTCCGTCACCGGCAGGTCAATCATGTCGTCGAGATCGCCAACCGGATTGACCCGAAAGCGTTTGTGACGATGGAAGAGCTGCGCGGCATCTCGCGCGGCTACTTCCGCCGGCTGGCGCGCCCGGAACGCTGAGTGCGATGGTCGATGTCGTTGAGCAGGTCGCGGCGGCAATTGCGCGCGAAAAACTGTTGGAGCCGGGCGCGTCGGTGGTGGTCGGCGTGTCCGGCGGGGCGGATTCGCTCACGCTGTTGCATGTGCTGGTCCGCCTGCGCGAGCGGCTGGGGCTGACGGTCGCGGCGGCGACGCTCGATCATGGCCTGCGCGGCGAAGCCGGGGCGTCCGATGCGGCGTTTGTGCGCGCCACGGCCGAAGCGTGGGGTCTGCGCGTCATTGTTGGGCGCGCGGACGTCCGCGCGCTGGCGCGGGCGCAGCGGCTGAACATTGAAGAGGCGGCGCGCCAGGCGCGTTACACCTTCCTACTGCGGGCGGCTCGCCAGCTTGGGGCAGAGACGGTAGCCGTCGGGCACAACCGCGATGACCAGGTCGAGACGGTGCTGATGCACCTGCTGCGCGGCAGCGGCCTGAGCGGCCTGCGCGGGATGCTGCCGCGCCTGCGCCTGAACACCTACCATCTGCTGCCCGACGCGCCGATCGTCTTCGACCCGCCCGAGGACCCGGCGGCCCCGCCACTGTGGCCGTGGCTGGTGCGCCCGCTGCTGGACGTTTCGCGCGCGGCCATCGACGCCTACGCCGCCGAGCACGCGCTGAACCCGCGCTACGACGCGACCAACGAGGACACTACCCTTTTTCGCAACCGCCTGCGACACGAACTCATTCCCCTGCTGGAGACGATCAACCCCAACATCCGGACCGTGCTGGCGCGGACGGCAGCCGTCCTGCGCGCCGATGCAGAGTTGGTGCACGCCGTGGGCCAGGCGGCGCTGGAGCGGGTGGCGCGCGCGATGGGTCCGCAGGGCGTGGTTCTGGATCGGGCGGGCTGGTCCGCGCTGTCGCTGGCGGAGAAACGGTATATTCTGCGCGCGGCGACGTGGAGCCTGCGGCCCGAGCTGCGCGATGTCACTTTCGAGCAGGTCGAAGCGGCGCTGCGCATCGCGGACGAGGGTACGACCGGGTCTGCGGCGACCCTGCCCGGCGGGCTGCTGCTGCGCGTCGGGTACGGCACGCTGACCATCGCGCCTGAGGGGGTGCCGGACGTCTCGGAGAGGCCCGGCGAGGACGCGCCCGCGCTGGAGCCGGGCACGGCGGATGCGCCCTTCTTGCCCGGGGAGCGTGTCCGGCGGGTGGCGGGGGCGTGGCGGATCGACGTGTGGCCGCTGGCCGATCCGGGCGAAGGTGCGGCGCTGATGGACGATCCGCTGGCGGCGGTGCTGGCCGTTCCACCGGGCGCGTGGTTGAGCCTGCGGACGCGGCGGCGCGGCGAGCGCTTTCGCCCGCACGGGATGGGCGGGCGCTCGCAGAAGCTGAGCGACACGCTGATCAACATGAAAGTGCCAGCCGCCTGGCGCGACCGCGTGCCGGTGCTGGCGATTGATGGCGAGGCGGCGTGGTTCGTCGCGCCGACGGCTGAGGGCGTGCGCGGGCGCGTGGCGGAGCCGTTCGCTTCGGCGCCAGGCGAGGGCTACCGCTGGATCGCGGCGCGCTGGCGCCGCGCGCGGCCAGATTTGTGAAACCATAACTGGCGCGATTAACGCCACCTTGCGTTTTTGCAAACCTTCAGATATAGTTAAGCGAAGATAAATCACCCAGCAGAAGGATTTTGAGCAGCCAATGACCGCCAACGAGCAGGAAGCCTATATTTTGGTGGTAGACGACGAAGGGGCCATCCGCTACTCGATCAGCAAGACGCTGCAGCGCGTCGGCTATCAGGTGCAGGCGGCCGCGTCGGGCGAAGAAGCGCTCGAAATGATGAAGGACCAGGAGTATGACGTGGTCCTGACCGACATCCGGATGCCGGGCCTGTCTGGCGTGGAGCTGCTGTCGAAGATCAAGGAACAGGCGCCGGACGCCGTGGTCATCCTGCTGACCGGCTATGCCAGTCTCGAAACAGCGATTGAGAGCCTGCGGCTGGGCGCGCACGACTATCTGGTCAAGCCGAGCAGCAGCCAGGACATTCGCAACAGCGTGGCACGCGGTGTTGAGCGGGCGCGCAATCTGCGCAACCGGCGCGCGCTGCTGCGCTCGATCCGTGAGAATGTCGAGCAGCTCACCGGCGAGCAGATCGACGTAGAGAAGGCCGAGCCGCGCTCCCGGCAGCCGGCTGCCGGCACGCCGGTTGTCACACCGGTGACGACCATGACCATCGGGCCGCTGACCATCTATCCCGGCCGCTACCAGATCTCGGTGGGCGACGAGCCAATTGACCTGACGCCGACCGAGTTCGACCTGCTGCTGTACCTGGCGGCGCACCGGGGGCGCGTCGTCCCGTGCTCCGAGCTGGTGCGCGAGGTGCGCGGCTACAGCCTGGAAGAGCATGAGGCGCGCGAGGTGATTCGCCCGCACGTCAGCAACCTGCGCCGCAAGCTCAAGTCGTCCGGCCAGAACCCCAACATCATCGTCAACGTGCGCGGGATCGGTTACCGGCTGGCGGAAACCTCGTAAGACGCACTGCCGCCCGTCCAGCGCCTCAGGAGCCGCCTCGTGAGGCGCTTTTTTGTCCGATAATCGGCGGATAGCAGCCCGACAACGACCGGACAATGTTGTTTCTGCGCGCGTTTCGCAGTACCTTTGGTGAGACGTTTCGCGAGATCGACCAAGACCGGGAAAGCACAGAATGGGCAATCTTAATCCGAACCTGCTGACAAAAGACACGCAGGCGGTTCTGGATGACGCGGTGGACATTATCTCGGCCTATGGCAAGACGCTGCTGACGCCGGAAGCGGCCCTGCTGGCGCTGCTGCGGAGCAAGGGCACCGCTGCGTCACGCATCTTCAGCTATTTTGCCGAGAAGCGCGGGGCGGACCTCGACCGGCTGGAGCGACAGGTCAAGCTGGCGGTGCAGAGCCGCCGCGATCTGAGCGGCGAGCTGAAGTTTATCGCCGCGGGCAAGCGGTCGGTGGACCTCAGCCGCTCGATGGTCATCGCGCTCGACGAGGCGCTCAGCGTAGCGCAGGCGCTCAACCAGACGACCATCGACACCGATCACCTGCTGGGCGTGATGACCGAGCGCGAGGTGGGCACTGCCGGCATCCTCACTCAGTTTGGCATCACCAAAGGCGCCATCCGCGAGGTGCTGACCACCTCGGCCACCAGCACAACCGTCATCCGCCGCACCGACACCGGCGCCAGCAGCGATATGGTCGCCGCCGCGCGCACCGGGATGCTGCGCGCCGTCTATTTCCGCGAGGGCCTGCTGCGCGAGCTGATCCAGATGCTCGGCCAGACCGTCAGCCGCCATGTGATCCTGATCGGCCCGGACGGCGTCGGCAAGCGCACGCTGGCCTACAGCCTGGCGTTGCTGATCGCAGAAGATAAGGGGCCGGCGGGCCTGCGCAATCTGGTTCAGGTGGACGAGCGCGCGCTGCTCGACGATCCGGTCGGCGCGATCCAGAGCGGGCTGAACCGCGCGCGCGGCGGGATCCTGTTCGTGCCGCACATTCACCGCTTCTTTGGCGGGCAGCTCAAGGCCGAGTTTCCGAAGGCCGCGCCCCTGCTGCAAAAGGCGTTTCTGGGGGGCGACCCGGTCATCATGGGCAGCACGACCCAGGCCCTGTGGGACGAGCGGCTGCGCACGATCCCGGCCATTGCGGAGAATACGCAGCTGCTGAGCGTCCCCGCGCCGGACGTGAACGAAACCATCGAGATCCTCGAAGTCATCGCGCCGCACCTGGCTGCGGACTATGAGATCGAGATCGCACCCGAGGCGCTGCGTGTGGCGGCCAATCTGGCCCGGCGCTATATGAGCGGCACGCCGCTTCCGCTGAGCGCCGAGCACCTGCTCCATCGTGCCGCGTCGCTGGTAAGCCTGAGCGAGCAGGCGCATCTGGGCTTTCGCGCCCAGGTGGCGGATACGGTGCTGGACGCGGAAGACGTCACCCTCGCCGCCGCGCAGATGACCGGCATCCCGGTCAGCAAACTGGGCCAGGACGAGCGCACCAAGTACGCGAGCATGGTCGAGCACCTGCACGAGCGGATCATCGGTCAGGAAGAAGCTGTGATGGCGCTCAGCCGCGCGGTGAAGACAGCGCGCGTGGGCCTGAAAGACCCCAAGCGCCCGATCGGATCGTTTCTGTTCCTCGGCCCGACCGGTGTGGGCAAGACCGAGCTGGCGAAGGCGCTGGCCGAGTTCATGTTCGGCAGCGAAGACGCCATGCTGCAGATCGATATGTCCGAGTACATGGACGAGAACAGCGTCAGCCGTCTGATCGGCGCCCCGCCCGGCTACGTGGGCTACGAGGGGGGCGGTCAGCTGACCGACCGGGTGCGCGAACAGCCGTATATCGTCGTGGTGTTCGACGAGGTGGAAAAGGCGCACCGCCGCGTGCTGGACGTCTTGCTCCAGGTGATGGAAGAAGGCCGCCTGACCGACGGGCAGGGCAACGTGGCGCGCTTCTCCGAGGCGGTGATCATCATGACCAGCAATGTCGGCGCGCACGAGCTGGAAACGACCGTGATCGACGAGGAAACGCGCGACGAGGTGATGGCGCTCGTGCGCGCGGAATTCCGCCCGGAGTTCCTCAACCGTCTGGACGAGATCGTCATCTTCCACCCCTTGAGCGACGAGCATCTGGCGCAGATTCTGGAGTTGCTGCTCAAGCAAGAGAACAAACTGGCCGCCGAGCGTGGTCTGACGCTCGAATTTTCGGACAAGGCCAAGCGCTGGCTGCTGGATCAAAACGATCATCCGGAGTGGGGCGCGCGCCCGCTGCGGCGCATCATCCAGCGCAATGTCCGCGAGCAGTTGGCGGATTACCTGCTCAAGGAAAACCCGCAGCCCGGCACACGGGTGCGGATCGACGCGGGCAAGCGGGGCCTGACGTTCGAGATGAAGGCTGTCAAGGTCTGAGCGTGCCCGACGCCCAACCACGCCGCAGCACCAAGAAACGAGCGCCTCGCACGTCGTTGCGAGGCGCTGTTTTTTCTCCGTCCCAGGGGGCACGTGCGCCGCGCCGGTTTACTGGACGGTCAGCTCCAGGCGCATACCCTGTTCGGCATGGTCATCGACCGGGCAGTAGACCTCGTACGTTCC
>Ga0226835_1001687_pt1 | contig 11159 bp, 22 predicted proteins | sample LAC_MetaG_1_FD_163627 | JGI IMG/M metagenome (GOLD analysis project Ga0226835, IMG submission 163627) | Anaerobic ammonium oxidizing microbial communities from anammox membrane bioreactor (MBR) in UC Berkley, California, United States -... | ecosystem: Engineered > Bioreactor > Anaerobic >...
TCTTCGCATGGCAGCAACTTCCGCCCTCAGGAGCCCGACCTCTGCGGTCAGGTCGCGCACCTGGGCCGCCAGTAGCAGCACCGCGCTGGCGGCTGATTGGCCATTGTCGGAAGCGGGTGGGGCCGGACGGTCAAGGTTGTAGTAGTGACGCAGGGCGCGGCGCAGCGTCTCCGAATAGCAGATACCATGCGCGCGGTCAGCCATGAGTCGGGCCATCAATTGACGGTCTGCCCCACCCCGGATATACACCTTCAAACAGCGCGTTGTTGTTGCCCGCATCTAGTCCTATCCTGGGTCAACGCTGGGCCTACTCCGGCCCCACCTTTTCACCTATGATCTGCCCAAAAAGACTCGCCGGACTCTTGGTGTTAATATTGCGTTTCTTTGGTCTCTTGTTCGCCATAGACGCTCATTCTCTCATTTCTTGAGGATCACAATCCCCTCACGTAGAGGGATGGAATGTCGCTGCGGGTTCTCCTTCCATTTCCCTCCTCGTGTCCGCAACTGATAGTAACTGTATTTGCTGAAGCCAAGACCTAGACCAAGCTGGCCGATCAGATTATCGGTCTCAATATGCACGCCGTATGGCGCAGAGTCTCCCAGAACCAGACAGAAATGGCCGCCCGGCTTCAGAACACGATGGGTCTCTCTCAACACCGCAAAGATATGGCTGAAATAAAGGGCAACCATCAGGTCGTAATCCTTCTTCCCCCCCTTAGTGAGTCGCAGTTCCGCGAGTCTGTTCACGGCTTCCTGTACCGTCCGGTAGACTTCCGGTGCAGCCTCCAGAATCTCTCGGCTTAGCGCAGTCTCCGGTGTATGGTGGTTTCTGACGACCTGCGTCGTGGCAGCAACCATCAAACGATCGCGGAATTTCTCGGTGATCTCGCCCCAACTGTTGGCGATACCCCAGAAGTAGGTTTCCAGCCTGGTCCGATCCGCATAGTCATAATTGTTGAGATACGGGGGGGAAGTCAGCGCCAACGACACTTGCCCGTCGTCAAGTTCCTGCTTACGCCGAGAATCGCCCAGAACGTTCCGTATCTCACAAGGAGGAAGGCTGCCAGACACCACTCTGAGGTCGTGGTACATCTGCCAGACTGTTTTCTCGAAGACAGCGAAAGCGTTCTTGGGAGACTGGTTGCCGGTATTCTTTCGCGGGGAGATGTAGGGCCACCCTGTCCCAGCCGCCGCTGCACCACGCAGCGTGTCTGTCAGAGCCAACCTGAGGAAATCTCGGAAACGGACATCCTCGATCTCATTCGTCATCAACTCGCGTAATGTATACAGCTTCTCTAGGTCAGAGGGGTGATAGCATTTGTAGACTAGCTCAGGGAAGACCCCTTCGATAGTCGGTCTGCTCGCGGCGCTGGCAGCAGTTTTGCGAGCCATCTTAAGAAAAACATCAATCGCTCTTCCTAAGTGACGATAATCGTAATCCCAATAGAGCTTGACCTCGGCAACCCAGTGCACAAATGAGTGAGCTTCCACCCCATAGCTATTGATTCCCTTTTGTTTGGTGCATATCAGCGTGGTGCCTGTCCCAGAGAATGGATCGTAGACCCATTCCCCAGGCGTGACGCCAAACAAGTCGAGACTCTCGTCAACGAATCTGAAGGAATACCCTGCCGGATAGCGAAACCAACGATGAATAGGCGCTCTGAGGCTGTCTTTGAAAGTCCCAAGCTCACGACCTGAGTAGGGTGTCTCAGCCTGCGGGCGTCGCGCCAGGGACAAGCCCCCGCCTTTAGGCGTGGGGTCTATGACCCTGCCCCGGCCACTCTGACGCATCACTCCCCCTCCGCCAGATACTCACCAATGGCGCGATTCTTCTCTTCGACCAGCCGCTTCAGCCGCACGATCTCCTGCGACCGGGCCACCAGTGCCCGCCGACATTCCTCAAGCCGCTCCTGCGCCGCGCGCAGTGCCGCTGCCGATTCGCTGTCCTGCGTCGCCACAGTCAGCGCGCTGCGCAGGTCGGACAGTTCAGATAGCACCAGCGTCAGCATCATACGGTCGCACGGCAGCGGGTCGCGCCCGTCGGCGTCCAGCACGGACGCCAGCCATTCCAGAGCGTCAGCCGTCTGCATCCTGGTCATTTCCCCGTCTCCCCCGCAATGCGCTCCAATAGCGCAATCGCCTCGTTCAGCAACCTGGCAGACTCGCGGTAGTGAAGCCATTCCGACCCGCTATTCGAGGAATTCGACGGCCTGGCGAACTGTTCCCAGCTATGACTAATCGCGCGCGCCCGGTCGAGCAGGTCGCGAGCCTGTCGCCGAATGATACTCCGGTCAATGTCAGCGTCGTAAATACGAGTCATCCCTTCACCCTCTCGCCCAGCGCGACCAGCGCCTGATAGATCGCCTCTTCAATAGTCGGCTCTATCCCGGATTGCGCCTCATGTGCCCAGTTGAAATCGTAACCCAGGCTGGCATAGCCCCGATAGCCTGTTGGCTCACTGTCTTCGTCCGAGTCCCCGTATTCCGACAATACGCCCAGGCTCAGACTGTTTTCGCCCCCCGATATCTCCAATGACCACCTGAGCAGCGCCGCCACCGCCACGCCAATGTCAGCGGGAAGCTTGTTGCCCATCATCTGTCTCCTCTCCATCCCCCAGCGCCATGAAGTCCGCCGTTGGCACGCTGTCCGGCTCGGACGCCCGCGACGGCGGCACCCGCGTCCCGTGCTCGCTCGCATATTCCAACCGTCTGATACGAATCTCGTGATCATTCAGGGTTTGCCACATTCTATCGCCGTGCCGCACCGCCAGACACAGTTCCGCCAACTCCGACGCCCGCACACTCAATGAACAATCCTCGTGATAGGACGCCAGCGCATTCTCCGCCGCGCGTTCCAACTCGGCCAATCGCTCCTCAGTCAGCATCGGGCACCTCCGGCAACTGCCAGACGACGACCAGGATGATCATCGTCACAATCAGCCACAGCGTACACAACACGCCAAGCACAAACTCGCTCATTTCCCACTCCCCTCGTCTCCCCGCACAATGTCCTCGATCCGCTCCGAAATGTCCCCGCGTCCACTTGCAAAGTGACTGCTCCCCACGGCTAAAGCCGGGGGCTTCTAGGACCGGAGTCCAGGCTCGCCAGCCCGCGAGCCAAAATGTTCAGAGATGCATTGAGATCGCGGTCCAGTTTCAGGCCGCAGTAAGGACAGTCGTGGACACGCACACTCAAGTCTTTCGGAACCACCGCGCCGCAGCCGGAGCATTCTTGCGTTGTGCCTCTGGGGTTAACGCGCAGCACAGCACGACCGGCACTTTCAGCCTTGTACGTGGTGAACTGCACGAACTGGCCCCAGGCCACGTCCGCGATGCCTCGATTGATGGCGCGTTTTCCGTTGGACTGCATGTCCTGAATGTCAAGGTTCTCGAAGACGATCAGGCCGAAGCGGTTGACGAGCTTGCGGCTCTCCTGGTGCGCGAAGTCGGCGCGCCGGTTGGTGGCGCGCTGGTAGGCATGGTTGAGCGCGCGCAGCACCTTGCGGCGCTCCGGCGAGCCTTTAGCGAACTGTTCTTTCTTGCGCTGCAAGCGGGCGATGTCCGCCGCATCGCGTTTCATCCAGCGCTGGCGCGGGATACTGTCGCCGGTACTCAGCATGGCGAACGTCTTCAGGCCGAGATCCACGCCCACCACTTCAGGCGACGGGGGCAAAGGCGCGGCGTCTACTTCGCACGAAAAGCAGGCGTACCAGTTGCCTACGCTATCGCGCCGGATGATGACTGTTTTGGGTGTGCCTTCCAGGGGGCGATGCAGCTTGATTTTCACGGCTCCGATTTTCGAGAGCGTGAGCCGGTTACCGTCCAACTTCACCCCATTACCATACTGCGGATAGGTGAGGCTGTCGTACCAGCCACGTCCCTTGAAGCGCGGAAAGCCCGGCGTCTCGCCCGCCTTCACGCGGCGAAAGAACGCCTGGAACGCCAGATCGACGCGTGTGCACGCTTCTTGAAGCGACTGCGAAAAGGCGTTATTGAGGAATGGCTGCTCGGCTTTCCAGCCGGGGATCAGCTTAATCGTATCGAAGCGCGTCAGCGTTTCGCGGTTAATGTCCCAGGCATCGCGGCGCACTTCAAGCGCCGTGTTGTAAACCCACCGACAAGCATCCAACGCGCGCAGCAAGGCGGTGCGTTGGGCAGCGGTGGGAAAGAGGCGGTACTTGAATGTTTTTCGCATAGCCTGAGTATACCACTTATGTACGGGTTACGCAAACATAAGGTGCGCCTTATATCCCCATGCCTAAAGGCAGGGGTTTTACGGCGCTGGCCGATGAGCGCGTTCGTACTGGTGCCACTTGTTACACAGTTCCCGTAGTGATGCAAAGGACGCATCGAGACTAACCGAGTACCAGGGTTTGCCGACACACCTATACGAACGGCGTTTCCAGGGCCAAATCCAAATGACATCACCCGAATATCTGGTCTCAAATCGAATGCCGAACCAGTACAGTACACGCAGACGCTTCCTCATCTCCCGCTCCCCTCTACCGCCGCGCGCACAAGCCCAGTCACCGCCTCAACCATAGTCGCGCCTCGCGCCTGATAGACTGTCGCCCAATCCGCGTCCACTTCAAGCCGTGCCGGGTCTACAAACGAAGCTATGATCTCCAGTTCTTGACCAATATACCCATAGTCAAGTAACAGAAGCCACCCGCCCCACCTGGCTATATCCTGGCATTTATCAAGTAGCTGATACAACTCAGAATCGCCCATCGCCCTCTCTCCTCTCAACCGCCGCGCGCACCATGTCCACAACCCCATGCGGGTCGTCGCGCAGCATGTCCGCCGTTACCCGAAACACGCGCCAGCCCAGCGCCGACGCTGCGTTCAGCTTCTCCGCATCGCGCCGGTAGCCATCCCCGCGCGTATGCCGCCCGCCCGAATAGGTGCCGCCGTCACATTCCACGGCCACGCGCTGCGCAGGCCAGGCGAAGTCGAAACGCCAGCGGCGCGGCGACGCGAAACGGCATTCACGCTCCGGCTCCGGCAAGCCATCGGCCAGCGCGCGCCAGTAGAAGGTGAAGGTGCGCTCCAGACTGCTCGGCTCAGACACGATCCGGGTCTCGGGACTCTCGCCAGAAGCGCGCGTAGTACGCCATCGGCTCGTCCTCACCGCCCAGCACGTGGACGGGCGCTCCATACAGAAGTGCGTCGTCGTCGCTCATCGCTCCTCCCATAGCGCCAGTTGATTGCTGGCGGCTGCCTGAATGGACGGCTGCACTCGCTCCGGCATCTGCTGCCAGGCCGTCTCGCTGCCATCCGTCTCGACGATGTATGGCCTGATCCCGGCATACGGCCCGCTCTGCTGCTTGAAGAAGAACGGGACGCCGTGCTCAACAGCCTGGTCTCTGAGCGACCGCGCCCAGGCCATGTCCATAGGCCGCGCTTTCGGCCCGCTCTCCCCGCCGACGATGAGCCAATCCACCGCGCCCCGCCGCAGCCAGAATCGCAGATCAAGCGGCCCCAGCAGCGGCTCGGCGCTGACGAAGCGCACCACCGCTGGCATGTGTGCAAGGTCATCTAGACGCCCCACACACTCCTGGCTTTCGACGCTGGTGCCCAGCCAGACGTGCGCCCAGCCTTCGCCCCAATCGCGCGGCAGGCAGGCGGCGATGCGCTCCGGGCGCTTGGTGAGTATCTGGTAGGTGTGTTGCGAAGTGCGCCGGATTACTTCCCAGGCGTCCGCACGCCAGGGGTCGGCCTCTTCGATGAAGAAGTCACTCCAACTGTTCACGAAGACCATGCGCGGATCCCAGCGAAGCGGCGCGTCAAAGCCCTTCGCGCGCGTGACCGTCCGAAAGTCGCGCCCGTACCGTGTCATCTGGCGTTCGGCGTAGCAGTGCTTACAGCCCTGCGACACCTTCCGGCAGCCGACCCAGAAGTTGTGCGTGGACTCAGTCCACGCGATGGCGGTCTTCTCGCCCACGCTTCCTCATTCCTTTCTCGCACTCGTCGCACAGAGCGCCGCCGCAGACCGGGCACGCCAGGAACTCGCGCCGGCAACGCGGGCAGGTGCACCAGACGTAGGCCCGGTCATAGTGGCGGCACACCAGCCGCGATATTTGTCTGCCTCGCAAGAGCGATTTCATGCCTCTCTCTCCTCCAACTGCCGCTCCCTTCCCGCGCTGGCCGGCGCGGGTCTCGTCCAGCGCATGTCCCGCCGCGCGCTCCAGTTCGGCCAGGCGCTCCTCAGTCATACCCCACTTCCTTCTGGCACGACCGCCTCAAACAGCCCGGCCAGATGAAGCCCTATGAATGGCACCACCGGAAGAATCAGCACGCGCCCCACCAGGTCGCAAGCATAGGCGGCTACACCATGCGGCGTGTTAAAATAGACGGTCATGCGATAAGGTCCCGCCGGCTGCGCGCTTGGATAGCAGTCGTAGCTCCACTGCTCATCAACCGCCATCACTTCGACCTGCACCGGCGCGATTGCGTAAAATGACTCCGGCTCTTGCGCCGCCGCCACTATGGGCAGCAGCAACGCCAACACGAACAGAACGAGTAGGTAACGCATCATCCAACCTCCTCACGCGCCGTTACGCGCATCGTCCCGTCTGCCGGGATCACACTCACCATCGTCGTGTGGAAGTAGCGCCCGTCTAGCGCCCAGGTACAGGTGGCGACCGACTGATCCTTGCGCACCGCCCGCAGCACCGCGTAGTCCAGCACGACGCTCAACTGTCCGTCGGCGGCGCAGTAGTCGAGCAGGCCGGGCACCTCGCCGCTCCAGCGCGTACCGAAGCGCACAGATAACGCGCCCTCAGAACGGAAATCGCTCACCGGCTTCCGCCATCTTGGCGGGCAGTTCGCCCGTCCCCATTTGTGCCAGCGCCTCATTCCCCCCCTCGTCCGCGTCCGCCCGACGGCCCAGGAATTGCACGTCCCGCGCCGTCAATTCCAGCGACGCGCGCGGCTTGCCATCCTTCGCCGCGTACGCGCTAGCGTCTATCTCGCCAGAGACCATGATCTGCATCCCCTTGCGCACGTACTCATTGCACGTCTCCGCCAGTGCGCGCCACGCCGACACCTTGAACCACGTCGTGCGCTCCTGCTGCGCGCCCGCGCTATCCGTCCATCTGCGCGATACCGCCACGCTGAAGTCGCATACCGCCACGCCCTGCAAGGGCGTGTAGCGCATCTCCGGGTCGCGCCCGACATGCCCGATGATCATCGTGTAGCTGTATCCGGCCATCTACTCACTCTCCTTGTCAGGCCGCAGCAGCGCCTCAATAAACCGGTCGTTGGTAATGAGCGCGTGGCCGTCTAGCGCTCGTTTCTGGCGCGGCGTCAACTCGCCACCCGACTCGATGATGCGCTGATACTTCGCTAGCGTTGCGCCGGATAGCCGACGCAGGGATAGGGTTGCCATTACTCGCCTCCTCTATGCGTGCGCGAGGTTCATCTCCACGCGCTTTAAGTCGTGAAACTGCGTTAACGCCCGGTCGAAGTACAGCGACACCGTGCTGCCCAGCAGCGTCACCGCGTCCGCTGTCAACTCCAGGGACGTGCGCTTCTCGCCCGCGTCTGTCTGCCACTCGCTCTGCACCAGCCGCCCGCCCGATACCAGCAGCGGCGCGCCCTTGCGCACGTACTCGTTAGCGAACTCCGCCAGTTGCCGCCAACACGTCACGCGATACCAGGTCGGCGGCGCGTCTTTGTTGCGCCTATCGTTGACGGCCAGCGAGAACGAGGCGACGGCCACCCCGGACTGTGTGTAGCGCAGAGTCACGTCGCCGCCGACGTGCCCGACGATAATGTGGTGCTCGAAGTTAGGCACAGTCTCTTTCCTCTCTCCCTAGAACGTTGCCAGATCAACGGTCTGGCGCGTCAGATTACTGAACTTCGTCAGCACTGCGTCAAAGTACAGGCTTGTCGTTCCAACTGGCCCGTTGCGCTGCTTGGCGAGAATGAGGTTGCACTCCCCCTTCGCCGCGTGCGGGTCGTAGTACTCCGGCCTGTGAAGAAACATCACCACGTCCGCGTCCTGCTCGATACTGCCACTCTCTTTCAGGTCGCTCAGCAGCGGCTTCTTATCCGCCCGGCTCTCGACGGCTCGGTTCAGTTGCGCCGCCGCCACGACCGGCACGTTCAACTCTTTGGCCAGCGCCTTGAGTGACCGCGAAATCTCGGTGACTTCCTGGACGCGATTCTCAAAGCGCCCGCCCCCGCGCATCAGTTGCAGATAGTCCACCATGATCAGGTCTACGCCGTGCTGCGCGTGCGTCCGTAGCACCTTCGCCCGCAACTGCTCCGGCGTCAGGTTGCTCACATCGTCCACCCACACCGGCAGATTCTCCAGCTGCGCAATACCTGCCGTCAGCTTAGAGAACTCAGCATCAGTCATCTGGCCCGTGCGCTGGCGCTTGGTGCTGATCCCCGTCTGTATCGCCAGCAAACGCGCGCCGACTTGCCTCTTGGTCATCTCCTGCGACGCCACAAAGACGCGCGTCCCCTTGCGCGCCGCGTTCATGGCGACGGTCAGCAGCCAGGCCGTCTTGCCCATGCCCGGACGCCCGGCCACGATGATCAGGTCTGACTTCTGCAACCCGCCGAGCAGCCCGTCTATCTCGTCAAAGCCGGTCGGGATACCGGACGCTTTGGTCAGTCGCGCCCGCTCCAAGTCGTCAAACGTCTCACTCAGCACCGCCCGAAGTGGCTGTGTCTCGCGCGGTCCGGTACGCCCCGCCGCCACCTGCGTGATGCGCGCCTGCGCCTCGTCTAACAGCGCCGTCACGTCGCGCTCTTCGTCCTGCGCGAGCTTGGCGATGTCGCTCGCCGCCACCAACAGCCGCCGCCGTAACGCCGCGCGCTGCACCAGGCGGCCATACGTCTCAGCATAGATACCCGATGGCGTCTGGCTGATCAGCCCCGTCAGCCGCACCGCGCCGCCGAACTCGTCAAGCTGCCCGCGCGCCGCCAACTCCGCCGCTACAGTGAGGTAGTCTATCGCGTCGCCGCGCCGCCAGACCGACAGGATGGCAGCCCAGGCCCAGCCGTTGCGGGTGATGAAGAAGTCGTCGGCTTGCAGGAACTCGGCCAGCGACGGGATGGCGTCCGGCATGAGCAGCACGGAGCCGATAGTCGCTTCCTCTGCATCCACGCTGTGCGGTGCCAGTGGCACCGATGGTTTGTGTCCGTTATCGCCGCTCATGGCCCAACCGCCTCTCTCTGCGCCTCACTTGCGCGCGCCGCCTTCACGCACACCGGACACTGTATCGGAGTGTTCGCGCGCGGGTCGCCGTCCTCATACGCCCCCAACGCCGGGAGCACCAGCCCCGTCCCGCCACATACCGCGCAGTCCGGATCGCGCACAATGGCCGAAGCCGCCGCCGGACGATGCTGCGCGCAGTAGTCACTCACCATGTTCGCTACCTTCGCCCCGTCTTTGGGACGGACAGCGCCGGGCCGCGCCATGTACCAAGCCAGCGCCGCCCGTAGCTGTTCAGGCGTAACGTGCTCTTTCCCGAAACGGGCATAAAGCTCGCTCAGCACCATATTGATCAGCACCATCGTCTTCTTGCTGGCGCGCTGCCCTTCCCGAAGACTAAATATCTCAGTGGCAACTGTCCGCTGCATAGGCGTCAGTTCCTCTAGCGTCTTCAGCACACCCTTAGCACGCTTTGCTTTTGGCGCTGGCGCTGCTGGCGCTGCTGGCGCTGCTTCAACGCTGCTCTTTTGCGTTGAAGCAAGATGTGTTTGCTCTTGTGTTTCTTTGTGTTTGTTTGAGTACGGCTGTCGTACTGGTATCGGTACGACTATCGTACTGGTATCGGTACGGCTGTCGTACTGGTCGGCAGGTAGTACGACTGTCGTACTGGGTACGGCTGTCGTACTGGTATCTGGGCCGCGCCTTTTCTCTGCACTGGCAGCGGCGGCCTTCTCAATACGCTGGCTGTTGCGCGCCTTGCGCTCTTCGGCTCGCGCCTTCAGTCCGTCCCAGTCTATGTCTGGACTGTCGAAGGTCAGCGTCAACTCTTGCCCGTCGGGGCCGGAATCGTCAGCCCGTTTCATTATGCCATACTGGATCAGCGACTTTAGGGCAGTTGAGATTTTGGGGCGGCTTAGGCCACATCCCCCGAAATGACTTCCCTCTTTTGTCGTGAATCCGTGTTCAAACATGGTCAGGCTGATCACGCCACACCGCTCGGCGACCTTATCACGCCAGCCCAGAATGTGACGAATAGAGTAAGTTAGCACCACCACCTCTTCAGGCAACAGATATTGCATCAGGCGATCAACAACGATATTCGGTGTCTGATAGCTGTTGGGAATGTAGGTCTTGTCGATCACCGCGTGTTGTCCTATCGGGCAAGCTGCCCGTTATCGTGAAACGTCTGATGGCAATTAGCGCATAGCACGATTAGGTCTGAAGCGCGCTCCTTTTCAATCCGTTCATAGGTTCTGTGGTGTACATGAAGTTCCCCTTCAGCGTTGCAAAGTTGACACCGATAGCCAGCACGTCGTATGGCTGCTGTTCGTGTCGTTTTCCAATGCTCAGATTGCAGATACTCCGCATAGGTTTCTTTCGTCATTCGGCTCTGCCGCTTCATATTAGGCAGGCGAGGTTCTTCATAGACATAAGTGGCAGTAGTGATCATTCGGCCATCGTCACCACGTAAACGCTTACGCTCGATATATCCGCGTTGCTCCAATTCTTTTAAGATGCGCCGAATGCGATCTTTCCCGCATCCGCCTTCCCGCTCAAGGTCTGCAATTGCTACAATCCAGTCTTTGGGCTTGCTTAGTAGATATAGCAGTAGGCCACGGGCCTCGAACGACAAGCTGGCATCTTGAGCAGTTGATCGAAGAATGCAGGTGAATGGCTTATTCCCGTCTTTTTCGGTGAGGAAAATGGTGGTTTCGGACATGACAATTCCTCCAAAACGCAAAGCGCCCACTTCGTGCCGGTCGCCGAGCTTGTCTAGGGCTGCGGAATCGGGCACAAAAGGGGCGCTTTGCGGACGACCTGAGATTCCACATTTGCCCTAGACGCTCCCTAGTCTACCACGTCTCGCCCCCGCTGTCAAACAGCGCCAGCTGCTCGACGCCCAGCGCCCGCGCCTGCTCGCGCGTCATGCCTTCCCGCCGCCGCGCCAGCCGCCGATAGGCATGACTGGCGACACTTCCACGCCGAGTTCA
>Ga0226835_1001688_pt1 | contig 11136 bp, 8 predicted proteins | sample LAC_MetaG_1_FD_163627 | JGI IMG/M metagenome (GOLD analysis project Ga0226835, IMG submission 163627) | Anaerobic ammonium oxidizing microbial communities from anammox membrane bioreactor (MBR) in UC Berkley, California, United States -... | ecosystem: Engineered > Bioreactor > Anaerobic >...
TGGGGCGCGAGGCGAAAGAGATGTTCGGCAAGACCCCATCGGCCAAGTATATGGTGGTGCGCCCCCTGCGCGACGGCGTGATCAGCGAGTTCGAGATCACCGAGGCGATGCTCGACTACTTCATCCGCAAGGCGCACGAGCAAAGCTGGGTCCCGATCCCGCGCCCGCGCGTGGTGGTGGGCATTCCTTCGGGTGTGACCGAGGTCGAGAAGCGCGCCGTCTACGATGCGACGATCAGCGCCGGGGCGCGCGAAGCGTACCTGATCGAGGAGCCGGTCGCGGCGGCGATTGGCGCCGGGCTGCCGATCCAGGAAACGCGCGGCAGCATGATCGTGGACATCGGCGGCGGCACGACGGAAGTTGCCATCTTCTCGCTGGGCGGGATTGTGATCAGCCGCTCGATCCGCGTGGCGGGTGACGAGATGGACGAGGATATCGTCCAGTACATGCGCTCCAAGTACAACCTGCTGATCGGCGAGCGTACCGCCGAGCGCGCCAAGATCGAGATCGGCTCGTCGTACCCGCTGCCCGAAGAGCGCACGATGGTGTTGCGCGGACGCAACCTGATCACCGGCTTGCCGGAAGCGGTCGAGGTGTCGTCGATCGAGCTGCGCGAGGCGCTCAATCCCTCGGTCAGCATCATTGTCGACACCATCCGCGACGCGCTGGACGAAACGCCGCCGGAACTGGTGGCCGACCTGATGGAATCCGGGATCTGCATGGCGGGCGGGGGTAGCCAGCTCAAGGGGCTGTGCGAGCGCGTCGCCGATGAGGTGAACGTGCGCGTCTGGCTGGCCGAGGACGCGATGACGTGTGTGGCGCGCGGCGCGGGGCGCATTCTGGAAGATTACGACAACCTGCGCTCGCTGCTGGCCGGTCTGGAGCGCGGCTCGACGCAGCACTAGCCTGTGCCGCTCGCTCTCCGCTCCGTCGGCTGTGGCATGCCCCGAATCGTCCGGTTCGGGGCATGATCTTGGTGGGCCGTGCGGTATAATGAGGCTGCGGGCGTTGCGGGTCGCGGCGGACGCCCGCACAAGACGCAGGCAGGAGGTGAACACAGCTTGGTGCGCGGAAGTCGCGTCTTCAGCTTGTCGATGACGCTGGTCATTGTCGCGCTGTTGGTCTATCTGGGCGCGCAGGGCAGCCTGGGGCCGGTGCAGAACGCGCTCTCGGTGCCGGTCTATGGGGTGCAGAGCGTCGTCAGCCGGATGACGCGCGGCGTGACGGGCCTGCTGGACGACATCCGCACCTTCCGGCGTTTGGAGAGGCGCAACCGCGACCTGGAAGAAGCCCTGGCCGTTTACCAGGCCGAGCTGGCTGTGCTGCGCGAGAAAGGGCACGACTACGACCGGCTGGCAGCGCTGCTCGATTACAACCGCCAGGGGCCAGCCGACCGCGAGTACGTGACGTGCGACGTCATCGGGCGAGACACGACCGGCTTCGTGAACGCGATTCAGATCGACTGCGGGCGCCGCGCCGGGGTCGAGCGCATGGACCCGGTAGTCACCGAGTACGGCCTGGTGGGGCGTGTGACCAAAGTGTCGGCGACCGGGGCCGAGGTGCTGCTGCTCACCGATCCGTCGAGCCGGGTCAGCGTCCGGCTGCAAGATTCGCGGGCGGACGGCGTGGTTTCGGGGCAGCTCACCGGTGACCTGCTGATGTCGTTTATCCCGGTTGATGCCCAGGTGCGCGAGGGTGAGTACGTGGTGACCAGCGGCCTGGGGCAGAACTTCCCCGCCGATCTGCTAGTGGGCCAGGTGATGAGTGTGGCGCTGGATCAGCGCGGCATGTACCAGGAAGCCCGCGTGCGCAGTCTGGTGAACTTCAACCGGCTGGAGATCGTCCAGGTGATCATCGATTTCGAGCCGGTCGACCTGTCGGTATTCGGCCAGCCCGCCGCGCCATGATGCCCGGCCAGGACGTGGGGCGGGGGGTCGAGAGGCGCTGCCGTGGGTAACTATATCGGTATCCCGATTCTGCTGCTGGCGGCCGTCATCGATGCGACGATCATGCCGGAGCTTCGCCTGGGGAACGGCACCGCCGATCTGGTGTTCTTGCTGGTCATGTCGTGGGCGCTGCTGGCCGATGTGCGCGATGCCCTGCTGTGGGCAGTAGTCGGCGGGGCGGCACAGGACCTGCTCTCTGTCGCGCCGCTGGGCACGTCGGCGCTGGGGCTGGTGATCGTCGCCTATGCCGCCGACGCGATTTTCGGCAATGTCGCGCGCGGGAACCTGCTGGTTCCGCTGGTCGTGGTGGTGGTTGGGACAGCCGTGTATCACATGATCACCCTGACCCTGCTGCAGGTGCTCGGTCTGTCGGCGGTCGGGTTGGGGCAGGGGCTGGTGTACGTGACGCTGCCGGCCACGATTCTGAACGCCATCTTGATTCTGCCGGTCTACCGCTTGATGGGCGCGGTGCATCGTCTGGTTGTTCCGCATCGCACCCGGATCGGGTGAGGGCCGGCAGGGCGTCGTGAGCAAACGATTCCGGTGTATTGGTAGCGATGGGTGAGAGAGCGTATGAATGACCGACGGCTAATGCCCTTTCAGGGATGGCGGTTGGGGCTGTTCCGGGCTGTTGTTGTGTTCTCGCTGTTGGTGCTGGTGATGCGCACCGGCGAGCTGCAGTTCGTCCGGCGCGAGCAGTTCGTGCGCGACGCCGAGGAAAACCGGCTGCAGCGGGTGTTGCTTCCCGCGCCGCGCGGGCAAATTTACGACCGCAACATGGTTCCGCTGGCGAAGAACGACCCCGCCTACAACGTGACGGTGACTCCTGCGGAGCTGCCGGACGACCCCGATGAAGTGCTGGCCATCTACAACCGTCTGTCGGCGCTGATCGACGTGCCCGCCACTCGCGCCATGGCCGACGCGGCGGGGCGCACGACCGTTCGCAGCATCGAGGAGATGGTGCGCGAGGGGCAGGGTATCGCGCCGTATCGTGAGGTGATGGTCGCGCAGGACATCGATCGCGAAACCGCCTTCCGGATTCTGGAAGAGGCCCAGCTTCTGCCCGGCGTTGACGTGTTCGACGCTTCCGTGCGCGAATATCCGACCGGCGCGCTCACCGCGCATGTGGTCGGCTATCTGGGGCCGATTGGCCCTGAAGAAGAGATGCGCCTGCGCGAGCTGGGTTACAACCCCGCTTTCGACCGCATCGGCTACGCCGGCGTGGAAGCTTATTTCGAGGAAGAGCTGGCCGGGCGGCGCGGCACGCAGACCTGGCTGATCGACGTGGCCGGGCGTCCGCTCCAGCTTGTCGACGAAGTTCCCTTCACGCCCGGCATGAGCCTGCAGCTTACGCTCGATGTGGAGCTTCAGCAGGCCGCCCAGGACGCCCTCACCCGCCGCATCAATCTGGTCAATGCGGACGCCGGACGCGTGGTCACGCAGCAAGGCGTGGTGATCGCCATGGATCCGCGCAATGGCGAGGTGCTGGCGATGGTGAGCTGGCCGAGCTACGACAACACGCGCTTTGCCCGCGCCATCGACGGCGAGTATTACTTCCAGCAGTTTGAAGATCCGCTGCGTCCACTGGTCAACCACGCCATCAGCGCGCTGTATCCACCCGGCTCGGTCTGGAAAATGATCACGGCGGCGGGCGTGGTCGAGGAAGGCGTCATTGCGCCCACCACGCGCCTGTTCGACCCCGGCAGCCTGGTGCTGCCCAACGCCTTCGCGCCGCGCGACGAATCGCAGGGGCAGACCTTCGTCTGCTGGGATCGCGCCGGGCATGGCGAAGTGGACCTGTTGCGCGGTATCGCGCTGAGCTGCGACGTGTATTTCTACCAAATTGGCGGCGGCAACCCCGAAGTCAGCCCGGCGCTGCTGCGCCCCGGCGGGCTGGGCATCGCCGACCTGTACCGCTGGGCGACCGCCTTTGGCATCGGCTCGATGCTGGGGATTGAGCTGCCGGGCGAGCTGGCCGGCCGGATGCCCGAAGGCGAATGGAAGCGCCGCAACTACGGCGAAAGCTGGTCCACCGGCGACACCTACAACGCGGCCTTCGGGCAGGGGTATGTCACAACCACGCCGCTGCAACTGCTGAGCGCCATCGTGCCGTTGATCAATGGTGGCATCATCTACCAGCCGCGCATCGCCCGCAACCTGCAGGACGCGAACGGCAACATTCTCAAGCAGTTCGAGCCGGAAGTGGTGCGGACGCTGGTCATGCCGCCGGGCGACGAGCTGCCCGTGCTGTTTCTGCAGGAAGACATGCTGTTGCACGGCGAAAACAGCCTGGCCTGCCGCTGCGAGCCGGACAGCGGCTACTACGACGAGGACTTCTGCAACAGTGTTGACCTGAGCAACTACACGGCGCAGTTCGACCGCGATCCGAACCTGGACGACGACGTGACCGACATCGTGCGCTATCGGGTGCACATTCCAGAAGGCTATCGCTTCCGTCATGGCGTGTGCGATCTGCTGGAGCAGCAGGGCGTGCAGCGTACCAAGCACTACATCCCGCCCTTCGCCACGCATGAGACTCTGGCGCTGATGCAGCAGGGGATGCGTCTGGCTGTTACAGAGGGCACGGCATCGCGGGCGGCGCTGCCGTATGTCAACGTGGCAGCCAAGACCGGCACTGCCGAATATTGCGACGACATAGCCTATCCGCTGGGGTTGTGCAAGCCCGGCCAGTGGCCCGCTCATGCCTGGATGGTCGGCTATGCGCCGTATGAGGCGCCCGAAGTGATCGTGATCGCGTTTGTCTACAACGGCGGCGAGGGATCGCTGGTCGCCGGACCGGTCGTGCGCGAGGTGCTCGACGCGTACTTCCAACTGAAGAACCAGCGCGCGCGGGCGGGCTGAGCGCAGCCCGAAATAGCACACCGCGCGAAATCGAGTATAGTTGTATCAAAGCGCGAGCGCGCAGATTTTCCGTGCTGCTCGGCTGTCTGGCATGAAGGGGTGTGACCGCCTTACATGGACGATTCCATCACACTCAAAGGAATCAAGCAGGGCCTGTTGGTCACCATGAAGCCGGAAGGGCGCTGGCCGGACCTGACCGCGCGCCTGGTGGCCCAGATCGACGCGCAGAGCGCGTTTTTTCGCGGTGCCCGGGTTGCGCTCGCGGTCGGCCCGCGCGAAGTGCGGCGCCACGAGCTGGCGAATCTGCTCAAGCTGCTGTCGGCGCGCGATGTTTCGGTGCTGGCCGTGCTGAGCGAGGACGCCGCGACGATCGGATCGGCGCGCAAGCTGGGCTTGAAGACCAGCCTGACCGAGCTGGAGCTGGAGCCGCCCGACAGTTCATTTGAGGCGCTGGCCGAGCTGCCCCCGCCCATCGACCCCGAAGAGCACGGAACGGGCGGGGTGTTGATCAAGCGCACACTGCGCAACGGGCGCGTGGTGCGCAGCGACGGGCACGTGGTGGTGCTGGGTGACGTCAACGCCGGCGCGGTGATTGTCGCGCGCGGCGACGTGATTGTCTGGGGGCGGCTGCGCGGGACGGTACACGCCGGCGCGGGGGGTGATGAGTCCGCGGTGGTGTGCGCGCTGAACCTGGCGCCAACCCAGCTCCGGATCGCCAGTTACATCACCATCTCGCCCGACGACAGCCGCCGCAAGGCGCGCCCGGAAATGGCGCTGGTGCGCAACGGCCGCATCGAAGCCGAAGCGTGGGAACCCTAACGCAAATGCTGATGACTAGAGTGTGATTGGCAAGCTGTCAGAAAACGCATACAGTGTATGAAGAGAACATAGCGGGCTGGCGTGCATCACCGATCCGGTAGGGCGGCAGAATCGCGAAAGGTTTGGGGGGAATGACTGCCCGAGTCATCACCATTACGTCCGGCAAGGGGGGGGTCGGCAAGACTACCGCCACAGCAAATATCGCAGTCGCCCTGGCCAGCCTCGGTAAGAAAGTGGTGTGCGTGGATGCGGATATCGGCCTGCGCAACCTTGACGTGGTTATGGGCCTGGAAAACCGGATCGTCTACGACCTGGTGGATGTGGTCGAAGGACGCTGCAAGCTGCGCCAGGCGATGGTCAAGGATAAGCGCGTGGCCGATCTTTACCTGCTTCCGGCGGCGCAGACCCGTGACAAGACCGCCATCAGCCCGCAGGATATGGTCTCCCTCACCGGCCAGCTTCGCGCCGACTTTGAGTTTATTCTGATCGACAGCCCGGCGGGGATTGAGTGGGGCTTCCGCAACGCGCTGGCGCCCGCCGACGAGGTCATCGTCGTCACCAATCCCGAAGTCTCAGCCGTGCGCGACGCCGACCGGATTATCGGACTGATCGAAGCCGATCCGCGACGTCTGCCGACCAGCCTGCTGCTGAACCGGATCAAGCCGGAGATGATCCGGCGGGGTGATATGCTCTCGGTCAACGACGTGCTGGAAATACTTTCCACCCGGCTGTTGGGTGTGGTGCCTGAAGACGAACACATTTTGATCTCATCCAACCGGGGGACGCCGTTGGCACTGGATTCCGAACGCACACCTGCGGGGGATGCGTTCTTGAACGTCGCGCGGCGCTTGATGGGGGAGAAAGTGCCGTTGATCCAGCTTGAGCGCAAAGACGGCTGGTTCAGCCGCCTGACGCGGATCTTCGGCTCGTCGAAATAACGCGCCCTAGTGATGACGAGAGGCGACTCATGGCTTCGTTCTGGAATCGACTGTTGGGGCGGCAAGAGGCGACCAGCGCCGATACAGCCCGTGACCGGCTGAAGCTGGTACTGGTCAGCGACCGGAGCGACATCTCGCCCGAAAAGCTGGCCCAGCTTCAGGGTGAGATCATCGCCGTGATCAAGCGCTATCTCGACGTCGACGACGCGCATGTTCACATCAAGCTGGAACAACGCGCCCGCGAGAATTACCTGGTCGCCGACATCCCTCTGGCCCGCGACACCAGCTACGGCGCGCTGCCCCCGGTCGAAGCGCCCCCGGAACTGGAACCCGAGCCAGAAGAGCCGGCCCGCGCGACGAAACCCCGCAAACCCCGCGCCGCATCGCCAGCCAAGCCCTCCGCGTCCGCGCCGCGCAAGTCCCGTTCGCGCTCGACGAAAGCCGCCGTTCCCGACACCGATCCGCCTGCCGAGCCGCCCGCGCCCTAGCGCCCCCGGAGCGCGCCCGTGCGCCCGCCCCGCCTTTCCCGGCGGCGTATGGATTCGTGGCACGCGCAGTAAGGGACGGTATAATGGGCGCCGGTTTCCGATTGGGATTGTTATCCAGGCGATCTGGCGAGAACAGATGGATGCAGGCTAAAGGGACGATCTGGCGCGACTTCGATTTTGTGCTGCTGGGCACAACGATCTTGCTGGTGATCATCGGCATCCTGATGATCCGCAGCGCGACCATGGACGCAATCGATACCGAACTGATCCGGCGCGTGCCCTTGCAGATCCGCTACAGCATCATCGGGGTGGGGGTGGTTTTTGCCGTCGCCGCGATGGATTACCGCCTCTTGGGCAGCCTGCATGGTTTCATCTACGGTTTCGTGCTGTTCATCCTCGGCTTGGTGGCTGTGCTGGGTGTGGTTGGGCAGGCGGGCGCGCAGAGCTGGCTGTACGTCGGTTTGCAGGTCCAGCCGGCGGAGCTGGGCAAGATGCTGCTGGTGATCACGCTCGCCCAGCACCTCGCCGACCGGTATCTGGAAATGAACCGGCTGCGGACCGTGATCGTGTCGTTGTTTCACATCGCGGTGCCCACCGTGATGGTCTTTTTGCAGCCGGACCTGGGGACCGCAACCGTGATGGTCTTCGTCTGGTTTGTGATGGCCTGGGCGGCCGGGTTGCGCCTGCGCCATCTGGCTCTGCTGGTGCTGATCGGGCTGGTGATGCTGCCGGTGCTGTGGGTCAACATGGAAGAATACCAGCGCCAGCGTATCATCACCTTCATCGACACGGGCGAAAGCTGCGCCGACAACCCGGAGCTGGTGCGCAGCGGCGAGTGTGTTTTCGTCGACGAGGACGGCAACGGCATCCCGGACAACAAAGACCGGCGCTACAACATCGATCAGGCGCTGATCAGCATTGGGTCGGGCGGCTTTCTGGGCAAGGGCTACGCCAACGGCTCGCAGACCCAGGGGCGTTTTCTGCGCGTGCGCCACACGGACTTCATCTTCAGCGTGATCGCCGAAGAGATGGGGTTCGTCGGCGCGACCAGCGTCATTATTCTGATGGGCATTGTCATCTGGCGCTGCCTGGTCGGCGCGGCGCGGGCCGCCGATCCGCTCGGGAGCCTGATCTGTTATGGCGTCGCGGGCATGATCTTCTTCCAAACGGTCGTCTCGATCGGGATGAACCTCAGCATTCTGCCGGTGACCGGCCTGACGCTGCCGTTCGTCAGCTCGGGCGGGTCGTCGCTGCTGACGATGCTGATCGGCGTCGGGCTGGTCGAGAGCGTGGTCATGCGTCGCCGCGTGCGCGAGTTCATCTAGGCCCTGGCGCGGGCGCTCCGTCTGTCACCGCTTGATCTGAGTTGTCTGGCTGGGGGAAGCCAGAAGCGGCCAAGAACGGCTAAAGGCAGCCAAGAACAGCCAAAAACAGCAAAGAGCAGCGAAGAACTGCGAAGAACAGTGTAGGGGGAGCAGCTTGCTGCTCCCGCTGTTTTCAATGCCCTGTCATTATCACCCGCTCAGCACCACGACCTCATACACCGGGCCGCGACGTCCGGCCTTCGAGTTGATCGCGCGCCGCGCCAGCACCCGCTCGATCCGGAAGCCCGCGTAGAGATCGTGCACCAGCGGGGTGTCGGAGTTGCTAAGCATCACCCGGCAGCCGCGCGCTGCCAGGGCGGCGAAGACCTCAGCTAGACGCCGCTGCTCGGGTTCGCCAAAGACTTCGACCTCGTAGCTGGTGAAATTGGCCGTGTCGCTGACGGGCACATAGGGCGGGTCGAAGTACACGAAATCACCCGCCTGTGCATGGTCCAACACCGCATCGAAGCGGCGGACCTCGATCTCAGCGGCCTGGAGCGCCTGCGACGCCGCGCGGATTCGCTCGGGCCGGTAGATGTCGGGGTTGCGATAGCGTCCCAGCGGTACGTTGAAGTGTCCCCGGCTGTTGACGCGCCACAGCCCGTTGTAGCAGGTGCGGTTGAGGTACAGCATCCGCGCGGCGCGTTCCGGCGCGGGAGTCGCGCTCCAGTCGGGCGAGCGATCGCAGGCGCGCACGGCGTAGTAGTATTCGGCGCTGTGCCGCTCAGCGTGCTGTCGCAAGTGTTCGAGCAGCGCGTCAGGCTGATCGCGAACGATGCGAAAAAGGTTTACCAGTTCGGCGTTTGAGTCCGACAGGACATAGCGCTCGAACAAGCCGCGCGGCTGAAGATGGAAAAACACAGCCCCGCTGCCCACGAATGGCTCGAAATAGGTCCCGCCGGGGGTCGTCGGGAAGAACGCTTCGTACTGGGCCAGCAGTTGGCCTTTTCCGCCCGCCCATTTGAGGAATGGCTGGGCCGGGCGCGCGTTCGAACGATCTGGCATGGCGGCCTCATAGGCTGACAAACCCGGTCTGGCAGGGAGTATACAGCAAGCCCGGGCCCCGGCGCGACGTTGGAGTGCAACGGGAGCCGCACGCTCGCGACTCCCGTTGTGGTGCGAAGCGACAGACGGCGAGCTATGCGCCGCCTTCTTTTTGCTGGATCTTGGCCCAGGTGTCGCGCAGCGTGACCGTCCGGTTGAAGACGGGCGTGTCCGGTGTGGAGTCTGGATCGACGCAGAAGTAGCCCTGCCGCTCGAACTGGTAGATGGTGCCGGGCGCGGCGCCGCGCACGCTTGGCTCCAGCTTGGCGCCTGTGATGACTTCGAGCGAATTTGGGTTGATCAGATCGGTGAAGCTCTTCCCTTCGGGCGGGTTGTCCGGATCCGGCACGGTAAACAGCGTGTCGTAGAGGCGCACCTCGGCGTCGATGGCGTGCTCTGCCGAGACCCAATGCAACGTCGCCTTGGGGCGGCGGCCGTCGGGCGCGTCGCCGCCGCGCGTGGCGGGGTCGTAGGAACAGCGCAGCTCAACCACGTTGCCCGCCTCGTCCTTGACCACTTCATCGCAGGTGATGAAGTAGGCATAGCGCAGGCGGACCTCGCGGCCCGGCGCCAGGCGGAAGAACTTCGGCGGCGGGTTTTCCATGAAGTCGTCCTGCTCGATGTAGAGCACCTTCGAGAACGGCACAGGTCGCGTGCCTGCCGCCGGGTCTTCCGGGTTATTGATCGCTTCCATCTGCTCGACCTGGCCCTCAGGATAGTTCGTCAGCACCACGCGCAGCGGGCGCAGCACGCCCATCACACGCGGAGCGCGACGGTTGAGGTCCTGGCGCACGTGATGCTCCAGCAGCGACAGCTCGACGACGCTGTTGCTCTTCGAGACGCCGATCGCCTCGGTGAAGCTCCAGATCGCTTCGGGCGTGTAGCCGCGCCGCCGCAGGCCGGAGAGCGTCGGCATGCGCGGGTCGTCCCAGCCGCGAACGTAGCCTTCTTCGACCAGCCGCCGCAGCTTGCGCTTGCTCATGACGGTGTGCGTCAGGTTCAGGCGCGCGAACTCGATCTGCTGCGGGTGGTGGATGCCAAGCTGGTCGAGGAACCAGTCGTACAGCGGGCGGTGATCTTCGAATTCGAGCGAGCAAAGCGAGTGCGTGATGCCCTCAATCGAATCCGACTGGCCGTGCGCCCAGTCGTACATGGGGTAGATGCACCAGTCGCGGCCCCGGTGCGGATGCTCCTCATGCAGGATGCGGTACATGACCGGGTCGCGCAGGTTCATGTTGGGCGACGCCATGTCGATTTTGGCGCGCAGCACGCGCGAGCCGTCCGGAAACTCGCCGCGCTTCATGCGCTCAAAGAGGTCGAGATTCTCCTCAACGGAGCGGTTGCGATAGGGGCTTTCGCGGCCCGGCTCGGTCAGCGTGCCGCGATATTCGCGGATCTCCTCGGCGCTCAGGTCGTCCACATACGCCTTGCCGTCCTTGATCAACTGCACCGCCCACTCGTAGAGCTGCTCGAAGTAGTCGGACGCGTAAAACAGGCGATCTTCCCAATCCACGCCCAGCCAGCGCATATCCTCGATGATGGCGTCGATGTACTCCTGCTCTTCTTTGGTGGGGTTGGTGTCGTCGAAGCGCAGGTTGAACTTGCCGCCGTACTTCTGTGCAGTGCGGTAGTTGATCAGGATCGCTTTGGCATGGCCGATATGCAGGTAGCCGTT
>Ga0226835_1001689_pt1 | contig 11127 bp, 8 predicted proteins | sample LAC_MetaG_1_FD_163627 | JGI IMG/M metagenome (GOLD analysis project Ga0226835, IMG submission 163627) | Anaerobic ammonium oxidizing microbial communities from anammox membrane bioreactor (MBR) in UC Berkley, California, United States -... | ecosystem: Engineered > Bioreactor > Anaerobic >...
TCTCGATGGTGCGAGCATCATGAAGCCTTCCGGGAGAGGGTGGATCCTGCCCCTCGATACGATCATGGTCACTCTCTTCTCACTGTTCGTGTTGACCAGCTCGCCTTCCAGACCCAATCGCTTGACCAGCTCCAGAGCCGCAGGCTTCTGCGTTATGAAGGCATCGGGTCCGGTCTCAAGCAGGCAGCCCATCTCGGTTCTGGTCTCGATCACCCCTCCGGGGCGGGAAGCCGAATCCAGGACGGTTATCTCCAGTCTCGATCCCCCGCCAGAGGCCCGCTCGATCAGCCTGTGCGCCGCCGCCAGGCCGGCAATACCGCCGCCCACGATGACAACTCTTGCAGTTTTGCCCGCTTCCACGTCGACGTGCCTGCTTGATACCAACTCGTTCCCAAGAGACAAGTATATATTGAATAATGAAACCCAACCGGTTACTCAGATGTGCCCATTGTGGCCTTCCCCCGAAAATGTTATCATCGCCCGCCTTTGCAGCTTTCGGATTCCAGTGCCTTGGAGGTGTCGTCGATGTCTGAGCCAGTCCTGATTCAGGGAGGAATGGGAGTGGCCGTCTCCAACTGGAGACTGGCTCGAGAAGTGTCCCTGTCCGGGCAGCTGGGCGTAGTCTCCGGAACTATGATCGATGTGGTAATGTGCCGCCGTCTGCAGGATGGCGACCCGGGCGGGCATGTCTTGCGAGCCCTGGAGGCCTTTCCGGATCAGGACATCGCCGGCGATATCATTGAGAAATATTACATAGAAGGCGGCAAGAGCAAAGACGAGCCGTACAGACCGCTTCCCATGCACAGCATGAAGACCGGCAGACCCCTGACCGAGATCACCGTCGCTGCCAACTTTGTCGAGGTATACCTGGCTAAAGAGGGGCATGACGGCCTGGTCGGCATCAACTATCTCGAAAAGATTCAACTGCCTACTCTTCCTTCCCTTTTCGGAGCGATTCTGGCCGGAGTGGATTATGTCTTGATGGGGGCCGGAATACCCAGAGCAATTCCGGCTGTGATCGCCAGCCTGGCGTCATGGCAGGAAACGAGCCTGAAGATAGCGGTCACCGGTTCCCAGCCCGGGGAGGAATATTCGGTCTCATTCAATCCCCGCCAGTTTTTCCGTTCAAGCCCCGCTTCTCCCCGCCCTCTCGAGAAACCGAAATTCCTCGCAATCGTCTCATCGGTGGCCCTGGCCAAATCCCTTGCCCGAAAAGGCTCAGCCGGAATCCACGGCTTCGTGGTGGAGAACCACAAGGCGGGAGGCCATAATGCCCCGCCGCGAGGCGGTCTCAAATTGAGCGAGGATGGTGAGCCTGTTTATTCGGAGAAAGATGAAGTCGACTTGAAGCAGATAAAGGATCTGGGTCTTCCTTTCTGGCTTGCCGGCTCCTACTGGAGCCGCGAGGCTGTGGATCAGGCGCTGGCCGAGGGCGCCTGCGGGGTGCAGGTGGGCACTCCTTTCGCTTTCTGCCGCGAGTCCGGTTTCGACGAGACGATCAAGACGAGAGTGATCGAGATGGTCAAATCAGGTCAGGCGAGAGTGACTACTGATTGCCGTGCCTCCAGCAGTGGTTATCCATTCAAGATTGTCGAGCTGGACGGCTCCCTGTCCGGAGAAGATGATTATCAGGAGCGCTGCCGAGTCTGCGACCTCGGATATCTCAGAGAGGCCTACCGGAACGATGACGGAACAGTCGGATTTCGCTGCCCCGGCGAGCCTCAGGCGGTCTATCTCGCCAAGGGAGGATGCCTGGATGACACAATCGGCAGGAAGTGTCTCTGTAATGCCCTCCTCTCAAGCGCAGGATTGCCCCAGATTCAAAGCAACAGCGACGGCTCTTATCAGGAGAAACCTCTGGTCACATCAGGGAAGCAACTTTGCGAGATCGCACGGTTCATGGAGCCCGGCGAGTCATCTTATTCAGCACGCTCAGTGGTCGATAGAATTCTGGAGCCTCAGCCCTGCTTGTCCAGATAGGCACCTGTACTGGTGGTTACCTGAATCCGTCCATACTGAGAGTGATGGCCGGCCGGCAATCAGTCGATAGACTATTGACTCGTTACCGCAAGTAAAGCTGACCGCCATGAACAAGACTGACGATCCCAGGCAGTACTGGAAGGTTTTTTTCGACTCCTTCGATAAGTCGCCGCTGCCCGCCAACAATAAAGAAGCTCGAATGAAAGAGGCCATCGCCGATCTCGAGCAGTCGGTGGACCGGAGAAACGATGTCCTGGCATACGCCTGTCTCTGCCTGGGAGAGCTCCTCCGAGAGGAATCGCGATACGAGGAGGCTGCCACGCATTACCACCGCGCTCAATCTCTCTTGGAGACCAGAGACAGCAACGCCGGTCACTCCGACTACTGTCATGTTCTGGAGACCAGAGCGGACTTTCTCTGCGAGACCGGCGAATTCGCTCGAGCTCTGGAGCTGAGGCAGGAGGCACTGGCATTGGCGGAGCGAGAAGGCGAGCGCCCGGCGGAGGAGCTCGGCATGTCCAGGCTCGCCACGGCAGGCATCGCCATGGTGATCAAAGACTTTGCAATCGCCGCCGAGAATTACGAGAAGTCTCTCGCGCTCCTCGAGCGCCGGCCCGGTCATGAAAGCTCCGAAGTTACAGCCTGCTCGGCTCTGGCGGCGCTCTATTATTTGATGGAGAGATTCGAGGAGTCGGAAGAGCTGACCAGGAGGGCCATGGCCCTGGCGCAAGCCAGCCAACCGGATGCGTCCAGGCTGAACATGCTTGCTCTGGCTCTATGCGCCCAGGGCAGGCACGATGAAGCCCGACCGATTTGCGATAGCGCCCGCCAGGCAAGCAGCGAAGCCGATGCGCATGAGGACACCGCCAGGTCCCTTAGTGAGCTTGCCGATGTCTATTGCCTTCAGAATCGCTTTGACGAGGCTGAAGCTCTATGCCAGGAAGCCTTCTTCCAGCGAGAGACGGCTCTGGGATCGCCCAATCCCAGCCTGGAAAGCAGACTTTCCACCTACTCCTTTCTGCTATTGCAAGAAGGTCGCGAGAATGAGGCTCGCAGAATTCGAAGACGCCTGGAGTCAATCAAAGGAGGTTCGGTCGAGTGAGAAAGAAAGAGCGCCGGTCATGGGCGGAGCCCTTCAAGATCAAAATGGTAGAGCTCCTTTCAATGACGACCCAGGAGCAGCGCCTGAGAGCGATGGAGCAAGCGCACTACAATACATTCCTGCTCGCCTCGCAAGACGTCTATATCGATTTGCTCACAGACAGCGGCACATCCGCCATGAGTGACTATCAATGGGCAGGCATGATGCTGGGAGATGAGGCATATGCAGGCTCGAGAAACTTCTTCAGGCTTCAGGAGACCGTCGAGCGCTACTATGGCTATCCCCTGACAGTGCCGACCCACCAGGGTCGCGGTGCTGAGAATATCGTATCCAAGCTTCTCATCAAGCCGGGTGATGTCATTCCCGGCAACATGTATTTCACCACCACCAGGCTTCATCAGGAGCTTGCCGGAGGCACCTTTGAAGACATCATCATCGACGAGGCTCATAATGCCAGCCTTAAGCATCCATTCAAGGGAAACACCGATCTGGACAAGCTTCAGTCACTGATAAAGGCGCATGGAGCAGAGCGGATCCCTTACGTATCGATTGGCGCCTGCGTAAATATGGCAGGGGGGCAGCCTTTCTCCCTGGCCAACCTGGAGGAGGTCAGCCGTCTGTGCCGGAAGCATGGAATCCTCGTTATTCTCGATGCCACCAGGGCCCTGGAGAATTGCTGGTTCATCAAGATGCGCGAGCCAGGTCAGGAGAACAGGACCTGTGCGGAGATCCTCAGATCCATGTGCGATCTGACCGACGGTTGCACGATGTCAGGCAAGAAAGACCTCCTGGTCAATATCGGTGGATTCCTCGCCCTGCGGGATCCCGAGCTCTACCGCCGGGCCTGCGAGCTGGTTGTGGTATATGAGGGTCTGCATACCTACGGCGGAATGGCAGGCAGAGACATGGAGTCCATGGCCCGGGGAATCGAGGAAGCCGTAAAGGACGATCATCTCAGGGCCAGGATCGGCCAGGTGGAATATCTGGGAGAGATGCTTATCGAAGCCGGGATTCCCATCGTCGAGCCGATTGGCGGTCACGCTGTCTATCTCGATGCCAGGCGGTTCCTGGAGCATGTGCCTCAAGAAGAGTTTCCGGCCCAGGCGCTGGCTGCCGCGCTCTATATCGACTCGGGCGTCAGGGCGATGGAGCGCGGAGCGGTTTCAGCCGGGCGCGATAAAGCGACCGGCGAAAATCGCTACCCCGAGCTCGAGCTGGTTCGCCTCACGATTCCACGACGGGTCTATACCCAGGCACATATGGATGTCATTGCCGAGTCGGTGGAAGCCTGCTTCGAGAGCCGGCTTGGTATAAGCGGTCTGAAAATGACCTATGAGCCCGAGAGCCTCAGATTCTTCCAGGCTCACTTCGAGCCCATAGCACCTTTCAGGCTCTCTACGGAGGAGCCTGGTATCAGGCAGGAATGCCACTTCTGACAGAAGCCTCTAGGAGACCAGCTGCCGGCCGATGATCAACCTCTGAATCTGACTCGTGCCCTCGTAGATCTGGAATATTTTCGCGTCTCTCATGAGCTTCTCCACCGGATACTCGTTTGAGTAGCCATAGCCCCCGAACACCTGCACTGCATCAGTAGCTACTTTCATAGCCACATCCGATGCGAAAGCCTTGGCTATGGCGGCCTCGCGGGTGTTCTTGCGGTCCTGATCCTTCAACCATGCCGCCTGCCAGCAGAGAAGACGGGCTGCGGCTATATCCTTGTCCATGTCGGCAAGAATGAAATTGATCGACTGGTGGCTTGCAATCGGCTGCCCGAAGGTAAAACGCTGGGTGGCATAACGCACCGAGTGCTCCATGGCTGAACGAGCAAGACCGACAGCGGCGGAGGCGACAAGCGGTCTTGTATGATCGAAGGCGTGCATGGAGATCTTGAAGCCGTCCCCTTCGGCTGCGAGCATATTGGAGGCCGGCACCAGGACATCCTCGAAAGAGATCGATCTTGTATCGCTTGCCCTCTGCCCCATGTTCTGCTCTTTCTTGCCAACGCTTATCCCGGGGGTCTCGCGATTGACCAGGAATGATGTCAGCCCCTTATGGCCGGCGGATGCGTCGGTCCTGGCAAGCACATAGTACCATTTGGCAACACCGCCATTAGTGATCCACATCTTCTCACCGTTGATGATATAAGCGTCACCCGACTTCTTCGCCGTTGTCTTTATGCCTGATACGTCCGAGCCTGCAGCCGGCTCGGTCACACAATATGCGGCAAACATGAGCTCTTCCATCATCGGCGCTAGAAAGCGCTTTTTCTGGTCGTCGTTGCCGGCCAGCACCACCGGCGCGATTGCAAGACCGTTGGCCTCCATGGCAGTACCGATACCGGTGCAGCCGGATGCGATCTCTTCGGCTATCAGGCATGCGTCAAGACAGCCAAGACCAGGACCGCCGAACTCAGGGGGCACCTGGACATTCATCAGACCGGCTTCCCAGGCCTTTAGGCAGACAGCCCGGGGGAATTCTCCCGTCCTGTCATGGTGAGCGGCCACACCGGCTATCTCGCCTTCGGCGAAATCTCTTGCCAGGCTCTGAATCTGTCGTTGCTCGTCGGTCAAATCGAAATCTACCACGCTGCATCCTCCTCTGGTTCAAGCAAGACCGGGAATGAACCTCCATCTTACTCTTCTGCAATAATCCTGATAATGACTCTCGGCAAGCAAATGTCTCTCCTCGGTAAGGGCCCTGGCTACATAGATCAGGCTGAGCAGTAGCAGTATACAGGGAACGGCGGGGTCCAGGGTACCGGCCGCCAGAACGCAGGGAATCAGGCCCAGCCACCAGGCGATGTTCTTGCTGATATAGGCAGGGTGTCTGACGAGCCGGTATGGCCCGGCGCTAATGATGCCTCGGTTGGTCAGATTGGAGAAGCGCAGCCCGAAAACAACAGTGGACCAGCTGTAAACCGCAAGAAACAGAGTGGCTGAAAGTGAGAATAAAACGGCCGGCATTGGATACCTGGCAAAGAGATCGGCGGGCCAGGCGAAGTCTATCCGGGACAGGGCGATGGTCTCGAATAGCACGTTGAAAGGAGGATAGCAGATCATGGCCGCGAGCCAGCCGCCGACAGTAGGCTCGGCCGAGACGAACTGCGTGTCCAGAAGCCGGCAGGAGCTCAGGTAACCGAGCATGGCAATAGTGACATCGACCACGAGAACCAAGTCCACACTGCTCGAGAAAAAGAGGCTCAGGAATTTCGGGATCGCAGCCTCTTGAAGGCTGCCTAGAGCCAGGACCGCAGCTGTCGCATCGAGCTCCCATCGCTTCCACCAGTGGATGCAGCTGATTACCATCACCGGAATGAAAAATGACTTGATGACGACACCTCTGATGAGGCTCGCCACCTGCCGCCTGTTACTCGAGGCGGTGCTCCCGGAATTCTCTCTTGCGGATTGCCGCCAGGGCGCGCTGAGATACTCTCCCAGGATGAGCAATTCGTCTCGATTCTCGAGGGCATGCCTCTCGATCACTATAAAATAGATGGGAGCGCCAATCAGAATCAGAGGCAGGACCAGATAGAAAAAGAGCAGGATCGATGAATAGGTGATCGATTGAAGACAGAGGATCGACCAGGCGATAAGCAGGCAAGCGAGAAGGGCGAGACAGCGCCTGGCGATAGCCGGACCGCTGGCCGCCCGGCGGCTGGAGAAGTCGAAATTCCTCCTGTAGATCCGCTTGACGAATATCTCATAGCCTGCCATCGTGAGGAATACAGAAGCCACAATCACGATCTTGCCGAAAGACCAGATGGGATTCTCCGTATCTCCGCATAGCAGGGGGCAGGCAATCAGGGCGGCCGCCATGATTGCCATCACCAGCAGTCCCAGATATCCGGTAGAGGGTGACTGCGTGCAATCCAGAGACCAGCTCGGATTGCGGCTCAGCCCGCGCTCTGATGTCTCGAGCCTCATGGATTTCGGTGCTCGGCACCCTTGCGCAGATAGTACCACCAGTTGAGGATCATGCACAGCCCGTAGAACACGGCAAATCCATATAATGCGTACTCGGGGGTAGTCGCTTTGATCTGCTCGCCAAGCACCTGCGGAATTATGAAAGCTCCATAGGCCGCTACCGCCGATGTCCAGCCGAGCACCGGTCCTGCCTGCTCCTTGTTGAATACCATGGCGATGGTTCTGAAAGTCGAGCCGTTGCCGATACCGGTGGCGGTGAACAATAGGAGGAAGAGCAGGAAGAACGGAGCGAAATACGCCTCGGGAGTAGCGCTTGCATAGGCGAGCTGGAGGTAATAAGCCGCTGCCAGAGTGCTTGCCACCATGACCAGGGATGTGATCTGGGTCACCAGGGCGCCGCCGAATCTATCTGCAATCATGCCGCCTAAAGGTCTGGTGAGCGCTCCTAGGCAGGGGCCTATCCACGCGAACATGAGCGCGCTCGGCCCGTTCGGATTGACGGCATCATGCACCATTACTCCCTGGGCGTTCAGGGTATGACTGAAGCCGAAAATGACCTTTATAGCCAGGGGAAAGGCCGCCGCGAATCCGATGAAAGAGCCGAATGTCATCGTATAGATGATTGTCATAACCCAGGTGTGCTGATTGCCGAATATCCTGTACTGCCGCTCCAGGCTGTTTCGAATCTGTCCGGGAATCAGCTTGAGGGCAAAGACCGTGGCAGCGATTACTCCAGGCAATACAAGCCACTTGCTCACATCCAGCCCCGAGCCATTGGCCGAGGCGGGCAGAATGAGCCAGAGACCGGCAGAGGCGGTCAAAAGTCCGAGCAGGAGCATGCCGGTGATTTTCATGAAGCAGGATACTGGAGAGCCGATTTCAGGCGAGACATGCTCGTCTCGTATGTTGTTCATCAAGAACCAGGCAAGAGCCACCAGAGGAATCAGGATCAACAGCCAGACATAGCCGGCGTTCTGTATATAGGTCATCGTGCCCGCCGGAATTTTTCCCAGTAAGCTTCCGCTCGGGCTCTGGAGAATCATGCCTCTCTCTGACAGTATCCCGAAAGTCATTACCAGCGGTACCACCACCTGCATGGTGGTGACGCCCAGATTGCCCAGCCCGGCGTTCAAACCCAGAGAGAGTCCCTGGACTTTTTTCGGGAAAAAGAAGCTTATGTTAGACATTGACGAGGCGAAATTGCCCCCGCCGATACCAGAAAGCATAGCCAGAAGCTGAAAGGCCCACAGTGGTGTATCCTTGTCCTGAAGGGCCATTCCAGTCCCGAGAGCAGGTATGACCAGGAGGAGTGTAGTGAAAAAAATCGTATTGCGCCCCCCGGCAATCCTGATGAAAAAGGTGCTCGGAATCCTCAGGGTAGCCCCGGACAGACCGGCAATGGCGGTGAGGGTAAAAAGCTCGTCCTGCTTGAAAGGAAAGCCCAGAGAAAGCATCTGGACAGTGATCACCCCCCAGTACATCCAGACAGCGAAGCTGGTCAGGAGGCAGGGGATCGATATACACAGATTACGAAAGCCGATGGACTTTCCCTTTCCGTTCCACTGCTGCTCGTCTTCCGGGCTCCAGCCTCGAAGATCGCCGTTACTGGCAGAAAGCTCTGTCCTGCCCTGGCAAGAGGATATATCCGCGCTCATAAGTCATCTCCCAATAGAATCCGTTCCGCCCTCGCCCTGATTTCCGGGCAATCCTGCCCCTGCCCGAGACGATCGAGCATATTGGCAATCGCAAACAACCTGGAGGGAGAATCGCTTGCTCCCCTGAGATTGTACTCGTGCATGGCGGTCCTGCAGATCGAGTTGCCGGTGAAATAATCGTCCTGCTCGCAGCAGGACATGGCGAGATCGAGAATCTCGCCAAAAGTGCCGAGCTTGTCAGCCAGGGATTGATCCCGGCTGCATGCGAAAGATGCGAGCTGGCAATACAGGCGCCCGTGCTTCCTGCCTCCTCGATTGCAGAGAGAGACACCCAGCCCTTTGAAAAATCCGATGATTTGCTCATTGGAAGGATCCCAGCCGGCCTCGGTCAGAATCTCGAGCCCATGGTTATAGATGGCCTGCGCTTCCCCGAACTTCCCGAGAACGAACTTGACAGTTCCCAGAATTCCGGCGGCCGGAGCCAGCCTTGGCGATCTCTGCCCGTATAGCTTCTCGAGACACAAGAGCAATTGCTCGCCTCTTATCTCGGCGTCCTCGTATTTCTGCTGCTGGAAACATACCGATAAGAGACGGGTCAGAGAGCGCTCGACAGCCTCGAGCCGGGCTCTGCTCTCCCCGGAGAGCATACAGGCGCTATCCAGTTTGCGCTCATCAAGCCCGCCCTGCCCGAAAAGCTCTATCAAGACAGCCTCTTCCGTCTGCATGCAGAGATCGAACTGGCATTCAAGCAGATAACAAAGCGAGAGCTCGGTATAGCATGTGACCTTTACATTTATATCCGCAATTTCCGAGGATGAATCGAGCGCTTTGAGATAAAGCGCTCGGGCTCTGTCGAATCTGTCGTTGGCCCGGTGGAGATTTGCCTTCGAGACTCTCGATAACACTCTATCTGCGCGCTGACTCATCTGAGACTCGGGTAGCGATCTATTGGTCCACTTCGGTTCATACATGAGACTGCTCCAGAATCAGCCGCTTTCAGAAGCATTCTCCACCTAACGGATCTCTTTGGCATCGCTCCGGGGACGGAACCACTAAACCGGAAGGCGGTTCCATGCAGGTAACCACCCGGCCGAGCCCCGCTATTCAGTCACTGAGCCAGGAGTCGGCCACCGTCTGAAAGATATCTTGTAGAAAGGAATTACTCTCCCGACCAGCAAGGAATAAGGAAAGCCCTGGGTGCCTGATTGGTAAGACCGATTCCGAATCGGTAGTCGATCTGGTGGCGCTGATAGGGTCTCCAGACCTGCATATTCCATCCGGATATCGATTCTATCCGGGCTCCGGAAGTCGCCGAGATGGCGGAAGAGTATCACCATCGGTTGATAAGTGACATTCCGGTTTCGAGATGGTCCGAAGACCGGATCATCGGCAATCTGGGTAGGCATGAATATCGAATGAGTAGAGTGCAGAGGGTGTGCTTCTCATGGAATTTGTAGAATCCTATCATCTGGCCTTTGCCAGAGCGAAATAGAGCCCTCCGGCATCGGGAGGGTGGTATCGAAACAAGAGAATTTATGGCATTTTTATGCCGCCCTAGCCGGTCTTTGCACATTATTTTCAGCAACTCGGCTTCAATGACGATACCGGTTCCTCTGTACCTGAATCTATCGGATGGCAACCAATGCTGCTATTTGCCCTACTCAAGCCGGAGTTGTTCGCTTGAGCGACATCAGTCAAATCAGCATCTATCTCATCGTCCTGATTTCTCTGTCGGTGCCGCTCGGTCTCTTTTTGCCAGAAAAAAATCAATAAAGGAATGCGCTATCTCATTGCTCTGGATATTCACGACAATACTCACGACAATACCCACGACAATACCCACGACAATACCCACGACAATACCCACGACAATACCCACGACAATACCCACGACAATACCCACGACAACACCGGCGGTGGCACATGCAACCGACTGGACAATTGATGGCAAAGCGTCAAGCGTCCAATTCGTCGCCAGGACAGGTTCGCATATCAGAGCTAAAGGCACATTCAGCACCCTGAACTATGATCCGGCCGACCCGAAAGGCTCCAGTATCTCGGCTCGAATTCCCCTTGCGACGATGTCCGTCCGCGTAGATATTCAGGGAAGTGCGTTTCCGGTTTCGCTGGATTCCCCGGGCGTCTGCGCGCTCTCGTGTTCAGCTGGATTCGAATTTATATCTCAAACGATATCAAAGTGGCAAACGATATCGTCTGAGATATCAAAAACCACCGAAAATGATTTCTCAAGAGATATCATGCCAATTTGATCTTCAAGATGGACTGAGTCACTCTGTTTGTTGTCCCGAATTATGCATGCATATAGTATGACAACCCGCTCCTGAATAATTCACAGGATTTTGGATGTCCCGATTTTAGGCGGCTTCACCGATAGGCCTCTTGCACGAGGACGTGTTCACGAGTCTCTAAGAGGGCACCGTGGGGGAGTTTCCGAGTGCAAGGGTCT
>Ga0226835_1001690_pt1 | contig 11125 bp, 10 predicted proteins | sample LAC_MetaG_1_FD_163627 | JGI IMG/M metagenome (GOLD analysis project Ga0226835, IMG submission 163627) | Anaerobic ammonium oxidizing microbial communities from anammox membrane bioreactor (MBR) in UC Berkley, California, United States -... | ecosystem: Engineered > Bioreactor > Anaerobic >...
GTAGCCCTGCCGGGCCGCGCCACGTGGCACGGCTTTCCGCTACAGTTGAGCGCATGACCAACCGAGACCGCGTGCCCGGCAGGCGCCGCTCGTGACCACCGACCCGCGGCCGCTGGAGCTCATCCTCGCCAAGCGCGCCGGCGGCGAGCACACGGCGGCCGAGTTGCGGGCGTTCCTGACCGGCTACCTGGCCGGCGCCGTGCCCGACTACCAGGTGGCAGCCTGGCTCATGGCGGTGTGCTGGCGCGGCATGACGCCGCGGGAGACGGCCGACCTGACGCTCGCCATGGCCCACTCCGGCGACGTCCTCGACCTCTCGGACCTGCCGCACACCCTCGACAAGCACTCCACCGGCGGCGTGGGCGACAAGACGACCCTCGTGCTCGCCCCCCTGCTCGCCGTCATGGGCGGCACCGTCGCCAAGATGAGCGGCCGCGGGCTCGGCCACACGGGCGGAACCGTCGACAAGCTCGAGAGCATCCCGGGCTTCCGCGCGGCCCTCAGCGACGACGAGTTCATGGCCACCGCCCGCGAGGTCGGCGTGGTCGTCACCGGCCAATCCAAGGACCTCGCGCCCGCCGACGGGCTCCTCTACGCGTTGAGGGACGCCACCGGCACCGTCGAGTCGCTGCCGCTGATAGCCAGCAGCGTCATGAGCAAGAAGCTGGCGGGCGGCGCCCGCTCGATCGTGCTCGACGTCAAGGTAGGCAGCGGTGCCTTCATGAAGACGGTCTCCGACGCCCGCGCGCTGGCCGAGGCCATGGTGAGCATCGGTCGGCTGAACGGTCGGAACGTCCGCGCCGTCCTCTCCAGCATGGCGCAACCCCTCGGGCACATGGTCGGCAACGCCCTCGAGGTCACCGAGGCTATCGCCTGTCTCCGCGGCGAGGGTCCGGCCGACCTCCTCGAGCTGTGCCTGGTGCTGGCCGAGGAGGTGTTGACGGCAGCGGGTCTGCCCGCGGACCGTGGGGCGCTGATCGACGCCGTCGACAGCGGCCGCGCCATGGCGCGCTTCGAGGCGTGGATCGAGGCTCAGGGCGGCGACGTCGCCAGCCTCGCACACCTCGAGCGCGCGCCGGGACAGGCGCTCGTCAGGGCCCCGCGCGGTGGCGTGGTGGCGCGGGTCGACGCCCTGGCCGTTGGCCGCGCCGCGGGCGCCCTCGGTGGCGGCCGCAGCCGCAAGGGCGACACCGTGGACGCGGGCGTCGGGGTGGAGCTGCACGCCAAGGTGGGCACGCCGGTCGCCGCCGGCGAGGCCGTCGCCACCCTGTGGCACCGGGGCGGGCGCGGGCTGGAGGCCGCCGCCGCGCTGGTGGCCGGCGCCTTCGAGGTGGCGGAGAACGCCGCGCCACAGCCGCTCGTGCTGGCCCGCGCCGTGGGCGCGGACCGCTGACGTGGGCGCCGAAGCGGCGATCGCCCCGACAGTCGACCCCGGCGGTGAGCCGTGCCCGTCCTAGCGCCGACCGGGCGAGCGTCGCCGAGTCCATCCTGGCCACCGAGCAGGACGGCGGCCGCGCGGACGCCGACGACGGCGTGCCCGTCCGGTTCGTGACCGGCGGCGTGCGGCGGGTGGTCGGACGCCACCCGCACGGCGCCTAGGCGCCGGGGGCGGTGCCCGGCGTTACGCTGGCATGGTGCGCAGCGCCACCCCCGCCTCCCCCGCCACGAGTTCTCCCCACCCCTACCGCGCACCGTCCGCCCCCCCGGCGGCCAAGCAGGCGCCGCACAGCGACCCCGACGCCTGCTCCGAGCGCGCCCGCGTGCTCGTGCTCCGGCACGGCTGGAACACGACCGCGCATCAGGCGCTCGACGGGCGCCTGCGGCGCTGGTTCAGCGCGGCAGGCGACGGCCTGGTGGCCTACTCGGAGCACGCGAGCGTGCGGCTCGTGGCCGGCGCGCCCGTGGCGCCGCTCGAGCGGCTCGCGGCGGTGGCCGCCGAGTTCGAGGCCGCCGCGGCCCGGGCGGGGAAGCGCGTCTGCTACTTCGGAGCCGAGGAGCGCCTGCTGCGTTCCGGCGACTACGCCGCTCACCTGATCGGCATGCACCCCGTCTGGACCCCGGCGACGTGGGCCGAGCGCTTCGACGGCAGCGCGTCGCTCAGGGCCCAGCGCAGCCGCGCCGGCAACAAGGGCGTGCGGGTGCACGAGGCGCCGGGCGCGTCGGAACGTTCCGCCGCCGTCGCGGCGTGCCACGCCGCCTGGCTGGCGGAGAAGCGCCTGCCGGCACTCGGCTTCCTCGCCCACACCGACCCCAACGCCCTCGCGCCCGGTGCCCTGGCCGACCGGCGCCTGTTCGTGGCCACGCTCGGCCAAGCGCCCGGCCGGGAGCGGCCGGGAACCGTCGTCGGCTACGTCACGGCCGCGCCCATCCCGCAGCGAGCCGGCTGGCTCATCGACAAGGTGGTCAGACGCCGGAGCGCCCCCAACGGCACCGCCGAGCTGCTGCTCGACACCGCCATCAGGCGCCTCGCGCCAAGCGCCGAGCGCATCACGCTCGGGCTCGCGCCGCTCGCCCTGCCCGGGAGGGCACAGGAGCGACGGGACGCCGCTCCCGCCTGGCTGCACGCCGCCGAGTGGGCCGCGCGACGGTGGGGACGCGCGCTCTACGACTTCGAGGGGCTCCAGGCGTTCAAGCGCAAGTTCCGTCCCGACGCCTGGGAGCCGGTCTACCTGCTGACGCCCGCGCGCCGCATCGGGGTGAGGGAGTGCGTGGCGCTCGCCGCTGCCTTCCTCGCTACCCGCTAGGCTCGCGCGGACGCGAGTCCGCCGGAGCCCCGTTGAGCCCGGTGCAGCGCCTTGACATCTTCCGGAGAGGTCCGGTACACTTACCTTTGCGTCGCCAACGGCCACCACGGCCGCCACCGGCAAGCGAGCGGCGCGGGGTGGAGCAGTCTGGTAGCTCGTCGGGCTCATAACCCGAAGGTCACAGGTTCAAATCCTGTCCCCGCAACCAACGCGCTCTTAGGGCCACCCTCGGGGTGGCCCTAAGTCGTTCCTGGCGCCCTGGACGGGGGCCACGACCGCCGCGCGCGACGCCGCCCACCATGAACACCGACCGCACCACCACCATGGCGCCCGGCGCCGCCACCACCGCTCGCGGCCTCGCGCCGCTCACGCTGCTGGTCGTCGTCGGTGCGCTCATGACGGTGTCCGCCCTCGCCACCGACGCGATGTTGCCGGCCTTCCCCGCCATGGCGGTCCACTTCGGGGTGAGCGCCACGACCATCCAGAGCGTCGTGAGCGTGTTCATGCTCGGCTACGCCCTCCCTCACCTGCTCGTGGGGTCGCTGGCTGACCGCTTCGGCAGACGTCCCGTCCTCCTCGTGGGCCTCGGCGTCTACCTGCTCGGCGGCCTCGTGTCGTGGGCGGCCCCGTCGCTCGGCGTGCTGCTCCTCGGGCGGTTCGTGCAGGGCCTCGGCGCCTCCGCGGGACCCATCATGGCGCGCGCAGTGCTGCGCGACCTCTACCAGGGCCGCGAGCTGGGGCGCATGCTCTCCTACGCGATGATCTTCTTCTCGGCCGCGCCGCTCCTGGCACCCGCCGTCGGGACGCTCCTCCTCAGCGTGGCCGAGTGGCGCGCGATATTCCTCTTCCTCGTGGTGGTCGCCGTCGCCCTCGCCCTCCTGGTGGCGTTCGTGCTGCCCGAGACCGTAGTGGAGCGCGACCCCGCAGCCCTGCGCCTGGCCGGACTCTGGCGGAACGCGCGGCTGATCTTCTCCGACCCCCGCTCGGGATGGACGGTGCTGGTCATGGCGCTCGCCTACGCTGGGCTGATGGCGTACCTGCTGTCGGCGCCGGCGCTCTACATCGGCCACTTCGGGCTGAGCGAGGCCGGCTTCGCGCTCGTGTTCGCCGGCGTGGCGTCCACCACCTTCGTCGCCCAGCCGCTGAACGTCATGCTGCTGCGCCGCTTCGCGCCGAGCCGCATCCTCGCCTTCGCCGTGCCCGCGTTCCTGGCGGTGAGCGTCGTGCTGATCGCGCAGGTGGCGCTCGGCGTGGCGACACTCGCCAGCTTCGTCGTCAACCTGATGGCGTTCTTCACGACCTTCTCGCTGACACTGGCGAACGGGACCACGGTCGCGCTCGACCCGCACCAGCGGCGCGCCGGGATGGCCTCCGGCCTGATGGGTTTCGCGCAGCTCTCGCTCGGGACGGGCCTCGGCAGCGTGGTGGCGTCGTTCGCGGACCGCGGGCCGCTGCCCCTGGCGTTAGGGCTAGGGGCTGCCGGCCTCCTGGCGCACCTCGCGCTGCGCCTGGCCCTGCGCCCCGCCAAGCCCTGAGTGGGACCACGGACGGCCGGTTTCCGACTAGCATGCAGTGAGCCCCCAGGGGCACGGAGAGGACCTGACGCTTGAGCGACGAGTTCACGGAAGACGGGATCGAGGACGCGGGTGGCGGCGAGGCGCGACCGACGCGGAGCGGCTTCGTGGCGATAGTCGGGAAGCCGAACGTGGGCAAGTCGACGCTGCTGAACACCATGCTCGGCGTGAAGGTGGCGCCGATAACGCCCAAGCCCCAGACCACGCGGCGCGGGGTGAGGGGCATCTACACGGCCGACGACCGCCAGCTCGTGTTCGTCGACACGCCGGGGTTCCACCGCGGCGGGGGCAGCGCGCTGGATCAGGCCATGCACCGCGAGGTGCGCGACGCCCTGGTGGACGTGGACGCGGTGCTATGGGTCGTCGACCTGAGGCGCCCTCCCAACGACGAGGACAAGGGGGTGGCCCGCCTCCTGGGCGGCGCGCTGGGTCCCACCCCCCTGATCGTCGTCGGCAACAAGGTGGACGCCGCCAAGTACCCGGAGGAGGCCCTGCAACTCTACAAGGATCTCGCGCCGCAGGCGCGCCGCGTCGTGGCCATCTCCGCCCTCAACGACCCGCAGGCGGTCTACGCCCTGCGCGACGACCTCCTGGAGGCGCTCGAGGAGGGCCCGTTCTACTTCCCGGCAAACATCCGCTCCGACCAGTCACGGGAGCAGTGGGCCGCCGAGCTCATCCGCGAGGCGGCGATGATCCACCTGCGCGAGGAGCTCCCTTACAGCGTGGCCGTGCAGGTCACGTCTTGGCAGGACGCGGAGGACGAGCACCCCATCGTGATCGCCGCCGAGATCTGGGTCGAGAAGAGCGGTCACCGCCGCATCGTGATCGGCAAGGGCGGCGCCATGGTCAAGGAGATCGGCAAGATGGCGCGCAAGCAGCTCGAGGTGTTCCTGCAGGAGCGCGTCTACCTCGAGCTGGAGGTCGTCGTCCGCAGCGCGTGGCGCGAGGACCGCGAGGCGCTGCGCGAACTCGGCTACGAGCCGTGATGCCGTGCCCCTAGCCGCCCGGTGGCGCTCCCTCGCGCGCCTGCCGCCCGCGCGCGGCCGCGACGCCATGCCGGGCGTCTACGAGCTCGCCGACGCGGAGCGGGCCACCGTGTACATCGGCCAGTCGGCGACGGACGTGCCCAACCGCATCAGGCAACACCTGGCGGCGGGCGGTTGCGTGGCGGAACACGCCCGCTACTGGCGCTACGCATACAGCGCCGTGCCCCAGGCCGAGGAGGCGCGGCTCGTCGCCGACTACCGCGCCAGGCACGATGGCGCCCTGCCGAGCTGCAACCGCGCCACCCCGCTGCCGCGCGACGCCCGCAGGCGAGCGGTGGAGCGGTTCGGCGGCGCCGGCGGCGGCGAGTGAGCGCCCCCGGGGTGGCGATACGAGAAAACACGATTCCCATCGGCTTCGAGTGAAAACCCCGACTTGTCGCCTTCCTGGGGGCGTGATATAACCGGGCAGGCGAGGAGAACGCGATTTTCTCTTCATCAGATCGGTTTGGAGGGTTCGCATGCGCAAGTTTCTGGTCACCCTGATCGCCGTCGCCGCCCTTGGTGCCGGTGCAGCCTTCGCACAAGGCGGTATGTGGGCCGGCGTCAGCGCCGGTTACCCGGGTGCCGCGCTGCACTTCGGTATCGACGACGTGGCGCCCAACCTGGCGGTCCGCCTCAACGCGGGCTACAACTACATCGGCACGGGCGGCTTCGCGCTCGGCGCCGACGTCCTCTACGACCTTGACGTCGACATGGGTGATGCGCCCGTGCAGGTCTACGTCGGCGGCGGCGTCGGCCTCGGCATCGGCTCCGGCGTGGCCGTGGGAGTCAACGCCTTCGTCGGCGGCGAGTTCAGCCTGGCCAGCGCCGGCCTGCCCCAGGGCGGCGTGTTCCTCGAGGTCGGTCCGTCCATCGGCGTCATCCCGAGCTTCGGCTTCGGCGTCACCGGCCGCCTCGGCTTCAACTACCACTTCTAGGCGAACGACCCTACTAGCGAGGGGCGGGGTGCCGGTCGGCACCCCGCCCCTTCTTCGTGAGCCGGCGTCCGGCCCATTGCCGGCGTCCGGCCCATTGCCGGCGCCCGGCCCAGTGCCGGCGCCCGGCCCAGTGGACCGGCGCCGCTCACCCCACCAGGTACAGGAGCTCCATCAGCGCCCCCGGCACATCCACGTCCTTGAGGCCGCGGCGCTTGACGCTGAACCCGGGCGGGTAGCGCGTGGGCTCCACCTGGAACGGCAGCGCCTTGAGGCGCTTGGCGTCGTAGTCGAGGCCCTCGAGGTCGGCGGCGAACGCCACCTGCACGTCCGTCATGTGCTCCTTGATGGTCGCCACCCCCTTGGCGCCCGCCAGCAGCCGCAGGCGCGTCAGCTCGATGAAGGCTCGCACCTCGCTCGGGAACGGCCCGTACGCCTCGCGCATCTCGCGCGCGGTGCGGTTCACCTCGGCCAGGCCCTCGGCCTCCGCCAGGCGACCGTAGTAGTTGATGCGCACCGCGTCGTCCTGCACGTAGCTGGGGCTCAGGCGCGCGTCGACGCTCAGGTCGACGGTCACCTGCGGCGCCTCCGCCCGCCGCGCCTCGCCCTTCAGCTTGGCGACCTCCTCGGCCAGCATCTCCGTGTACACCTCTATCGACACGGCGCTTATGTGGCCGTGCTGCTCGGGGCCGAGCAGGTTGCCGACGCCCCTGATCTCCATGTCCTTCTCCGCGAGCAGGTGCCCCGAGCCGAGGTCGTTCAGCTCGGCGATGGCGTATAGCCGCCGCTGCGCCTGCTCCGTGAGCCGACCCGGGTAGAGCATGTACGCCCACGCCTCCGTCTCGCGCCGCCCCACGCGGCCCCGCAGCTGGTAGAGCTGCGCCAGCCCGAGGCGATCGGCGCGCTCGATGACCAGCGTGTTCGCGCCGGCGATGTCTAGCCCGGACTCCACGATGGTGGTCGACAGGAGCACGTCGTAGGCGCCCTCCTCGAAGCCGAGCATGATCTGCTCCAGCTCCGACTCCCCCATCTGACCGTGCGCCACCCCGACGCGCGCCTCGGGCACGAGCTGACCGAGCGTGCGCGCGCGCAGGCCGATGGAGCCGATGCGGTCGTGGATGTAGAAGACCTTGCCGCCGCGTTCCAGCTCGTACAGCACCGCCTCCCGCACGACGAGCGGGTCGTAGGGTTGGAGCACAGTCTGGATCGGCTTGCGCCCCTGCGGCGGCGTCATGATCTGCGACACGTCGCGCAGGCCGACGAGGCTCATGTAGAGCGTGCGCGGTATGGGGGTGGCGGAGAGCGACAGGACGTCGAGGTTGGCCCTCAGGCTCTTGAGCCGCTCCTTCTGCCCCACCCCGAAGCGGTGCTCCTCGTCGACGATCAACAGCCCCAACGCCTTGTACTCGATGGCCTCGTTCAGTAGCCGGTGGGTGCCCACGACCACGTCGACGCTGCCGTCCTTGAGGCCCGCGAGGATGTCGCGCGCGTGCGCGTCGCTCGTGAAGCGCGATAGGCTCTCGACCCGCACGGGCAGCCCCGCGAACCGCTCCCGGAACGTCTCGTAGTGCTGCCGCGCCAGCACCGTGGTGGGGACCAGCACGGCCACCTGCGCCGAGTTCCCGACGGCGCGGTGCGCCGCGCGGATGGCCACCTCCGTCTTGCCGAAGCCGACGTCGCCCGACACGAGGCGCTCCATGGGCACCTCGCTCTCCATGTCGCTCAGCACTGCTTTGACCGCCGTGCGCTGGTCCGGGGTGAGGGTGAAGGGGCAGTTGCGTTCGATGAGCACGTCCCACTCCGGCACCGGCGGGAAGCTCGTCCCCTTGCTCACCTGCCGCTTCGCGTAGGTCTTGATCAGCTCCGCGGCCAACGCCTCGGCCGAGGCGCGGGCCTTCTCGCGAGCCCGGGCCCACTCGTTGGTGCCGAGCGTGGAGAGGCGCGGCGGGTCGTCCGTGGTGCCGGGGTGGCGCCTGAGGAGCGGGAGGAGCTCGACCGGCAGGTAGAGCTTCCCCTCCCCCGCGTACTGCAGCCGCAGGTAGTCGCGCACGACGCCCACCACCTGGCGCGGTTCCAGTCCGAGGAAGCGGCCCACGCCGTGGTCGGGGTGGATGAGGTAGTCGCCCACCGTCAGCTGGGCGGCGTCGTGCACCCGCTTGCCGCTCAGCTTGGTGGCCTTGCGGCCCCCCTGGTAGCCGTAGAGGAGCTCCTCGGTGACGACCACCTCCTTGCGCGCCTCCGACTTGTAACCGCCGCCGACGGCCGCCGCCAGCGCCAGGATGACGCGGCCGGGGTGGTGCTCGACGCGGTTGCGCCAGTGCGACTCGAACTCCCCGATGACGCGCTCCCGCAGGTAACGGCCGGAGCGTTCGAACTTGAGGAGGAGCTGCACCGAGTAACCGTCGTGCAACCACATGTGCAGGTCGCTGGTGAAGTCGCTGAGCTTGCCGCGGTAGTAGGGCAGCGCCTCGAGGTCGGCGCGGCGCTCCTCGAGCGCCAGCGGGTCGCGCCCGAAGGAGACGACGGCGCGCGCCGCCAGGTGGCTCCACAGCCACTCGGCGGCGTCGCCCGACAGGTCGCCGGCGTAGAGCTCGGGGGCGTCCAGGTAGACGGCGCCGGGTAGCGCCGCGAGCAGCCGTGACGTGAACCCGGCCCGCTGGGCGTCGCCGAGGCGGCGCGGCGCGAGGACGAGGCGTTCGAGCGGCTCACCTACGCTCGTCAGGGCGTCGAGCTCGTCGCCGAAGAACTCGAGCCGCACGCTCCCCGGCGGGTCCTCGGGCAGCGGCGCGTCGTCCGCGTCGTCGTCCTCCCCCGGGGCCCCATCCTCGGCCCCCGCCAACGCTTCGGTGTAGAGGGTGATGGTGTCGCCGCGCACGGTGAAGCCGGGTGCCGCGTCCCGCGTGTACCCGTACTCGATGAGCCGGTCGAGCAGCTCCTCCCGCGGGTAGCGGCCCCCCTTGACGAGCTCGACGGCGTAGCGCTCCGGGTCCTCGGGGAAGGGCGTCACGGCGTGGCCGAGAGAGAGCACGACCTTCTCCCGGCGGTCGTGCCAGTCGGCCAGCTCCGGGTCGACCGACCGCGGCGCACCGAACAGGTGGGTGTCCTGGTAGAGGGGGAGGCGGTCCGCGGTCGTCACGAGCACGGCGGCACCCTCGTGGCGCGCGAACGCCATGAGGCGCGCGGCGGCCGGGAGCCCGAGGTAGCGCCCGCCGGCGGCCACCTCGGGCGGCGCGGCGCGCAGCTCCTCGGGCGGTGGTTCCTTGATGGATCGGCTCAACGGCTACCCTTCCCGTGCGCGGCACGGACGCGCGCCCGGGTGCCCTCACTCCTTGGGGGAGTCGGCACCCGGGGCAGCGATCGCCAGACGGTACGCCTCGTTCCTGGGCACTCCCAGGGCCACGAGGGCGCTCTGCAGAAGCCTACCGCGCACGCCGGCCCCGGCCAGTGCCTCGGCCAGCTCGGCGGGGCGTTGCTCGGCGGCGGGGGGCGGTTCCGGCGCCGGCCCGATCACCACCACGATCTCGCCGCGCACGTCCCGGCCCGCGAACGCCTCGGCGAGCTCGCCGAGCGGACCGCGCACCGTCTCCTCGTGGAGCTTCGTCAGCTCCCGGCTGACGCTGGCGGGCCGGCCGGGTCCGCAGGCGCGCGCGAGGTCGCCGAGCGTGGCGGCCAGGCGTTGCGGCGCCTCGTAGAGCACGCTCGTGGCACCCGAGGCGGCGATACCGGCCAGGCGCCTGGCGCGCTCGCTCCCCTTCCGGGGCAGGAACCCCTCGAAGGTGAAGCGCGCCGTCGGCAGCCCCGAGAGCACGATGGCGGGCACCAACGCCGTGGGTCCGGGCAGCGCCTCGACGGTGGCGCCCATGTCGAGCGCCAAGCGCACCAGCTCCGCGCCCGGGTCGGAGATGCCGGGGCTGCCGGCGTCGGTTACGAAGGCGACGTGGGCGTGCGCCTCGAGCAGGGCCGGGGCGCGCGCGGCTATGGTGTGGGCGTCGAGGCGCTCGAGCCGGGTGGTCACCCCGTAGTGGTCGAGGAGCACGCGGCTGCGGCGGGTGTCCTCGGCCGCCACGACGTCGGCGCCGCGCAGCTCGGCGACGGCGCGGTGGGTCATGTCTGCCAGGTTGCCTATCGGGGTGGGCACGAGGACGAGGCGGGTGGCGCTCACGGCTCGTTGCCGCCGGCGCGCCGGCGCGCGGCCGCCCGGGCGCGCGCGTACCAGCCGAGGCTCACGGCGACCGCGACCACGAGGCTGACGGCCACGCCCGCGCCGCGAGGCAGGCCGAGCGACTCGGCCAGGCGCGCCAGCAGCGGCAGCGTGAAGGTGGCGGCCGCCAGGACCCCAAGCAGGGCGGCGTAGTTCACGGCAGCGTCCTCGTCACCAGCCCAGGCTACCAGGTGCGAGCGGGCGTCCACGACGGCCCGCGGGGCGGCGGAGCGCTACGATATTCCCCGGGGGTAAGGGAGGGTTCGTGTCGACGGTCACGACCGCGGCGGACGCCGCCGCCAAGCGCAGGATCCTCAACCGCCTCAAGCGAGTCGAGGGACAGGTCCGCGGCCTGCAGCGGATGATCGACGAGGAGCGCGCCTGCAAGGAGGTCCTGACCCTGCTGGTGGGGGTGCAGCGGGCGCTGGACGCCGCCGGGGACGAACTCCTCGAGAACTACCTGACGCGCTGCGAGCCGGAGCTAGCCAGCGGGGAGCAGGACCTGGGGGAGCTGCTCGCGACGATCAGGCTCGCGCGGCGCTGAGCGCCCGTGGGCGAGGGCGCGTCCCCGCCTAGCGGCCGCCCGCCACGAAGCGGGTGAGGGCCGTGGTGGGGTAGTAGTGGCCGAGGATCCGGCCGTAGTCGT
>Ga0226835_1001691_pt1 | contig 11119 bp, 8 predicted proteins | sample LAC_MetaG_1_FD_163627 | JGI IMG/M metagenome (GOLD analysis project Ga0226835, IMG submission 163627) | Anaerobic ammonium oxidizing microbial communities from anammox membrane bioreactor (MBR) in UC Berkley, California, United States -... | ecosystem: Engineered > Bioreactor > Anaerobic >...
GCCCAGACCACACCAACAAAGAAGGAGAAAGCACCCACCTTGACCAAGACCTAAGACCCAAACCATACATGAAGGCGGGTCACTTCTCGGCGAAAATCCCGGGTCAGCTCTCAGCGGAAATCAACACACATCCTGCGTTGACGGTCAAGAATGCGGCCAGATTCCCCGCGGCGTCGTATGTGTCGGCAACGGGGGCGGTGTGCGGCAGTTCGTAAGTCATTGTGCTCTCTCCCCGAAATCCGAACCATTCGAATTCCGTTAATAACATAATGTGCTATCCCGCCAACGGCGTCAACGAGAAAAAACGACGAAAAGGCAAACTTTTTCAATTATTTACGTCAACAAACTGGAGTTGACAGGCGTCAACTTCCGCGCTCGTTCTGGACGTCCAGGACCCCCTTTCCTTTGGAAACCCGAGCCGTCTTTTCCTTGTCCTCTGCCGCGCCAGCGCAGGGGATACCCTTGGCCTTGTTGCCCTTTCCTTCGGAGCCACCCTCGCCGTAGGGACGGCGTCCTCAGGATGCCGGACGGGTCAAGGGCCGTAGGTGCATTTTACCCTTGACCCGTCCGGCAAGGCCCGCAGGGCCGGTCCTGAGGTAAGCAAGGACCGTGGCGAGGGTGGAGCCGGAGGAAAGCTCCATGACAGGGAGAATCGACATCAAATGATGGAATCGGGGTGCCATTCGGAATCAGGTCTCCTGCAACAGAAAAAACAGTTGCACCATTGTTGCAGGAATTTCGCGATTGTTGCGGAGAGGGGGCCAGAACCTCCTGAAATCGTCAACGGATTTTGCTAAGCGATTTCAGGATGATTTGGCGGAAGAGGTGGGATTCGAACCCACGGTGGAGTCGCCCCCACGCCGGTTTTCAAGACCGGTGCCTTAAACCGCTCGGCCACTCTTCCGCAGCGGTCAGGTGTATGCGCCAACGGACCGGCCGTTTCAAGCGCTCCGCGAAAGGCGGCGGTTCCGCCGTCGCCACAATGCCGCCCGCATCCTGCCGCATTCGGTTAAGACAGTAACAACGAATTCCTGCGCAGTTAGGGATCGTGCCGGCCCGGCATCGCAAGGAGGCCGGCAGTGTATGGAGAGTGGCCTGCCGTCGCGGGCAGGCATACGGGGACAAGGGACGCATGAGCATTGCGCCTTCCTGGCTGACCGGCCGCGGATCGAACATCCTCATCCTGTCGATTTCGGCCGTGGCGCTCGCCGCGTGCTCGACGCCGCCCGCGAAGGTCGCAAGCGGCAAGTCGCGCAGCAAGGAATATTTCTCCGAGCGCGAATACGGCGTGAAGGCCAGCCCCCGCGTCACCAACCAGCGCACGCGCCTGCCGCGCGGCGGCGGCCGCGACCAGATCGGCAAGCCCTACAAGGTCAAGGGCCAATGGTATCATCCCAGGGAGGAACCCGGCTATCACAAGAGCGGGCTCGCCTCCTGGTACGGCGACGCCTTCCACGGCCGGCTTACCGCCAACGGTGAAATCTACGACATGACGCACCTGACGGCCGCGCACCCGACCATGCCGCTGCCGAGCTACGCCCGCGTCACCAACACCAGGAACGGCGCCTCCGTCATCGTGCGCGTCAACGACCGCGGCCCCTATGCCCACGGGCGCATCATCGACCTGTCGCGCCGGGCGGCCGAGCTGCTCGACTACACCCACAGCGGCGTCGCCAAGGTGGAGGTCGAGTATATCGGCCGCGCGCCGCTGCACGGCCGCGACGACCAGTTCCTGATGGCCTCCTATCGCCCGGCGGGCGGCGGGCGCGCGCCTTCGCCCATCGACGACGGCCTGCCGAGCGGCGTCATGATCGCCATGAACGGGCCGACGCCGACGCAACCCGTGGCCGGCGGCGCGGCGGCGGTGCCGTTCCCCGTCCAGCCGCGCATGCCGGCCGCCACCATGGTCGCCGGCCTCGACCTGATCCTGCCCGAATTCGGGCCGATCGTGCCCGAGAGGCCGGGCGTCGGCCTCGCCTATCGCGCGGGTGGGGGCTCCGCGCCCTCGCTTTCGCTGTCCTACGCCGACCAGCGCGTGAAGCGCGCCGCCCAGGCGGTCACCGACCTGGCCGGCGCCGACGGCACCGACGAGATGGTCGCCGCGCTCAACCGCCGCTATGCGGCCGCAGCCGGCGCCCGGACGCCGGACGCCGCGCAGGGCTACATCGCCGTCGGCACCTATGCCGACCAGCCCGCGGCCGAGGCGATGGCGGCGGCGCTGCGGCAGGCGGGACGCGCCGCCATCGAGACCGACTGGCGCGGCGACGGCTTCACGCTCAGCCTCCATCCCGACGGGCGGCATTCGCTGGACGACATGCTGCGGGCGGCCTGGGTCGCAGGCGCAGCCGACGCCATGCCGGTGCGCGAATAGCCGCGCGGCTCGCCTGCCGGCCCCGCGCCGGGGTTGAAGCGTCCAATGCGGCGCTGCTAACCTGACGGCACGGCAACGGCTTCTTCCGGGGTTTGCAGCATGGGGTTTGTTTCGGCTCTGCGGTGGGCGCTTCGCACGCTCGTCATGCTCGTGGCCGCCATCGGCGCGGCGCAGGCGCAGCAGCAGGCGCCGCTGTTCGAGACCAAGGCCAGGCAGGCCTTCATGATCGATGCCGAGACCGGCACGGTCCTGTTCTCGAAGGACCCGGACGCACCGTTTCCGCCCGCCTCGCTCGCCAAGATGATGACGATGGAGGTGGTGTTCAACGCCATCCGCACCGGCCGGCTGACACTCGACGAGGAGTTCTACGTCTCGGAAAACGCCTGGCGCACCGGCGGCGCGCCATCCGGCACCTCGACCATGTTCGCCGCGCTCGGCTCGTCCATCCGCCTGGAGGACCTGATCCAGGGCGTCATCGTCCAGTCGGCCAACGACGGCTGCATCGTCATCGCCGAGGGCATGGCGGGCTCGGAGGAGAATTTCGCCCAGCTCATGAACGAGCGCGCCCGGGAGCTCGGCCTGACGAGGTCGGTGTTCAGGAACTCGACCGGCCTGCCGGCAGAGGGCCAGGTCGTCACCGCGCGCGAGCTGGTGCGGCTCGCCACCCACATCTGGCGCGAATATCCCGAGTTCTACAAATATTATTCGCAGGCCGAGTTCACCTGGAACAAGATTCTCCAGCGCAACCGCAACCCGCTCCTGCGCATGAATATCGGCGCCGACGGATTGAAGACCGGCTACACGGAAGCGTCGGGCTACGCCATCGTCGGCTCCGCCGCGCGCGACGGCCGCCGCGTCTTCGTCGCCATGAGCGGCGTGGAGACCGACGCCCAGCGGGCCGAGGAAGCCCGCCGGCTGATCGAATGGGGCATGCGCGCCTTCGACCGCGTCGAGCTTTTCGCCGCCGGCGAGGTGGTCGGCGAGGCCAGGACCTATGGCGGCGAGAAGTCGGGCGTGGCGCTGCGCGCCGCCGGGCCGGTCGCCATCTTCGTGCCGATCACCAACCGCGACCGGCTGATCGCCCGCATCGTCTATGAGGGGCCGGTGGTGGCGCCGGTGGAGGAGGGCACGCCCATCGGCTCGCTCAAGGTGTGGATCGGCGACATGATGAGCCAGGAAACGCCGCTCTACGCCGCCGAAAGCGTCGGCCAGGGCAAGATCCACCAACGCGCGCTCGACGCCGTCGAGGAGCTCCTGATCGGCTGGCTGCGCTGAACGGCTTCCGCCATTGCCTCCCGCCGTGGCTTTTTGCGCCCGTCTCGCCTATTTGAAGGCTGAGGTTCGGCGGAATCGGATGTACGGAAGGCTGGCGTGGCGCGCGGCATCTTCATCACCTTCGAGGGCGGCGAGGGCGCCGGCAAGTCGACGCAGATCGCGCGGCTGGCCGCGACCCTGCGCGAGCTGGGCCACGAGGTGGTGGTGACGCGCGAACCGGGCGGCTCGCCGGGCGCCGAAGCGGTCCGCCACGTCATCCTTTCGGGCGCGGCCGAGCCGTTCGGGCCGGCGATGGAGGCGATCCTGTTCGCCGCCGCCCGCGCCGACCATGTCGACCAGGTGATCCGCCCCGCCGTCGAGCGCGGCGCCATCGTGCTGTGCGACCGCTTCATCGATTCCAGTCGCGTCTATCAGGGCGTCACCGGCGGCCTCGAGCCCGCCTTCATGCAGGCACTGGAGAAGGTGGCGGTCGCCGGCATGATGCCGGACCTGACGGTCATCCTCGACGTCGACCCGGCCGAAGGCATGCGCCGGGCCACCAGGCGGCGCGGCGACGAGGCGGCCGACCGCTACGAGAAGGAGGCGCTGGAGGTCCATCGCCGCCGCCGCGACGCCTTCCTGGCGATCGCGCGCGCCGAACCGCAGCGCTGCGTGGTCGTCGACACGACGCGCGCGCCCACCAAGGTGGCGACAGCCATCGTCCGCGCCGTGCAGGCGCTGGTGACGCGGCGGCTGGGCGCGGGCGGCAGGGCGCAAGCGCCGCGGCCGGTCGAGAAGGCAGGGGCAGCCGGGAAGGCGGGGGCGGCATGAGCTTCACCCGCCTTTCCCCCGAGCAGTTCGACACCATCCCCGAGATCGCCGAGCCGGCGGAGAACGCGCTGCTCGTCGGCCACGACGAGGCGGCCGCGCAGGTGGCCGCCGCCTATCGCGCCGGCCGGCTGCACCACGCGCTGCTCATCGCCGGCCCGGCCGGCATCGGCAAGGCGACCTTCGCCTTCCACCTTGCCGAGCACCTTCTCGCCCACCCCGACGCGCGCACCGCGCCTTCGACCCTGTCGCCGCGCGATCCTGCGTCGGTCCTGTTCCGGCAGATCGCGCAGGGCGCGCATCCCGGCGTGCTGCACCTGACGCGGCCGCTCAACGACAAGACCAAAGCGTTCAGGTCGGCCGTGACGGTGGACGAGATCCGCCGCATCGGCCGCTTCCTGTCGATGACCTCGCATGACGGGAGCTGGCGCGTCGTCATCGTCGATCCGGCCGACGACATGAACGTCAACGCCGCGAACGCGCTGCTCAAGAACCTGGAGGAGCCGCCGGCGCGCACCCTGTTCGTGCTGATCGCCCATTCGCCCGGCGCGCTGCTGCCCACCATCCGCTCGCGCTGCCATCTGGTGCGGCTGAGGCCGCTGGAGCCGCAGGCGCTGCTTGCCGTGCTGGACCATCTCGATGCGGGCCTGCCGGACGGGGAGGGCGCGCGCGCGGCGCTGGCGGCGCGGGCAGGGGGCAGCGTGCGCGAGGCGCTGCTTTTGACCCGCTATGGCGGCCTCGACATCGCCGAGGCGGTCGCCAGGGTGGTCGAGGCAAGGGATTTCCCCGTTGCCGAGGCGTGGCGGGTGGCGGAAGCCGTCAGCGGCCGCGACGCGGCGGTGCAGTTCTCGCTCTTCGGCCAGACGGCGCTCGACGCCGTCGCCCGCTGGGCGCGGCAGGCGGCGGCGGGCGGCGACCTCGCCGGCGCGGCTGCCCTGTCGGAGCTGTGGCGCGAGATCGAGCGCATGACGGCCGAGACGGAAACCTACAATCTCGACAAGCGCCAGCACGCCATGGGCCTGCTGCGGCGAATGTGGCGGGCGGCGAAGCCATAGGAAAGGCCCCGGAAAAGGGCCTGGGAAATCGTCGATAGCCATCGCCTCCGCGATGGGTTATCTCACCCGCCAGACACGAGAATATTGCCGGAAAATCCCTCCCATGTCCGCCGAGCGCTATTACATCACCACCGCCATCTCCTATCCGAACGGCAAGCCGCATATCGGCCACGCCTACGAGCTGATCGCCACCGACGCGCTGGCGCGCTTCCAGCGGCTCGACGGAAAGCAGGTCTATTTCCTGACCGGCACGGACGAGCACGGCATCAAGATGCACCAGACCGCGCGCAAGGAGGGCATTACGCCGCGCGAGCTGGCCGACCGCAACGCGGCCGAGTTCCAGCGCATGGCGACGGCGCTGAACGCCTCCAACGACGATTTCATCCGCACCACCGAGGAGCGCCACTACCGCTCCAGCCAGGCGATCTGGAAGGCGATGGCCGCCAATGGCGACATCTACAAGGGCGGCTATGCCGGCTGGTACTCGGTGCGCGACGAAGCCTATTACGGCGAGGAGGAGACGGAAGTCCGCGACGACGGCGTGCGCTACGGCCCGCAGGGCACGCCGGTCGAATGGGTGGAGGAGGAGAGCTACTTCTTCCGCCTCTCCGCCTATGGCGACCGTCTGCTCAGGCTCTACGAGGAGCATCCCGACTTCATCGGGCCCGCCGAGCGCAGGAACGAGATCGTCAGCTTCGTCCGGTCCGGCCTGAAGGACCTGTCGGTCTCACGCACCACCTTCGACTGGGGCATCCCGGTGCCGGGCGACGAGAAGCACGTGATGTATGTGTGGGTCGACGCGCTCACGAACTACATCACCGGCGTCGGCTATCCCGATGAAAACGATGAGCTTTGGCCATTCTGGCCAGCCGACCTCCACGTCATCGGCAAGGACATCACCCGTTTCCATGCCATCTACTGGCCGGCCTTCCTGATGTCGGCTGGCATCGCGGTGCCGAAGCGCGTCTTCGGCCACGGCTTCGTCTTCAACCGCGGCGAGAAGATGTCGAAGTCGGTCGGCAACGTCATCGATCCGTTCGCGCTGGTCGAGCATTACGGCCTCGACCAGGTGCGCTATTTCCTCTTACGCGAGGTGCCGTTCGGCCAGGACGGCAACTACAGCCACGAGGCCATCGTCAATCGCACCAATGCCGACCTTGCCAACGACCTCGGCAATCTGGCGCAGCGCTCGCTGTCGATGATCGCCAGGAACTGCGGCGGCGTCGTGCCGCAAAGGGGCGAGTTGCAGGAGGCCGACCGCGCCATCCTGACCCAGGCCGAGGCGGCGCTGGCGACGGCGCGCGAGGCGATGAAGGCGCAGGCCATCCACACCGGCCTTGCCGCCATCTTCGCCGTGGTCGCGGAGGCCAACCGCTACTTTGCCGGGCAGGAACCGTGGGCGCTGAAGAAGACCGACCCCGCGCGCATGGAGACCGTGCTGTGGGTGACGGCCGAGGCCGTGCGCCGTGTGGCGATCCTGTGCCAGCCCTACATGCCGGGATCGTCGGGCAAGCTGCTCGACCTGCTGGCCGTGCCGCAAGACGCGCGCAGCTTCGCCCATCTCGGCGACGCGCACGCGCTGGAGCCGGGCACCGCGCTTCCCGCCCCGCAGGGCGTGTTCCCGCGCTATGTCGAGCAGGGCGAGGCGGGCTGACGGTCGCGATCATGCTGGTCGACAGCCACTGCCACCTCGACTTTCCCGACTTCGCGGCCGAGCGCGACGCCGTTGTGGCCCGCGCGCTTGGCGCCGGGGTCGGGCGCATGGTCACGATCTCGACGCGCGTGCGCCGCTTCGCCGAGATCCGCGCCATCGCGGAAGCCTACCCCCAAGTCTATTGCTCGGTCGGCACGCATCCGCACAATGCCGCCGAGGAGCCGGACGTGACCGCCGACGAGCTGGTGCGCTTGGCCTCCCACCCCAAGGTGGTGGCGATCGGCGAGGCCGGCCTCGACTATTTCTACGACCATTCCCCGCGCGAGGCGCAGGCGAGCGGCCTGCGCACCCACATCGCGGCCGCGCGCATGACCGGCCTGCCGCTCGTCATCCACGCCCGCGACGCCGACGACGACATGGCTGCGATCCTCGAGGGCGAGACGGGGAAGGGGGCCTTCCCCTTCGTCCTGCACTGCTTTTCCTCGGGCCGCGCGCTCGCCGAGGCCGGCGTCGCGCTCGGCGGCTACGTCTCCTTCTCCGGCATCCTGACCTTCAAGCGGTCGGACGAGCTGCGCGCCATCGCTCAGATTCTGCCGCGCGAGCGGCTGCTGGTCGAGACCGACGCGCCCTATCTTGCGCCGCAGCCCTGGCGCGGCAAGCGCAACGAGCCGGCTTACGTGGTGGAGACGGCGAGGGTGCTGGCGCAGGCCGTCGGCGTTTCCGAGGCCGAGATCGCGCAAATCACCACGGAGAATTTCTTCCGTCTTTTCAGCAAGATGCCGCGCGATGACGTCTGAGCGCCTGCGCATCGTCATCACCGGCTGCGGCTCGTCGCCCGGCACGCCGCGCATCATCGGCGACTGGGGCGCCTGCGATCCGGCAAATCCGAAGAACAGGCGCCGGCGCGCCGCCGCTCTGGTCGAGCGTATTTCAGCATCCGGTGAAATAACCCGCGTCGCCGTCGACACCGGCCCGGATTTCCGCGACCAGATGCTCGACGCCGGCGCCGCGCATCTCGACGCCGTGGTCTACACCCACGCCCATGCCGACCATATCCACGGCATCGACGACCTGCGCGGCTATTTTCTCGCCCAGCGCCGCCGCATCGACATCTTCGCCGACGAGCCGACGCTGTCGCGGCTGCGCGAGGGCTTCGGATACTGCTTCGAGACGCCGCCCGGCAGTTCCTATCCGCCGATCGTCGAGCCGCACGAGATCGAGCATGACGCGGCCTTCACGGTGAACGGCGCCGGCGGGCCGATCACCTTCGAGCCGCTGCCGCAGATCCACGGCGACACCATGACGCTCGGCTTCCGCATCGGCTCCATGGCCTATTGCCCCGACGTCAGCGACTTTCCGGCACAGACGGCGGCGCGGCTCGCCGGGCTCGACCTGCTGGTCATCGACGCGCTGCAATACCGGCCGCATCCGAGCCATTTCTCGCTGGCGCAGGCGCTGGAATGGATCGCGAAGCTGGCGCCGAAGCGCGCGGTGCTGACCCACATGCACATTCCGCTCGACTACGCGACTGTGCTGGCCGAGACGCCGGAGCATGTCGAGCCGGCCTATGACGGCCTCGCCATCGAACTGCCGCTGTAGCGACGGCGGCGCGCCGTCGCCGGCCATCCTGCGGCATCTCGGGTCGTTCGCCGCGTTTCGAGGCACTCGTCGTCATGGTTTGTCGGAGAGTACGCGAACGGGACTGGCGGATCGTGATCGCGAATGCCGCGGATCGCGGCGCGCTCCGCGGTTCCGGCGACCGGGGGCGCCACGGCGGTTCCGGCCGGGAAGCGCTACAACTCGCGGAAGCAGGAACCCGGAATCTTTGCAGGCACGCGATGCAGGCGCGCGATCCCGAACCCCGGATTCCGCGGTGCTGACAGCCCTTGTAAGTTCCATAATCTATCTTATGCGACTTTTATCCATGGGGGCGCCTGTCGCCCTTGTCATGGGCCTCCGCCTGAAGAATTGGCCTGAAGGACTGGCGTGACGAACCGTGGAACGAACGGCACAACCGCACCGCCCTCGCCATGAACAGCCGGACCTTGCACACGGTCGATCAGATGCAAGGCGGATATCGCGCCCGGACAATCCCTTCCCAGGCGCTCCATGTCCGCCGGGGAACGCCGCGCCCGCGATCGACATGGTCCGTCACGTGACGGCAATATCGGAAGCGCGAGGACGGCCGGCCGATCCTCCGCGGCTTGCGGCACGGTGCCAACCTCGTTCCCGAGGTGGTCCCGCCGCCGCTTCGCAGGCCCGGCCTCGACGGCCAACGACAGGCGCGTAACAGCATCGATGCCGCTCACGCCCCACGCATCTCGTATCTGAGAACGGCGCGCCCTATTTATATTAGAAGATTCTACTATTTTATTATATTAGAGAATACTACTGCAAATAAAGCAAGCTGCCTCTCCAAAGAGCCGCGCGCGGGCAGCGGCCGCCTTCTGACCATTCGCAACGCCACCGGCTGCGGCGAAAGCGCCCGAGCCTTTCCGCGCAATCCGCCGTCGTCGCGGCGGCAAGGCCGGGCGCGAGATGCCCGGCCGCCACTCGCGGCCGCTTCTATCCGGCCAGCGCCGATTTCACCGCCGCCACCGCCTCGGCGGCGCGCGCGCCGTCGGGGCCGCCAGCCTGCGCCATGTCGGGCCGGCCGCCGCCGCCCTGCCCGCCGATGGCGGCCGAGGCGCGGCGCACCAGATCGACGGCCGAGAAGCGGCCGGTGAGGTCGTCGGTGACGCCGACCACCACGCTCGCCTTGCCGTCATCGGCGGTGCCGACAAAGACCACGACGCCCGAGCCGAGCGAGCTCTTGCCGGCATCGGCCAGCGATTTCAGGTCCTTGGGCGGAATGCCGGCGACGACGCGGCCGATGAAGCCGACATCGCCGACGCGCTCTCCCTCGCCCGAGCCGGTTTCGGCGGCGCCGCCGCCGAGCGCCAGCTTGCGGCGCGTCTCGGCGAGCTCGCGCTCCAGCTTGCGGCGCTCGTCGAGCACGGTCTCGACCCGCGAGACGACCTCGCCGGGCGACACCTTCAGCGCCGCCGCCGCGGCCTTCAGCCGCCGCTCCTGCTCGTCGAGATGGCGCAGCGCCGCCTCTCCGGTCAGCGCCTCAATGCGGCGCACGCCGGCCGCGACCGCGCCCTCGGAGACCACGCGCACGAGGCCGATGTCGCCGGTCGCCGCGACATGGGTGCCGCCGCACAGCTCCACCGAATAAGGCCTGCCCGCCTTGTCGCCGTGAAGCGCCGTGCCCATGCGCACCACGCGCACCTCATCGCCGTACTTCTCGCCGAACAGCGCCATCGCGCCCTCGGCGATAGCGTCGTCGACCGCCATCAGCCGCGTCGTCACCGCCTCGTTCTGGCGCACGATCTCGTTGGCGAAGCGCTCGATCCGCTCCAGCTCCCCGGTCTCGATCGGCTTGGGATGCGAGAAGTCGAAGCGCAGCCTGTCGGGCGCGACGAGCGAGCCCTTCTGCGCCACATGGGTGCCCAGAACCTCGCGCAGCGCCTCGTGGATGAGATGGGTCGCCGAATGGTTGGCGCGGATCGCCGCCCGGCGCGCGCCGTCGACCTTCAACTCCACCGCCGCGCCGACGGAGATCGATCCCGACACGACCGTCCCGAAATGGACGAAGACGCCGTCGCCCTTCTTCTGCGTATCGGACACCGCAATGACGAAACCCTCGCCCGCGATGGTGCCTGTGTCGCCGACCTGGCCGCCCGACTCGCCATAGAACGGCGTCTGGTTGACCACCACGGCGACGACCTCACCCTCGCCCGCCGCATTCACCTCGGCGCCGTCCCTGACCAGCGCCGTCACGACGCCCTCGGCCGCCTCGGTCTCGTAGCCGAGGAACTCGGTGGCGCCGACGCGGTCGCGCACGGAAAACCACACCGCCTCGGTCGCCGCCTCGCCCGAGCCGGCCCAGTTGGCGCGGGCTTCCGCCTTCTG
>Ga0226835_1001692_pt1 | contig 11114 bp, 10 predicted proteins | sample LAC_MetaG_1_FD_163627 | JGI IMG/M metagenome (GOLD analysis project Ga0226835, IMG submission 163627) | Anaerobic ammonium oxidizing microbial communities from anammox membrane bioreactor (MBR) in UC Berkley, California, United States -... | ecosystem: Engineered > Bioreactor > Anaerobic >...
GTGTCGATCCCGATCAGGCGGACCTTGCGGCCCCCCGAGACGACGATCGTGTCGCCGTCGACGTGCTTCTCCACCACGGCGTCGGTACCGGCCGGGACCCGGGCCGGGGCGGGCCTCGGAGCGGTGGTGGCCGGAGGAGCCGTGGTCGCGGTGGTACCCGTCGACCCCGGGAGGGCCCCGGTGGTCGTGGTGGCCACGGTGTCCGGCGTGGTCGGGGTGGCCCGGACGCGGCCGGCACCCGGACCGCCGTCGCGCGAGAGGGACCCGTCGCCCGAGGATCCCGAGGAGCCGGAGCAGGCCCCGACCACGAGCGCGGCCACCAGCAGCACCACGGCCGCGCGGGCGCCCCCGGTCGCCCGGCATCCCACCTCCGGACCCTCGGGCGCGCGGCGCTGCCGGCGTGGGCTCATCGCCATGCCGGACATCTTGGCCGCTCCGGTACGGTGACCGGCGACGTGGAGCTGCCCCGTTCCCTCACGCCGTTGCGGCACCGGCCCTTCGCCCTCCTGTGGAGCGGTGCCTTCGCATCGAACGTCGGGACGTGGATGGAGACGGTCGGGGTCGGCATCCTCGTGACCGAGAGCACCCGGCAGGCGGCGTGGACGGGCCTGGTGTTCGCCGCCGGCTTCGTGCCCAACGCGGTGCTCGGCCCCCTCGGCGGCGCGCTGGCCGACCGGCTCCCCCGCCGCCGTCTGCTGATGACCACCAGCACCGTCCAGATGGTGATGGCCGGCCTCCTGACCGTCCTGGCCGCGCTCGACCGCGCCCACCCGGCTTCGGTGGCGGTGATCGTCCTCGCCTCGGGGTGCGCGATGGCGATCGGGTTCCCGGCCTACCAGGCGATGCTGCCCGACCTCGTACCCCCCTCCGAGATCCTCGGCGCGGTCGCGCTGTCGTCGGCGCAGTGGAACCTCGGGCGCGTCATCGGGCCCGCCCTCGCCGGCGTGGTCATCGGCCTCGGCGGATACGCCTGGGCGTTCGCCCTCAACACGTTGAGCTTCCTCGCCGTGATCGCGGTGATCGCCCCTCTCCGCCTGCCGCAACCCGCGCACCACGACGGCGAGTCGGTCCGGTCGTCGATCCGGGCCGGGCTGGGCGCGGCGCGGCGCGAGCCGGGCATCCGGGTCATCATCGCCTACGCCGCCGCGATCGCGTTCCTGATCGCTCCGTTCATCGCGCTCGTCGCCCCGATGGCGCTCGAGGTCCTCGACGCCGGGCGCAGCGGGGTCTCGGTGCTCATCACCGCCCAGGGGATCGGCGCGGTGACGATGGCGTTCTCGCTCGCTCCCCTCGCGGCGCGCTTCGGCCCCCGCCGGACGATGGCGGCCTCTCTCCTGGGCTCCCCGGTGGCGGTGCTGGCCTACGCCCTGGCGCCGAACCTCGCCGTCGCCGCGGTGCTCCTGTGCGTGGTGGGGTTCTTCTACCTCGGGGCCTTCTCGAGCTTCTCGAGCATCATCCAGCTCCGGGCCCCGGCCGCGGTGCGGGGGCGGGTGATGAGCCTGCTGATGGTGGTCCTCGGTCTCCTCTACCCGGTCGGCAGCATCGTCCAGGGCCGCCTCGCCGACCACTTCGGGCTCCGGGTGGTGACGGCCGGCTCGGGTGCGGCGATGCTGGCCGTCCTGGCCGTCCTGGCGATCACGCGTCCGGGCCTGGCCCGGGCCGTGGAGAGCCCGGTCGACGAGACGGCACCGGGGGCGCTCGGCGTCGAGTTGGGGCTGGAGCCGTGACCGGGCGCCGGGTAGACATCCCGGTGGCCCGAGGAGGAGGACACCGGTGGCGGTGGTGCTGAGCGAGCGCAGGGGGGCGGTCGAGGTCCTCACCCTGAACCGTCCGGAGGCCCGCAACGCCATCGACGGCGACGTCGCCGAGGCGCTCGAGGCCGCGCTCGACGTCGCCGAGGCCGACGGGGCGGTGTCGGCGGTGGTCCTGACCGGCACTCCGCCCGTCTTCAGCGCCGGCGCCGACCTCAAGAAGATCTCGGGGCCCGACTCCCGCCGCTTCCACACGCGTCGGGGAGGCTTCGCCGGCTTCGTCAACCGCGACTTCCCCAAGCCGGTGATCGCGGCCGTGAACGGCCCCGCCATGGCCGGCGGTTTCGAGATCGTCCTGGCCTGCGACCTGGTGGTCGCGGCCGACGACTCCGTGTTCGGCCTCCCCGAGGTCAAGCGCGGCCTGTTCGCCGCCGCGGGCGGCCTGGTCCGCCTGCCCCGCCGGGTGCCGCTGCCCCTCGCCATGGAGGTGGCGATGACGGGCGCACCGATCAGCGCCGAACGCGCCCTCGCGGCCGGGCTGGTGAACCGCCTCGTCCCGGCCGGTCGGGTCGTCGACGAGGCGCTCACCCTGGCCGCGGCGGTGGCCGCCAACGCGCCTCTCGCGGTCCGCAACTCCCGGACCCTCGTACGCGAGGCCGCCGAGCTGACCGAGGAGGAGGCCTGGGCCCGCAACACGGCCCTGGCCGCCGAGGTGATGGCCCACCCCGACGCGCGCGAGGGGCCCCGGGCCTTCGCCGAGAAGCGCCCACCGCGCTGGACCAGCGGCTGAGAAGCCGGCCACGACCCGATCCTGACCGCGGGAGCGATCACTCCTACAATCGGACCGTGGTGTCGTCGAGCCCACCGCCTCCGGCTCCGCCGGCCGTCGCCGCGTCGCCGGAGCGCTGGCGGGTGGACGAGCTGGCGCAGCGCAGCGGCGTCTCCGTCGACACCATCCGCTTCTACCAGAAGCGGCGCCTGCTGCCCCCGCCCGTCCGCGAGGGCCGCGTCGTGTGGTACGGCCCTGGTCACGCCGATCGCCTCCGTCGCATACAGACCCTGCAACGGGAGGGGTTCACCCTCGCGGTCATCCGGCGCCTCCTCGACGGCGACCTCCGGTCCACCGACGCCTCGCTGGCGGCCGCGGTTGCCGCCGCCGGTACCGCCGAGCCCGGCGGCGAGGAACCGCTCGATCTCGAGGAGCTCGCGGCACGCTCGGGCGTGGAGCCGGAGATCGTGAGCCGCCTCGTGGACGAGGGCCTGCTCGTACCCATGGCCGTGGGCGGCGAGCCGCGCTTCACGGGCGCCGACGTCGAGGCGGTCCGCGCCGGGCGGACCCTCGTCGACGCCGGGCTCCCCGTGGCCGAGCTCATCGACCTCGCAGGCGCCCACCACCGGGCCACCCGGGAGGTGGCCGAGGAGGCCGTCGCCCTGTTCGACTCGTTCGTGCGGCGCCCGCTGGCCGGAGCCGCCATGAACGACGCGGAGCGGGCCGAGCTCCTCGTGGAGCGCTTCCGGACGATGCTCCCCGCGGTGACCGCCCTGGTCGCCCACCACTTCCGCCGGGTGCTGCTGCAGGCGGCGGAGGAGCGCCTGCGGCCCGACGGGGAGCCGGGAGGTGGCGGGTGACGGCCTCCCATCGGCCCGGCGTCACGCTCCCTACCGGCCCGGAGAAGCGCGCCGCCGTCGAGGAGATGTTCGATCGGATCGCGCCCGGCTACCAGCGCCTCAACCGCATCATCTCGCTCGGCCAGGACGGCCGCTGGCGGCGCCGGACCGTGCGGAGCCTCGGCCTGCCCGACCGGTCCCGGGTCCTGGACCTGGCGTGCGGACCGGGGGAGCTGTGCGAGGAGCTCCTCGATGCCGGCCTGGTCCCGGTGGGGGTCGACCTCTCGGCCGGGATGCTCGCCCGCTCGACCGGCCGCGCGCCCATGGTGCGCGGCGACGTCCTCGCGCTGCCGTTCCCCGACGGCTCGGCGACGGGGGTCGTCTGCGGCTTCGCGCTGCGCAACCTCGTCGACCTCGACGCCTTCTTCGCCGAGTGCGCACGAGTGCTCAGGCCGGGCGGCCGGGTGGCGCTGCTCGACGCCGCCGACCCCGCGGGGCGGCTGGCCCGGGCCGGCCACCGGGTCTGGTTCCGGGGGGTCGTGCCGTGGATCGGCGCCCGCCTCTCCGACGCCGAGGCCTACCGGTACCTCCCCGCGTCGACCGCGTACCTCCCGCCGGGCACCGAGCTCGTCGCCCGGCTCCGGCGGGCCGGGTTCGACGCCGTGGAGCGCTCCACCATGACGGCCGGCGCGGTCCAGCTCCTGACCGGTACCCGCCGCGACCCGGCCTGCGCCGGCGGCGGGTCATGACGGCCGGGCCCCCGACCACCGCGGCCCTGAGCGCCCGGACCCGGGAGGTCGAGCCACGCCCCGATCTCCTCGACGCGCTGGGGGCCGGCGGCTTCGCGTGGCTCGACGGCACCGGCGACCCGTGGGCGCCGGGCCTGGTGACGAGCGGGGTGGTCGCCCGCGTGGCTCCGGGCGACGCGGTGGCGTTCCTGCGCTCGATCGCGACCGACGGCCGCGCCCACCCGGGCCCGGTCGCCGTCGGGGCCCTGCCGTTCACCGATCCCGGAGGTGGCCGGCTCGTGGTTCCCGCCCGGATCGAGCACCTCACCGCCGACGGTCGGGCGTGGCTGACCGAGATCGGGCCGGGCGCTCCCGACGGCGAGGGGGCGGCGGTGCCGGCGCCCCCCGCCGAGGTCCGCCCGGAGGCGTTCGACCGGCCCCGTTGGAGGACCGCGGTCGGGCGGGCGCTGGCCGAGATCGCGTCGGGGCGGCTGAGCAAGGTCGTCCTCGCCCGCGACTCGGTCGTCGAGGCCGACGCCCCGCTCGACCGGATCGCCGTCCTTCGCCGCCTGCGCACCACGGAGCACGGCTGCTTCCTCTTCGCCGACGGCCACTTCCTCGGCGCCAGCCCCGAACTGCTGGTCCGCCGCTCGGCGGGGCGGCTGGTCTCGCGGCCGATGGCGGGCACCGTCCCGGTCGGAGCGCACGAACCGGCGGCCGGACCCGGGGCGCTCCTCCGTTCGGACAAGGACCGGCGGGAGCACGAACTGGTGGTGGCGGCCGTGGTCGAGACCTTCGAGCGGCTCGGGGCGGGGCCGGTGCGGATCGACGGGCCCACGCTGGCCCGCCTGGCCAGCGTCGCCCACCTCGCGACCCGGGTGGAGGGGCCGGCCGGTGCGGAGGGCCCCGCCGGGGCGGCGAGCCGGGGGCACTACGAGCCACCGACGGTGCCGACGGTGGTGGACGCGATGCTGGCGCTCCACCCCACGCCGGCGGTGGGCGGCACGCCCGGGGCCGCCGCCCTCGACCTGATCGCGGCTCTGGAGCCCGGCGGGCGCGGGCGCTACGCGGGGCCGGTCGGATGGGTCGACGCCCGCGGCGACGGCGAGTTCGCGGTGGCGATCCGCAGCGCCGAGATCTCCGGCTCTCGGGCGCGCCTCTTCGCCGGGGCCGGCATCGTCGCCGGTTCCGACGCCGACGCGGAATGGGACGAGACCGAGGCCAAGCTCGAGCCGATGCGGGGCGCGCTCGGCGCGACGCGGCCCTCGAGCTGAGGCCGGCCCGGCCGTCGATCAGCCCAGGCGGTCCGCCACCGCGGCCCACACCGCCTCGTGGCGGGCCAGGTTCGTGCGACGGTCGGTGCGGACGTGCACCACCCGCACCCCGCCGGCGTCGATCGCCCGCGTCACCTCGTCGTCGAGCTCGCCGGCCCGGTTGACGGACGCGACGGGGATCCCGTAACCCGCCGCCACGTCGGCGACCCCGGCGTCCGGTGGGGTCCCGAAGAGGCGCTCGAAGTCGCGGGGATGCCCGGCCTGGGGCAGGAACGAGAAGATCGCCCCGCCGTCGTTGTCGACGACGACGAGCACGGCGTCGACCGCGGCCGCGGGTGCGGCCAGCAGCCCGCCGCCGTCGTGGAGGAAGCAGAGGTCCCCGAGCAGCGCCACGGTGGCGCCCGGCTCGCCGGACGCGCCCGCGGCGACGCCGAGCGTCGTGGACACGAAACCGTCGATGCCGTTCACGCCCCGGTTCGACAGGACGCGCACCCCCCGCCGGGGCCGGGCGAACGACTCCAGGTCGCGCACCGGCATGCTCGACGCGACGAGCAGGGTGGCCCCGGCGGGAACGGCGTCGTGGACGTCGCGCGCCACCCTCCCGTCGAAGGGCTCGTCGTCGGCGTCGAGATGGGCGTCGATCGCCGCGCGCGCCAGGCTCTCGGCGTCGGCCCACGAGGCGGCCCACCCTGACCGGCCGGACCGGGGCCCGAGGCGGACCGCCACCTCGTCGAGCAGCACGGTGCCCGACCCGTCGCCGCCGGCGCCCACGTCGACCACCTCGGCGACCCGGCGGTCGGGATCGAGCCGGCCGTGCTCGACGCCGATCACGATCTCGGGCACCGGCCCGTAGCCGCCCGGGTCGGCCAGCCAGCGGGCCAGGGCCTTGCTCGTCGGCGGTGCGCCCAGGCGGAGAACGAGGTCGGGCCGGTGTCCGTCGCGGAACGCGGCGTGGCGGGCCAGGGCGTCGTAAGTCGAGACGACCGCCGGACCCTCCCGCAACCCCGAGAGGGGATCGGCGAGCAGCGGCCAACCCGCGGCCTCCACGAACCGCGCCACCGTCGCCGGGGCTTCACCGGCTCCCCACCCGGCCACCACGACACCCCGCTCGGTCTCCGCGACCCGCTCGGCGAGGGCCTCGGCCGCGTCCGGCGTCACCCCGGCGCCCGGCTCCCCGGCCCCGGCGCGGCGCCGGGTCCACGGAGCACCGCCCGGGCGCCCCGGCGCGTCCACCAGCGGAGCACCCGTCGGCACCAGCGGCTCGGCGAGCGGGAGGTTGAGGTGCACGGGGCCCGGCGGCGGCCCGAGGGCCTCGGCGACCGAGCGCGCGCCCAGGGCCCGCCAGGCCGCCGGCGCCCCTGGCCGGTCGGTGGGGACCTCGGCGTCGTGGAACCAGCGCGTGACGGGCCCGAACAGGCGCACCTGATCCACGGTCTGGCCCGCCCCTACGTCGCGGAGCTCGGGCGGCCGGTCGGCGGTGACCACCAGCAGGGGCACCCGCCCGTGGTGCGCCTCGAGCACCGCGGGGTGGAGGTTCGCGGCGGCGGTGCCCGACGTGCACACGACCGCCGCCGGCCGCCCGGTGGCGCGGCCCAGGCCGAGCGCGAAGAACGCCGCGGCGCGTTCATCGAGCACCACGTGGAGCTCGAGGCGCCCGTCGGCGGCGAGAGCCATGGCCACGGGGGCGGAGCGTGATCCCGGCGACAGGACGGCGTGGCGCACCCCGCTGCGGGCCCACTCGTCGACGAGAGCGCGCCCGAACGAGGTGTTGACGTCGCGGGGTCCGCCGGAGGTGGTCATGCGAAGATCGTCGCGTGCGAGTGATCCTGGTGCCCGGCTTCACCCAGACGGCGGGATCGTGGGCCGCGGTGGTGGCCGCCCTCGATCACGACGCGCCGGGGTGGGAGGAGCCGCTCCACGTCGAGGCCGTCGAGGTCCCCGGGGGCCTGGACTTCGAGGCCACGGCCGGCGCGCTCGCCTCGAGCGCGGGACGGGGCCTGTGGGTCGGGTACTCGATGGGAGGGCGCCTCGCGCTGCAGGTGGCGCTCGGGCACCGTGGGGTCGTCGACGGGCTCGTGGTGGTGAGCGCCACCGCGGGCATCGCCGACCCGGCCGAGCGGGCCGCCCGGCGCCGCTCCGACGACGCCCTGGCGCGCGCCATCGAGGAGGGCGGGGTCGACAGGTTCCTCGACGGGTGGCTCGCCCAACCCATGTTCGCGTCGGTCCCCGCCGACGCGCCGGGCCTCGCCGAGCGCCGGTCCATTGCTCCGGGGCGCCTCGCGCACCAGCTCCGCGCCCTGGGCCAGGGGGCCCAGCCCCCGCTGTGGGAGCGCCTCCACGAGCTGGCCGGCCTCGAGCTCCCGGTGGTGCTCGTGACCGGAGCCGCCGACACCAGGTACGGGGCGATCGCCGCCGAGATGGCGCGACGGATCCCCGGGGCACTGCGGGTGTCGGTGCCGGGGGGGCACGCCGTGCCGCTCGAGGCCCCGGCCGCCCTGGCCGCCGAGGTGCGGGCCTCCGCTCACCGGCGCGTCGGCTCCGAGCGCTCGGCGTAGCGCTCGAGGAGATCGGGCGACGGCACGACCGGGCGCACCTCGATCGAGCCGTCGACCGGCACCAGCGGATCGGCGGCCACGTCGCCGGCAAGGGACCCGAGGGTGGCCAGGCCCGACGCGAAGGGCAGCGCGGGCAGCGCCGCGGCCAGGGCCGCCCCCGCGGCCAGTCCGACCGACGTCTCGCGCATCGAGGTAACCACGGCCGGCACACCGGCCTCCTCGGCCACCGCGAGGGCCGCCCGCACCCCGCCGAGCGGCTGGACCTTGAGCACCACGGCGTCGGCCGCCGCCAGGGCGCGCAGGCGGCGAGCGTCCATCAGGCCACGGACGGCCTCGTCGGCGCCGAGCGGCACCGCGACCCGTCGCCTCACGCGGGCGAGGTCGTCGAGACCGGCGACGGGCTGCTCGACCAGCTCCGGGGCGTAGCGCTCGATCCGGTGGATCGTCCGCACCGCGCCGTCGACGTCCCACGCGCCGTTGGCGTCGAGCCGGACCGCGACCGAGCTTCCGACGGCTTCCCGCACGGCGGCCACGCGGTCGACGTCACGGTCGGGGTCGCCGCGACCGACCTTGAGCTTCAGGCAGGCGAAGCCCGCCGCGACGAGCTCGCCCGCCCGCGACGCCGCGGCCGACGGTCCGGAGCCGTCGTCGTCGAGCAGGGCGTTGACCGGGACGAACCGCCGCCGCGGCGCCGGCCACCCCTCGTACGCGGCCTCTTCCGCGGCCCGCCGGGCGGCGGCCGGATCGCACGGGTAGCCGGGGAGAGGCGACATCTCGCCCCAGCCGGCCGGGCCCTCGATCAGCACCACGCGGCGGTCTCCGATCCGCAGCCGGTGCTCGGTCACGACAGCCAGAGCCCGGTCGCCAGGAGCACGGCCACCGCGAGCTCGACCAGGGAGGTCGCGCCGAGCGCGGCCACGAGTTCGGTGGTCCCGCCACCGCGCGCCACGAGCACCGCCGGGCGCACGGCCAGGGGGGCCGCCGCCAGGCCCAGCAGCGCCCACGGGCCGGCGGCGACGGACGCGAGGCCCACGGCCACGAAGCCGCCGGTAAGGACCACGACGAACAGGCGGCGGGACGGCCCGTCGCCGAGCCGCACGGCCAGGGTCCGCTTGCCCACCGCGGCGTCGGTCTCCACGTCGCGGATGTTGTTGACCAGGAGGAGCGCGCACGCGGGCAGGCCCACGGCCAGCGACCCCCACCACGCGGCGGCCGGGATGTGCCGGTGCTGCACGTAGGCCGACCCCACCGTCGCCACGAAGCCGAAGAACACGAGCACGACGAGCTCGCCGAGACCGGAGTAGCCGTAGGGCTTCGGGCCGCCGGTGTAGAGGACGGCGGCCAGGACCGCGGCGACGCCGACGGCGAGGAGCCGCAGGTCGACGGCCAGGGCCAGCGCGGCTCCGAACACGCCGGCGACCCCGAAGGCCAGGCCGGCGGCCGCCTTGACCCGCGCCGGCGCCGCCCGCCCGGAGGCCGTGAGCCGCATCGGGCCCCGGCGCTCGGCGTCGGTGCCACGGACGCCGTCGGAGTAGTCGTTGGCGTAGTTGACGCCGACCTGGAGCGAGAGCGCCACCACGAGGGCGGCGCCGGCCCGCCACGCGACCACCGGCCCGACCGTCGACGCGGCGGCCGTCCCCACCACGACGGGCGCCACGGCGGCCCCCAGCGTGCGGGGCCGCGCCCCGGCGATCCATTCGGCGGCGGTGGTCAATCGAAGCGCTCCCGGGGCCCGGCTCTCCGCGGTGGAGGACCGGCCGCCTGTGACGACCGGCCCCATACGACCATAGGAGCGATCACTCCTATGGTTACGCTACCGGACGATGCCGGTGAGCGACGAGTCCCGCCTGGTCGCCGTCGTCCTCGCCGGGCCCGCGGCGCTCGACGCGATCCGCGCCGCGTGGTCGGCCGGGGAGGCGGTCGCCGTCGTCGACCCCGCGGCCCCGGCCGTCACCGTCGCCGCCCGGTTGGAGGCCCTCCGCCCGGAGTTCGTCGTGGACGGCGACGGGCGGACGCGCCGCGCCGATGCCCTGCCCGTACCGGCCGGGACAGCGGCCGTCGTGGCCACCTCGGGCACCGCCGCCGAGCCGAAGCTGGTGGTCCACACGCACGCGTCGCTGGAGGCGTCGGCCCGGGCCGTGAGCTCGGTCCTGGCCGCCGGCCCCGACGACGTCTGGTTGGCCTGCGTACCCCTGTCGTCGATCGCCGGGCTCGCGATCGTGGCCCGCGCCGAGGTGAGCGGCCAGGACGTGGTGGCGCTCCGCCGCTTCGAGACCGGGGCGGTCGCCGCCGCCGCCGGCCGCGCGTCCGGACGTCCGGCGACGCTCGTGTCGCTGGTGCCCACGATGCTGCGGCGGCTCCTCTCCGATGCCCCCGACGCGCCGGCGCGGTTCCGCCGGATCCTCCTGGGCGGCGGTCCCGTCCCCGACGGGCTCCTCGCCGAGGGGCGGGCCGCCGGGGCCGCCATCACCACCACGTACGGCCAGACCGAGACCGGGGGTGGGTGCGTGCACGACGGCCGGCCGCTGCCCGGGGTCGACGTCCGCGTCGACGGACCGCCCGGAGCGACCGGCGAGATCCTCGTTCGGGGGGCGGTGGTCACACCCGGCTTCCTGCGCGACCCCGAGGCCACCCGGCGCCACCTCTCGCCTGGAGGGTGGTGGCACACCCGCGACGCCGGGCGGATCGACGCCGACGGGCGCCTGACGGTGATCGACCGCCTCGACGACCTGGTGATCACGGGAGGCGTCAACGTGAGCCCGACGGCGGTCGAGGCGGCGCTGGCCACCCATCCGGACGTCGTCGACGTGATGGTCACCGGTCGACCCGACCCCGAGTGGGGCGAGCGGGTGGTGGCCTACGTCGTGCCGCGCGATCCGTCGAACGAGCCGACGCTGGCGGCGTTGCGGGAGCACGGCCGGGCGGCCGGCCTGGGCGCCGCCGAGCTCCCGCGAGAGCTGGTGGTGGTCCGGTCCGTCCCCCGCACGCCGAACGGCAAGCCGATCCGCCGCCTCACCGGCGGATAGCCGGAGCGGCGCTCGCCGGTCGGCTCAGGCGACCGGTTCAGGCGTACGGCTCAGGCGGTACGGAGGCCGGAGGGGACCCGCACCGAGCGGGACGTCATGATCCGGCGCACCCGGTACCGCAGCAGGCGCATCTTCTTGCGGCTCATGGACCCCTGATCGGCACGTCGGCGCC
>Ga0226835_1001693_pt1 | contig 11099 bp, 9 predicted proteins | sample LAC_MetaG_1_FD_163627 | JGI IMG/M metagenome (GOLD analysis project Ga0226835, IMG submission 163627) | Anaerobic ammonium oxidizing microbial communities from anammox membrane bioreactor (MBR) in UC Berkley, California, United States -... | ecosystem: Engineered > Bioreactor > Anaerobic >...
GGAACAGGGCCACCTCCCCCACCGTGGCGCCCGCCCCGCCGGCTACGAAGGTGCCGGCCTGCTCGGGGACGTCGGTCGGGGTAACGGCACAGATCGAGCGCAGCGTCCCGTCGACGTAGACGCGCAACATCCCGGCGGCGGCCGTCGCGACGTAGTAGTGCCAGCGATTCGGGCGAATGACCCCTTCGGCGGTGGCACACATCTGCAGGGCCCCGACGAAGGCGCCCACCTGACCCAAGGCCGGGTTCACGAACAGGACCAACTCGGGGTTCTTACCGACGCCGAGGTTGGTCCGGGCGGCCAGTATCACGTTCCCGGTCGCCGGGGGGACCTTGGCCCACATCGCCACGGACAGTTCCTTGGTGGTGGTGGCGACGAACGAGCCCGAGGTAACCCCGTCGGTCGGTAGGTGCGCCGTGCGAGACCAGGTGTCGGAGGTTACGGGGCTGGACTGCGCGTACACGGCGTCGGCCGGGTAGGTGCCGTCGGTGCTGCGGGCCGCTCCACCCTCGGGGGTGCCGGCGGCGACGTTGGCGGCGTACCCCGACAACCCGGACCACCATGGCCGGGGTTCATCCATCCGCCAGTACAGGCTGGGACTCAGCCCTGTCGTCTCGGCGACGAGCGCCGGGGTGGTCACCGGCGGGGACCACACCGAGCGGCGGTCCCCGGCCGGACAGCCGGGCTCATCAGAGTACACCGCTGACACTGCGAACCGGTACGTCTTGGCGGCCGTGACCGTCTGATAGGTGTGCGTCTGGTCTGCCGCCACACTGCCGGACAACGTGGCGGGCCCGCCGTTCTCGGTACGGTACGCGTCGTAGCGCAGCACGCAGGTGTCACCGGACGCCGGAGGCGCCCACGCAACGCGCATCTGATCCCCGAACGGTACGGCCGAGACCCCGAGCGGCGCGCCGGTCTCCGGCAGGTCGAGATCGGGGGTCGGCGGTGTGTGGAGCTCGGGGTCCGTGCCGCTCAACCCGGTGCTGCCCGTCGTGTCCGCGAGGGGAAGGCGGGACCACCCGCTGGGCTCCGGGCCGAGCAGGAACGGAGGCTGACGGTCGGCGAGGCGCCGGTCGTACGACCAGTCCTTGCGGTACCCCGCCACGAGGAGCCCCGTGCGGTCGTCGTACCCGGCCACCACGGCTCGCACCTTGGACGCCACCGCCCCCACCAGGCGCAGCATGGGCGGGTTCTTCACCGGCGGGCCCGGCGTGCCCCAGCTGTCGGTCTTCACCTGGCGGCGGGCTACGAGCGCCGCTTGTACGGTACGGGTCATTCCGGGCGAAGCACCCTCGGTGCCCACCCGTACGTCCCGGCCGGCCAGGACCCCGATGAAGTTCGGGTTGTCCTCGGCCACGCTGTCCGTCGCCGAGACCCGCAGGTCAGTGCCGATCACGACGTCCTGGGCCGACACGACGGTGACCTTCCCCTCGACGGGTGTCCCCGGGGCCGCCCCGACCACGACCGGGTTGGGCGAGTACACCACCCCGTTGGGCGGCAAAGGCCACAATGAAGCACCGTCCGGACACTGCCCCGAGTAGCCGTAAGAAGAGGAACCGAAACAGAGCTCGTCGCCCACCAGGATCACAGCGCTGGTGACGCCGTCGGGCGGGGTGAGTAGGTACCCGCCCTGGGCGGCGATGGCCCGGTAGGCGGCGTCGAAGTCCTCGTCCGACAGGTCGGCCACCGGCGGGACGACCTGTCGGACCTCCGGGTGGGCCGCTCCGGCCTTCACGAGGGCCCGGGACAGATCCGCCACGAAGGACGGGTCGTCAGTGGTGGTGCTACACGGCGAGGCCGGGTCCTGGTCCACCTCCGGGGGCAGGGCCTCTCCGGCCACTACCCACCCCCGGGACGCGGCGGGCTCGCCCACGCCGGGAACCGGGTCCGTCGAGGTCACCGTCACCCGGGCGTCCGACGAGGAGAAGTCCGGGGCCCCGCACACCGCGATGGCGGTGTCGTTAGAGACGATGCTTCCCCGGACTACGTCCGGGGCCTGAATCTCCCCCGACACCACCGGGGCCGGGCCGCGAAAGGCCACCGGGGCGCAAGCGTCGAACCCCGTGGGGATCGACCCCAGTGCACAACCGGGCGCGTCCGCCGCGATGGACAGGTGCCCGTCGACGACGGCGGCGGCGACCCCCTCCTGGTCGGCCACGAACAGATGCTGCAGGAAGTGGCGATGTACGAGGGCCTGCTGGAACCGACCGGTGATACACCGCGAGCCGTCCTCGCGGCACCTCGTGCGGGTCTGGACCTCCACCGTGTAGCGGCCGGAGCCGCTAGACGCCGGCTGGGCGGCCAGGTCGACGTGAAAGCCGACGCTGTCCCCTTCACCGCAGCTCTCGACGGACGTGCAGTCCTGCCACAGGCTCCCGGAGCCGCCCAGACGACCCCAGCGCAGCTCGGGGCCATCGGTAGCGAGCCCGGGGAAGTCGGTGACCGGAAGACCCTCACTGCGTACGGTCGCGAACACCGCGGCGGCTACCGACTCGGCAGTGAGGCGGTTGCGGGTGATGGCTTCGAGGCGACGGGCGTCGTAGAGGTCCTGGGAGGCCACCACGGCAAGGGATGCGGCCAGCAGGGACACGACGATACCGATCGCCACGGTGCTGATCACCGTGAACCCGCGGCGTCGACGACGGTCCGCTCGGGTGATCACCGATCTCCCCCCGGACGGACGACGATGACCGCGCTCGGCCCGTACTCCGGGGTGGCCGTGAGCTCGATCAGCGCCACCTCGGCCGGGTCCACCCGGCCATCCCCGCCGAAGGGCATCTCGGCGCCGTCCGCCCCGAAGTAACGCACCCCGCTGCGGTCGTCGTCGAGGTCGTAGGTGGTGTGCGAGGCTGTCGGGCCCGGGAACAGCTCCGAGGTCTCAGCCTGACCCGGGACGGAGGCCAGGCTCAGGGACCCCATCGGGACACGGGTCAGCTCCAACTCATCTTCGATTTCCAGGCAGACCAGCTCGGGGGCCGCGGGCTCACCCCCTCCGTCGGTGACCGGAGGGGCCCAGACGCATACCTCATCGTCCTCGGCCAGCGCCACGGGGCTCGGCGCGAAGGAGGTGCCGTCCGCCACGACCGGGTCGGTGCGGGGTCCGGTACGGTCGCAGTCGGCGAGGGTGACCACCACCGGCGGCTCGCGGCCCGGGTCGGCACAGGCCCGTAGGCCCTGTGCCGAGGCCAGGAGGCGGGTGGCTTCGTTGAGACCACGGCGCAGGTCCACGGCGGTCGTCGCCCGGGCCACCCCCCGGGTCCAGGTCCGCCGGGTGGACGAGAACGTCCCCAGGGCGGCCACCGTGATGGGGACGGCCAGGCCGATCGCGATGACCAACTCAAGCAGCGTGACCCCGCGTCGACGGCGGCGGCTCAGCACGACGGTGCCCCTACGGCCGGGACCACGCACGTGGCGAGAACGCTCTGCCCATCAGCCGAGCGGATTCGGTAGGTCAGCTGGGTGGCGGCCTGATCGGTGAACCCGCGGGCGACGATAAAGGACACCGTTCCGTCCGCGGTCACCGGCCGGGAGGCCAGGGCGGTCTCGACGGTGCCGTCGTAGAGGTAGACGGTCACCAGCTGCCCGGCGGAGGCGACCAACCCCGTGGCGGTGATGCACAGCGGCTCAGCCGGGTTCTGCCCGATCCAGGCGCTCGCCTGCGACAGTACCCCGACCCCGTCCACGCGCAGGCGCACCGAGTCGTCGGAGCGGTTCCGGACCGTCACCGAGCGCCTCACGTAGCGCTCGGCGGGCACCGCCTCCCCGTCGCAGCGCCGGACCGGGTCGTCGTCGGGGGCCGCGGTGTCCGCGGCGGTGAGGTGCTCTGAGTCGACGGCACAGCGCCGGTCCTCCTCGTCAGCCGCGGCGGGGGGGACCGGATCCGTGGCCGGGCCACAACCGAAGGCTCGGGCCCGGCCCGCCGCCTCCTCGGCGAGGCGGGCCGCCTCGGTCACGATCGCCGCCTGGCGGGACGCCCGGGCCGACGTCACCACCGACGCCGTGACGGCCAGACCGACGGCGGCGATCAACCCCGCGGCCACCACTGCCTCGAGGAGGGTGAAGCCCCGCATCCGGGCCCGGCGACGGACGGACCTGTGTACCCCCTGCATGCCCTCCACGGTGCGCCCTTTCCCTTCCTCGCCAAGGCGCCTCGACTGGTCGGGCCGACACTGGACCCAGCGTCCGGACTCGAGCCCTGGAGGAATCTCACCGATGACGACCCTGCTGCGGGCGGGGGCGGCGTTCGCCTTCGCGGCCGCCCTGTGGTTCCTGGTCCAGGCCCTGTTCCTGTTCCGCCGCCGGGCCGCGATGAGCCGCACTGACCTGGTCCTCATGGAGCGTGCCGCCGAGCGGGCCGCGGCCCGGCGCCGCAAGCCGGTCCAGCAGCTGCGCGACATGCTCAAGGCCCGGGGCTACGAGGGGAGCCTTACCCCCCTGGCCCTGGTCGGGGGCATCGCCAGCCTGGCCATGACCGCGATCCTGTCCCTGGTGGGGATCACGGGTCTCGTCGCCTACATGGGCGGGGTCGTCGTTGTCATCGGCGGGGTCGTGGTCGTGGTCTGGCGGTTCGAGTCCACCAAGCGGCGCCGCTTCGACGCCCAGATGTTGCAGTGCCTCCAGCTCCTCCCCGGCCTGCTCGAGAAGGGCCTGAACGTCACCGACTCGTTCACCCAGCTGACCGGCACGCTCGAGGACCCCTTCAACGACGAGGTCGGGGCGGCCCTGACCCGCGTGATGGGCTCCAACACCGACCTGGTGACCGAGCTCACCCCGGTGTACGACCGCTACCCCAGCCCCGCCTTTCGTCTGCTGCTCGCTGCCTTGGAGGCCGACGCGGCGGCCCAGGGTGGTCAGCTGGTGTCAGCCGTGCGCCAGGCGGCGAAGATGCTCCAGGCCGAAGCCAGCCTCTCCGCCGAGGCGCGAGCCGAGCTGGCCAGCTCCAAGGCCCAGTACTACGGGCTCCTCGGGATCCTCGGGGTGATGGCCCTCCTGGTCCTGCGCGCCGGGGGGCGTGAAGCCACCGACGCCCTGCTCGGCTTCCCCGGCATCGTCCTGACCGCGATCGGGGTCGTGAACTTCGGGGTCGGCATTGTCCGCGCCAACCGGCTCTTCAACCGCTACGGGGGCCCGTCGTGATCCTCAACGTCGTCGTCTTCGCCGTCGTCTTCGCCGCCGTGCTGCTGGGCCTGCGGGCCCTGGGTCGCAAGGGGCAGGCCCGCCGCGCCGCGGCCCGGGACAACCGGCTGGACGCGGCGCGCTTCGAGGCCCTCGACTCGGCGTGGGAAGCCACCGCCGCCGAGACCACCAACCGGGTCGGCCAGCTGATCCTGGCCGCGGCCCGGCCCCTGGCCGGCCACGAGGCCCTCGACCAGGTGACCCGCGGGCGGTTCGGTCGGCGCCTTGAGCTACGCATCGCCGCCGCCGGCTACCCCTTCGGAGGATCGGCTGACGTATTCCTCGCCCTCCAGACGGCCGCCGTAGCGGTCGGGGCCCTGATCGTCTTCTCCGCCGTCCTCTTCGACGCCATGCTCTTGAAGGTCGTCCTCTGCTTCGTGGGGGTGGCCGGCGCCTACTGGCCGTGGGAGCAGCTGACCAAGCGCGCCAAGGCGCGCAGCCAGCTGATCTCCGAGACGTTGCCCGACTTCGCCGAGATCCTCCAGATGCCGCTTCTCGCCGGGGCGGGCAGCATCGGCGCGGCGCTGAGCTTCACCGCTTCGAGGATCGAGGGGCCGGTGTCGGACGCCGCGCGTCACCTCGTATCCCGCCTGGCCGGGTCGTCGGGAATCTCCGACGTCGACGCGTTCGCCCTAGCCGGCGAGGAGCTCGGCACCCCCGAGGCCAAGGCGTTCTTCAACGCGCTGGCCCGGTCCTACTTCGAGGGGGTGCGGGTGGCCGAGACCATCCAGGTTCAGGCCGCCCAGCTTCGCGAGCAGACCCATCAGCGTCGCCGCGGGGAGCTCCGCAAGCTCCCGACGAAGCTCATCTTCGTGTTCGCGGCTCACTTCCTTCCGTTGGTGTTCATCCTGACCCTCGTGCCGTCGATCACGGCCATCTCCGGGATCTGAGCCGTGGGCTCCCCCGTACAGGTTGCTCCGGGTCCTAAGGCGAGGACGGTGAAGTCGATGGTCGCCTCATCCCTGCCTCGCAAGCACGGCACGCGTCGGCCGAGGGGCCGCGCCGCGTCCCTGCTCGAGTTCGCCCTCCTGACCCCTCTGCTGCTGTTCATGGTGGTCTTCGCCTTCGAGATGGGGCGCATGGCGCTCACCAAGGCGATCGTCTCCGACGCCGCGTACTCGGCCGCCCGCCACGGGGCCGCCACCGGCGCGCCTACCGGGGCCCAGATCACCGCCGACTACCGCACCGCCCTGTCCGGGATGCCGTTCATCCAGTCCCCCTCCGCTGGGACCGCCCGGCTCGTGTCGACCGCCTCCTGCACCCCCACCGGCTCGAAGTGGGTGGTGGTCGAGGTGACCTACCCCCAGAAGCTCGTGATCCCCGGCCTGGCCCGCCTGGTGGGCATCGCCGGCGGGTCGGGCTCCACCTCCGACGCGTGGGTGATCAAGGCCCGGGCGTCGGTGATGTGCGAGGTGACCAGTGCCCGTTGAGCGGCGGTACCGTAACCGCCGCCGGGCCGTGACCCTGATCTTCGTGGTCGTCTCGCTGCCCCTGATCTTCTTGGGTCTGGCCATCTCCACCGACGCCACCCTGATGATCGTGCGGGGGCGAGCGGTGTCGAACTCCGTCAACATGGCCGCCTTGGCCGGGGCCCGTCAGACCCAGGCCGGCAAGCGCACGCTCGACACCGCCCACGCCGCCAATGTGGCCCGGTTCGCAATGGCCCTGGACGCTTCGCCGGGTCAGCACAACGTCCTGCGGGGCATCACGGTGCTGCGCACTCGCGCGTACGCGGTGAACACCCCCCAGGGCTACGGCCACGTCTCGGCCTCCATGACGTACCGGGTCAATCGTCTGCTGGTCACCCCGATCATCGCCACCTTGACCGGCAAGCGCATCGCCAACCCGACGGTCACCATCACCCGCCACGCATTCGTGTGCGACACGCTGCGGACGTCCGACCCGACCCGGGGCCGTTGCATCCGGCCGACGTGACCTGGGGAGCCGTACGATGTCGGACCACTCACCGGCCGGGCGCTACGCGCGCGGGGTCGCAATCTACGAGGCAGGCTGGGCGGCCTGCTGGCTGACCTTCGCGGCCCTGCTGTGGCGCCTGTCGGCAACCGGGGGCCTCGGAGGGGAGGGTCTCCTCGGGGCCGGCGCGGCGCGGGCCCTGGTGACGCTGGTCGCGTGCGGCGCGGTGTTCCGCGGGGTCCGGCGGGGGGGCCGGGCCGCGAATCTGGGCCTGGCCGTCGGGGCCGTCGAGGAAGTGCGCGGCGCCGTGGGCGCCTTCGACCCCGAGCGGATCCTGTACCGCGCCGGGGGCCACGGTTACGAGAGCTACCTGCTGGTGCTCGGCCCCTGCGCGGCTCTGATCCAGACCGTCCCGGCCGGGCGTTGGACGTTGCGCGGTCTGGTGACCGGGGAGGACCCGGGCCAGACGATCCTCCCGGACGAGCTCTGGTCCCAGGCCGAGTACCTGAGCTTCATATTCGGTGTCGAGGTCACCCCGGTCATCTGCGTCGCCGGCGGAAACCTGGACGAACCCTTCGAGGCGGTAGGAACGACCGTCTGCGACGTGGAGAGCCTCAGAACCGTGCTGCGGCGCCTGCCGGCGGTGACCTTCGGCTCGACCACCGCCCTCGGGCAGGAGAACACCGCGAGCGACGCCACCGAACCCGAGTACGACCTCGTCTTCGAGCCCGACCCCGACGGGGAGACCGGGCTCGCCTTCTCGCCCGACGTCGAGGTCCCCCTGGGGGACCCGGTGGGGGCAGGCACCGCTGACCGAACTGAGGGCTGACCGGGTCGGGCCCGACACTGCCTTGCGATGCCTCACCTGTCGTCCATGTTCGCCGATCCGAGCTACGACTCGTCGGTCGCGCGCGCCGTTGCGGCGGGCCTGCGGGTAGTCGACGACCCCTCGAAGGTCGACGTCGACCCGGACAGCGTCCGTCTCCTCGACGAGGACGCCGGGGCGCTGGCGGTGACGGCCACCGGTGGCCGCCTGTGGGTGGTGCTCGCCGACGTCCCCTCGCCGGGAGAGCTCGCGGCGCTGGAGCAGGCCGCCGGCATGCCCATCTCGCCCGTGGTCGCCTCGGCCAGTGCCTACCGGGTGCTGGCCGAGAAGGTGGCGGAGGTGCGGGTCTCCGCCCTGGCCCCCGTCGAGAAGATGATGGACGCGGCGATCGCCATGGACGCGGCCGACCTACACCTCGGCGTGGGTGCTCCCCCGATGGTGAGGGTGGCCGGATCTCTCGTCGCCGTGGCCGGCTGGCCCCCTTTGTCAGCGGGGGACATGGAGGCCGTGGTCGCCTGGGTGGCTCCCAGTGTGGACCCGGCGACCTTCGACGGGGACCACGACGGGGCCATCTCCTACGGCGGGTACCGCTGGCGGGTGAACGTCTGCCGGCAGCGCTCCAGCCTGGCGGCCACCATGCGTCGCCTGGCCGGTAGCCCTCCCGCCCTCGAGACCCTGGGCGTCCCCCCCGCCATCTACCAGGCCGCGGACTGGACGTCTGGGCTAGTACTGGTCTCGGGCGTCACCGGGTCCGGGAAGTCGACCACACTGGCCGGCATCCTCGACACCATCAACTCCAACCACCCCCGCAAGATCATCACGCTGGAGGACCCGGTCGAGTACGTCTTCACCAACCGGCGCTCCGTGGTGCACCAGCGCGAAGTGGGGGCCGACACCGTCTCGTTCGCCGCCGGGCTGCGGGCCGCCCTGCGCCAGGACCCTGACGTGGTGCTCGTCGGGGAGATGCGCGACCCGGAGACGATCGCCACCGCGCTGACCGCCGCCGAGACCGGTCACCTTGTGTTCTCCACCGTCCACGCCTCCGACGCGCCCGGGGTCATCTCACGCATCATCGACACGTTCCCGGCCGGCGAGCAGGCCCAGGTGCGCACGATGCTCGCGGCCAGCCTGCGCCTGGTGGTATGCCAGGTGCTCGTCGCCCGGGACGACCTGCCCGGGCGGCGCATCCCGGTGTGCGAGACCATGTTCGCCAACACCGCGGTGCGGGCCATGATCCGCGAGGACCGCCTCCACGAGCTACGGGCCAACCTGTCCACCTCGGCCGGGCCCGGCTCGGCGCCCTTCGACCAGAACCTGGCGGCCGCGGTGCGCGACGGGGCCGTCTCCCGCACCGAGGCCGAACGATGGGTGCGCGACCCGGCCCAGTTCGAGCGCCACCTCGGCGGCCACTGAGCCGGACCTTGCGCGGCGCCCCACTGTCATCCGGTCGCTGATCGCTGGCCCCGCGCCCAGCGCCTGGTGGCCCGAGCGATCTTCGTCGTTGTGGGCCTGTCGTCCGCAGGGGTTGTGCCGGCCCAGAGTCGGCGGGCCCCCTGACGGGTTACACGTCCCGCCCGAGACGGAACTGATCAGCCAGGCAGGGACGGCAGCCCGGGGCGGGTCGGCTCCTGGCGCAGGTCAGCGACGTCGCAGACGTACCAGGAGCGCTCGAAGGTGCCGTCCATGTCGAGGCCCTCGATCTGGCCCACGGTGCCGTCCGGCCAGGCAATGCGTGCCGAGTTGCGCAGGTGGTAGTGACCATGGAAGACCCAGCGGGGGCACAGCACGTCGAGCAGGCTGCGCAGCGTGCGGCGATGCTCCTCGGAGAGAGCCTCCCGGTATGCCGATCGGGGCAGGCCGGCTCCGTCGGGGGCGTCGTGGGCCAGCACCACGTCGGCGGGGCCCTCCTCGGCGAGGATCGCGGCCGCACGACGGCCCAGGGCCTCGTCGGCCCACCAGTCCTCCCCCTCGATCCGGTAGGCCCGGTCGATGCTGATGCCTCCGCCGGCAGCGGCGAAGCTGACCCGGGACCACTCCCAGCGGGTGGCGTCGGGGATCCAGAACACCCAGGGGCGCAGGGGCACGAACCCGGCCCCGGAGGGCGGGTAGCGCCGTTGAAGCAGCTCGACGTTGTCGTGGTTGCCGCGGATGAAGCACACCGGGATACCCGTCGCGGCGGCGTGGGCGTCGACGGCGTCCAGGTAGGCGGCCCCGCGGTCGGTATGCTCCCAGTAACCGAAGTCGCCCAGCTGGACCACCAGGCGCGCCTGCGCCTCCGCGGCGACCTCCAGGGCCCGGGCTACCCAGGCGGCTCGGCCGTGGACATCGCCGAGCAGCAGGATCCGGCCGGGGTCATCGAGGGCGTCACGAACGGCCGAGGGGACCTCGGCGTCGCGGCACGCCCCCGACGGGATGACGAGGGGCATGGCGTCATGGTGCCGATCGGGACCCGAGCGTCAGGTCGCCGGGGCCGGGCACCGACAGGGGCGAGGAGGTCAGATCAGGAGTCGAGCGCCGGGACGGGTAGCCCCAGCGTCTCGTAGACCGCCCGGTAGAGACGGCCAAAGGTGTCCCGGTCCTCGACCAGAAGCTGGCGCAGGCTCTCCTTGCCGACGGCGAGGCGCTCCCCGGTCGAGACCTCGGTGTAGGACGCCCCGGCCCGAGCCAGGACCCCGCAACGCTCGGCCACCTCGACCAGGCTGAGCTCCTGGGCGATGCCGGAGTCGAAGTAGAGCTCGTAGGTACCGGTCCGGTACGGGGGGGCGACCTTGTTCTTGGTGATCTTGAACGTCGTGGTCTGGCCGATGACGTCGGCGGCACCGCCGCCGCCGGTGATGCGCTTGGACGCCGAACTGCGAACCTCGACGCGCACCGACGAGTAGAACCCTAGGGCCCGGCCCCCGGTGGTGGTCTCGGGGTTGCCGTAGGCGGTGGGGTTCATCCGGATCTGGTTGACGAAGATCGCCACCGCCTTGGACCGGGCCACGATCGGGGTCAGCTTGCGCAACCCGCGGCTGAGCATCTGAGCGTGGGCGCCGAGACGGTTGTTGTCACCCAGCTCGCCTTCGAGCTCGGAGGCCGGGATCAGCGCCGCGACCGAGTCGAGAACCACGACGTCGAACGCCCCGGACTCACACATCTTGGCGACCATGTTCAACGCCTCGTCGCCCCCCTCGGGTTG
>Ga0226835_1001695_pt1 | contig 11088 bp, 9 predicted proteins | sample LAC_MetaG_1_FD_163627 | JGI IMG/M metagenome (GOLD analysis project Ga0226835, IMG submission 163627) | Anaerobic ammonium oxidizing microbial communities from anammox membrane bioreactor (MBR) in UC Berkley, California, United States -... | ecosystem: Engineered > Bioreactor > Anaerobic >...
TGGGCGAAGCGGTGCGGTTCGGGGTTGTCCGGAATAACGCGTGGCCGGACGATCCCGGCCGGTTTCAGCAGGTGGTGGTAGAGCCGCGTGAACAGCCCCAGCGGCGGAACTGCCGCCGAGATCAGCATAATCGCGCCCGTTATGCCGCTGAGCAGGGGGGCGGATAGCACAAACGCCAGCACCAACAGCGTGATCGTAGACGCCTGGTTGGTGCGGATGACGCTTTGATCGACAACACGTTCGGTGGTCATTGAAGCTCCTTGCTTGCGTGCGCTTGCCGGATATGCAAACGGCCAACGCGCCAAACAAAAACGTGGCATCGCCCGGTGAGCGCGAGCAGAGTCTCTGCCCGCTTTGGGGGCGTGTGCCACGCCGTTCAGCCGTTGGCCGGATCGTTCGCCGTGCGGTCGTCAGGTCTGAAGACGGTGGCTCAACGCCCCCGCTTCAGACACATGCAGACCTGATAGGTTCTCATCGTCTCGTGTCTCGATGTCGTGTGATCCATTCGCACGCGATTATACGAATTCTTCACATGGACGTCAACATTAATGCGCGAGCCTGAGGGCCGGCTGCCTCAGAGTGTGCGGGCGTAGAGGTGCTGCGTATACGACTCGCGCTCCAGTTCGATTTCCATCTGCGCCAGGATATAGTCCCAAACAAACGTCACCAGTTCGGTGTACCCATGACCGGCGGCCCAGTCGCGCAGGGCCATGACCAGCAACGGGCTGAGCGGGCGGCGCGACCAGACAGCCACGTGCGCACGCTGAGCATAGTCGCGGTCCTGCTGCACGAGGGCATAGGCTTCCTGCCCGGTGACGGTGAGGTGCAAGCGCGCCGTCTCGATTTCCACGATCTCGGGCACGCTGTTCCAAAAGCCCGGCGGCATACGGTCCCATTCTTGTCGGGCGTTTTGATAGCGTCCGAACGGCATGTGCCACCCGTCGATCTGGCGCGGGTCGAAGCTGGTCAGCTCGGCGGCTTTGTAGAACACACGCCCTTCCTGGGCCTTGAACACGACGCGCTGCCCAACGTGCGCGCGGGTGAAACGGTGATGCTCGTAGAGGGCGGCGTCTGATGTGCCGTCGGCGACCGTGACGCGCTTGCAGCGGATCGCCTCGCCGATCTGCTGGATGTAGGTCAGCAGGGCGCTGCCCAGGCCGGCCTCGTCGATGTCCGGGTGCACGACCAGCTTGGCGATGTTGATATGATGGCCGAACGGCTCCGGCTCGTTGCCGATGTAGACTTCAGCCTCGGCCCCGACGCGCCCGCCAACCTCGGCCACCAGCGGGATGCCATCGCTGCCGCGCAGCAGATTCGCCAGATGGACGGCGCACATTTCGACGCTGGCCCACGGCCCGGCGTTCTGCCAGCGCTCGAACAGCGTCAGCTCGTCGTAATCGGCTTCGATCAGTTCGCCGCTGGCCGTGCGCCGCGTCCAGGTCGGGACGTTGGCCATGACCAGCGCCGTGATCGCGCTCGCGTCGGCCAGGTTGGCTTGCCGCACCGTGATTTGAGACATAGCTTTACTCCTGCGGATAAGTCTATTCTCTCACTGCCGCCTGCAATCCAGCCCTGCCCTCACAGCAGATCGGCCAGCGCGATCTTCGGATCCCCTGCCGGGAACAGCACGCGCAGCAGGGGCAGGTGGCGTTCGTGATAGCCCGTGTCCAGATGATCGGCCCCGTACCAGCCCGTGATCAGCCGCACCAGAACGGTCGCCGGGACCTCAAGCTCGACCAGTTCCGCGTCGCCCTCGCCCAGAACGACCTCGGACTGATCGCTTTCCGTGCTGATCTGCAGCCGGAAGGCGCGGGTGGCAAAGGCGCTGTCCAGCCGACGCTGCTCCAGGGTCGGGTAGAGCTGGGCGAGGGCTTCATCCAGGTCGTGCAGGCGCACCAGCCCGGCACCGGTGAACGCGCGCAGGGTCCCGCCGCGCGCCAGCGCGTGCTGCATCAGGGCGCTTTGCGGGTGGATGTACAGCCCGATGCGCTCCTCGCCGAAGGTCAGCGCGGTGTGCGCGATCGCTGCCATCAGCGCCTCGACCCCGTCGGCGTGATCGCCGGCCGCCTCGATCACGCAGAACGAGGCCGCGTCACTCTCGCGGAACCAGTTGACCGGCCCCTGCGTGATCAGGCGCGCATAGGCGACGACCGTGCCATCCACTTCTGCCACCAGGAAGTCATCCGGCTCGTTGCGGCCAATACGCGCCAGATAGTCAAGCTGCCATTCCCACAGCGCCTCGTCCCGCGCGATGAGATAGTGCCCGCGCGCACTGGCTGCCTCGTACAGCGCCGCCACATCCGCCAGGTCCCCCGCGTGATAGCGCCGCACCGTCACCGGCTGGCCGCGCGCGCCGAGCCGCTCGGCGGTGCGCCGCTCGTAGCTGTGAGCCGGGTCCCAGCGCCCGGCTTTGAGCATCGCCTCGGTGGCGATCTCGGACTCGAAGCTGGTCAGATACAGCCCGACGGCGTACTCGTACTGCCACTTCTCGCCCAGGTCGGGGAACCCGATCAGCAGGCCGAGCGCGGCGCCTTGCTCGGTCAGGCGGGCGTGTGCCGCTTCGCACAGCGCGTGAAGCAGACCGTGCTGCGCGGGCAGGTCCGGATCGGCAGACAGGGTCAGCTCGCCGGCGGGCAGCAGGCTGGCGCCAATGCGAAGCTGCCGGGGAATGATCGTCGCGTGGGCGGCTATCTCGCCGTCGTCGCCGTCGATCACAAAGCTGCCGTCCGGATCGAATCCGGGAAAGGTGCCGTACCAGGCGCCGATCAGTTCGCCATCGCTCGGTCCGTGTGCCCGGCAAAAGTGATCAACCAGTGCGGCGCGATCGTCGGGCCAGCGCAGAGGGCGGACCTCGTTTGGCATACGGATATCCCACCTGAGCAGCGTGAGCCAGCCAGTTTATCCCGCATTATAACGTCCCTGCCCGCAAGCGTGCTATTCGAGTCCGCGCCCGTAAACCCGATCGTAAGGTTGCGCCGCACCGCAGCAGCGGTAAAGTAGAGAGGCATCGTGGACCGGTAGACGGTGTGAAGGAGGTCAAGCTTGACTGCGGAAGGCCCTTACATTTTCGCCGGGACGTCCAATGAGCCGCTAGCCCGGGCGATTTGTGATCATCTCGGCGTGCCACTCCGTCCAACCCGCATCGAGCGTTTTAGCAATGGGACGCTGCGCGTCCAACTGGGCGAGAGCGTTCGCAACAAGGATGTCTACATCATCCAGTCCCTCACCAGCCCCGTACACCGCCACATGATGCAAATGTTGATGATGCTCGACATCGCGCACATGGGCGATGCGGCGCGGGTCACAGCCGTCATTCCCTACTACTCGTATGGGCGCTCGGACAAAAAAGACGCCCCGCGCATCTCCATCACGGCCAAACTGGTCGCTAACCTGATCCAGACGGCGGGCGCCGACCGCGCCATTGCGATGGCGCTCCATTCGGCGCAGACGCACGGTTTTTTTGAAGTGCCACTCGATCACCTGACGGCCCTGCGCGTGATCGCCGATCACTACAAAAAGCAGGACCTGACCGACACAGTCGTAGTGTCGCCGGATGTCGGCTATGCCAAGCAGGCAACCAAGCTGGCTTATGCGCTGCAACTTCCGCTGGCAGTGGGCAGCAAGGTCCGTTTGGGCGACTCGGAAGTCGAGATCGCGACGGTGCTGGGCAGCGGCGGCCCGACGCCCAAGCGCGCGATTGTGATTGACGACGAGATCGCCACCGGGGGGACGATGGTTGAGATCGTGCAGGCGATGGCGCAGCAGGGGGTCGAGAAGTTCTCGCTGGCCTGCACCCACGGGCTGTTTACGGGCAACGCGATCGAGCGCCTGAACGCGTTGTCGTGCGTGGACGAGATCGTCTGCACCGACACGGTCTATGCGCCGCACGCGATCAAGGGCCTGCGCAAGCTGCGGATCGAGTCCGTCGCGCCGGTCATTGGCGAGGCGATCCGCTGCAACCACGAGGGGCGCTCGGTCGGCGAGCTGTTCGCGTTCTGGACCGAAGACATGCCCCCGGAAAGCTGGTTCGGATAATCTTCCCGGCTGCGGCGCGGCAGCAGAAAGCGATCGCCGATGGGTGAGCCATATCGCGATCAGGGGGTTGCACTTGACGTGCCGGCTGGGTGGACGGTCACCACGGATGTTGTGTCCGGGGAAACTGTGTTCGCCGGCCCGCCGGAAACCGGCGCACGTCTGAGTGTGACGCGCCTGACCCTGCCGGAGCAAGACACGGCCGAGGCCCTCGCCGCGCAGGCGGACGCTCTGCAAGCGGCCCGCTTCCCCGGTTGCGATCTGGTCGAGGAAGCGGTGTTTGAGGGCGAGGACGGTTCCCCGGTGCTGCACCGCGTGTTGCGCCAGGGCGAAGCGCAGGTCGAGCTGCTGCTGGTACGCGGACCGGCGGCGCTGTTCGCCGCCGTCGCGGAGCGTCCCGGCGGGTTGGCGCCCGAGGAATCCGAGCGTGTCGAGCGTGACCTGATGCAGATGCTTGCCTCGTTTGCGCTCGACCGGACCGGTTAGCGGTGGCCGGGGTGTATGTGGCGCAGCGCAGAACGATCGGGACGCTGGCGGTTCTGGCCGCAATCGTGGCGCTGGCGCTGGTGTGGGGTGTAGTCCGGGAGCAGCGCGCGGTGAGCGGCGTCACCGGCTGGATCAGCCCGACCCGGCGCGACCGGCTGCAGGCCATCTACGAGGTGGGCAGGGCGCGCGGCAACCTGCCGGGCGTCTTCACCGTGGTGGGAGACAGTATCAGCGCGGACGCGCGCTTTTTGCAACCGATTGGCCGGGGCGACTATGACCTGGGCGAGTACGGCGCGCTGCAAGCGGCGATCGACGCGTTCTGGCAGCCGAACGGGCGCGGCGAGCCGCCTTTTGCGGCGCGATCGTGGGCGGTGGCGGTCGGCTGGACGACCGCCGATGTGCTCGACCCGGCGTGGGGCGTGTTCGGCGTATGCGGCGCGGGCGAAACGCCGCTGGCCTGCGAGTACCGCACCGCCCGGCCAAGCGTCGCCCTGATCATGCTGGGAACCAACGACCTGGCGGCGGGGCGCCCGGTGGACAGCTACCGCGCCAACCTGCAACGCATCCTCGACCTCTCGCTGGAGATGGGCGTGATCCCGGTATTGAGCACCATTCCCTCTCAGCCCGTCAGCGCCGAGCGCGACGCGCGCGTCAGCGATTTCAACACGGTGGTGCGCGATCTCGCTGCCGAGTACGCGATCCCATTGTGGGATTACTGGCGGGCGCTGCAAAACCTGCCGGAGCGGGGCATCAGTGCCGACGGCGTGCATCCCTCCGGCCCGCCCGATGGCCGCGCGGCCGTGTTCGACGACGAACATCTGGCCTACGGCTACACGGTGCGCAACCTCGGCGCGCTGGATGCGCTTGAAACCGTGCGGCGCGCTCTGGATTAGCGCCCGCGTCTTCGCCGCCTGGAGCCTGCTATGCCGATCTCAGCCCGGCCGCACACCCCGACGCGCTCGCTGATGTGGGTGCTGCTCATTGTGCTGTTGGCGGCGGCGCTGCGCGTCTCCGGCGCCGGTCACCGCGCCGTGTGGACCGACGAGGGCTGGACGGCCTGGGCCGCGCGCGATCACCGCCCGGCCGTGATTCTCGGTAAGCTCGCTCACGACCGCCACCCGCCGCTGTACTATCTGACGCTCAGCGCGTGGTGGACACTGGCAGGGCCGTCGCATCTGGCGCTGCGTTTCCCGTCGATCGCTGCCGGGCTGCTGAGCGTGGCGCTGACATACCGCCTCGGCGCGGACTGGTTGGGGCGGCGCGCGGCGCTCTACAGCGCGCTGCTGCTGGCGGCGCTGCCCCTGGCCGTCTATTACACCACCGAGATCCGCACCTACGGCTGGTTGCTGCTCGGCACGGCGCTGACGTCGTTTTTCTTTCTGCGGACGCTACGTCAGCCCGGCGTGCGCTACGCCGCGCTCTACGCGCTCAGCGCCGCGTTCATGCTGTACACGATCTATCTCGGCGTGCTGGTGCTGGCCGTGCAGGGCGCGGTCGGGCTGCTGCTGTGGCGCGGAGCGCCGCGGCAGAAGGGCGTGTTGGTCGCGGCGTGGCTGGGTGCGCTGGTGCTGTTCACCCCCTGGCTGGCCGTGATCGTGACCGTGCAGGCGCGCGATCTCTCCGCCGGGATCGGCGGCTTTCCGGGCAGCATCGAGACATCGCTCGACACACTGCTGCCGGTGGCGCGCATCGTCTTTAGCGACCAGGTGGCGCTGATCGGCGGCGCGTACCTGCTGGCGGTGGTCCGGCGGTGGCGCACCCCGCGCGCGCTGCCGGGCGTGGCCTGGGCGTACATCGTGCTGGGTGGGGCGGGCGTGCTGGTGGGGATGGTCGTCGCCAACCTGTGGTTCGGCGTGCTGGCAACACGCACGCTGGCGTTTCTGACTCCCCTGCTGATGCTGGGGGCCGGGCTGGGCCTGAGCCGGCTTGACCGGCGCGCCGGGGCGATCCTGGCGCTGGCCTGGCTGGCAGTGACCGTTGCCGATCCCGGGACGATCCAGCCGCGCCTTGCCAGCGACCGCGCCGCCGCTGTGCTCGCGCAGGGCTACTCGCCCGGTGACGTGATCGTGCTGGAAACCGGCTGGGACGACAACGCCTTTCTCTACGAGATCGAGCGCGCGCTGGCCGATCCCGGCGCGCGCGTGATCCGCACGCTGCCCTGGGTCGATCACACGCGCCCGGTGCGCGAGTCACCCCTGGACCACCTCGGCGGGACGCTTGAGCGATCGCGCCGGGTGTGGGTGGTGCAGTGGCTTCAGCCGGGGCAGGTGCTGGCTGCGCTGGACGGCGGCGCGTTCGGCTACCAGCGCGTGCAGACGGTGGAAGTGCCGGTCGGCACAGAGTACGCCGCGCTCTATCCCGATCATCCGGTGATCCTGGTGGCGCTCTTTGCACGGGCCGACCCGGCGACGCCCCCGCAGATGTTTGGGGATGCTCTCGCGTTGCGCGACGCGCTGCTACCGCCGTATGTTGCGGCAGGCGCCCGCTTGCACGTCGATCTCTGGTGGACGGCGCAGGGGCCACTGGAGCGCGATTACTCGGTCGGGGTATACCTGATGCCACCTGACGCGGACACCGTGATCGCGCAGGACGACGCGCCGCCCGGCGATGTTCCCACCAGCGCGTGGGCTGCCGGCGCGCCGGTCTTCGACCGGCACACGCTGCGGCTGCCGGATGACCTGGCGCCGGGCCTGTATCGTGTCGCGGTGAGCGTCTACTGGTTTGGGGACGGGCAGCCGCTGCCGGTCGAGGGCGCGCCCTATGCCGTGGTCGGCACGGTCGCGGTGCACTAGGCGTGCCTGCGCTACAATAGAGCTTGAGCGGGCTGGATGCCGGTCCGCGTGCGAATGTATTTTTGCGAGGGGAAGAGAGCTTTGCATCACACAACCGATCATCCGCTGGCGCTTGGCCGCCAGGAACTGACGCTGGCCGATGTGCTTCAGGTGGCACGGCAAGGGCGACCGGTCGAGCCGCTGCCGGCGGGCAGCCCGGCCAACGGGGCGTCTGGGGTGCGGCTGGCGCGCGTGCTGCGCAGCGCGGCATGGGTCGAGCAGGCGCTGGGTGAGATCGAAGCTGCCGCAAGCGAGGGGCGCGAGCCGCTGGTCATCTACGGTGTCAACACAGGCTTTGGCGACAACGCCGGACGAGCCGTCTTCCGCGATCGCGAGCTGGCCGGGCGGCTGAGCCGCAACCTGCTGCTGAGCCACGCGACCGGCGTCGGCGCGCACCTGCCGCCAGACGTCGTCCGGGCCGCGCTGCTGATCCGCGCCAACACGCTCGCCCAGGGCTATAGCGGTGTGCGGCGCGAGGTGATCAACACGCTGGTCGCCATGCTCAACCGCGGCGTGATCCCGGCCATGCCCGGCCAGGGATCGCTTGGCGCGTCCGGCGATCTGGCGCCGCTGGCGCATCTGGCGCTGGTGCTCAGCGCGCCCGTCCCTGGCGAGGATCCGCATCCCGGCGCCAGCGGGCAGGCGTACTGGCAGGGCGCGCTGGTCGAGGGGGCCGAGGCGATGGCCGCGGCGGGAATCCCGCGCGTGACGCTCGGCGCCAAAGAAGGTGTGGCGCTGATCAACGGCACGGCGGTGAGCGCAGCGATCGGCGTGCTGGCGTGGCACGATGCGTTTCGGGCGCTGGCCGCCGCCGAAGTCGCGCTGGCGCTGTCGCTTGAGGCGCTGCGTGGCTATCGCGATGCGTACCTGCCGCACCTGCACGCAGTGCGCGGGCATCCGGGCCAGGCACGGGTGGCGGCGTTTGTCCTCGATCTGGTGGCGGGCAGCGACCTGGTGCGCGGCGATGCCGACCGCGACCTGGACCCGGCCGAGGGGCCGCCCCAGGACCCCTACTGCCTGCGGGCGGCGCCGGTCGTGCTCGGCGCGGTGCTGGACACGCTGGAATATGTGCGCGGCGTGCTGGAGCGCGAGATCAATGCTGTGACCGACAACCCGCTGATCTTCGCCGACGACGACGGCCCGCTGCACCTGCCACGCCTGAACAAGGCGGTGTCGGGCGGCAACTTCCACGGCGCGCCGGTCGGCTATGCAATGGACTTCATGAAGATCGCGCTGGCGGATCTGGCAAGCATCTCCGAGCGGCGCACCTTCATGCTGACCGATGCGCGGCTGAATCGCGGCCTGCCCCCCTTCTTGATCACCGATCCGCCCGGCGAGGAAGGGGTGAACAGCGGCCTGATGCTGGCGCAGTATACCGCCGCCGCGCTGGTCAGCGAGAACAAGGGGCTGGCGCACCCGGCCAGCGTCGATAGCATCCCCAGCAGCGCCAACCGCGAGGACCACGTCAGCATGAGCACCATCGCCGCGCGCCAGGCGGCGCAGATTGTGGCGCACACGCAGACGGTGATCGCGATCGAGCTGTTGTGCGCGTTTCAGGCGCTCGAGCTGCGGCTGGCGGCAGACCCCGATCGGCGGCTGGGGCGCGGCACGGCGGCGGTGCTGGACGCGCTGCGCAGCGTCGAGATCGCGCCGGGCATGCCGCTGCGCCCGATCACGCGCGATGTGCCGCTGGGGCCGTATATCGACGCGCTGGTCGAAGTCGTGCGCCAGGGGACGTTGCTCGATATCATTCACGCGCTGTGAGCCGTTTTGCCGACCTGGAGCAGACGATGACGGCCCAACCCAAAGCCATTCTGCGCGATTTCCCCGACCATCTCGAAACGGAACGGCTGATCCTGCGCGCGCCGCGTCCCGGCGATGGCGTGGCAGGTAACGAGGCGATCCGCGAGTCGGCCCGCGAACTGCAACCCTGGATGCCCTGGGCCAACCCGCTGCCCGCGCCGGAAGGGACCGAGGAAGTGTACCGGCGTATGGCGGCGCAGTGGCTGACGCGCGAAAGCCTGCCGCTGATTCTGCTGCGCAAAGCGGACGGCCTGTTCGTCGGGGGCAGCGGCTTGATGTGCCGCGACTGGAATGTGCCCTTTTTCGAGATCGGTTATTGGGTGCGAACCAGCCTGCAGGGGCAGGGCTACATCACCGAGGCGGTGCTGGCGCAGACACGCTTCGCCTTCGACGTGCTGGGCGCGCGGCGGATCGAGATCCGGTGCGACGCGCGCAACACGCGCAGCGCCCGTGTCGCCGAGCGCGCCGGATACACGTTGGAAGGGCGTCTGCGGCATTTCGCGCGCGCCGTAGATGGCACGCTGGCCGATATCTTGATCTACGCGCTGACGGCAGATGACTGACCCGCGCTAGCGGTCTGTGTTCATCGAAAACAGCAGCGCCGGATGCGTCGCGATGCGGTGCAGGGCTTCGTCGCGCGTCTGGCAGAACACAAAATCGTGCTTGGCTGCGATCAGCCCCAGGCTGATGGCAAGCGCACGCAGGTAGGGGTTGGCGCCGACCACGCCCACCACACTGACCCGCTCGTCGCTGACGACCCGCGACTGTTGCAGCGGGGCGAACAGCTCAGCAGGGATGGTGAGCAGTTGAGTCAGGTCTAGCACAACCGCGACGCGGCTTCCCGGCCGGATGGCATCGAAATAGGGCGTTTCACGCTCGCGTAGCGTTTCCAGGTCATGAAGGGTAATACGTCCGCTGAATTCGTAATAGAGTAAGGGTCCCGATTCGAGGTGTTCGACAGTGATTGGCATAGCTGACGGGCGTCCTTCGCTGGCTGATAGTGGTCTATTGTAGGCGAAACGCGTACGCACGACAAACGGCTGCTCAGCGATTGTTCGAAACCGCCTGACGTCTGCGGACTCCTCGGCGCTTTACAACCCCAGGCAGGCCGTCTATACTTGAACAATGCAGCTACGAGGAGAATATCACATGCGCCGTCCTGTGCCGCACTCCCATTCCGCGCTTGCATGACGATTAGGCGACGCGTGCACCAGGCATGAGAAGCGAGGGCACCGGGCGCCCCGCTTTTTTTGTGTCCCCGCCCGGACCAGACAGGCGAGATGGAGAACGAAGCATGGCTAAGATCGAGACGCGGCTGCCCAAAGGGATGCGCGATTTTCTGCCCGGCGAGGTCCTGAAGCGCGAGTATGTGTTCGGCGTGGTGACCGACGTGTTCCAGACATTCGGATTCGAGCCGATTTACACCCCCTCGCTGGAGATGCTGGATACGCTGTTGGGCAAGAGCGGCGAAGAAGCGGATAAGCTGATCTTCCATGCGCAGCATCCCGGCGGCAAGGAAGCGCTGGCGCTGCGCTATGATCTGACCGTGCCGCTGGCGCGCTATGTCGCCATGCACGAGCACGACCTGACGATGCCCTTCCGCCGCTATCATATCGCGCCGGTCTGGCGCGGAGACCGCCCGCAGAAAGGGCGTTACCGCGAGTTTGTGCAATGCGATGTCGATATTGTCGGCATCGAGAGTATGGCTGCCGACGCCGAGATTATCAGCGTGCTGACCACAGTGCTCGATCGGCTTGGCTTCGAGGAGTTCACCGTCCATCTCAACAACCGCAAGATCCTGACCGGCATCGGCATTTACGCCGGCGTGCCGGACGCGCAGCTTGGCGATCTGTACCGCAGCATCGACAAGCTGGACAAGATCGGGCTGGAAGGCGTGCGGCGCGAGCTGGCGGCGGGCGGCATCCGCGACGAGATC
>Ga0226835_1001696_pt1 | contig 11088 bp, 8 predicted proteins | sample LAC_MetaG_1_FD_163627 | JGI IMG/M metagenome (GOLD analysis project Ga0226835, IMG submission 163627) | Anaerobic ammonium oxidizing microbial communities from anammox membrane bioreactor (MBR) in UC Berkley, California, United States -... | ecosystem: Engineered > Bioreactor > Anaerobic >...
CCGGCCAGCGTCAGCCGCTCGGCCAGCTCCTCAACCGAGATCGTGATATCCACGTAGTCTTTCAACCACGAAAGCGGCACTCTCATCTAGGTTGCGTCTCCTGTGTCGTTCACGCTGCCGTCACAATTATCGGACGGTCGCCATCGATCACGATCGTGTGCTCGAACTGCGCCGCGACGGCACCGTCGCGGGTGCGCAGCGTCCAGCCATCGGATGCCGTCACCACCCGCCCGGCGCCCGGCGTCAGGAACGGCTCGACCGTGATCACCAGCCCATCCGTCAGCTTCTGGCGCGCGCGCCTGAGGTAGAAATTGTACACGGTGGGCGGCTCGTGGATGTGCCGCCCGACACCATGTCCGGTTAGCTCCAGAATGACGTGGAAGCCAGCCTCGCGCGCGGCGGTTTCCACAGCGCGCCCAATGGCGTTGATCGGCTGCCCGGCCCGCGCCGCGCCGATTGCCCGCTCGCGGGCGACCCGCGTCGCGCCGAGCAGGCGCTCGTGTTCGGGACGGGTTGGCGGCACCAGCGCACTCGCCCCGGTATCGGCCCAAAACCCTTCCAGCTCGGCGGAGACGTCGATGTTGATCACGTCGCCGGGCCGGATCACACGCTCGCCGGGGATGCCGTGCGCGGCCTCGTCGTTGAGGCTGATGCAGGTATGGCCCGGAAAGCGGTAGGCCAGAATGGGGGCGGACCGCGCGCCGTGCCGCTTCAGAAACGCCGCGCCGATCGCGTCGAGCTGCGCCGTGGTCATACCCGGCTCGACATGGGCCAGCATATGCTCCAGCGTCTGCGCGCAGATCTGCCCGATGCGCATCAGACGATGCAGGTCGTCCTCGTTCTCAACCGTCATGCTACCTGCCTGCTCCTGGGCCGCGCCACACGGCCGCTCAAGCCGCCCGCGCCTGTGCGATGGCCGCCGCCAGCGCGCGGCGGGCGGTGACGCGGGCCATAGCCGCCCGATACTCGCGGCTGCCCCAGTGATCGCCCGGTGGATCGACGGCCAGCGCCTCGAGCGCCCGCTCGACATCCCCGGTCTCATCCAGCACGCGCTCGACCCCAGGCTGGCGCACCGGATATCTGTCAGCGCCGCACAGCGCCAGCGCCGTGTAGGCGGGCTGATCGCCCTCGCCCAGTTCCACATAGGCCACCGCGGCGACGATCGGCGCGTCGGCGGGCGTGCGCGCGACCTTCTCGATCGCCACCGCCGCCTGGACCGCGCCCAGCGGCACGCTGACATCGGCGATCAGGGCGCGTGCCACGTCTTCCTCAGCGGACAACCACGACGCCATCGTCAGGTGCATCCCCACGTCCGCGCGCCGGATCGTCGCGCCCAGCGCCAGCAGCAGCGTCAGAGTCAGCGACTGCGGATCGCGCTCAACCAGCAGATCGCCGAGGGTCATCGTGTTGCGCAGAGTTTCGGGCTGGTCGGCCTTGAGTGTCTCGGCCAGGCCGCGCATCACGGGCACCCGCGCGGCGCGTTCCAGGCACGCCCGGCGCACCTGCTCCAGCGACATCATGCTGCCAAAGGCCAGCGCGTTCTCCGCCTCGCTGAGACGGTCCAGCCCCAGCCGGTCGAGCTTGACCACGGCTTCGACCGCGGGGTTGGACGCGCGCTGCAACGCCACACCTCCGTACAGCGGGTAAACTCCCGCCTCGGCCAGACGCCGCACCGCCTCGTCGAGCGTCTGCGGCTCGTAGATCGTGTTCAGGTTCAACAACATGGTATGTTCTCCTGCGCGTTGCATCGCCGCGAAGACCGCGCTAGAACTGCTCCAGGAAGCGCAGATCGTTGGCCCAGAAATAGCGGATATCCTGGATGCCATGCATCTGCATCGTGATCCGCTCCGGCCCCAGGCCAAAGGCGAACCCGCTCCACTCGGTCGGGTCATAGCCGCCGTTTTCCAGCACGACCGGATGCACCATGCCGCAGCCCGCGATCTCCAGCCAGCCGGTGTACTTGCAGACGGGGCAGCCCTTGCCGCCGCACAAAATGCAGTCGACATCGACTTCCATGCTCGGCTCGGTGAAGGGGAAGTACGAGCCGCGGAAGCGGAGCCGCTTCTCCGGCCCGAACAACCGCCGCGCGAACTCGGCAATCGTGCCTTTGAGATCGGTCAGGCGGATGTTACGGCCCACCGCCAGCCCTTCGACCTGGTTAAACTGGATTTCGCTGCGGGCCGAGATCTGCTCGTAACGGTAGCACATCCCCGGCAAGATCACGCGAACCGGCTGCGTGCCGCCCGCGCCCAGCTCGTGCATGGCGCGGATCTGGCCGGGGCTGGTGTGCGTGCGCAGCAAAACGCCGGGCGTGGTGGTGTGGAACGTATCCCACATATCGCGCGCCGGGTGGTGCGGCGGGATGTTGAGCAGGGTGAAGTTGTAATCGTCCGTCTCGACATCCGGACTGCTGTAGACCTGAAAGCCCATCTCCGCCCAGATCGCGGCGATGCGACGCAGAGTTTGCGTGCTGGGATGCAGCCCGCCCAGCGCGACCGGCCGCCCCGGCAGCGTCACGTCGATCTCGCCTTCTTCGAGCATCCGGGCCAGCTCGTGCTGGTGCACCGCCTCTTCGCGCTCGGCGAAGGCCGCGCTCAGCTCGTTCTTGATCGTGTTGACCCGCTTGCCGAAGTTGGCGCGTTCTTCGGGCGGAAGCTGGCCCGTCGAGCGCAGCGCGAGGGTGATGACGCCCTTCTTGCCCAGGTAGCGCCGCTCCCACTCTTTCAGCGCCGCGCTGTCGCGCACGTCCTTCAATTCATCCAGTGCTTGCGCGTAGGTTGCTTCGAGTTCTTCGAGCATGGACTCCTCTCACCTGTTGTCTCCCGCGGCCCGGCTGCCGCGCCTGTAGTGTCGCATATTCCGCTGCAAAAATAAAAAATCTCGCCGCCTGTCCTGCCGGATCAGGGACGAGACACGAGTTCCCGCGGTACCACCCTGCTTAGCCTGCGTGCGCCCATGAGCGGGGCGCGCGCCGGCTCGCTTCATTACGCCGACGTCGCCGCGTAGCGGCGAGATAGGCTGCCCCGATAACGCAGGGCGGGCGGAGCAGACTACTGGCCCGGCAGGCCGGACGTTCACCTGTCAGCTCAGGAGCGAACTTCGGCGCAGGCCCACTCGCCGGGGCTTCCAGTCTGCGGCCCCGACTCCCTGGCAGCGGCGTTTGCGCCTACTTTTCTCCGTCACCGCTTTTCAGCTATGCGTGATGTTCTGCACATAGTAGCAGAGCGCCCAGCGAATGTCAACCGGATCGCCGGGGAAAGCACCGGGCATGACGCTGGCAGCCGCATCAAGCCTGTGAGGGCAGCAGGCGCTCCCCTCACAGGCGGTCTCGGTTATGCGCGTGCCGGGCGGGCTACTTCTCTCCGGCGGGCTGGCACACCACATCGCTGATCTGCCAGCTTTCCCCGATCCGGGTCAGCACCACGTCGAACGCATGCCCCTCGAAGCTGGTTTCGACTGTCAGCCGCGCGCTGTCACCGCTGATCTGTGGCTCATCCACCACGCGAACCGCGTCCGGCAGGTCCTGCGCGCAGAGGAACGGGTCGTAGCCACCATCGCCCATCCCGGCCAGCATCGCATCGACGCGCGCCACAAACTCAGCCGTCAGCAGATCGCTGTCGTGATAGGCTTGATCCACCAGGGCGTTCGGGTGCTCGCCTTCACCGTTCCAGCGGTGATAGTCGAGATACCACGCGTAGAAGCTCTTGACTGCTCCCTCAGGTGTGCGAGTTTCGCCGCAGCGGATGTTGTTGATCAGCCACTGCTCATCGCGCTGCACCAAATCGACCGTCACCGCGTGGCCGGGGAAGCTGGTCCGCACCACCACATCAGCGGCCTGCCGGTCCACACGATAACGTGCTTCCTCGACCGTCAGCGAAGACGGGACAGCCTGCGTGCACAGGAACGGATCGGCCACATAGCCGCCGTACTCGACCTGCCACCGCTCAAGCAGCGCATCCACACCGGCGATGAATTCCCCGGTCAGCAGCGGATCGGCCTGGTAGGTCCGGACCACCATTGGGTTGACGAAACGGCCTTCGTCCCGGGGCGCGATATATCCCATATGCCGCGCGTAGAAGCTGTTGACCACATCTTCCGGTGTGGCAAGCTCGCCGCGCGACACGCCAGCGATCAACCAGCGGTCATCCATCCGGACAACGCGCACACTCAGCACATGCTCCGGGAAGCTGGTGTAGACGGCCACCACTGCCGACTGCTCATCCCCGGCCATCTCAGCGCGGCCCACGTGGAACCAGGTGGGGACATCCTGCGCCTGCAGGAAGGGATCGTAACCGCCCTCCTCCAATGAGGCGAGCAGCTCGTCGACCTGTGCAATGAACTCCCCGGTCAGCAGCAGGCTGTCATGGTAGGCGCGCTCGGCGAGCGGGTTGCGGAAATCCTCACCTGTCCCGATGAAATCCAGGTACCAGGTATAGAACTCCTCGACCGCCGCCGCCGGAGACGGCTCACCTTCCTGAGCCTGAACCATGTTCATGCCAAGGGTCAGCACGAACAGCAGCATTGCGAAACGCTTCAGCATGATCTCCTCCTCATGAGAACCGGCTGCGCAGCGCCGGATTCTCTCAGCGATGTCACAATTGTAAAATTGTTCACAATCCCTGTACCCAATGCGCCACGACCGGCGCCGGTACGCCCGTCCTACGGATCGGCAACGCTGACTGCCCCACGCAGGCGGGTCGGGCCGGATGCGCAGCTACTCAAACCGCAGCCCTGGGCGTATAATTCGCGGCATGAAACGCTCCGCCTTCATCACACTGCTATGCGTGTGGCTGGCTTTCGCTGCCAGTGCCGTCATCAGCCGGACCGTGTTCGACCGCTTGCCGCACCTGGAAGACGAGTTTGCCTTTCTGTTCCAGGCGCGCATCTTCGAGCGCGGCCAGACGTATATCGAGACTCCCGAACCCGCCCGCGCCTACTGGCAGCCCTTTCTGATCAACAAGGACGGCAAACGCTTCGGCAAATATCCGCCGGGCTGGCCGGCGCTGCTGGCGGTCGGCACCGCGCTCGACCAGCCGTGGATCGTCAACGCCTGGCTGATGATGCTCACCGTGGCGCTCACCTACCGGTTGGGGCGCGCCCTCTACTCGCCGGGAACCGGCGCCCTGGCTGCTTTGCTGGTCGCCAGCAGTCCGATGGCGCTGCTGCTGGCCGGGACGCTGATGAATCACACAGCGGGCCTGTTCTTCACGATGTTGTTCGTCTATGCCATGTGGCGGCTGGAGCAGCGCGCGCGGGCCGTCTGGTGGGGCGCGGTTGGCGGCGCGGCGCTGGGGATGCTGATCGCCACGCGCCCGCTGACCGCCGTCGGCGTCGCGGCGCCGTTCGTGCTCTACAGCGCGGGCCGGGTGTTGTGGGCGGCGCTGCGTGCCCGCGCGGTGCTGAAGCGCGTCCTGGCGCCGCTGGTCGTGCTCAGCATCGCAACCGTGGGCATCGGGCTGAGCTGGCCCGCCTTCAACTACAGCGTCAGCGCGCCGCCCGGCGAAAGCTTCCCCGCCTATCTGGTCCGCTTCGCGCGCGGAGACAAGGACACCAACCTCTACCGCTATATCTGGGATTATGACCGGGTCGGCTTTGGGCCGGGGTACGGGCGGTTCGGAGCCGGACACACGCTGGAGTCCGGCTGGAAGATCGCCGCGTCGATCCGCAGGTGCGCCGTGCGCGATCTCTTCGGGTGGGCCGCGCCGCCAGACGACGGGATGACGGTCGAAGACGACGCCTGCCTGGTTACCACGCCGGGCTATAGCTGGGTGTTGCTGCCGGTCGGGCTGCTGCTGGCGGCGCGGCGGCGCTGGACGTGGCTGCTGGCGGCGCTCGTCCTCAGTGTGATGGGTGTGCATCTGGCCTACTGGATCGGGAGCTATATCTACAGCGCGCGCTATTATTCCGAGGCCATCGGCGCCGCGGCGCTGCTGAGCGCTGCGGCGGTCGCCGCCCTGGTGCGCTGGATCGATGCCCCCGCCGTCAAATCCGGCGGGCTGCGCCCCGGCGGCCTGCTCTACCTCGTCGTGGCCGCCGCCGCCCTCTACAGCCTGGCGATCTACACCCCGGCTCGCCTCAAGCCTCTGCGCGGCTACGGGCAGATCAACCACAGCCAGCTCGCCGCGCTGGACGATGCCCGCCGGGATCCGTCGCGTCCGGTTCTGGTGATCGCCGTGGGCGAGCATTACTGGCGCGACGTGGCGACCCTCATGGGCGTCACCAGCCCCTTCCGCGACAGCGAGATCGTGCTGGCACGCGACCCCGATGGGGACTTGCTGGAGCGGCTGCGCGCCGAGTGGTCCGACCGCGAAGTGATTTATCTGGTCAACGGGCGCTTTACGCACGACCTGGCCGCAGCGCACCTCGACTGACACCCCGGCGCCTCCACACACAGATAATCCCCCATCTCACCTATACCAAAACCGGTCAGGTGGTGGTCGCAGCGCGCGCGGGCCTGACGTATGATAGGGCCAACTTCAGTTCATGAAGGGCCATGACCAAGGAGTCAGTTAATGCCCAGCCGAATCTATTACAGCGACGAAGCTGAACAGCTCGCCCGCAAGCAGCAGGTGCTCCAGATCACGTTGTTCATGCTGATCGGGCTGTCGATTGGCGCAGTGGTTGCCCTGCTGTTCGCGCCGCAAAAAGGCAAACAGACCCGCAAGGATATCAGCAAGGAACTCGGCGACACCTTCGGATCCGGCCGGGACTCGACCAGCGATGTCGTCAAAGAGGCGGTCAAGAAGCTGGAAGACCAGTACAAATCGCTGCGGTCGGAGATGGACAAGCTGGTCAGCAGCGTCCGGAACTAACCCTCTGTGGGTGGCACTCCGTGCCACAAGGCGCAAGCCTGCAAGACCCTCCGGTGGATGAGGTGGTACGGTTTTAGGGCAGGGATTGGGTGATCCCTGCCCGCCCTTTTTCTCAGGCGGCGATGCCCGCCGCTCAGTCCAGCTCCACCAGGCGCTTCTCCCGGCCGTATAGCTCTGGCCGATCCTCATCCTCGGCGGGCTGAGGTCCGGCGCTCACCTTTTGCGCCGGGCGTCCTTTGGCGATCAAAAAGCGGTCGAAGTCTCGCACGACGATGGCGCGGGGATGATACTGCTCCGCCTCGCGGATCATGTCGCGCTCGCGGTAGCGCCGCGAGACGTGCGTGATCAGCACGGTCTCAACGCCCATTTCGCTGGCGAAGCGCGCCGCCCGGCCGATGGTCATGTGCCCGAATGCCTCGGCCATCTCGGCGTCCACATCCAGGTATGTCCCCTCGATGACCAGTGTATGCGCGCCGCGCACCACTTGGCGCACCGTATCATCCAGCACGCCGATGTCGCCAATGTGGACAAGCCGGGCGCCGGGCACATCCGGCCCCAAAACCTGATCCGGCTCAATGACCCGGCCATCCGCCAGCCGGACCGACTCGCCGCGCACCAGCCGCGCCCGTTCCGGACCGGGCGGCACGCCCAGTGCCTCGGCCCGCTCCACCAGAAACGGCCGGCGCGACTTCTCGACGAAGGCAAAGCCGTAATTATCGCGCCCGCGATGCTGGACCGGAAACGCCGAGACGGTGTAGTCGCGGTCTTCCATCAGCACGCCGGGCTTGAGATCGATCAGATGCAGCGGCATCGGCGGCGGCGCCCCGCGCAGCATGACCGTGTGCAGCAGGTCCTGCACGCGGTCGAGCGTCCATGTCCCACCCCAGATCTCAAGCTCCGGCAGGCTTTCCCAGCGCATCAGCGTGCTGAGCAGCCCGGCCAGCCCCAGGATGTGATCGAGATGCCCGTGCGTCAGCAGCACACGGTTCAGCCGCTTGAACCCGATCCCGCTGCGCAAGATCTGGCGCTGCGTGCCCTCGCCGCAGTCGATCAGGAAGCGTTGATCCTTCACCATCACTACCTGCGCGCACAGGCCCCGGTGGACCGACGGCGCGCTGGCGGATGTCCCTAGAAAGACGATTTCAAACATAATTGCCAGGGGCGGCGCGCTTCATGCGCGACGCGCCCCGCCCAAACCCCCTTCACTGCCTGCCGACCGTCACCACGCGTTTTTCCTCGTCCACTGCGATGGGGCGGTCGAGGAAGGCGCGCACGACGTCGATATTGGTTCGCAGATGGCTGGTAATGGCACTGGTCGAAACGACGCTTTCTCCCTCGGCGAGCGCCAGCGGCAGCACCAACTGGTCCATCAGGCGTTCGTCGACGGCGGCGCCGCTGTCGTGAAACATCAGCAGCGGCGTGACGGCGCGCTCGGCTACCTCTTCGGACGGCATCCCTTTGCGCCCCAGCATGCCAAACCCGGCCCGCCCGTTGGCGTACTCCGCCGTCAGGAACAGCCCGGCCCCGGTGCTGACGCTGCGTGTGCGCTGCGGGCGAATATCGAGCGGCACATCGAGCACGTCGAGCAGGTTGATGGCGCGGTTCGCCATGCGCTGCGGGATGTGCGAGGGCAGGTTGCAGCCGACTGCGTAGCCGAACACCCGCTCCAGCGGCCCGCGCTCCAACAGGCGCTGGCCCTGCGGGCGAGCGCCACCTTCCAGATAGATCGTCAGCATCCCGCCGCCTTCAGGCATCCAGCCGTAGCTGCCCATGTAGATCTCAATCCCGATCCCCATCCGCAGCAGCATCGGCGCGTAGACGTCGCGCAGATAGTGACCGGACGGGCTGTGCGGAACGTGCGTGCCCCCGTACAGCGTGAGTTTGGACGCGCCCTGAGCCAGCGCCAGCGGCAGAAGCACGGTCTGCGCCACCAGGCAGGCCGAGCCGGCCGTCCCCACCCCCCACTCGTACTCGCCCGCGCGGACCGGTGAGCGCGGCTCGAAGATGATCGTGTCCGAGCCAACCTCGACGCCGCGCGTAACCGCGTCGCAGATGGCAGCCACCGCTTCGACCGCCGTGACGTGCTGCGGGCGCAGGCCGGGATTCTCGCGCCCGGCGCGCACACGCTCGATCCGGACCGGCTGACCGGTAATCGCGCTCAGCGCCACCGCCGTGCGGATGATCTGCCCCCCGCCTTCGCCCTGGCTGCCGTCAAGCGTGATCACCGCTGCTCCTGCTTCGTGTCGTGGGCATGATGTGCGCGCTGCGAACGCGTCCCTCAGGGGGAGTTCGCCTGGCCGCCGTCATTCGTCTGCGCCGTCAGCTCGATCGTGCCCAGGCTCAGCCGGTCGCCACGCCGCGCGCCGGTGGCCGGATCGAGCACTCCCAGCCGGTTGAAGACGTTGCCCTGATACGCGCCGATCACCAGCGCGTAGTTGCCCGGCCGCAGGTCGTCGCGCATATAGATATAAAGCACCTGGGCGAAGAAATCGCGGTTTTGCAGACCGCTTGCCATCACATCGAGCGAATTCGCCTCGGCCCACGGCTCCAGCAGCGGAACCATCTGGTTCGTTTCCGGGTTTTCCCAATAGTCGACCAGATGCGCGAAGATGCCCGCGTCTGCCGGCACCTCGCCGTCCACGCGCCAGTAGGTGACCAGCACGATCGGCGTGCCGCCCGGCGGGCGTTGGCGCGGAAAGAGATCGTACCCGGCAAACGTCAGGTTGCGCTCCAGCTTGATCGCCAGCGGCGCGCGGACAGGCACCGGTTCGTCCCGCCCGACGAAATACGTCTCGGCGAGCTGGCCCCAGGCATAGCCGCCTGCGTCCATGATGCGCTCTTCGACATCAACCCACAGCACGGTTCCATCGGGCAGGTGGTCGGCGGGCAGCGGCTGGGCCTGATCGAGCCAGGCTTTCAACTCGGGGCGCATGATCTCCGGCCCGCGCGGGCTGCCGTAGATAAACCGCATCGGCGCGCCTGCGTTGATAAACACCAGCCCGGTCTCGCAGTCCGAGTGGCGGATGGGCAGGTTATCGCGGTGCATCATCAGGTTGAGCATCTGCCGCGCGGTCAGGTCCACTTCGTTCCTGCCGCGCAGCGGATGCGTGCACAGCGACACCGGCAGGCCGTCGGCGGAACGGTCGAGATAGGCCGCGATGTAGCCAAGATGCGCGTGATAGGCCGAAGCCATCTCCGGATGTTCGCGCCAGGTGTCGAACAAACGGTGCCGCGTCACCAGAACGTTCACCACCAGCGCCCCCACCAACAGGATGCCGACCGGCTGCCAGGCATGTGCCCAGCCGCGCCCGCGCAGCGTGCGGGCCAGGACGGCAGCCCCCACACCGGCAAAGATGAACGCCGCCGGCCATGCCGCCAGATTGGCCGCGAAGCTCGGCCCGGTGCGCACCCAGGCATCGGTCCCCAGCCCGGCGGCCAGGACCAGCAGCAACAGGGCGTAGCGCGGCTCGCGCCAGCGCCGCAGCCCTTCCACCACGCCAGCAATCATCAACAGCGCCATCAACGGCCCCAGCAGCGGCACGTCGGGCAGGTTGTGCGTGATGCGCGGGTCGCCTTTCCATACCAGCCCGCCCAACGCGCCAAGCATCCCGTCGATCGCGTCGGACAGCGAACGCGGGCGCTCAGTCCACAGCACATACGGCTCGCTGATGGCCGTCTCTCGCGCCGTCGAGATCAGGTACGGCAGGGCAACCACTGTGGCCAGCACCACCACAAACAGCATCGCGTTCCACACCCGGCGCGAGAGCGGCTGGCGGGTGAGCAGCAGGTGTCCAAAGAACACGGCCCCGATCGGTCCCAGCGGCAGGGCGGCGTAGTGCAGGTAGCCGGACAGCCCGAACAGCACGCCGAGCAGGGCGAAGGGCAGCGTCATCGGCAGGCGGAAGCGCACCTCGCGCCGCAGGTTGAAGGCGCGCGCCAGCACCAGCAGCGTCAGGGTGATGTAAGCCGGGACCAGCGTTTCCGGGGTGACGGTGCGCGCCAGCAAAATCGCCTGCAAGTTAACCGCGCTCAGTCCCAGAGCGATCAGCGCCACCGGCGGGCCGAACAGCCGCCGCGCCAGCGCGTAAACCAGCGCCAGCAGCACCATGCCCGCCGCCCATGACAGCACCCGGTAGCCGAGCAGGCCGTCGCCAACCAGCGACACCAGGATGGCGTTGCCCAAGGCGTACAGGCCCGCGCGCCCCACATCGTCGCCCACCTGATAGTGGATCGCGATGTGGCCCTGGCGGATTGTCTCGGTGATGCGGATATGCGC
>Ga0226835_1001697_pt1 | contig 11087 bp, 5 predicted proteins | sample LAC_MetaG_1_FD_163627 | JGI IMG/M metagenome (GOLD analysis project Ga0226835, IMG submission 163627) | Anaerobic ammonium oxidizing microbial communities from anammox membrane bioreactor (MBR) in UC Berkley, California, United States -... | ecosystem: Engineered > Bioreactor > Anaerobic >...
ATGCCTTCGCCTTCTTCGGGGCTGTGCCGCAGTCGATCGTCTACGACAATGACCGCTGCCTGGTGGCGAAGATTCTGCCCGACGGCACGCGCAAGCGGTGTCAACGGCGGAGCAAAACCAGGCCATTGGGCGGCGCAAAAGTAGGCCACTTGGCGGCGCATTCGGGGAACGTCGGGAGGGCGTAGCCCGACCAGAGTTTCCCGAATGCGGCGTCGGCGTTCTTATGGGGTGACGGCGTCGGTTTTTCGGGCCCTGCTTTGCGCGAGGCGATAGCTGTCGCCATTCATCTCGAGGATGCTGACGTGGTGGGTCAGGCGGTCAAGGAGCGCGCCTGTGAGGCGCTCGGACCCGAAGGTTTCGGTCCATTCGTCGAAGGGCAGATTGCTGGTGATCAGCGTCGATCCGCGTTCGTAACGCTGGGAGACCAGTTCGAACAGCAGCTCCGCTCCGGTCTTTGACAGCGGCACAAAGCCCAACTCGTCGATGATGAGCAGCTTGTAGCCGGCCATCTGCTTCTGGAAGCGCAGCAGACGACGTTCGTCGCGGGCCTCCATCATCTCGCTGACGAGCGCGGCCGCCGTGGTGAAGCCCACGGACAATCCCTTCTGGCAGGCTGCCAGGCCGAGACCGATCGCAACATGGGTCTTGCCCGTGCCGCTGGGCCCGAGCGCGATGACGTTCTCGCGGCGCTCGATCCATTCGCAGCGCGCCAGTTCCAGCACCAGCATCTTGTTGAGCTTCGGGATGGCGGCGAAGTCGAAGCTGTCGAGGCTCTTGGCGGCCGGGAACTTCGCAGCCTTGATGCGGCGCTCGACCATCCTGCGCTCCCGGTCGATCAGTTCCAGCTCGACCAGCCTGGCAAGATAGCGAACATGATCCACGCCCTCGACCGCGCATTGCCGGGCAAGCTTCTGGTGCTCGCGCAGGAAGGTCGGCAGCTTCAAGGTCTTGAGGTGATGAACGAGCAGGAGTTCGGGAGCATCGCTGCTCATGCCGGTTCCTCCTCACGGTCCAGCAGGCGCATATAGGCCTTGGCCGACGTCGTCTCGACGGTGGCTCTGGGCAGATAGGGATAGATGTCGAGGTCCAGCCTGGGCGGCCTGCGCTCGGCCCGGCACAGGACGAGGTGCTTCACGGCATCGAAGCTGATGGCGCCCAGATGCAGTGCCTGCTTCACGGCTGCGTGCAGGTCGGCCAGATCGAAGCTTTCCATCAGGCGCAGCACCTGCACATAGGCGCGCCGGCCCTGTTTGCCCATCCGCGCCTCCATGAGACGGCGCAGTGTCGTGAACGCCTCCGGCAGTTCCCAGCCCTGCAAGGGGGCCGCCTGGTCGAGCGCGTTGATCTTCTGCTCGATCAGCGGCAGGTAATGCAGCGGATCGAAGACAACCTCTTCGCGCGCATAGCTGCGCGGATGGCGGGCAATGATCTCCCCGCCGCAGCCGATCACCACCGCGTCGACATAGCCACGGATCCAAACGTCCTGGTAGCCGAAGGCGACCGGAACGGAGTAGTCGTTGGTCCTGTAGCGCACCAGCGCCTGCGAGGAGACCCGGCCGCTGGCCTGGTCGCAGGCCTCGAAGGGCGATGCCGGCAGCGGCCGCATCGCGGCCAGATCGCGCAGCAAGCGTTCGCCGATCGTCTCGCTCTCGCCGCGCAGCCGGTCGCTCTGGCGCTTACGGCACTGCTCCTCAAGCCACAGATTGAACTCGTCCCACGATGCAAAGCGCGGGATCGGCACCATGAAGTTGCGCCGGGCATAGCCGACCAGTCCTTCAACGCTGCCCTTGTCATTGCCCTTGCCGGGACGGCCATAGCGATCCCGGATCAGATAGTGGGACAGGAAGCCGCTGAACAGCGCCGCCCGCTTGCGCGTGCCGTCGGGCAGGATCTTCGCCACCAGGCAACGGTCGTTGTCGTAAACGATCGACTGCGGCACGGCCCCGAAGAAGGCGAAGGCATGGATATGGCCGTCCACCCAGGCCTCGGCCACAGCCGCAGGATAGGCGCGAACATAGCAGGCGTCGCTATGCGGCAGATCGAGCACGAAGAAGTGCGCCTTCTGCTCCACGCCGCCGATGACCACCATAGCCTCGCCAAAGTCGGCCTGTGCGTGCCCGGCCGGGTGCGCCAGCGGCACGAACATCTCCTGGCCGCGCCGCGCCCGATCGCGCATGTAGTCCTTGATGATCGTATAGCCGCCGGTAAACCCGTGCTCGTCACGCAGCCGATCGAACACCCGTTTGGCCGTATGGCGCTGCTTGCGCGGAACCGCCCGGTCCGCCTCAAGCCAACGATCGATGATCGCGATGAACGCGTCCAGCTTCGGACGTCGCACCGGCGCCTGCCGCCGATAGCCGGGCGGAACCGAATAAGCCATCATCTTGCGAACCGTGTCGCGTGAGATGCCGAAATGCCTGGATGCCTCGCGCTGGCTCATGCCCCCGTCGCAAGCAACCCGAACCTTCAGATATAATTCCACGGTGTAGATCCCTCATCCCTCCCTGCGCTGCGCAGAAGGGAAATAGGTGGCCGGATTTTACGCCGCCCGCAGCAGGACTATCCCGCCGCTACCGTGGTCTAGTTTTCCACCGCCGTTCTTATGCCCGTCAGTCGCCAGATCGTCTGTCCGCATTGTTCCGTCATCAATCGAGTGCCACCGGACAGGCCTGCCAAGGCAGCCCGATGGGCCGCTGCAAGGACAAGCTGTTCACCGGCCGCCCGCTGACGCCGATGCTGCGACGTTCAAGCGACAATTCCCGCTATTCAGATTAGAAGTGGTCGCAAGGCTCGACCTTTCAGCCGCGATGGAGAAGGTTGGATCGCAGTTCCTTTCCCTCCGCCACAAACACCGCCGATTATACGCTGTAGCTCGATCTATCCTGGCCCAGCGCGATGGACTGGCGCGGCGCGATACTGGGCGCTTTCGACCTCAAAGCGGACCTGCCGCGACGGTGCGATCCGTCGGGCGAGTTGCGTGATCAGGCAGGAACGTATGTCAACCTGATCACATCCTCGCCGATCAAGTCACTGGCCACAAGGCGGAGCGGCGGCCGGGGGCCGGCGAAGAATGGCTTGCCGCGACCAAGCACGACGGGATGGAAATAGAGCCGATACTCGTCGATAAGACCGAGTTCGGTCAGGCTTCGCGCCAGGTGCGGTCCGGAAACGGCGATCTCCCCGGCGAGCCGGGCCTTCAGGTCACGTATCACCGTCTCGAGGTCACCCTCGACAAGCGTGGCATTGGGGCCAACCGACTCCAACGTGCTCGACACGACCCATTTCGGCTGGCTCCGCCATGCCGTCGCGAATTCGCGGAGCTCCGGGGTCCACTCAGAATGGTCTTCGTCCCAATAGCGCATGACCTCGTACATGCGGCGGCCGTACACACTGCCCGTTACGCCGCACACCTGCTCTATCCAATGACGAAAGAGTGTGGAATCCGGCGCAAATGCTTCGTGGTCGACATAGCCGTCCAGTGACTGATTCATTCCGAAGACGAGCTTCGCCATGCCAGGAGTTCTCCATTCCAGGTTCGTCAGAATACCTTTTCACGTCTGGCGCGATTTGCCGGTGCTTCGCTCCTGTGGTTGGGTACGGGCTTGTATAGTGGCAATCCGTACCCGTTCCGTCGACCGTCGGTCGATTCTCAGGCGTCATTCTGGAGGGCTGTAGCATGGACGTGGTTCTCCGTTTCGTCGTTGCCCGCCCGCCATCCCCGGCAGGCGCTGCAATCGGTGCGGCGATAATCCTTCATGTCCCATCCGCACGGTGAAAGACGTTGCATCATGACCTTCCGCGCCGATCTGCACGTCCACTCGAAATATTCCCGGGCCACGAGCCGGGACCTCGACCTCGAGCACCTGTTCTGGTGGGCGGCGCGCAAGGGCATCGGCGTGGTCGGCACCGGCGATTGCGTGCATCCGGCCTGGCTCGTCGAGATCAAGGACAAGCTGGTGGCGCAGGGCAACGGGCTGTTCCGCCTCAGGCCCGACATCGAGACGGCGCTTCTGGACACGCTTCCGCCGGCCTGCCGGCGGCCGGTTTCGTTCATGCTGTCCACCGAGATATCGACCATCTACAAGAAGGGCGACAAGACCCGGAAGATCCACCACCTGATCTATGCCGCCGACCTCGGCGCGGCTGACCGGCTGGCGGCCAGCCTCGGGCGCATCGGCAACATCGCCTCGGACGGCCGCCCGATCCTCGGGCTGGACTCGCGCGATCTCCTGGAGGTCGCGCTGGAGTCCGGGCCGGACTCCTATCTCGTCCCCGCCCATATCTGGACGCCGTGGTTCGCGGCGCTCGGCTCGCAGTCGGGCTTCGATTCCATCGAGGAATGCTATGGCGATCTTTCCGGGCACATCTTCGCGGTGGAGACGGGGCTGTCGTCCGATCCGGCCATGAACTGGCGCATCTCGTCGCTCGACCGCTTCCGCCTCACCTCCAATTCGGACGCCCATTCGCCCGGCAAGCTCGGCCGCGAGGCGACGCGCTTCTCCTGCGAGCCGGACTATTTTGCCATTCGCCGGGCGCTGGAGACCGGCGACGGCTATGTGGGCACGGTCGAGTTCTTCCCCGAGGAGGGCAAGTATCACATGGACGGCCACCGCGCCTGCGGCGTGCGGCTCGACCCGACGGAGACGCTCGCGCTCGGCGGCCGCTGCCCGGTCTGCGGCAAGCCGGTCACGGTCGGCGTGGCGCATCGCGTCGAGGCGCTCGCCGACCGCAGCGAGGCCGATGCCGTGCCGCCGGCAACGGCCGGGACGGTGACGAGCCTGGTGCCCCTGCCCGAAATCCTCTCGGAGATCGTCGGCAGCGGCGTCGGCTCGAAAGCCGTCTCCTCCACCTACGATCGTGCCCTCGCCGCGCTCGGACCGGAGCTTGCCGTCCTGGAGGAGATGCCGGCGGAGGACGTCGCAAAGGTCGATCCGCTGCTCGGCGAGGCGGTGGCGCGGCTCAGATCCGGCGCGGTCATCCGGCAGGCCGGCTATGACGGCGAATATGGCGTCATCCGGCTGTTCGAGGACGGCGAGGTCGACCGCCTCGCCGGAAGCCGGATGCTGTTCGACGCGCCGCTCCTCCGTCGCGCGCGTCCGGCGAAGCCCAGGGCGACGCAGGACGCGCCGGCCGCAGCGGCGTCGCCAGAGCCGGCTGCGCCGCAGCCCTCGGGCCACAGCGGCGTTCTCGCGGGGCTCGACGCCGATCAGGCGCGCGCCGCCGAGGCGACCGACGGACCGCTGGTCGTGATCGCCGGACCCGGCTCGGGCAAGACGCGCATGCTGACCCATCGCATCGCCCATCTGGTGCGCGAGCGCGGCGTGCCGGCCGCGGCGTGCCTTGCCGTCACCTTCACGCGCAAGGCGACGGAGGAATTGCGGACGCGGCTGGCGGGGCTTCTGGGCCACGAGGCCCGCGCGGTGGCGGTGCACAGCTTCCATTCGCTGGGCCTTGCGATCCTGCGCGCGCATGCCGGCCGCGCGGGCCTCGCCGCGGATTTCCGGATCGCCGGGGAGACGGAGCGAAAGGCCGCCCTGGCCGGGGCACTGGGCATCAGCGCCGCACGCGCCGCCCGTCTCCTCAAGGCCGTGTCGGTGCTCAAGCGAACGGGGGCGGAGGGCTCGGACGAGGAGGCCGGGGCGCGCGCCGTCCTCGACCGGATCGGCCGCGCGCAGAGCTGGGTCGATTTCGACGACCTCGTCGTTCTATCGGCCGACCTTCTCGAACGACATGCCAAGATCGCGGCCGAGTGGCGGGCGCGCTTCCCGTACATCGTCGCCGACGAGTTCCAGGATGTGGACGAGCAGCAATATCGCCTGCTGCGGCTGATCGCGGGCGCGAAGGGCAATCTCTGCGTCATCGGCGATCCCGATCAGGCGATCTACGGCTTTCGCGGCGCCGACGCCGCCTGCTTCGCGCGCTTCCGGCAGGATTTTCCCGCCGCCCGCACGCTGCGGCTCACGCGCAACTACCGCTCGACCGGGACCATCGTGCAGGCGGCGTCGGGTTTCATCGGCGCGCCGGCAAACGGCGTGACGCGGCCGATGCGCGAGCCGATCGTGCTCCATGTGGCCGCGAACGAGGCGGCGGAGGCGGAGTTCGTCGCCGCGACCATCGAGGACCTGCTTGGCGGGCACGACATGCTGGCGGCCAACCGCAACGGTGGCGGCAGCCTCGCCGGCAAGCCGCTCGGCTTCGCCGACTGCGCGGTGCTCTATCGGACCGATGCGCAGGCGGCAGCCTTGCGGACCGCCTTCGGCCGCGCCGGCATTCCGTTCATGAAAAGCTCCCCCGCCCCCGTCGCCGGGCATTCCGGCGTGACCGCGATCCTCGACACGCTGGCGGCCGGCGAACGGGCCGGATCCGATCTGGCGGCGCGCATCGCGGAAGCGGCGGAAACCGCTCGCCGGACGGGCAAGGCCGACGCGGCGGCGCTTGCCGAGGCAAGGGGCTGGCTTGACGCGCTCGCCGCCTCGGAGCCGGTGGCGGGCGATCCGGCCCGGCTTGCCGAAGCGGTGGCGCTGTCCACCGAGGCCGATTTCCGCGACGCGCGCGCCGACCGGGTCTCGCTGATAACCATGCACGCGGCCAAGGGCCTCGAATTTGCGGTCGTGTTCGTCGTTGGCATGGAGGCGGGGCTGGTGCCGTTTTCCTGGGGCGCCTCGACGCCGGAGGACGCGGCGGCGCAGGGCGAGGAGCGGCGGTTGTTCTACGTCGCCATGACCCGCGCCAGGGACAGGCTGTTCCTGACCCGTGCGGCCGAGCGGTTCTGGCGCGGGGCGGCGCGGGCGCTGCCGCCGTCACCCTTCCTGCGGGAGATTGCCGCGGACCTGACGGTCAGCGGTGCCGCAACCGGGCGAAAACGCGGGCAGGCGCGGCAGCTCAACCTGTTCTGAGGCCCCCTCTCCCGGGTCCGGCGGTCGCTGCCCGAAAGCGCGCGCGCTGGCCGCCGTCTCTTCCCGCCCGCGGCAGGCTCGCCTCGCCCATCGCGTCGGGGGGGGGCGTCACATTGCGGGGCCACCCGACCGGGCGGCCGGAGCGTCGGACGCCCGGACAAATCCGGGCTGCTGCCTCATCCGCCTGTTCTGGCCGTTTCTCCTTGGCCGCATCCATGCGATGCCGGACGATCCCGTCCGGTCCGCCCGCACGGGCGACGGGCCGCGCCCGGCCCTGTCAGAACGGGATCTCGTCGTCGAGGTCGCGGGAATAACCGCCGCCGCCACCGCCGCGGCCGCGTTCCTCGGCCGGGCCGGACTGGCCGAAATCCGAGCCGCGTCCGCCGCCCTGATAGCCGCCGCCGCGCTCGTAGCCGACCTGGCCGCCGCCGCCCTCGCCGCGCGCGTCGAGCATCTGCAACTCGCCGCGGAACTTCTGCAGCACCACCTCTGTGGTGTAGCGGTCGTTGCCGGTCTGGTCCTGCCACTTGCGCGTCTGCAACTGGCCCTCGACGTAGACCTTCATGCCCTTCTTCAGGTACTGCTCGGCCACCTTGGCGAGGTTGTCGTTGAAAATGACGACATTGTGCCACTCGGTCTTCTCGCGGCGCTCGCCGCTCATCTTGTCGCGCCAGGTTTCCGAAGTGGCGATGCGCAGGTTGACGACCGGATCGCCGGAGTTGAGCCGGCGGATCTCCGGGTCCGCGCCCAGATTGCCGACCAGAATGACCTTGTTGACGCTGCCTGCCATCACGCTCTCCCGCACTCGTCCTGAACCTGAAGTCGCGGCACACTATCCGAACGGCGCCGCCGATGCGCCCCTGCCGCCGCCTGCCGGGGCGTCGTCCACAGCTTTGGATTATTGTTCCTCATTTGTTCCATACACCAAGGAGGCGCCCGTGGCAATCCATTCCGGGCAGCCGGTCATGGCGACATTGCGCCCGCGCGGCAATCCAGACCTCGCTCCCGGGGTTGCCGCGCAGCATCGTTCGCTCTCCGCGCCGCCGACGAGTTCGCTCGCGCCACGTGCGGCCGATAATGAAAAGCCCCGCCGCTCGCTGGGAGCGGACGGGGCCTGACTGGAGCTTCAAGCTCTTGTTGCCGGAACCACATAACCGGCTGTCATTCGGATGCGTCTCGGGACGACGCCCGATGATCCGACCGATAATCAGATTGTAGGGTGATGCGGCGAAGGAACATCGACCATCGCGCCCGTCAGGCACGCGATGCCATATCGACGGTCTTCTATCGCCGTGGCTCCACGCCGTGGTGGAGCCTGCCAAGCTGGTCCGGTGGGGTCATGCCTCCCTCCCTTCCTGGTTTCTCCGTCGCAGATGCGCTCAAGCGCCGACGTGTTTCCGACGCCGCACCGGCATCAAGGACGACCGCCGTGGCGAGCTTCATCTGACGCCTGAAGTCTAGCCGCACAGGCCGCCGCGTCAACCGCCGGGCCGGCCGCTGCAACAATTCGTGATCGTGCGCCCGCCGTCACGCTCTGCCCGCCCGGCTGGCATGTGGAAATTTTGTTCGCTTTCCGTTCTTTTCACTTGCCCTGCCGGCCGGAAAGCGCGAAAAGCCTTGGTCGGGTCTGCCGCCTTGCATCTCGACGCGAGGCGATGGCGGTCCCATATGCGGCTTTTTCCGGCATCGCGCAGCATGTCGGTCTTCCTGATCCAGGACGGCGAGCAGGTCATGGCGGAGCAGAAATTCATCTCCATTCGCGGCGCGCGCGAGCACAATCTCAAGAATGTCGACCTCGACCTGCCGCGCGACCGGCTGATCGTCATGACCGGCCTGTCGGGCTCGGGCAAGTCGTCGCTGGCTTTCGACACCATCTATGCCGAAGGCCAGCGCCGCTATGTCGAGAGCCTGTCGGCCTATGCGCGCCAGTTCCTCGAGATGATGCAGAAGCCGGATGTCGACCAGATCGACGGCCTGTCGCCGGCCATCTCCATCGAGCAGAAGACGACCTCGAAGAACCCGCGCTCCACCGTCGGCACGGTCACCGAGATCTACGATTACATGCGGCTTCTGTTCGCGCGCGCGGGCGTGCCCTATTCGCCGGCGACCGGCCTGCCGATCGAGAGCCAGACCGTGTCGCAGATGGTCGACCGGGTGCTCGCGCTCGAGGAGGGCACGCGGCTCTACATCACCGCTCCCATCGTGCGCGGGCGCAAGGGCGAGTACCGCAAGGAACTGGTCGAGCTGCAGAAGAAGGGCTTCCAGCGCGTCAAGGTCGACGGCGCCTTCTACGAGATCGCCGACGCGCCGGCGCTCGACAAGAAGTACAAGCACGACATCGACGTGGTGGTGGATCGCGTCGTGGTGCGCCCCGACATCGCCTCGCGGCTGGCGGATTCGCTCGAAACGGCGCTGAAGCTGGCCGATGGCATCGCCGTGGCCGAGTTCGCCGACCGGCCGCTTCCCGAGGATCAGACCGGCGAGGACGCGGTCAACAAGTCCAAGAACGAAACCCATGAACGCATTCTTTTCTCTGAGAAATTCGCTTGTCCGGTTTCGGGGTTCACCATCCCCGAGATCGAGCCGCGGCTGTTCTCGTTCAACAACCCGTTCGGCGCCTGCTCGGCCTGCGACGGGCTGGGCACGCAGCGGGCGATAGACCCCGACCTCGTGGTGCCGGAGGAGCACGTGTCGCTGCGCGAGGGCGCGGTGGCGCCGTGGGCGAAGTCGACCTCGCCCTATTACCTGCAGACGCTGGAGGCGCTGGGCAAGGCCTACGGCTTCAAGGTCGGCGACCGCTGGCGCGACCTTTCCGACGAGGCGAAGGCGGCGATCCTCCACGGCACCGGCGAGCGCAAGATCGAGTTCTCCTATGACGACGGCCTGCGCGCCTACAAGACGGCCAAGACCTTCGAGGGCGTGATCCCCAATCTCGAGCGGCGCTGGAAGGAGACGGAATCGGCCTGGATGCGCGAGGAGATCGAGCGCTTCATGTCGTCCACCCCCTGCCCGGCCTGCAACGGCTACCGGCTGAAGCCCGAGGCGCTGGCGGTCAGGATCGGCGGCCTGCATATCGGCGAAGTGACGGAAATGTCGATCCGCAAGGCCGATGTCTGGTTCACCGAACTGCCGGAACGGCTTACGACCAAGCAGAACGAGATCGCCGCGCGCATCCTCAAGGAGATCCGCGAGCGGCTGCGCTTCCTGAACGATGTCGGCCTCGACTATCTGACGCTGTCGCGCAATTCGGGCACGCTGTCGGGCGGCGAGAGCCAGCGCATCCGGCTCGCCTCGCAGATCGGTTCGGGCCTGACCGGCGTGCTCTACGTGCTGGACGAGCCGTCCATCGGGCTGCACCAGCGCGACAATGCCCGCCTGCTCGACACGCTGAAGCACCTGCGCGACCTCGGCAACACAGTCATCGTCGTCGAGCACGACGAGGATGCGGTGCGGACGGCCGACTATGTGGTGGATATCGGCCCGGCGGCCGGCGTCCACGGCGGCAAGGTGGTGGCGCGGGGAACGCCCGCCGAGATCATGGCCAATCCCAACTCGCTGACCGGACAGTATCTGTCGGGCGCGATGGGCATTCCCGTGCCGGCCGGGCGGCGCAAGGGCAGACAAGGCAAGCGCATCAGGGTCGTCGGCGCGCGCGGCAACAACCTGAAGGATGTGACGGCGGAGATCCCGCTCGGCACCTTCACCTGCGTCACCGGCGTGTCGGGCGGCGGCAAGTCGACCTTCCTGATCGAGACGCTCTACAAGGCGGCCTCGCGCCGCATCATGGGCAGCAGAGAGCAGCCGGCCCAGCATGAGCGCATCGAGGGGCTGGAGTTCCTCGACAAGGTGATCGACATCGACCAGTCGCCCATCGGCAGGACCCCGCGCTCGAACCCGGCCACCTATACCGGCGCGTTCACGCCGATCCGCGACTGGTTCGCCGGCCTGCCGGAAGCCAAGGCGCGCGGCTACCAGCCGGGCCGCTTCTCGTTCAACGTCAAGGGCGGGCGCTGCGAGGCGTGCCAGGGCGACGGCGTCATCAAGATCGAGATGCACTTCCTGCCCGACGTCTACGTCACCTGCGACGTCTGCCACGGCAAGCGCTACAACCGCGAGACGCTGGAGGTGCTGTTCAAGGGCAGGTCCATCGCCGACGTGCTCGACATGACGGTGGAGGAAGGCGTCGAGTTC
>Ga0226835_1001698_pt1 | contig 11086 bp, 9 predicted proteins | sample LAC_MetaG_1_FD_163627 | JGI IMG/M metagenome (GOLD analysis project Ga0226835, IMG submission 163627) | Anaerobic ammonium oxidizing microbial communities from anammox membrane bioreactor (MBR) in UC Berkley, California, United States -... | ecosystem: Engineered > Bioreactor > Anaerobic >...
CTCAATCGGCCGGCGTTCGAACTCGGCGCCATCGGAGCGCAAAAAGATGAACTGCCCCGTCTCGGTGGCCACATAAAGCAGCGTGATGCCCGTGCCGTAGGCGGCTTGCAGGGCGGCCAGGCTCATCAGCTTGGTGCCTGCGGTGAGGTTCAGGCACACCGATTCGCCCCGCTCCAGGTGCCGCCCCATGGCCTGCGCCAGCGCCAGGCGCGTCTTTTGCAGGTCGTAGGGGTCAATGGCGAGGGTCGGCAGCAGCTCCACATGCTTCAGCGCGGCATCTTCGGCAATGGCCCGGCGCAGGCGTTCGGCGTGCTCGCGGGTAACGTCGGTGGCGGCAAACTGCGTGCGCGTGAACTCGGGGAATTGCCAGAGCGGCAGTAAGTTGGGGATGGGCTGTTCCCCCACCAGCGAGACGAGGATCATGCTTCGACTCCAGGAGATAAAGGCAGCGCTCGAATTTTGGCGTACAAATGCTCGATCTGTTCGGCCAGTTTTTGAGGCGCTTGAGGATTCTCGCGCTTGGCGGCGTGGTCAATATCGTTGCGCACCTGGGCAAGGTTGGGCCAGAACCCCAGCACCGATTCGATCTGCGGGACGTTGGCCAGGAACACCGGCTGATACGCCTGGTCCTTTTTCTGGGCCGCAACGAACGCATCGCTTTCCGATCCCAGGATTTGCTCGGCAATCCGGCGCGCCCCGCTCTGGGTCAGCTCAGGGCGGCCGATCTGGAGCATCACCCAGCTGATGAGCCACTCGCGCGCCAGCGATACCGCCTGCACCCACAGCTCGCGGTCGATGTACCAGCCGATCATCTCCCGTTCCACGCGCAGGGTTTCCCACCCTCCGGCCGGGTCCTGCGGGTTAGCGTGCGCCAGGGGGGCATAGGCCGCCTGCACCGACTCAAGCAAGGCGTTGAACGGCTGAACCGCCGCCACACGCTGCAGGGCATGGCGGGCTTCTTCCACCCGGCGGGGAAGCTCGGCCACCTTCTGCATCGCCTGGTAAGGGCGGATGAGCTGCAGCGCCAGAGAAATTTCCTTCAGCGTATCGGCCAGGCGGCCCAACCCGCCCGCCTCTTCCAGCAGGCCGCGGTCCTTTTGCGCCTGCAGGGCCAGTTCTCTTTGCGCCTGCTTCGCCAGCGAGGCCAGGTAACGCGCGTCGCCGGTGCGGTTGAAGCGGTCAGCCGCCACCGACCATTCGAGGAGCGCAAGCAGGGGGGTGAGATCGAACATGGGGGTGTAGGGTAAATGCTGGGCGCGCCCCACATCATACGCCCCGTAAAGGACGGCGCGCAGGTTTACCTGAAACCCGCTTTTAAGGAAGACTGCCGCCAGCAGACCGATCAGCGGGAAAGAGCGCAGGCCATGCGTGATATCGAACGCCACCTCCGACGAAGCCCCGGCCACCTGGCTCACCTGGGCAAAAATCTGCCACAGCTCGGCCTCGGTGGCTCCCAGCGGCACCGGCACCGGCTCAACCTGGACGGCCAAAGAAAGCTCTCCCTTCAACTTCTCAAAGTATTGGGCCTGAACCTCTTCGGTGAGGAAAACGATCAGACTTTCGGCCTGGAGGAAATGACAGCTCGCCACCGGCGCGAAAGACGTCTTCCACTCCCACTCGCCCCAGCGGTAAACCGTCTCCTCATATTTGCCCGTGCCCAGGAAAGTAAGCAGTTTCATGGCGAAAACTCCTTTACAACGCGCTCTCCAACAGCCTCAGGCGGGGGTAAGCTCAAGGAGCGCCCAGCCCAGCGGGGCGACCGCGGCCGCCCGCCCCTCCACCACCCCCATCACCGCCCGTTTGGAGCGCGGGAAGGGGTCGCCCGGTTTACGCGGCGGGGCATTGCGGTTGGCTTTATGCAGCCTGAAATCCCGCACAATCTGCTCAAAAAGGTTGGGGTCCTTCTGCAAATGGCTTCCCAGCGTCATCCCGTCCCAGCCGGTGCCCCAGCCCAGCTGCACCACGGCCTGGTTGGGCGGCAGATTGAGCCCCAGAAGCCTGCGGTAAAATTGCCCCACCCGCGCCCCGTCAGCCGATTGCTCAAACCACCCGGCCAGTTTTTGCAGGCGCGCGCGGCTGTGCTTTTGAACGCGCGGGAGCACTTCATCCAGCCAGTGCCGCCGGTTGGCAAACCCCAGCTGGGGTTCAGCCATGCGAGAGAACAGGGTCTCATCAATGTGCAACGTTCCCTGAAAAACCACGTCGCCCATCACGGCTTCCAGCTCCACCGGCGAACCGGCCGCGCGAAGCGTCAGCACCTGGGCATTGACCACCGCCAGGCCGGCCCCCGGCTCGCCCGGGCCGAAACAATCGGAAACCTGAAGCGCGCGTAACAGGTCGTGGTTCGGGTCGCGTCCGAACAGCCGACGTTCCAGCCCCTGGGCGGCCCAGCTCCGCGATTGACCGATGGCGCTGCGCTCAAGCCGCGGGTTGACCTCGCTCCAGCCGCACCACGCCAGGGCCGTGCGCAGGGCCCCCTTGAGCGACGAGCCGGGAATGTAGGGGCGGTCGTACACGTCTTTCATGCACGAACGCAGGCGCGCGTCGGCTTTGGACGAGCGCGGGAATCCCGGCAGCGCATAACGGAAGAAGCCCTTCCTGGCAAAATCGGCCTCCTCGAGAAGGGAGGAGGGCAGTGGGTAATTGCCCATCCGGTCTGGGCGCAGGCGGTCTCCCCGCGCGGCCAGAAGGGCGTCTACATCCAGGCGGTAAGTGCGCCGGTTATACACCACAAAATCGAACCCCTGGCGTAATTCATTTCCATCCCCGATATGCAGGGGGGTCAGAGTGGTCACTTTAAGCGTATACACAGCCATGGTCACCTTCCATCCAGCGCGCCGGGGGCAAAACCCACCGCCAGCGCCCGGCCACACCGCCAGACGGCATGCCCCAGCGGGCGCGTGCCGTTGTAATCGGGTTGAACGTCTGCCAGCACACCGGGGGCGGGAACCCCCAGCGGCCCGAGCACCGAGCCTTCGCTCACCATGCGCAGGGTGCGGCGGCGTTCCGCCTTCTGCGCAGGCGATTCCACCCAGCCGCCCACGCTTTCTAAGGCGTAAGCCGCCTGCGGGTCAAGCAGGGCCGCCATTTCGCCATCCCCGGGCAGGTAACGGCTCAACGTCATCCAAGGAGCGCCCGGGGCGGGGTCGGGCAGATCACAGTGGCCCATCGGTTCGATGCGCGCCCGGCCCATGCCGCTGGTGCGGTCGCCGCCGAGGCCGGCATCGCCCAGCTCCTGCATCAGGCGGGGCAAGAGATCGCGCAGATGGGGGTCGTCTGCCAGCCAGCGCACCCCAAACCACAACCCGCACCCCGGCATAAACACGCATCTCCCGGTGAAAAAGAGGTTTGAGTTATGCCGCGCGCGCCCCACCGTCACCCGCGGGCGCTGCTCCACGCTCCAGATGCGCCGCCGCTCGTCTGCCAGAACGGCTTCTGGCAGTTGCCCTTGCTCCTCAGCTGCAAGCAACACCTGCCCGTCCTGCAGGGCGAACGCCGAAGGGTAGAGATCGGCCAGCGCATCGCCAGCCAGCAGGCGGCGCAGAAGCGCCAGCGAGACGAACCTCACCCGCTTCAAGGTTTTGAGGGGAATCCCCCCACCCGTCCGCCCGGCCGGGGAGACGCGCAAGGGCGCCGGAAAGAGAAGGACACCCCCCGCGCGCGGGAAAGCCGAAGAAAACACCGCAACGGGCGGGTCTTTCGAGAACGCCTCCACCCATCCGGGCGCTGCCGGGGCGCCTTCCAGCCGCACCAGGCAGGATGTCAGCGCGGCAAAGAGCGAATCCGAAGGCAGGCGGATATCGGTCTCTTCCTGCCCCAGGCCATGCCGCCCGAAGTGAAACCCCGAACCGTTGATCGACCAGATCTCCAGAAGCATGGTTTTTTCACCCTATCTGAATAATGCCCTTGGCCCATTGGAGTAAATCGTTAAACGCGGCCTCCAGCTCCCTTAAGGAGGAGAAGGTCTGCCAGGGGTGGAGCTGGCTGTAATCTTTCCCGGAACGCGCCGCGATCGAAATTTGCCGGAAGGCCACCTTCCCCGAGCCGCGCGAACCGTACCCGCCCAGGTAATCATCCTCCAGCAGTTGCAGGCCGTCCACCACGTGCTTGAGGCGGGCGAAATCTGCTCCCTGGTAAATAGAGAAGACCAGCTCAGCCGGGGCAAAGACGGCCCCCGCCGGCACCCGCTCCAGCGTACGCGGGGTAGCCGCACTGGTCACCCGGTCAATCGCCACCTCGGTTTTGATCTCGGAATAAGCCAGATCGGTATGAGCCTGGGCCAGCGCATCTTTGCTCTCGGCCGAGAGGGGAGTATCGCGCACCAGCAGCAAGGTGGGGCCGGTCGCTTCAACCTCGCCCGGCACCCCAAAGATGTGACAGACCGGGCAACCCCCATCCTTGTGATATTCCTGCGGTTTTTTGCAGGTGTGAATGGTCACCTGGCCGATGCGGTTATTCTGAGCAAGGCCGAGCGTCTTCTCAAGCTGAGAGCGCATCTTCCCGCGCAGGCTGGAGCCGGGGATGTACGGCGCGTTGGTCAGCGGGTCGCGAATGACGGTGTTATCTACCCCGCCGATCTCCAGACCAGTCGATGACCCTCCGATGTGCAGGCCGGTGAGGGCATGAATTTCGCAGGTAATCAAGATCCGTCCGTAAAGTTTAATCTCAGTCATGGTAGCCAGACTCCTCTACAGGTCAATTGCGGCCGCCCTTGGCGCGGTGATACGCCAGGATGGCCTCGAACAGGTCAACAAAACGGTCGAAGGCGGCGTCGCGCCTGTCAGCGGGGCACTTTTCCACCTCATCAATGGCCTCGTTCAGCGCATCTTTAAGCTGAGCAAGGGCAGGGGTGCGGGCCGTCTGATAAGCCAGTTTGGGCTTGAGCATCATCAGGCGGCGCAAAGCCTCGGCCTGGCGTCCCTCAGTGCGCCACATGGCTTCAATCTGTCGCACCTCGGTGAAAATGCCGCGAATCTGGGTTCGGGTGAGGTTATTCTTCACCAGGGCATCGGCCAGGCGTTCGGCATGTTCCACCAGGTCTTTTCCGCTCTCATCAGCGGTCATAATGGTATGAATGATCGTCATTGGGGTTCCTCCTGATTAATCCCGTATATATAACTGCGCCCAGCGGGCGGCCTTCCCCCAGAGGGGCAGGCTCCGGTAAAGCGGACTCAATTCAGCATACACACCCTGCAAGGCCGCCTGCAATTCGGGCTTGCTTTTGGCCTGCTCAATCATTCGTTTTAGCTGGTAATCACCCAGCCACATCCACGGTCCCCACAGCGGGCGGTCATCCCCGCCAGCCCATGCCGGAGAAGCTCTCCGGCGCTGATACAGATCGGCCAGGCGCTGTAACACCTGCAAGAGGCTGTGCGGCCCACCCAGATTCTGGATAATCTGCACCAGGGTATGAAATCGCTTTTCCAGCTCAGCAAATTCATCCCAGCGCCAGGCCTCCCCCAGGAAGGTCACCGAGCGCTTGCCCGGGCGTTGTTTGGCCTGCTCCAGGGCATCATGCGCATCCTCCGCCGCCTGATATACGGGGTACTTCCCGTGGATGAAGGCCACCCCGCCGCTGATGTGCACATCCGGGTTGGCCGAGGCATACCGGGCAAAGTCATCCGCAATCCTCCGCGCCAGAGGCGGCACCAGGTGCCAGGGCGCAATGAGAAAAAGATCGTCTCCACCGGAATAGACGGTATAAACCTGGTCTTTAGACACCTCCTCGCAGATGCGTTTCACCCAGCCCTCGAAAAACACCGAGAGCTGAAAGCTCAGCGTCGAAAGGCGCGCCACCGTGACGATGTTTTTCGCTCCTTCTCCAAAGCCCACCCGGAACAGCGAGCCCAGGTCGTCCACATCCATGCGCAGCACCCCCAGGCGCTTCATCCCGTGCGCCTTCTTCTGAAGTTCATCGAAGGTCTCGCGCGGCACGCGGTTGACCGTGTAACGAAGGGCGTGGGCCACCGGCAGAGAGACTTTGGGCCAATCTCGCGGGTCGTCCAGCGCCCAGAGCACCCCGCGCCGGGCAGTGGGGAGCCCCGCTCCATCCGCCAGGAGCTGCCCTCTGACATCGTAAAACTGAACCCCCAGGCCAAATTCCGCCAGCACATCCAGGGCGCTTCCGGCTTCGCGCGCCTGAGGTTCGCCCAGAGTCAACAGGGCGTAAGCCGCATCCGGCAGTCGCCGGCCCAACGCCTCGTAGAAGGAGGCGCACAACCCGCAAATGCGCCCGGTTTCCTCGCCCTCTTCCTGCAGAGTCTGGCAATCCTCTTTCTCTTCGCCGCACACCGAACAGAGCTTCTCCTGGTTTCCCCCGTGGGCCTGCACCCTGAAGACTTCCCTCAGGTCTTCCCCCAGCTCCCGGTACTTCTGCTGCTTCACCCGCCTCAACGCCGCGTGCATTTGATCCCAGGCGTGAGAAAACTGGCCAATTTTGAACCCGCTGGCGGGAATTTCGGCCCAGCCGAGCGCCATATACAGGCCAATCCCATGGTGCTTGAGAAGAATGCGGCTCACCCGGCGCTGCAGGTCGGGCAGTTTTCCGGCGGCGCTCAGGGGGGCCAGCAGATAAAAATGCCCGCCTCCCGCGTAAATGACGTTGGTCAGCGGGATGCCCAGCTCACGGAGAACGTAGCGTAAGATGGCCTCGTTCAACAGCTGCAAATAAAAGGAGCGCCCGCGAAGGGTCTGAGCCGCCCGGCGTGAAGAAAGGGTGTAAATGAAACTCTGAATGCCCGAAATATCTCCCCCCACCAGCAGCGCCACGGGCGAGCCGAGCATGGCCTGTTGCTCGGCCGTCGCCGACTGGTCGAAATCGGCGCGCACGGCTTCTACCAGGCGCACGGCGGTCTCTTCGGGCAGTTCATCCAGGCACACCGCCAGCGCCGCCGTCATGCGCGCGTGATCATAAAGCGAGACATCCGGCAGGGAATGGTAATAAGCCGAAGGGACACACCAGGCCGTACGCTGGAATGCCCCCAGCAGGTTTTCGAGGTAGGTTTCGGCATCCCCGGGGTCGTTGCGGGCCTCCTCGCGCAGCCGGTCGCGCAGGGTTTCATACGCTTTCCGGGTCTCATGCGGGCTGGCCTGCCCGGCGGGGAAGAGCGCCCCGGCCTCCAGCTTCAATTCCGCGAGCGGCAGGTAATGATGCGAAAGCCCCGCCCGGTCACGGTACGCCCCTACCCGGTCGAAAATCGAAACCATCTGCTGCGGGAGCTGCCCCCCCGGCCCCTCTGCCACCACATCGGCGCGTTCACCGGCGCTCAATTTATCAGCCAGCGAGACCACCCACCCCAGCCGCCGGTCAGCCGCAGGAGACATTTCGGGCTGGTGGTGATACACTCCCTGTAACGCCGGAGGATGGTAAGCGGCAGGCACCGAGTGCTGAATGAAGTATTCTGACCACCTGGCATGTACCGGCTGGCCTTCCCGATCAAACCCTTCCGGGGGATTCCAGGGAGCGCTCTGAGCGCGTTGTTCGATCTTCCCCACATCGTGCAGCAGTCCCGCCAGCGCGGCAAAGATGACCCTTTCCTCCATGAACCCTCCTGTTCAAAAATACATGATTGCCGGGGGCAGATTCCCTGCTGCCCTCCCCCTCACAGAGCCTGCCTCCCGGCAATCATTACGTGCTCAGTATAGCCCGCCCTCTTCCATCTGTCATGCGGGTTTTCCCGTAATTTCGGTCTGGTAATAGAGCGTGAGCAGCCCCACCAGCTGGGTGCGGTTGACCGGTTCGGTCTCCCAGTGCTGGGCAGCCTTGGCATAGGCCGAGCGCAAATGCTGTTCCACCGTGCGCGCCGAAAGCGAGAGCCGCGCCGCCAGTTCGACGTCGCTCAACCCCTCGCGCACCAGCAACTCCACCACCCGCGCTTCGGCCGGGCTGAGCACCCGCCGCACGAATACCCGCGCCTGTTTGAGCTTCTCGTTCAACTGCAGGCGGCGCACTTTATCCAGCGCCAGGTAGGGGTCTTCTACCTCCGCCAGCGACTGCGCCACCGGCGAAAGCTCATTCCAGCGAATGACGGGAATCTCCATCAGGTGCACCTCGTCGCCCGCCTGCGGGTGCAGGCGGCGGCTGCGCAAAAACTCACCGCTCGAGAACAAATGCCACAGGTGATCGCCCTCCTCGAAGAGCAGTTGCGCCGTCGCCATGCCAAACACCGCCATCGTCTTGCGCCCCCCGGCGATGGAAAGATGCACCCGCGCACCCGCGCGCTTGGCCTGCCACACCGCCCGATACAGCGCCCGGAACACCGCCTCGGCCGCCGATTGCGTCTCCACATCGGCAAAGGGGCGGCCATCGGGGCGCTTGAGCGGCGTCAGCGTCAGCGGCAACCCCCCGCTCATTTCGGCGCGCAGCGCCTCCACCGCCTGGGCCATCGGCCCGGCGTCTGCCTGCGTATGAATGACCACCACCTGCCGAATTTCTTCTCCCTGCGCCTGCAACAGGTCGAAGGTAGCCGTCACTACCTGGGGTTCGCTCCCCAGCGTGGCAATCAACATGGATGCATCATGAAATAATGCCACCAGACCTCTTCTCCCCTCCATTGTATAACAGGTTTTCGGGCGGGCCCCTTTTTCCCTGGGGGTTATTCGGCCTTTTCGGCCGCCTCGCTTTCCGTTTCGGCCAGCGCCCGCCGGATATACTCCTCAAAGCCCAGATCAAACCCCCCGCCCGCCCGCGCCAGCGCGCGCCTGAAGTTCTCTCTCCGGCAATAATCGCGGATGAAACCATCCCAGCCCGACCACTGCCGCCGCTTCACCGCCGTAGATTGATCGCTGTACATTAAAAACGCCCGCTCGCAGATCGAAATCAGCATCGTCAGGGCAATCAGTTCCTGTTTCTTTTGCGTTTCATCCAGCGGCCGGGGCGCGGCGTCGGGCACTTCGAAGACATCCAGCTCGGGGTGCTTGAAGCAGAGCGTTAAAAACTGTAAATACTTTTCATCCAGGGCATTGTACGTGCCGTACTCGCGGTCCTGCTGTTCCTTCTTAACCGAGCGGTAATACTGGTATAAACCCGCCGGAATGCCCAGTAAAATGGCCACATACGAGAGCAGTTCGAACAGATCTTTGATTCCCTGAAAGTCAAAGTTCATTTCACCCTGCTGACCTTTCCATTTTCCAGCATCAGCGCCCTCTGAATGGACTTCTGCCGCGCCGTCTTTTGCAGCAGGCGCTTGAGCACTTCGTAAAAAGAGACGCCGTACAGGTCGAGGATCGCCCCCAGCGCCACGTCCATCTCCTTGGCGCCGAACGCCGGGTTGCAGTTGGTGTCGATGAAAAAATACCGCCCCGATTGATCCAGCCGGATATCGAATTTGCCATAATCGCCCATGCTGGTCACATCGAAGGCGCGCTTGACATACTCCTTCAGGATCGGGTCGTCGTAGCGCACGTAATGAAACGCCGTGCCAAGCGCCGAAAGCCACTGGTCTTCAAAGGTGACAAAGGTGTATCTCCCCTCCGGGCGGGTGAACACCCGCTCGGCCAGGTAAACCTTTTTGTTCTTCCCCTCCAGCAAAATGGCCGAAATTTCGCGCCCCACGATGAATTCTTCCACCAGCACCGGCTGGCGGTAGGTGCCGATCAGATACCGCAGGCGTTCGCGCAGGTGCTTCTCGGTCTCAGAGACGGCGTCCGCGGTGATCTCCACCGAACCGTGCACCGCGTTGAGCTTGGAGATGAGCGGGAAGCGCAGGGTGGGGTCGAGGTGCCCGCGCGGCGAGTTGAACAGCTGGTAGTGCGGCACGGGAATGCCGTTCTGCTGAAGGAGCTTCTTCACCAGGAATTTGTTCGTATCCAGCGAGAGGCCCAGAATGCCCGCCCCCGTGTAGGGGAACTCCAGCAGTTCCAGCACCCCGGGAATGGTGGCGGCCAGGTTTTCTTCGCCTTTGAACGAATCCACCAGGTTGATCACGATATCCGGGCGGTCTTGCCACAACCGTTCGGGCAGGCGGGCATCGCCCGGGTAAAGGAACACCTGAATCCCCAGCGATTCCAGATACCGCCCGATCTGCGCCGCGTCGTGGTCGGCGTCTTTTTCGGTGATGTACTGGGCCTCGGTGGGGAAGTATTCACGCCGTACATCGCTGTACACAATGGCCACTTTTTCAGGTAACGCGCCGTTGTTTCCGTTCTGGGGTTTCCTCATCGTAAAGTTTGCGTCCCTCCGCCTCAGTCTACCCGGCCAGGCCTGCCCCTTGCCCGGGGGTTTTCTCACGGGGTTCCTCCCAGACGGGTGTCACTTCGTCGGCCGCCCGGTACATGGCAAGGACCTTTTCGGGGGGGATTTCGGCCAGGATGTTGTGGATGTTGCAGAAGATGTACCCGCTCCCCTGCGCAAAGCACGAAACCACCTCGCGCACCTCCCGGGTCACCTCATCCACCGTGCCCAGCGCCAGTGTACGCTGAGCGTTTACCCCGCCGCCCCACAGCGCCAGGCGCCCGTGGGTCTTTGCCTTCCACTCCCTGAAGGAACGCCCTCCGGCCGTCCACTGCACAGGGTTAAGCACCTCGAACCCGGCCTCGACGAGCAGATCGATGAGATCGTAAATGGCACCGCAGGAGTGCAAAAAGCGCTTCACTCCGGGGGCGTGGCGGCGCATGGCCTCGTTGATACGCCGGTAATAGGGCAAAAAAAGCTCCCGGAAAACGCGCGGCGAGGCAAACAACCTCTGCTGGGTACCCCAGTCATCGGCGGCCATCATCGCCACATCAATATACGGGGCAACCTCGGGCATGAGCCTGGCGATGTTCACCTCAGCCCGGCGGGTGATGATCTCGTGCAGTTCGTGCACATAATCGGGCGCGGTGAGGCACAGCATGGGGAAGATGGCCACCCCCTGAAAGGCGCCGATCCCCAGCATGGCCTGCAGAGAGGCGTCGTTGAAGAATACCGCGCGGTCGGTGGCATCGCGCACGCGTGCGCAGAGCGCGCGCAGGGCGCGCACCTCTTCATCGCGCAGCAGGCCGGCCTCCACCTCCTGCCTGAAGCGCTTCAGATCGAGTTTCGGCAGGTCAGCCGAAAGGTCAAGCGCCTGCCCGGCGTGCTCCTCGTCGAAGACAAAGGCCCCCGGCG